>ERZ869909.1992-NODE-1992-length-14965-cov-9.290167_pt1 | contig 14965 bp, 13 predicted proteins | sample MGYA00520892_ERZ869909 | MGnify/ENA primary metagenome ERZ869909 (study PRJEB32215, sample SAMEA104723947) | bioreactor metagenome | biome: bioreactor; feature: anaerobic bioreactor; material: water | place: China | collected 2015-03-12 ...
GCCGGCGAACCCGCTCGCGGGACCGCCGGCGCACGGCGGGTCGGCCGCCGGCGCCGCGGCCGCTGGCACCGCGGCATCGGTGAACGTGTTGGCGACCGGGACCCACGGCCGCCTGACGCAGGACGACGCCGAGGCCTACGTCGACGCGCTCGTGTTCGTCGTCGGGCAGATCGGTGCGAGCGCCTCCCTCGGCGCCGCCGAGCGGCAGGAGGCCGTCCGCGAGCTGGCGCGCAACTACCCGGCGCTGCCGCCGGCGCACCAGGCGGCGCTGGCCCAGGCACGCGACACCTGGGACCGTGCGCAGGCCGGGTGGGCCACCGCCTCCCAGAGCGACCGCGAGCAGTTCGTCCTCGGGGTGCTCGTGATCGCCTTCGGCGAGGACGCCATCCGGCAGGCCCTGGCCGGCGCCGGCGGCGGTGGGTCGGGCGGCGGCGGGGGCGGTGGGTGCCAGACGATCGACGACTGCATCGGGCGCTACGCGCCCGGCGGGGGCATCGACATCAACCGGACGGCGAGCTGCGGCATGAACTGGAGCTGCGACAGCTACGAGCCGAGCACCGGCACGTTCCACTACCGCGACGGGCGCTGACCGACCGACGGCGGGCCAGGTCTCGGGTGGCCACGGTCCGAGCGTCGGAGACGCCCCGGGACCGGGCGCGGAACGAAACGGCGTCCCGCCGCGGCTGTTTCGGTGGTGGGCCGCGCGTCCCGGAAGTACAACGGCGACGGCGAGTACACTCGTGTCCAACGAGGTCATCGGACGGCGGCGCGCTCGGGTTCGGCTCGTGGCGCCCTGCCGCGGGGCACGTGCCCTGCGCCGCCGCGGAGGGGAGGTCTCCAGGGGACGCATCGGCTGCACCGTCTCACCCCAGTCACGGAACCCACCGTCGCTCGCTCCGAAGGAGATCCCCACGTGAAGCGCTTCCTCGTTCTGATGGCGGCCTCGGCCGTCGTGTTCGCTTCGTTCGGCGTGGCCCAGGACTACCCCTGGAAGCCCGACCGCCCGATCACGATCATCGTCCCCTGGGGCGCCGGCGGCTCCACCGACCAGGTGACCCGCGTGGCCGCGTCCATCCTCGAAGGCGAGCTCGGGCAGCCGGTCGTCATCGTCAACCAACCCGGCGCCTCCGGTTCGATCGGCACGAACAACGCCCTGCTGGCGGACAGGGACTGCTACACCTGGGCAGCCGGCGCAGCCCAGGACCTGGGAACCTACATCGTCCTGGGCATGCTGGACACCCAGCTGGCGGATTGGAACCTGTACCTGACGGTCGCGAACACCGCGGTCGTGGGCGTGAACGCCCGGACGCCGTACCAGAACTTCGCCGAGCTCGTCAGCGCCATGCGCGCCGTTCCGGGTGAGATCACCGTGGCGACCGCGGGTCAGACGTCGGCGGGCCACAACGCGATGGAACTCATCTCCCAGGCGCTCGACGTCACCTACCGGCACGTGACGTACGAGGGCGGCAACCCCGCCGTCATCGCCACCGTGGGTGGCGAGACCGAGGTCACGACCCAGCTGGCGGTCGAGCAGGCCGAGATGATCCGCGGCGGCCGCATCCGGCCGCTGGCGGCGGTCTCCGCCGTGGACCTGGAGCTCGAGGGCTTCGGGACGATCCCCTCCGTCACCCAGTGGATCCCCGGCCTGACGGTCCCGGCCAACTACTTCGGCATCTGGGTGCCGAAGGGCGCCCCCGAGGCCTGCATCGCCACCTTCGACATGATCTGGGACAACGTCATCGCGGACAACGAGGCGCTCCAGCGCTACGCCAAGGAGCGCGGCGCGATCTTCGATCCGTCTCGCGGCCAGGAGGCGCATGATCGCGCGATGGTCGCGGTCCGGGCCAACGCCTGGATCCTCTGGGACGCCGAGAAGGCCCCGGTCGACCCGGCCTCCGTCGGTATCGAGCGTCCCTGAGGCAGGGCGGGGGCGATCGTGGGACGCACCGCGGCGAGACCGCTGTCTTGGGCCGACCTGTTGACGTCGCTGGTCCTGATCGCCCTCGGCACGGCGACCCTCGTGGAGGCGCTGCGCATGCCGCGCTTCGAGCGTTTCCAGGTCAACCCCTACACGGTCCCCGGGCTCGTGCCCGGCGCCCTGGGGGTCGTGATCGCGATCTTCGGGGCGCTCATGCTCGCTCGCACGCTCGTCGCCTGGCGCCGCGGTCACGCGGTGCCAGGCGCGGCCGATGGCAGCGAAGCCGGCAGCGCCGTTCGCATGTTCCTCACCCTGCTGCTGACGCTGGGGTACGGCGTCGGCCTGGTGGGGCGCCTGGACTTCGCCTGGGCGACGTTCGCGTTCGTGCTGGCGTTCCTGCTCGTCTTCCAATGGACGCCGGCGCTGCTCGAACCCGCCCGCCGCGCCGCGCTCGCGCGCGTGGTGGGCTTCGCGCTGCTGCAGGCCGCGATCGTGGCGGTGTCGGTGACCTTCGTCTTCGAGCGCATCTTCCTGGTTCGACTCCCGTAGGACGGCGATGGACGGCCTCACGCTCTTCTTCCAGTCGATCGTCTCGCACGCCAACCTCAGCGACCTCTTCAGCGTCGCGTGGGCGACCCTGCTCGGCATCGCGGTCGGGATGCTCCCCGGCCTGACGGCCACGCTGGGCCTGGCGCTGCTGACCACCCTCACGTTCAAGTTGGCGGCCGACGACGCCGTCATGATCCTGATCTGCATGTACGTCGGCGCCATCTACGGCGGCAGCCGCAGCGCCATCCTGCTGAACATCCCGGGCACCCCGGCCAACGCCGCGACCTCGCTCGACGGCTTCCCGTTGGCTCGCAGCGGGCGCGCGGGCGAGGCCATGGGCATCGCCACCGCTGGCTCGGTGCTCGGCACGATCGTCGGCATGATCATGCTGGCGGTGTTCGCGCCCCTGCTGGCCGAGGCCGCCCTGAACTTCCAGTCCTACGAGTTCTTCTGGCTCGCCGTGTTCGGCGTGGTCATCTCGGGCCGCCTGACCGGCCTCATCGATCCGCTCAAGGGGTGGATCGCCGGCTTCCTCGGCCTGCTCTTCGCCATGGTCGGCCAGGAGGGCATCTACGCCTACGCCCGCTTCTCGTACGGCCACACCGACCTGGCCGGCGGCTTCGGCCTGCTCCCGGTGCTCGTGGGCGTCTTCGGCTTCGCCGAGGTCCTGTGGGTCATGAAGAACCCCGCCTACCAGGCCGTCAAGGACCTGGCGGGCTCGGTGATCCCGCGGATCGGGGCGGTGCTGCGCCACTGGGTCACGATCATCCGGTCCGGCGTGATCGGCACCTTCATGGGGCTCATCCCCGGCGTCGGCGAGGACATGGGCGCCTGGGTGTCGTACGCCGCGGCGCGCAACACGAGCCGCCGCAAGGACGAGTACGGCAAGGGCTCGATCGAGGGCCTCATGAGCGCCGAGACCGGCAACAGCGCCGCCGTTCCCGGGGCGATCATCCCCGTGCTCACCCTGGCGATCCCCGGTTCCGCGCCGGCCGCCGTCCTGCTCGCCGCCCTGTTCATCCACGGCGTGCGGCCCGGACCGCTGATCATGATCGAGAACCCGCGGTTCATCTACGACGTGACCGCGATGATCCTCTTCGCCAGCATCTCGATCCTGGTCTTCGGCCTGTTGCTCACCAAGCCGATGCTCATGGTGCTGCGGGTGTCGCACATCCGCCTGATGCCGATCGTGTTCGTGCTGTGCACGGTCGGCGCGTTCGCCATCACGAGCCGGCTGTTCGACGTCTGGGTCATGCTCGCCTTCGGCGTGCTGGGGTTCGGGCTGCGTCTGCTCGGGTTCCCGATGGCGCCGCTGGTGCTGGGCGTGGTGCTCGGACCCATCCTCGACATCAACCTGCGCCGCGGCTTGGTCCTCTCCAACGGCGACCTGACGCCGTTCTTCACCCGGCCGATCAGCATGGCGCTGTGGATCACGATCGCGATCACCTTCCTCTTCGGAAGTGCCTGGTTCACGAACGGCCTGAAGCGCCTGGGACGGCGGATCGCCGGCCGGCGCGCCACGCCGTGATGCCGTACCTGCTGTGCAACGAGGTCGTGCGCGAGCTCGACTTCGCGGCCCAGTGCGACCTGGCGGCCCGGCTCGGGTACGCGGGACTGGAGGTCGCCCCCTTCACGCTCGGCGCCGAACCGCACCGCCTCGGGTCCGCGCGCATCGCCGAGTTGCGCCGCGCGGCGGCCGGGGCCGGCGTGCGGATCGGCGCCCTGCACTGGCTCCTGCTCGCGCCGGCCGGCCTGTCGATCACCACCGCCGACCTCGCGGTGCGCCACCGCACGCTCGAGGTCATGCGCCGCCTCGTCGACCTCTGCGCCGAACTCGGCGGGCGCGTGTTGGTGCACGGCTCGCCTGCCCAGCGCGCGCTGCCCGCGGACGACCCCGAGGGCGGCCGCGCCCGCGCCATCGAGGCGTGGGCCGCTGCCGGCCGCGCGGCCGAAGCAGCCGGCGTCACCTACTGCATCGAGCCGCTGTCGCGCCACGAGACGGCGCTCGTCACCAGCGTGGCCGAGGCCGCCGCGATCGTGGCGGCGGTGGGCAGCCCGGGGTTGCGGACGATGGTCGACTGCCGCGCCGCGCGCCTCTCCGACGACGCGCCGGTCGAGGAACTCCTGCGGCGCCACGTACCCGACGGCACGATCCGGCACGTGCACCTGAACGACCGCAACGGCCGCGCGCCGGGGCAGGGGGGCGACGCGTTCGCGCCCGTGCTGACGGCGCTCCGCGCCACGGGCTACGCGGGCGACGTGGGCGTCGAGCCGTTCACGTACGAGCCGGATGGCCCCACGACGGCCGCACGGGCGATCGGCTACCTGGCGGGCCTCGAGGAGGCGCAGGCGGTCGGGGTCGGCGAGACGACGGGCCGCTGAAGAGCCGGCGGGTCGATGCGCGGTCGCGTGCGTCGGCATGGCGTCCGCCACAGCGTCGCTTCGGGGGATCGTTCACGATGGGGTAGAGCCGCCAGCGGGTGGACGGCCCCCGCCACGCCGCGGGGCGCAGCCTGCGCGGCACGCGGCGCGCCCCGCGCGCCGCGCGAGAGGGGTACGCATGCTTCACCCGTATCGGGCGTGGGTCGCTCGGGTCCCGTGGCGGCCTGCAGCGGTCGCGTTCGTCGTCGCGGTCCTCCCCTGGGCGGTGGCCCAGGAGACGTTCCGGATCGCCCTCGGCCAGAGCGCGGCGGGGGTCGTGGCCGCGGTCCAGACGCACCACCTGTACCTCCTCGACGTGCCCCCGGGAACGTCGCACCTCAGCGTCGGCGTGAACGCGTTCGGCGACGATGCCGACCTGGCGGTGTACTTCGGCGCGGAGCGGACGGAGGTCTTCAGCGATCTGAGCCCCGACCCGTACCCGCTCTTCACGCTCGCCGCCCCGCCCCCGGGGCGCTACGAGATCGAGGTCCTGAACCTCCTGTGGCAGGACCTGAGGTACGAGCTGCACGTGGCGGGCAGCGCCTCGATCGCGGGCTTCCCGCCCGTGGACCGGCCGCGCGGCCCCGTCCCCAGCGGTCCGGGGACCCCGCAGCCGGTGGCGCCGCCTGTGCCCGTTCCGCCCCCGCCGGTCGCGGGGGTGGTCCCGGTGCCCGTCCTGGACGCCAGCTCCCTGTGGGTGGACGTCGTCGTGGCACCCCGGACGCCGGTCGTCGTGCGGTTCGATCGCGCACCCGCCGACCGCGACTGGGTCGGCATGTACCGGGTCGGCGCCGGCGAGCGGGAGTACCTGGCCTGGCAGTGGACCGACGGGCGCGCGAGCGGCGCGCTGACCTTCGAGGCCCCGGTCGAGGCCGGCGTGTACGAGTTCCGCCTCTTCGACCGCGGCGCCTTCGAGCGCGTCGCCACCAGCGCGACCTTCGAGGTGCGCTCCGGTCCGGCGTCCGGCTCCGAGGGACCGACGCTGCGGACGCCGTCGGCGGTCGTCCCCCCGGGGTCCGAGGTCGTCGCGACCTTCGCGGGGACGCCCGGCAACGCGAGGGACTGGGTCGGCCTGTTCCGCACCGATGCCGACGATCGGCGCTGGATCGCCTTCCAGTACACCGGCGGCGCCATCGCCGGGGACCTCCGGTTCGCCGCGCCGGCCGAGACGGGCTCGTACGAGTTCCGGCTCTTCGCCAACGACGGCTGGAACCTGCTGGCGGTCGGCGGCGCCTTCGAGGTCCGTCCTCCGGCCCCCATCGCCCCGACCCGGCCCCAGATGACGCTGGCCCGCGCGACGTTCGCGCCGGGGGAGTCGATCCTGGTCGAGTTCGCCGCGGCGCCCCGCAACCGCGACTGGATCGGCCTCTATCGCGTCGGGACCGATGACCTGCAGCACATCACGTGGCAGGGAACGAACGATGTCGAGCTCGGCAGCCTGACGTTCGTCGCGCCGACCGAGCCGGGCGCCTACGAGTTCCGCATGTTCGTCGGCTGGGGCTACGAGAGGGTCGCCATCAGCCCCAGGTTCGACGTTCGCTGAACCCGCCGCGGCCCTGACGGCGGTCCCACGGCCGTCAGGGCCGCGCCTGCGCCTGCGCCTGCGCCCGCCGCTCGTCCGCCCACGCCTGCGCCCGCACGCTCAGCTCGGCGGCCTTGAACACGTGCGCCTGCGTCATGGCCGACTCGGTCCGCCGCAGGCAGTCCAGGATCAGCTGGCCGAAGAAGGGGTACCCGACCTGTCCCGCGAGCTCCCAGTGGCGGACGCCGCGGTGGTCGACCAGGAACAGGTGGTCGCCCTGGTCGGAGCGGGTCAGGTCGAGGTACTTGCGCATCTCGATCGTGCCGTCGGTGCCGAGCACGACGGTGCGGCCGTCGCCCCAGGTGGGTAGGCCGTCGGCGGTGAACCAATCCACCCGGAAGTAGCTGGAGGCGCCGTCGGGCGCGCGCAGCATCGCCTCGCCGAAGTCGTCGATGCCGGGCGCCTCCGGGTGGGCGAAGTTCTCGGCGCGGGCTGCGACCACCTCGGCATCGGTCGCGCCCGCGTACGCCAGGAACTGCTCGATCTGGTGGCAGCCGAGGTCGATGAGGATGCCGCCGGTGCGGGCCTTGTCGAAGAACCAGGCGGGGCGCGACGGAAGGCTGAGGCGGTGCGGACCCAGGCCCAGCACCTGGATCACGCGGCCGATCGCGCCGTCGGCGATCAACTCGCCGGCGCGCACGCCCGCCTCCGTGTGGATGCGCTCGCTGTAGTACGCCAGGTACTTGCGACCGGTGCGCGCCACGGCCGCCTTCGCGTCGTCGAGCTGCGCCAGGGTCGTGAGCGGCGCCTTGTCGGTGAAGTAGTCCTTGCCCGCCTCCATGACGCGCACGCCCAGCGCGCAGCGCTCGTCGGGCACCGCCGCCGCGGCCACGAGGGCCACGGCCTCGTCGCCCAGCACCTCGTCGAGGTCGCGCGCCACGGGCGTGTCCGGGTAGCGCTGTTGGAAGGCGGCGACCTTGGCGGGGTCGGGGTCGTACACCCAGCGCAGCGTCGCGCCCGCCTCCAGCAGCCCGTTCACCTGGCCGTAGACGTGGCCGTGCTCGAGGTGCGCGACCGCGAACGGGAACTCGCCCGCGGCCACCACCGGGCGGTAGGGCCCCGTGGGGGCGTACGACATGCCTTCGCGACGGTCGCTGGCCATGCGGCTCCTCCTCCGCGGCCGCGCCGGCGACCGCTGGCGGGCCGACGCGCGCCGGCCCTCGTTCGTGCCTCTCAACCGAGCACGTGCTCGACGAAGCGCTCCTTCACCCGGCGCACGACGTCGTCGCCGGGCGCGTCCCACAACGCCTGTTGGAAGATCTCGACCTCGATCGGCCCGCGGTAGCCGGCCGCGTCCACCGCGGCGCGCAGGCCTCGCAGGTCGATCACGCCGTCGCCCATCATCCCGCGGCCGAGCAGGGGGTCGGGCAGCGGCACGATCCAGTCGTCGACGTGGAACCCCAGGATGCGGCCCGCGGCGCCCGCCCGCGCGATGCCGTCGAAGACGCGGTCGTCCCACCACACGTGGTACGCGTCCACGACCACGCCCACGACCGGCGATGCGACGCGCTCGGCGATCGCCAGGGCCTGGTCCAGGGCGCACACCACCGAGCGGTCCGCGGCGAACATCGGGTGCAGCGGCTCGATGCCGAGCCGCACGCCGCGGGCGGCTGCCTCGGGCGCCAGCGTGGCGATCGCCGTCTCGACCATCGCCCGCGAGCCCGCCAGGTCGCGGCCGACCACGCCGCCGCACACCAGCACCAGCACGTCGGTGCCCAACGCCTCGGCCTCGTCGAGCGCGCGGCGGTTGTCGTCGAGGCGCGCCCGGCGGCCGGCCGCGTCGGGGGCCGGGAAGAAGCCGCCGCGGCAGAGGCTCGAGACGCGCACGCCGGTCTCGGTCAGGGCTCGGCGGACGCGCGGCAGCCCGTCGGCGGCGACCTTGTCGCGCCACAACCCCACGAGGCCGATGCCGTGGCGCGCGCAGCCCTCGATCGCCTCCACGGCGCTCCAGCGCTGCACCGTCGCCTGGTTCAGCGACAGCCGCTCGGGCCCGGTCACGACACGCCGGCCAGTCGCAGGAACGCGCGCATGCGCCCGGCGGCGGACTCCGGGTCGTGCAGCAACCCGGCCCGGTCCGCGAGGACGAAGGCGTCGGCCAGGTGGATCACGGCGCGCGCGCTCTCCAACCCGCCGAGCATGCGGAAGTGGTCCTGGTGGCCGTTCAGGTACGCCAGGAAGACGATGCCGGCCTTGTAGTGGTAGGTCGGCGCGGCGAACAGGTGGCGCGCGAGGGGCACGGTCGGCGACAGCGTCGCGCGGTACGTGTCCGCGTCGTCGCGGTCGAGCGCCTGCACGGCCGCCGACGCTGCCGGCGCGATCGCGTCGAAGATCCCCAGCAGCGCGTCGCTCGCGCGTTCGCCGTCGCCCAGGATCAGGTCGTCGTAGTGGAAGTCGTCGCCGGTGTACATGCGCACGCCGTCGGGCAGCCAGCGGCGCAGGTCGACCTCGCGCTCGTGGTCGAGCAGCGACAGCTTGATGCCGTCGATCTTGGCCGCGTTCGCGTGCAGGACGTCGAGGCAGACCTCGGTGGCGCGGTCCAGGTCGCGCGATCCCCAGTACCCCGCCAGCGCCGGATCGAACATGTCGCCCAGCCAGTGGATGACGACCGGCCCGTCGAGGTCGGCCAGCACGCGGTCGTACACCGCGCGGTAGTCGTCGGGACCGTGGGCGGCGGCGGCCAGGTGGCGGCTGGCCATGAGCACGACCCCGGCCCCGTGCGCCTGGGCGTGCTGCCCCTGCTCCAGGTAGGCCGCCACGATCGCGTCGAGCGATGCCGGGGCGCGGGCCGGCAGCTGGTCGGTCCCGACGCCGCACACCAGCGCGCCGCCGACCGCTCGCGCCTCCGCGGCGCTGCGCTCGATCAGCTCGCGGGTGGTGCCGTAGTCGAGGCCCATGCCGCGTTGCGCCGTGTCCATCGCGTCGGCGACGCCGAGGCCCCAGCGCCACAGGTGCCGGCGGAACGCCATCGTGGCCTCCCAATCGAGGGCGCCGCCCTCGACCGAGGTCCGCAGCGGGTCGGCGACCACGTGCGCCGCCGCGAAGAGGCGCCGGCTGCGCAGCGGCTCGCTCGGCGGCGCGAACGCGGCCGGTTCGCCGAGGACGTGGCGCTCGAGGCGGCCGTCGGCGCGCGGGAGGGTGACCGCGGCGCTCACGCGGGCAGCTCCGGCACGTCGACCCAGCGTCGCTCGCGGTCGGAGAGGAGCGCGAGCTCGGCCAGCTGGACGCCCTTGGCGCCGTCGCGCAGGTCGTGGGGGAAGGCGTCGCCGCGGAAGGCGTGCCGCAGGAACGCCGTCCACTGGGCCAGGAAGCCGTTGGCGACGACCGCGTTGTCGGGGACCTCGGCCCAGCCGGCGCGGAAGTCGATCGGGCTGGGGACGTCGGGGTTCCACACCGGACGCGGCGTCACGGCGCGGTGCTGGACGCGGCAGTCGCGCAGGCCCGCGACGGCGCTGCCGTGGGTGCCGTCGACCTGGAACACCACCAGGTCGTCGCGGTACACGCGCGTCACCCACGACGAGTTGATCGTGGCGACCACGTCGCCGTCGAGCCGGAAGGCGGCGAAGCAGGCGTCCTCGGCGGTCGCGTCGTAGCGGCCGCCCGCCTCGTCCCACCGCTCGGGGACGTGCGTGACGGTCGTGCACGACACCGCGCGCACCTCGCCGAACAGGTGGTCGAGCACGTACCGCCAGTGCGGCAGCATGTCGAGCACGATGCCGCCGCCGTCCTCCTTGCGGTAGTTCCACGACGGTCGCTGCGAGGGCTGCAGATCGCCCTCGAACACCCAGTAGCCGAACTCCGCGCGCACGGAGAGCAGCCGGCCCAACAGACCGCTCCGCAGGACCCGCGCCAGCTTCCGCAGGCCGGGCAGGAACAGCTTGTCCTGCACGACGCCGTGCGCCACGCCCGCGGCCCGCGCGGCCTGCGCGAGCTCGAGCGCGTCCGGAAGGGTCTCCGCGGTGGGCTTCTCGCAGTACACGTGCTTGCCCGCCGCGATCGCCGCGCGCATCGCCGGGACGCGGGCCGCGGTGACCTGGGCGTCGAAGTAGACCTCGTTCCGTGGGTCGGCCAGGGCGGCGTCCAGGTCGGTGGTCCAGCGTTCGAGCCCGGTCTCGGCGGCCAGCGCGGCCAGCCGGTCGGGGTTGCGTCCGACCAGCACCGGTTCGGGCCACAACACCTCGCCGTCGCCGAGGTCGAGGCCCCCCTGGCGCCGCAGCGCGAGGATCGAGCGCTCCAGGTGCTGGTTCCGGCCCATCCGGCCGGTGACGCCGTTCATGACGATGCCGACGGTTCGCCTGCCCACGTGGGCCTCCTTCGGGCGCTGGCTGCGCGTGCCGCGTGCCCCGATCGTACTCCCTCGCCGCGCCGTTGCCGGCTGAGTCCGGGCCGACCAGCACGGCCTCGGACCGCGCCGGAGGGATGCGTTAGCATGGCCTGTCCGTCCCTGGGACGAAGGTGGTGCGCGATGATCCGAACCGTCGACGAGCTCGAGCAGCGGCTGGCGACGCCCTCCGCCGCGCTGGTAGGCGACCTGGGCCGCCTGGAGGGCGACCTCCTGGTGTTGGGCGCGGGCGGCAAGATGGGCCCCAGCCTCGTCGCCCTGGCGCGCGCGGCGATCGAGGCGGCGGGCGCGCGCAAGCGCGTCATCGCCGTGTCGCGCTTCGGCGACCCGGCGGTGCGCGAGCGCATCGAAGCGTGCGGCGCCGACACGATCTCGCTCGACCTCCTGCAGGACGGCGCCCTCGACGCGTTGCCGGATGTCGCGAACGTGGTGTACATGGCCGCCATGAAGTTCGGCACCTCGGGCCAGGAGCACCTGACGTGGGCGCAGAACGCGTTCCTGCCGGGCCTCGTCGGGCGGCGCTTCGCGGGCGCCCGCATCGCCGCCTTCTCCACCGGCAACGTCTACCCGCTCGTGAGCGTCGCCAGCGGCGGCTGCACCGAGGACGACCCGCCCGGTCCGGTCGGCGAGTACGCCCAGTCGTGCCTCGGCCGCGAGCGTCTGTTCGCGTACGCCGCCCAGCGGTACGGCACGCGGTCGGTGCTGCTGCGCCTCAACTACGCCTGCGAGCTGCGGTACGGCACGCTCGTCGACCTGGCGCTGGCCGTGCGGGACGGCGAGCCGATCGACGTCGCGATGGGGAACTTCAACGTGATCTGGCAGGGCGACGCCAACGAGGTGGCGCTGCGCTCGCTCGCGCTGGCGGGTGCGCCGCCGACGCTGCTCAACGTGACCGGTCCGGAGACGGTGTCGGTGCGACGCGCCGCCACGATGCTGGGCCAGCGGCTCGGCCGGGAGCCGCGCTTCGTGGGCGTCGAGGAGCCGACGGCGCTGCTCTCCAACGCGGGCCGGGCGCACGCCCTGTTCGGCTACCCGCGCGTCACGCTGGCGCAGATGGTCGACTGGGTCGCCGCGTGGGTGGCGGACGACGGGGCCACGCACGGGAAGCCCACCAAGTTCGGCGTGCGGAGCGGGAGGTTCTGATGTTCGCCACGCTGCCCGACGACCTCCACCGACGCCTCGGCGACGGCGTCGTCATACCCGCCCACCCGCTCGCCCTCGACGCGGGCCGCCACCTCGACGAGCGAAGGCAGCGCGCGCTGACGCGCTACTACCTCGACGCGGGTGCCGGCGGCGTCGCGGTCGGGGTGCACACGACGCAGTTCGCGATCCGCTCGCACGGGCTGCTCGAACGCGTGCTGCGGCTCGCGGCCGAGGAGGCCCACGCGCACCGCGCCGCTGCCCTGCTGGTCGCCGGCGCCGTGGGACCGCGCGAGCAGGCGGTGGCCGAGGCCGAGCTGGCGCGCGACCTCGGGTACCACATGGTCCTCCTGAGCCCCGGCGGCCTCGCCGACCACGACGAGGAACGGCTTCTGGCGCGCGCCCGCGCCGTCGCCGAGGTGCTGCCGGTGTTCGGCTTCTACCTGCAGCCGGCGGTCGGCGGCCGCGTGCTGTCCTACGACTTCTGGCGCGCGTTCGCGGAGATCCCGGGGGTGCTCGCCATCAAGATCGCCCCCTTCGACCGCTACCGCACGCTCGACGTGGTGCGCGCGGTGGCGCACGCCGAACGCGGCGACCAGATCGCCCTGTACACCGGCAACGACGACGCGATCGTGGCCGACCTGCTCACGCCCTTCGACGTCGTCGTGGAGGGGCGCGCCGTACGCCGCTGGATCGTCGGCGGCCTGCTGGGCCAGTGGGCGGTGTGGACCCGCGCCGCGGTCGCGCTGCTCGAGCGCGTGAAGCGCGCCCGGCACGGCGGCGACGGCGTCGAACTGCTCGCGCTGCTGGCGCTCGGCGCCCGGCTCACGGACGCGAACGCCGCCGTCTTCGATGCCGCGAACGGGTACGCCGGCGTGATCGCGGGCGTCCACGAGGTCCTGCGTTCGCAGGGCCTGCTGGAAGGCATCTGGTGCCTGGACCCGGACGAGGGGCTGTCGCCCGGCCAGGCGGAGGCCATCGAGCGGGTGCGAAGCGACCACCCCGAACTCGTCGACGACGACTTCGTGCGCCAGGGTCTGGCCCGTTGGCTCGGCCACGGCGTGGGGGCCTGACCCGTGCGCGCGACCTTCCTGAACGACGAGGTCAGCCGCGATCTGGACGAGTGCATCGACTTCGCGCGGTCCGAGGGTCTGGACGCCATCGAGCTCCGCATGATCGGCGACGCCAACGTGGTCACCCTGCCGGCGGCCGAGCAGCGAGAACTCGCGGCGAAGCTCGCCCGGGCCGGCCTCCGGGTGGTGGCACTGTCGACGCCGCTGTTCAAGATCCCCCTCGAGGGCGACGCCGACCCCGACGACCCGGACCCGTTCCGCGCCGTCACGGCCGGCTTCGAGGAGCACCTGGAGCTGATCCCGCGGGCTGCTGACGCCGCGCGGCTCTTCGGCGCCCCCATGCTGCGGTGCTTCGCGTTCCTCGGGCGCGGCGACTACCGCGACGTGCGCGCACCGATCCTCGCGCGGCTGCGAAGTGCCGGCGAACGGCTGGCGCGCCACGCGCCCGGCCTCCGGTTCGGGCTCGAGAACGAGCACACCACCTACGTGCGCACCGCCGAGGAGGTGGCCGACGCCGTGCGCGCGTTGGGCGACCCGTTCGACGTCCTGTGGGACCCCGGCAACGCCTTCGTCGCGGGCGAACGGCGGCCCACGCTGGGCTTCGAGGCCGTCGCGGGGCTCGTCGGGCACATCCACGTGAAGGACCCGCTGCCCCACGGCGACGGGCTACGCTTCGTGCCACTCGGTCAGGGCGCGATCGACTATCGTGCGCAAGCGGCCGCCTGGGCACGCAGCGGCTACCGCGGCTACGTCGGGTTGGAGCCGCACCTGATCGTGGGCCGCAGCTCGATCCCGGGAGCCCGCGCGTGCCTCGACGCCCTCCGCCCGCTGCTCGCGGACGCCGTCGCGGGCGCCGAGAGGAGCCCCACGTGATGCGCTTCGCCCTGATCGGCGCGGGCAACATCGCCCGCACGCACGCCGCCGCCATCCGCGCCAGCGACCGCGCGACGCTGGTCGCCGTGGCCGGCGGACCCGGCGCCGAGCGCATGGCGGCGGACGAGGGCACCCGCTACCACCCGGATCCGGCCGCGCTGTGCGGCGACCCCGACGTCGACGCGATCGTCCTGTGCACCCCCAGCGGGATCCGCAGCGAGTACGTGCTTGCGGCCGCCGACTGCGGCAAGCACGTGCTGGTCGAGAAGCCGATCCACGTCGACCGCGCGCGTGCGCGCGAGATGGTGGAGGCCTGCGAACGCGCCGGCGTGACCCTGGGCGTGGTGCTCCAATCGCGCTTCAAGCCGCACCCGGCGGCGGCGCGCGCGGCGATCGCGCGAGGCAGCCTCGGCGACCCGGTGCTCGGCAGCATGGCGGTGAAGTGGCACCGGCCGCCCGAGTACTACGCCAGCGCCGATTGGCGCGGCACCCGTGCCCTGGACGGCGGCGGCGCCCTCATGAACCAGGCGATCCACAACGTCGACATGCTGCTCTGGCTGTGGGGCGACGTCGCGCGCGTGCGCGCCGCCACCGCCAACCGGCTCCACCGCGGCATCGAGGTGGAGGACACGGTGGTGGCGCAGCTCGAGTTCGCGAACGGAGCGCTCGGCGTGCTCGAGGCGACGACGGCCACCTACCCGGGCAGCCCGAGGCGCGTCGAGCTGCACGGCACCGCCGGCACGATCACCCTGATCGACGACGAGGTCGGCGAGTGGGACCTGCGCGACGGCACCCCGCCGCCCTCCCGCGAGGTGTCGGCCGCGGTGGCGGCGGCGCGCGCGACGCACGTGATGGCGGACCACCGCTGGCACCAATTGCAGATCGACGACTTCGTCGACGCCGTCCGCGAGGGCCGGCCGCCGGCCGTGGACGGCCGCGAGGCCATGCGCTCGCTGGCCCTCGTGCTGGCCGTGTACGAGGCGGCGGCGACGGGGCAGGCGGTGGGGGTGGCGGGGGTTCCTCGGGTGTAGCGCGCGCGAACCCCACGGGGTGGACGGCCTCGTCGTGGT
>ERZ869909.1995-NODE-1995-length-14945-cov-3.932540_pt1 | contig 14945 bp, 13 predicted proteins | sample MGYA00520892_ERZ869909 | MGnify/ENA primary metagenome ERZ869909 (study PRJEB32215, sample SAMEA104723947) | bioreactor metagenome | biome: bioreactor; feature: anaerobic bioreactor; material: water | place: China | collected 2015-03-12 ...
GTCCCCCTCCCCCTGCTGCCCGGTTGCATATGGGTGAGAGCCAGAGAGTCTCCGAGCGATCAGACACGCCAGCAGGCGTCGGGCCGAATCCTCCCGGGCCGAACCCGCTCCCGCATCGTCGCCCTCGATCGCCGTGACGAACGACCAACCGGAGCCCCGCACAGATGGAGCGGCCCGATGGGGAGTCGTGTCGCCGTGTTGTGACGATCCGTGTGACACGCCCCGAATATCCGGAGTTGTGTCGGAAACGCCCGGACATCACGGAAGCGATTTACTGTCCGGCTGGCCCTGTCGGCAGACTCGGCCAGTTCCGACCACGCTGGACCGCCTTCGACCATGACTCGCCCGCAGCCGCGATCTTCCTGTCGGTGAGCGAGCCGCCGCGGACCCGTTCGACGGCATCGAACAGGGCCTGAATCTCCGGCGCTGTGACCTTGGAGTGAAACAGGAAAGCAAGCTGTGAAATCAGCCCTGCAAGCCCGGCTCGGACCCCACTATCCGTCAGCTTCACCCTCGGTCGACCGCTCAAGGCGTTGACCACCTGCTTCCTCGCGTTGGCCGAGCCAACATCCATCACATCGCCGAGCACGCGAGCGATGCCGGGATCGTGGACCGCGTACTTGTCGAGACGCAGCAGACGGTCGAGGGCGTCGAGATCGCCGAGACGAGCCGCACGCATGAGTCGGGGCGGATACTCGCGGTAGAGGATCCAGCAGGGCCACCAGACGCGAAAATAGAACTGTCCGGCAGGACAGGCGATGAGTTCATCGACCTGTAACTCGTCTTCGGGACCGTCGGGCTCCGCCTCTGCGTCGAGTTCGTTGAGCATCGCGCGGAGGGTGGTGTCGTCTGGCGGGAATGGGATACCGATGAATGGGCGGATCAGATCCTGCATCTCGTCATGCGACAACTCCGCGACCTCCGCGGCGACCTCCTCTTGAGACATATGCGAGAGAGACCGTATGTCATCGAGAAAGCCCGATGCGGTCATATCAGCAGGAAAGCCAAACCCAACGCCGAAACCGTTCTGCACCGCCCGATGATGGCGGTACATAGCGATCCACTCACGCATGGGCGGTCTGGGCGGGAGTGACTTCGGAGAACTGTCCCCATAGACCATGTACCCGATCAGTTCGCGGACATAGTCGGGAGATGACGCGATCCGCACGGCAAGCGAAACGAATAGCCCAGGCTGGCCATTGCCGCGGAGGAGGGCGAAGGCTTCGGATGGACTGACACTGCGATCGGCCATACCTACTCCGTCGGGCCCTGTCGATCACCTGCGATCGACTTCTCACCGCCGAGATCATCGCCGATCCGCTTATTCAGAGCTTCACTCGCCCGACGCTTGACCGGATCTTCTGGAACCTCGAAGATCACCGGTCGCTCGCTCCGTACAGCTTTCCCGAATGCTATACCTTGCAGGAAACGAAGATTCGGGATGACGCGGACATGGTCCGCTGAAAAAACGCTGGCAAGGTAATCGAGTCCAGTCTTATCGTACATCGCAAAGCAGATGGTCGTATTACATTGCGAGAGAAGCGTCTTGCTAACCAGAGCGGTGCGTTGGGAAACGAGCAGCAAGCCCACTCCATACTTCCGGCCCTGCAACGCGATTTGTGCCATTCGGCCAACTGTCGCCTGCGTGTCCGCTTTGTCGAATCCAAATACATTCATCTCTGGGATAACTGTGTGAGCCTCCTCCAATACGATGACCACATCGCGAGCCTTTCGATTCTGCTTGGCCCACGCAAAAATCGCCGAGAGATAGATTTCCGTCGCCCGCAACGATGCACGAGTGTTTGCGATATCGTCCAGGCTGAATAGACCAACGAGCGTGTCATCACTCTCTAGGAACTTCGCCACCAGATCAGCGACCGTTGAGCGGTTGGCTGTCACCCACTCGTGAAGCGCCCTTTTCTCCTTTGCCGCGTTGAACTCTCCATGCTCAGCGTCATTTACCAATTTGTCTAGTGCCTCAATTGAATCGGGAGGGAATCCGAGTTTTTCAGGAGACAATTTGTTTAATCTGATTTCATATTCGCCGGTGCAATCAACACAGAAGACTTTTCGACCAGCTTTGACATGTGCTCGAATCAGATCAAGCACAAGCTCCGTTTTACCCGTACCGGTCACGCCCAGTATGGCTGTGTGATAGTCGGCCATGTCCGACAAGTCGGCCACGACTTCCATACCAGTCGACTCAATCCTTCCTAGTACGAACTCGTTTAAGTTTCGCGGAGCCGATCTGTCATCAGCGAATCCAGCTGTTGCCTTCGCGATGAACACAGGGGCATTCATCCGCGGAGTCCAACCGTACTTCTGGAACCCCTTCCCTTGACAGAATGTACCGAGCTGAGCCGCTATCACAACATGTGTACCGCGAGGGTTCTGTGTGAACAGTTCCTCTCTGGTTATCGCATCGAGTACCTGGAAATACACATGCTTGTCTCCGTCTCGGACGAAGACAACCGATCCCTCACGAAGACTCGTATTGGTGGCTACCTCGAAGCGGATAGCTGCAATAGACGAGTCCTCGACCACGAACCCGACGAGATCAGCAGCCTCCGTTCCTGCCAACTGAGCCAACAGGCTATCGGTGGATTGATCCTGAGGAGATGTCCACACTTCGCCGGACCCAATACCGGGTACCAGCGGATGATCGCAGCATAAGCCTGTGCCTGTGATCTGGTCGTTCTGAACTTGAAAAAACAGGGGAACAACGCCGACATAGCGATCGCCTGCCAGTCGAGCTATGTGGAGCGTGTCTGATGTCCAAGTAGTTGTTGTCCTCAGTGTCACGCGAACAATGTCAGGGTCATCGACGCGAGTAACTGCACCGACTACGGCAGGCATAGATCTTCCCGAGATCGGCCCGCGCAACTGCTCGTAGAGCTTCGACATCAACTCCAGCGGGCGAATAGACACTACGACCATCCACACGGCGGAGAGCCATAGCACCTCAACAAGCTGGTCCTGATGAAATCCTATGATGCTGATGAGAGCTGGAGGCGTAAACATCACCGCTGCACCGCCAAGACTGTTGGCAATGTGGTACGCCGAGCGACCCGCACGAGCTTCCACCGAATCTTGTCCCATCGCTGCGTTCTGCAAGACGATGGCTGCGACCGCGATGCATACTGTTATCGCCGCGATACCGAACGCAACCCATCGAAAAACTTCGATCGGACCTGATAGGGCCTCAACTGACTCTAGGTCCAAGGTGAATAGCATCACGGCAGCGGTGATCGCGTTCGCCAGCGAGTCCCGAGGACGAACGAAAAAGGGGGCAGCCAACGCTTTGAACAAAAACATCGCAATGGCACTCAGCCACCAAAGCCACTCGCCACCACCGCTGGGTACCCAGTCCCTTGTGATTATCCCGGCCGCGAAATAGAGGCCCGCAACATAAACGGTAAAGAATACTAGGCGGCGACGAAGGCTAGGGTAGGATGTCGAGTCACGCTGTAGGGTCGACATTTACAGATCGTAGCGTACTGCATACCGACCTGTCCGGTGCTTGGTGACCGCTCCACAGAGTAGCTAGGGAGCTGGAAGAGTTGCCGAGTGATTTGGGTCGCACCTAAGACGCGGCGAGCGGATCGTCGCAGCCCATCAAAGACGCTGTCCTGCCATGGACTCCGTTGCTTCTAACTACGCCGAACGACAAGTTGTTGTGCATGGAGGCGTTGCGGATCTCACCCCGCCCGGTACCGCAGGACCGCAACCCGGACCATGTCAGTCAAATTGAAGACCTTCCACATTACTTGTTGATCCAAAAGGGACTTGCGACAATTCGCGAGTCCCTTTTTTCATGCCGGTTTGGACCAGTCTCACCCACTCGGCACCGACTCGACCCGGCCTCCGAGGGAACCCAACAGAAATCCGCAGTAAACAATGTACCGGAGCAGGTCTGGAAATGAGGCGATCCGAACGGCGAGGGAAACGAAAATCCACGGCTGGCCGTTGCCGCGGAGGAGTGCGAGCCTTCACCGTTAGTAGCCGCGAGTCTGATCGCCCTGCCCCATGAAGCCTTCAACGCTTCCCTCACGGCACCATTTCTTACGGAACGCTTTGGTGAAGCGTTCCGAAAGGGGCTTGGTGAGGCCGGACATGAAGAGGAGCTCTTCCAGCGAGATGCCCCGCTCAGTGGCGTTCGTGTTGCCGAGGACTCGCCAGACGATCTTATCCGCCGAGCAGATCTTCGAGTCTGTGTCGCGAGCAAGCAGCGCAAGTGCCTCAGCCTCTCCCGGATCGAGCTTCTCGTAGTAGCCGGTCCCAAACTTTGAGCAGTAGTCCTGGACATCCGCCGGCGGCACAGACTCGATCCTCATCGAGCAAGCCGTCTTCCAGTGCTCCCAATCCACATACTTGCGTTCGGTGTCCGTTTCGTAGAACTGGACCTCATCGACGACCGTCTGAGCGAGCAAGATCTCACAGCGCGCAGCGATCTGCTCCCAAATGCCGAGCTGGAACAATTGGATGACGACGTTGGCGTCAAGCAGGATCAAGCGCGATCGCGTCATCCGTTACATCCTCGAGCTCATCGAGTGCCATCGCCGCATAGCGACTGATCCCAAGGTACTCCGCGGCGCGACCAACCGACAGTTCACCGTCCCGCAGCGCCCTGATCGCAAGGGCTTGGTACCTTGCCGGCAACTTCGGCGGGTCGGTATCCTCACGAACATCTACGCTCTCGCGAAACGCCCTGCAGATCTCAATGTCGCGTTCAGTGTCCTCTCTCTTACGGTTGAACACCGTATGCATGCGCCAAAGCAGCGCCTCGAAGGACACATCGAACTGACGGGCGATGTCGAAAATCTCGATGTGCTTTAAGCCGCCGCCGGACTTGGCAGCCGCGTCAATCGCGCTACGCAGAGCGTCCTCGGGGATGAGAAGGCTCGACGCGAATGCGTTTGCTAGTTTTTCTTCGTGATCGCTCGCCTCGCGGGATTGGTCTCCGCTCCGGAATACTCGCCATGTCAAGAGGTGGAACAGTTCGTGGGCGAGATCGAAGTTGCGACGCCAACGCTTGTTGCCGGAGTTGAGCAGAATCGCCATCCCGAGCTCATCACTCCGGGTACACGCGGCGGTCCCGGTCGGCTCAAACTGCAGATGAAAGATGCGGATACCACAGGAGTCCTCGAGCACATTCAAGAGTGAAGACGCGGGACGACGACCAAGGTCGAGCATATGCCGAACATCGTGGGCGAGACGATGAACATCGGCCCAACCCATCCGGTCGGGGTTGCCGGTGACATCCGGGAGATGACAGGCAAGCCGCTCGTCACACCAGTCCTCTAGATTGCGATACCAGCGGCAGAGCTTGAGAAACTGCCCCTCGACGGCCGCGGCCTCGCCCTCGGCATCCGGTCTATCGCGCCAAAGCACGACATCGCTCTTGCTCGCTCCAGTCTCGAAGAACCACGAGACAGCGGTGCCGTACGCCTTCGCGAGTGTCTCAAGGTGGCTCAGTCGTGGTTCACGACGACCGTTCTCGAAATCACTCAGGGAGGAAACGGCGATGCCGGTATGCCCGGAAAGGGCCTCCAAGGTCCATCCCCGGTCATTCCGAGCGGCTTTGAGTCGCTCTCCGATCAATGTGGTACTCCTTCGCTCTTTGCGAAAGTCTATCGTCAAAAATACACCTTGTCCACCGTTTTTGTTCGCAGATCGCGAATGCGCCGCTCCCGCCTGCACTTATCGGGCACTAACCACCTCGTTCTGCCGCCACCGATTCCGGACATCGGAGAACTTCAACCAAGGCGGCCGGTCGACGATCCGGCGATCCGTTACGAACAGCACCGCCCCCTGCATCGACGCCGCCACGGCCGAGCCATAGGTGGTCCACCTATTCCGTCCACCAGTCGTATCCAGAGTAGACCTTACGGATCAGTCTCTTGGCAATCGTCCTTGACTCAGGCCGCCCGGTACCGCATCTCCACCGTCCGCACCACGCCAGTCAAATCGAAGACCTTCCCCGCTACTTGTTGATCCGAAGGGACTTGCGACAATTCGCGAGTCCCTTTTTTCATGCTCAAACCCCCCGATGTACATCAAAGTGTACATCACGAGCAGGAGATCGAGACTCGCCGAACCGGTGTGAGTTTGTTCCAGATCGCGACGCTGATGGGGAACAGCCCGTAGATCTGCCGGAGGCACTATGCAGTGTTCGCACCGAGGGTTTGTCGGGGTGATGTCGAGTTCCGTGCCCAGAATATGACCGCACACGGCATTCACCCTGCTTATTGTGAACTACGAAAAAGCTCCTGAACTGCAACAATCCGCTGGAGTCCGTCCACACGGTGCGTTGAAGAGCCCTGACGGCAGTAAACGACATCAGCTAAGGTCGAAATTGCTCTTTGACTCGGCACACGGATACAGATGACGCTCAGTCCCCGATAATCGATGCAATCGATCTTCCCTAGTACACTAGTTTTTAGCGGCTCACTCAGCTCGGAACTGGCCAGTGCGTCGACAATGCGGCGCTTGTAGGTCTCCAAAGTCTCAGAAAGCACTGCTAGCTCACGATCGACTCCTACGACAAAACGCGAACCAACCTCTAAAGGACTGATGCTATCTAGCTGAGCAATTCGTTGCGCATCCGCCTCTTTGTCAGCGACACCGATGTAAACAACGCCATCTGAGTCAGGCCCGATGTTTGCGATTCCGCAGACGGTCTCGGCGATACGCTGAAGTAGCCCTGCCGCCATGTTGCGAGATCCATTCAGCTCTAGCAGCCCTTGTTTGCATTCGAATCGAGCTGTCTCGACTCGGGACCTCCGAAGAATATTCTCGAAGTGCATGGCCAGACCGAGGCCTTGATCGGTAGCTGGGGGCTCCCGCTCCTCGAAATGACTGCTGATGAGCCCTTTCACTACATCGATGTTTTGGCGTCGTGGTTCGCTCCTAATCTGACCTGCCGCCACTTGGAGACGATTTTGCAACCCCGCCAAGGCGTTCATTACTCGATGCGCACTTATCGGCGATTGGCCCTGTTTCACGCACAACTCAAAGAAAGCCATAAAGATCGCATAAAAAGCTGTTTTAATTGGATTTCCCCCAGCGTCTGGGTGTACGACGCGGCGAAGGGCATTATCCGTATCATCAACTGTTTCAATCGTCTCGCGCAAGATGGACACTGTGGCCAAGATCCCGTGCTTCATCGCATCAGCGCCGTAGGCCATGAGCTTCCGCTCGATCTCCCTCGCCGTCTCTGTATCTGAGTCGTATACTTCATCCAGGTTCTTACCGCTAAATGCGAACGGCTCATCACTGAGTATCGACACGATGATGTCCGCGAGCATCTGCTCATCATCCCCGTCCCTAAGCTGGCTGCGGCGGAGGATGCCCTGCTTACACCAAATGGTATCGTCAGCGACGATGCCATAACCGCGAATCGCACCGCCGATGTCGATGCTGACACTCGGCATTTCGGACAACTCAAGTGAGGACTGTGACGCGTCGCCTCGGATTTCAGCCGCGAGCTCTCTCACTGTGTTAGCAAATACGGTCACAACACCCGCCTGACGCTTCTCCTGAGGGCTTAGCTGCCTGCCATAAGCATTGATGCGGGCAAAGACTTCGTTCACCGCCGCAGGATTCGCAGCCGGAAATTCTGTGATAGCCAGCGTGTAGTCCAAGAAGTCGGCGCACTCTGCAGGAGTGAGGAGCTCTTCCCCCGCAACAACCGAGAACACGCCTTCATTCACAAGCTGTCGAGCTCGCGAAAGCTGGTCAGTGTCGAAGTATCGACCTTCCAAGCCGAATTGGTGCTCGATGAAGCCGAACACTGCGTTCAGGCGTTGCATGCCGTCAAGGATCTCAAAGGACTTCTCACCTTCGTCGTCCACATGGGTAGCCAAGAGGATCAGTGGGACCGGGTAGCCGTGAAGCAGGCTATCGATCAATTTCTGTTTCTCATCCAGCGACCACACGAGTTTGCGCTGGTACTGGCGATTCACGCGAAACGCACCATCCCTATACAGGCGATACGACTCCTGAACACTCATTCCTCGTGGCGTGACAGCCAATAGTCGGTCCTCCGTACGAAGTGTGCGTCCGCGCGATGCGAACGCAGTATCATAATCCATCAGCTCGTAAGTGCGCGCACGCGACCGCCCCGGAGACTTGCGATATCCGGGGCGGCAGCGGGGTAGAGATTTGTTCGCATCGGCTCAGGCCCGGCTGCCCCCTCACCCCGGATAATGCGTCGGCGCTCCCGGCTCGACTGGCAGGCCCAGCAACCGCCCGGCACCGAAGCCAAGTCGCGCTGAGACTCGGGAGACATATCCGCGTCTGATGTTTCCGGCGCTACGGAACCCGCACTCTTTCGTCCTGCCGTGGAGGAGAGATCACCCCCGCAAAGCCGAATTTGTTTACCTGTCCTGGTATGTAAACTGTTGTCCGCCGATCGATGCCTCGAACATCAAGCCGGCCTCATCCATGGTGAAGACCGCCACGCCATCGGTGTACTTGGCGTTCGCACCCGCACCAGATTTCAATGCCACGGCGGTTGCCTGTGCCGCAAAGCGGAGATTGCCCGACTTGAAGTTCTGAACCGCTTCGCTTGTCTCGAAGGCGATGATCTGCGTGTAGGACTGGCCGCCGAGCTGGAGCCCGATCGTTCCCTGGGTCAGATCGCAGTATCCCACGACTCTGTTCCGTTCGTAGAGCACGCCCCTGCCGTAGGCGCCGCCGACACCGACGGCCCCTTTCCCGACCGATGGGAAGACCGCGTATCCGGCGGCCGCATCGAGAACCGGGGCCAGTGTGCTGTCCGTCTGCTTCGCCCGGGCGACCGCGGCAGCCGCTTCACTTCTGATGTTTTCCCTGCCTTCGGCGGTCTTGGGCGCTGTTTGGCATGCGCTCAACGAGAGCATGCAGATCGCACTGATCGTGAGGAATGCCGTTTTCATCCGGTTGATCTTCATGGCTATCTCTTTCGTTGCTTGGCACCGTGATGCTTGGTGCAGTAACGGGTTGGACCTTCGAAATGCCGAGCATCCAAGATGATCGCTGCCGTGACGACTCGCCGCGTAAACGCGATCCCCAATACCGGGGAGTACGCGACTTCTGACTGCGATATTCACCTTGACGCGGAAGTCTGCATACATGATACCCGCCGGAATATCGGGGGATGTACTGACCGTCTCGGAGACGAACCCCCTAGTGCCCGCACCCGACCGCCTGCCGGAAATGGGCTGAACGCCCACGCAATCAACTCATGGCGTGAGGTCACTGGTTCATGATGCCGGATAATGCGTCGGCGCTCCCGGCCCGACCGGCAGGCCCAGCACGAAGACCCAGAGGTAGAACAGTGCAACCCAACCGATCAGGAAGAAGATGGAGTACGGCAGCATCGTGCTGATCATCGTGCCGATGCCCAGATTGCGTTGGTACCGCACCGCGACCGCGAGAATCAGGCCGAAGTAGGACATCATCGGCGTGATGATGTTGGTCGTGCTGTCCCCGATGCGATACGCCGCCTGGGTGACTTCCGGGCTGTACCCCACCTGCATGAGCATGGGAACGAAGATCGGCGCTGTCACCGCCCATTGCGCGCTGGCCGAGCCGAGCATCAGGTTGACGAAGCAGCACATCAGGATGAACGGAAGGAAGACAAGCGGATTGTCCAGCTTCAGTGCCGTGATCAGGTCCGCGCCGAGCACCGCGAGGATCTGGCCCAACCCCGAGTGCCCGAAGAACGCCACGAACTGCGCCGCGAAGAAGACGAGCACGATGTACAGCCCCATGCTCCGCATCGCCCCCGCCATGGCGTCGATGACATCGCGATCGTTCCGGATCGTCCCGACGACACGCCCATAAACAATTCCAGGAAGGATGAAGAAAACGAGGATCAGCGTCACGATCGACTGCAGCAGCGGGCGGAACGAGTCCGGGCCTTCGACATCCGGCGAGGGATCCCTGAGCACCCCCCACCCCGGCAGGAAATCGAGCCAGGGCAGCCAGCGCGGACCGGCGACGACGAAGATCCCCATCAGGACCAGCACGACGCTCGCCCCGGCCCAGACAAGCCCTCGTATCTCCAATGGTGACACCGGCTCGATGCTCGGATTCTTCTCGACCGTGTCGTCCGCCTGCTCCGGGTCGTAGCGTCCCAGCCGCGGCTCGACGATCCGCGCGGTCACGAACCACCCAAGCAGGGTGATCAGGAAGGTGCTCGCGACCATGAAATACCAGTTGACCGCGGGGTGGACCTCGTACGCCGGGTCGTAGATCTGCGCCGCCTCCTGAGTGATCCCGGCCAGAAGCGGATCGACCGTGCCGACGAAGAGGTTGGCGCTGTATCCGCCCGAGACGCCCGCAAACGCCGCCGCCATCCCCGCAAGAGGGTGGCGACCGAGCGAGTGAAAAATGACCATCGCGAGCGGGATGAGGACGACATAGCCCATCTCGCTCGCCGTGTTGCTGAGCACCCCGGCAAAAACGACGACCGGGACCACCAATTTGGGGGGCGCAGACAGCACCATTGCCCGGATCGCTGCTGAGAGCAGCCCGGCCTTCTCCGCGACGCCCACACCGAGCAGGGCCACCAGAACCGTACCCAGCGGGACGAAGCCGGTGAAATTGGTCACCAGCGAGGTGCTCATCCAGCGGACGCCATCGCCGGAGAGCAGGTTCGTCACGGTAAAGACATCCCCCGGCTCCGCATCGGGTCGGGGGTTCTCGACGGAGAGGCCGAGCCATGACCCGAGCACGCTGAGGACCACCACGAGGAGCGCGAAGAGCGCGAAGAGCGTGACGGGGTGGGGCAGGAGATTGCCCAGCCACTCCACGAAGCCGAGGAACCGGGCGAACGCACCTCGGTGATTTTCCGGAATACTTTCCTTGCGGGGCGGGGGAGGAATTTCGGTCATGGGCTCACGATACCGAGAGGCCACCGGGCGGGAGGGGCACTCCCCCCGCCCGCTTGTGGTGGTCAGGCGGTACTCGCATCCACCGAGAGGGGTATGCACCTACCCTTGGGACATGGGCAGGAACGCAGACAACCCCGCGGCGGCACACCAACGGACCCGTGCGGACCACTCGAGCGAAACCGCCGAGGACTATGTCGAGGCGATCGCCGAGATTCTGGAGAGCCAGGGGGTCTGCCGGGTCGTGGACTTGACCCACCGGTTCGGGGTGAGCCATGTGACCGTGACGAGGATTGTTTCGCGTCTGGTCCGTGATGGACTGGCCAGGACCGAGCCCTACCGCCCGATTGAGCTGACCACGAAGGGTCATCGACTGGCGAAGGAGTCTCAGAGGCGGCACGAGATTGTGTACCGCTTTCTGTTGACCCTCGGTGTCGACCCGGCCACCGCTCGGATTGATGCCGAGGGGATCGAGCACCATGTCAGCCGCGAAACGCTGGGTCGATTCCAAGCGTTCATCGACCGCGGAGGCAAGTCCGGCTGACCACTTCGCTCCGGATGGCGGGCGTGTGTTTGACAGTGGCGAGACGGGGGGACTAGTATTCGGGTCGAAATGTAGCCGATGCTACATTTCATCCGGTTCGGAGGGAGGCGTCGTGCGACTTCACATTGTGCTCGTGTCTCTGATCGTGCTGCTCGCGGGGTGTGCGCCCGATCCTTCACAGGTCGCCCGATCCTCGGCGGAACCGAGCGAACCCTTGCGGATTGTCGCGACGACGGGCATGATCGCGGACATGGTGCGGAATGTGGCGGGCGAGCATGCCGAGGTGGTTGCGTTGATTAAGCCGGGAGTCGATCCGCATCTGTACAAGCCGACGCGGAGCGATGCGGAACGCATCCTGAACGCGGACATCATTTTCTACAACGGCCTGCTGCTGGAGGGGAAGCTGACTGACACGCTGATCCGCGCGGAATCTTCCGGTAAGAGGGTGTACGGCGTGACGGAGTTGCTTGATGATGCGGACTTGCTCGAAGCCGAGGACTCTCCCGGCCTGCGCGACCCGCATGTCTGGATGGATCCGGTCGCGTGGTCGGCGGGCATCGAGGTTGTGCGAGATCGTCTGAGTGCCGCGGTCCCGGATGCATCGGAGGCATTTGCGGAGAACGCACGGCGGTATCAGAGTGAACTCGAATCGCTGCATGCCTATGCGTCGGAGGTGCTTTCGAGTGTTCCCGAGCAGAATCGCATTCTGGTCACAGCGCATGATGCGTTCGGCTACTTCGGTCGGCGGTATGGGTACAGAGTCGTCGGGATCCAGGGGATCTCGACCGAATCGGAGGCGGGGCTGAAGGACATCGAGGATCTGGTTGATTTGATCGTGTCGAATGATGTCGCGGCGATCTTTCTCGAATCCACGGTTCCGGAGCGGAACATACGGTCCTTGATCACCGGGGCACGCGCACGCGGGAAGTCGGTGGTGATCGGCGGCGAGCTTTTCAGCGACGCCATGGGTCCGGAGGGCACCTATGAGGGCACCTACATCGGCATGATCGATCACAATGTCACGACGATCGCACGCGCACTCGGAGGCGAGGCGCCATCGCGCGGGATGCAGGCAAAGCTCGGGACAGCCCCTCGGGCAACAGAGCAGGACCGTGCCCATTGAAAGCGAGCTTCCGAAGAAACGAGCAACGATCAGCCGGGCTTGCCGAGCATCCCGAGCACTCGGCGCTCAGCCCGCTGTCCATCCACTCCATGACCGTTGCATATCACCGCAAGCCGGTGCTGTGGAATGTTGATTACGATGCTCCGGGGGGACGACTGATCGGCGTGGTCGGTCCGAACGGCGCGGGGAAGAGCACTCTGATCAAGGCGTGTCTCGGCTTGATCCCTCGTGCCTCGGGCGAGGTGGAATTCTGGGGGCAGTCGCATGGGAAGGTGCGATCGCGTGTCGGCTACATGCCGCAGCGAGAGACGATCGACTGGGATTTTCCGGTCAGCGCCTTGGATGTCGTCTGCATGGGTCGGTATCGCAAGATCGGCTGGTGCATGCCGGTGACCCGCAAGCACAAAGCGATCGCGATGGAGTTTCTGGACCGGGTTGGCATGGCCGATCAAGCCAACCGACAGATCGGGCAGCTTTCCGGAGGCCAGCAGCAGCGGGTATTTCTGGCTCGCGCGCTGGCTCAGGAGGCCGAACTCTACTTCATGGACGAGCCGTTCGCCGGTGTGGATGCCGCGACCGAGGAGGCGATCGTCGAGGTGCTGAGGGAGCTTCGGGATGCCTCCCGGACGATCATCGTGGTCCACCATGATCTTTCGACGGTCTCGACCTACTTCGATGATGCGATTCTTCTGAACATGCGGATCGTCGCCGCGGGGGCTGTGAACGAGGTGATGACGAAGGAGAATCTGCACAAGACCTACGGCGGTCGCCTGACCCTGCTCTCGGAGGCGGCAGCGAACCTTGCTCAAATCGATACCGGGGCGCAGCAGTCATGATGCTCCCGCCAGCAACGATCGTCTCGGAGCTTTTCGATCCGAGGAATTCCGCGGTCGTGCTGACTTCTCTGGAAACCGCGATTCGTGTTCTGACATTTCGGTCCGGCTACAACACGAATCTCGTGATCGCGGGCACAGCATTGTTGGGTTTCGCCGCTGGCATCATCGGCGTATTCGCCATGCTGCGGAAACGGTCGCTGGTCGCGGATGCGCTGAGCCACGCGACGCTCCCGGGCATCTGCATGGCGTTTCTGCTCGCGTCGTTCATCGGGCAGGCCGGGCGGTCGCTGCCGGTGCTCCTGATCGGGGCGGGGTTCACGGGCGTGCTGGGTGTGCTTTGCATCCAGATGATTCTGAGGCATGGCAGACTGCGAGAGGATGTCGCCATCACGGTGGTGCTCGGCGCGTTTTTCGGTGCGGGCGTAGTGGGGCTGAGCTTCATCCAGGCGAATTCCGCCGCGGAGTCTGCTGGGATCACCCGGTTCATCTACGGCCAAGCGGCTTCGATGCAGCCGTCCGATGTGGTCATCATGGCTTGGATATGCGGAATCGCCCTGCTCGCCTGCACGCTGCTGTTCAAGGAATTCACGATTGTCTGTTTCAATGATTCGTACGCGCGCACGCTCGGCTGGCCTGTTGAGCGTCTTGACTTGGGGATCATGGCGCTGATCGTGCTCGTGACGCTCGTCGGTCTTCAGACCGCCGGGCTGATCCTTGTCGTCGCGCTTCTGATCCTTCCGGCGGCCAGCGCTCGATTCTGGACCGATCGGATCAGGTCGATGGTGCTTCTTTCCGGCTTCTTCGGCGCGATGGGGTGCTGGCTCGGCTCGACGCTCTCGGCGGTGTTCCCCCGGTATCCGACGGGGGCTGTGATTGTTCTGACCTCGGGGATGCTGTTTGCATTGAGTATGCTGTTTGCGCCGCGGCGAGGGCTGATCCATCTGCTCCGGCACCGGAGACGATTGCAACTGCATGATCTTGAAGCGGTCGCGATGCACGCACACGGAGCACCGGGTTTCCACGGTCTTCCGCATCGGGGTTCGGGGAGAGCCGACTCATGAATCTGAGTCTCGGGCTCGACCTATTTCCGCTGACCGCGGCCATACTCGTATCCGTCGGGTGCGGCCTGCTCGGCAATTTTCTTGTGCTACGCCGGCTGAGTCTGATGGGGGATGCGATCAGCCATTCGGTGCTTCCCGGGATCGTCATCGCCTTTCTGCTCTTCACTACACGGAGCCCGGGGGTTCTGTTGCTCGGTGCCGCAATCGCGGGGGTTGTCACGGTCGTTCTCGTTGAGGTGGTCAAGCAGGTCGGACGCGTGGAGAGCAGCGCGGCCATCGGTGTTGTTTTCACTGTGCTGTTCGCGCTTGGGGTCCTTCTGATCGAACAGGCGGCCGTACGGCACGCCGACCTGGATGCCGACTGTCTGCTTTACGGGCAACTGGAAACCCTGATCTGGTACAACGCACCGAACGATCTTTGGGGCGTGTTCAGCGCCTCCACACTCGCCGCCATACCGCCTCAGATCTACCTGCTGGGCATTACGGTGACGATCGTGTTTCTTG
>ERZ869909.1996-NODE-1996-length-14940-cov-4.111283_pt1 | contig 14940 bp, 14 predicted proteins | sample MGYA00520892_ERZ869909 | MGnify/ENA primary metagenome ERZ869909 (study PRJEB32215, sample SAMEA104723947) | bioreactor metagenome | biome: bioreactor; feature: anaerobic bioreactor; material: water | place: China | collected 2015-03-12 ...
AAGGTCAAATAATCAATGGTTTGCTGGTCGATGTAGAACATCGCCGCAGTCGCACCGTACTCCGGTGTCATGTTCGAAATTGTTGCGCGGTCACCGACAGTCAGGTTGTCTGCTCCTTCGCCATAGAACTCAAGGTAGGCACCAACAACGCGCTCGCGGCGCAAGAACTCGGTCAGAGCCAAGACTAAGTCCGTTCCGGTAATTCCCGGCTGAAGCTTACCTGTGAGCTCGACACCAATAATGTCTGGCAGGCGCATATACGAGGCACGACCCAACATCACGCTTTCAGCTTCAAGTCCACCAACACCCACAGAAATAACGCCGAGCGCATCGACCATAGGCGTGTGGCTATCGGTACCCACACAGGTATCTGGGAACGCAACGCCGTCACGAATCTGCACCACCGGTGACATCTTTTCCAAGTTAATTTGGTGCATGATGCCGTTACCCGGCGGAATCACGTCAACGTTTTTAAAGGCCGTTTTTGTCCAGTTAATGAAATGGAAACGGTCATCGTTGCGGCGATCTTCAATCGCCCGGTTTTTCTCAAAGGCGTCTTTTTCAAAACCCGCATGTTCAACAGCCAGCGAGTGGTCGACAATTAACTGGGTCGGCACTACAGGGTTTACTTTGGCTGGATCACCGCCTTTAGCAGCAATGGCGTCACGTAAACCGGCTAAGTCAACCAATGCGGTTTGACCCAGAATGTCATGGCACACGACGCGTGCAGGGAACCATGGGAAATCCAAGTCGCGCTTGCGTTCGATAATTTGCTGCAAAGACGCGGTTAAGCGGCTCGGTTCGCAACGACGAACTAAGTTTTCCGCCAAAATCCGTGAAGTGTACGGGAGTTTTTCATAAGCGCCTGGCTGAATCGCTTCGACCGCTGCGCGGGTATCGAAGTACTCAAGATTCGTGCCAGGAAGCTGTTTGCGATATTCAGTATTCATAATGAACCACTAACTAGTCGTTGAATTGAATTTAGCGAAAAAAGGGAGAAGCGCTCGCTTCTCCCTTGGCTATTTTAGCGCTCGTTAATTGCAGGCACTGGGCGTGGACCTGGGCCGGTGTAGTCCGCACTTGGGCGGATAATCCGGTTGTTCGCACGCTGCTCTTTCACGTGTGCCGTCCAACCTGTCACGCGCGACATCACGAAAATCGGCGTAAATAATTTGGTTGGAATGCCCATGTAGTGATACGCCGAAGCGTGGAAGAAGTCCGCATTTGGGAACAACTTCTTCTCGCGCCACATCACTTCTTCACAACGCACAGACACGTCATACAAACGGCTGTCACCAAACTCTTTCGAGAGTTTTTCTGACCATTCTTTAATAATATCGTTGCGCGGGTCGAATTCACGGTAAATGGCGTGTCCAAAGCCCATGATTTTCTCTTTGCGCTCGAGCATGCCCATCAGAGTTTGCTCAGCGTCGTCCGCATCTTTCATATTCTCAATCAGTTCCATAGCGGCTTCGTTCGCACCGCCGTGCAATGGCCCACGCAGTGAACCAATCGCGCCAGTCACACACGAGAACAGATCTGACAATGTTGAAGCGCACACGCGAGCGGTAAACGTTGATGCGTTGAACTCATGCTCCGCATAAAGAATCAACGAGGTATTCATAACTGCGGTATGCAGCTCGTTTGGTGCCTTGTCATGCAACAAATGCAAGAAGTGTGCACCAATTGAATCGTCGTCCGTTTGCGTTTCAATGCGCACGCCATCGTGGCTGAAACGGTACCAGTACAACAAGATACTTGGGAATGCTGCTAACAAACGCTCAATTTTCGCATCAGCTTGGCTAAAGTCTTCTTCTGGCTCAATGTTGCCAAGGAATGAACAACCGGTACGCATAACATCCATTGGGTGTGCGTCGGCAGGGATACGCTCAAGCACGTCTTTCAATGCCTGTGGCAAGCCGCGCTGTTGCTTTAAGCGTGCTTTGTAGTCAGCAAGTTGCGTTGCGTTCGGTAACTCACCTTTCGCCAACAAATACGCCACTTCTTCAAAACTAACTTTGTCGGCTAACTCTTTAATGTCGTAGCCATAATACGTGAGGCCAGAACCGCTTTTACCTACGGTACATAACGCTGTTTCGCCAGCAACTTGTCCGCGCAAACCTGCGCCACCTAATTTCTTCTCAGACATGATTCGTTCCTCTTATTTTTTCGAAAACAGGGCGTCTAATTTTTCTTCAAACGAGTGATAGTTCAAAAAGTCATACAACTCGGCGCGGGTTTGCATGGTCTCGACCACGTCTTTCTGATCACCCTTCGCCAAAATATTTTCGTACACATTCAATGCCGCTTTGTTCATGGCACGGAAAGCACTCAACGGATACAACACCATTTCGACGCCGACGCCAGCGAGCTCATCTTTGTTGAATAATGGCGTAGCACCAAACTCAGTAATATTCGCCAATACCGGCACGTTCAGTGCGTTGGTAAACGCTTGATACTGTTCTAAGGTGTGTACCGCTTCAGCAAAAATTGCATCGGCACCCGCTTCAACACAGGCTTGAGCACGCTCAATGGCGGCTTCCAAACCTTCTTGTTGCAGCGCGTCAGTGCGCGCCATAATTAAAAACTGGTCGTCAATACGGGCATCAACCGCTGCTTTCACCCGGTCAACCATTTCACCTTGCGAGACGATTTCTTTGTTTGGGCGGTGACCACAGCGTTTCTGCGCAACTTGGTCTTCAATGTGAAAACCAGCCGCACCAGCACGCGTCATTTCTTTCACGGTCCGGGCAATGTTAAATGCACCACCCCAACCGGTATCCGCATCCACTAATAAAGGCACGTCAGTTGCACCAGTAATTCGGCGAATGTCTTCGCAGACGTCATTCAGAGAAGTCATGCCCAAGTCAGGTAAACCAAATGAGGCGTTCGCCACACCAGCACCTGACAAGTAAAGCGCTTTGTGGCCAACTCGCTCGGCCATCATGGCGGTGTACGCATTAATCGTACCAACGATTTGTAATGGCTTTTCTGACTGAATCGCTTGGCGTAATTTGGCGCCAGCACTGTGCATTTGTGTCATGTTACTTCCCCATCTGTTGCAATTGTATTTCAATATGACGACGCGACGCGGCAATGTGCCGGCGCATCAATAAATCAGCAAGTTCACCATCACGATTCGCAATCGCTTGGATAATTGCCTTGTGTTCGTCAAAGGCTCGCGACACCCGCGGTCCGTTCATGCCAAGCTGTACGCGATACATACGCATCAAGTAGTACAGCTCATCGCAAAGAATATTAATCAAATACTGATTTTTGCTGCCAAAAATAATCCGGTAATGAAAGTCTAAGTCGCCCGCTTCTTGGTAATAGCTCTCACCTTCCCGCACCCGCTGCTCTTGCAGGTGTTGGTCCAGTAAGCGGCGCATGTCGGCAATTTCATCATCGGCCATTTGCTCTGCTGCAAGGCGACAGGCCAAGCCTTCAAGCTCCTCGCGAATCTCATACAAGGAGCGCAGCCCAGCCGTCGACAGGGTCACCACGCGGGCTCCTGCATTCGGCGTGCGCTCAATTAAATGACAGCGCTCGAGTCGCGCTAATGCTTCACGCAGTGGCGCTCGGCTCACCGCAAAGCGGCGCGCAAGTTCAGGCTCACTGATCTTACTGCCAGCCGGAATTTCACCCGCTACGATAGCTTGTTGAATTTCCGCTAAAACGCGATCGGATGCTGTAATTGGTGAACGCCAAACGGGACTTTGAATCATAAAATTGTCGACAGCAAAAATGGAAAAACAATTTTAGATGGGAATTTAGCCAACTTCAAGGCGATATTAAATTATAATTGTCGACAATCTGCTAAGTTGTTGAAACTTTGACCTTGCGCAAAGCCTGATCAAAAAACCCAGCCACGAAGGACTGGGTTTTTACTGTTCAGTACTCGGTTAATACACCGCGACTTACAGTTTATCGCTGTTCTTTGACAGGTAGTCAGCAACGCCTTTGGCATCTGCTTTCATACCTTCTTGACCAGCAGTCCAACCCGCTGGACATACTTCGCCGTGCTCTTGGTGGAACGCTAAAGCGTCAACCATGCGCAGCATTTCGTCAACGTTACGACCAAGTGGCAGGTCGTTGACGACTTGGTGACGCACTAAACCGTCTTCGTCAATTAAGAAAGAACCACGGAAAGCGACGCCCGCTTCTGGGTGCTCAACGTCGTATGCTTTACAAATTTCGTGCTTCACGTCAGCGACCAATGGGTATTTCACTTCGCCAATACCGCCTTTGTCCACTGGCATTGCACGCCAAGCATGGTGTGAGAACTGAGAATCGATAGAAACACCGATAACTTGTACGCCACGGCTTTCGAATTCTGCTAAACGCTTGTCGAATGCAATCAGCTCAGAAGGACAAACAAAAGTGAAGTCCAGTGGGTAGAAAAACAGAACCGCTTTTTTACCTTTGATGTGCTCGCTCAGCGTGAAGTTTTCAACAATCTCACCATTACCCAATACTGCGGCAGCAGTAAAATCAGGGGCTTGACGACCTACTAGTACAGCCATTGTTCTCTCCGATTAATAGTTAATATAAAAACAAGCCAGCTAGAAAGTTTCCCGCCTAGCTGGCTCGATTCAATTGGTTCGTGACTATGATGGGGCTGAAAAAAAACTTTTCAACCCTAAAGAAGGTTAATTGCTTTCTTTTTCATCAACTTCCGGTGAAGCTTCAGCAATGAGTGGCTGCAACTCGCCTTGTTGGAACATTTCGAGAATAATGTCACAGCCGCCGATTAACTCGCCGTTCACCCATAATTGCGGGAACGTTGGCCAGTTGGCAATTTTTGGCAATTCGGCACGAATGTCTGGGTTTTGCAAAATGTCGACATAAGCAAACGGTTTTCCACAGGCCATCAGAGCTTGCGATGCTTGCGCCGAAAAACCGCAGCTTGGAAGTTTAGGAGAGCCTTTCATGTACAACAACACTGGATTCTCAGCGATTTGCTGACGGATCCGAGTTTCTGTATCTAAATTCTGTTCAGTTTGGTTCTCTTGCATGAAAAACTCCTCGACACCAAGGTCAATAAACTCATTAACAAAACGCTATTGTATCACAGCTAGAAAATCGGGTTGAAGCCCCAACCGAAATTCCTGAGTAATTCTCTCAACTTCTACCCCTTGAAATCCAAATGGACTACCTCCATGTATATAGAACAGAGCGGCGAAAGCATTTCATTTCCAATGAAGTCCGCTATAATGAATCGATCTTTGACATTAGCGTCCATCTCAATTTCTTTTGCTAGTGTCACCACATGACAACCAATGGAGAAGCACATTATGGCTTTTGAATTACCTGCACTGCCTTATGAGAAAAATGCACTTGAGCCACACATTTCTGCTGAAACGCTTGAGTATCATTATGGCAAGCATCACCAAACGTATGTCGACAAGCTTAACGGTTTGGTTGAAGGTTCTGAGTTCGCGGGTAAATCACTTGAAGAGATCGTGAAAACTTCAAGTGGCGGTGTGTTCAACAACGCAGCACAGGTATGGAACCACACGTTCTACTGGCATTGCTTAAGCCCAAATGGCGGCGGTGAACCAACTGGCGCTTTAGCTGACGCGATCAACGCCAAGTGGGGTTCTTTCGACAAGTTTAAAGAAGCCTTCACCACTAGCGCTATCAACAACTTTGGTTCAAGCTGGACTTGGTTAGTGAAGAAGTCTGACGGCAGCCTCGACATCGTCAACACCAGCAACGCGGCAACGCCACTGACTGACAGCAGCTTGACGCCAGTATTGACTGTTGACCTGTGGGAACACGCTTACTACATCGACTATCGCAACGCACGTCCAAAATACATGGACGGCTTCTGGGCGTTAGTTAACTGGGAATTCGCGAGCAAAAACTTCGGTTAATTCGCAGTTTTAAACCTCCCAAACAAAAGGCACTGTCATCGACAGTGCCTTTTTTAATGGTGAACTCTCACCTGCGTTTAATCTTTATTCCGATACTTCTCGAACCAATAAATCACATAAGCCGGTTTTGCCATGTGGTTACTTGGCCGTGTGTGCAGCGCATGCGACGCACCCGGTACCCGCACCATAGCGGTGTCGACACCACGCAGCTGCAGCGCCTGATAATACTGCTCGGTTTCCGAAATCGGTGTCCGATGGTCGGCCTCACCCGTGAACAACAAGGTTGGCGTGTTGACGTTACCCACATAAGAAATTGGCGAGTGCTTTAAGTAATGCTCTGGATTTTCCCATGGCAAGTCTGGGAACCAATACTGACTGAAGTAGTTATACATGTCGGCATTGAGCACAAAGCTATACCAATTAATTACTGGGTTAATCGCAGCTGCTGCACGGAAGCGGTCCGTATGGCCAATCGACCAAGTGGTTAGCACCCCACCGCCACTGCCGCCGGTAATAAACAACTCGTCTTCGTTAATAAAGCCCTTCGCAATCACGGCATCAACGCCATCCATCAGGTCGTCGTAATCATGACTGGGGTAATTGTGATGAATCAAGTTGGCGAAGTCTTCACCATAACTAGTCGACCCACGTGGGTTGGTATACAACACCACATAACCCTGCGCTGCCATCAGTTGTAGCTCCATGGCAAAGTAAGGGCCATAGGCCGTGTGCGGTCCACCGTGAATTTCCAAAATCAGCGGGTACTTTTTGCTCGCATCGAAGTTCGGTGGGTAAATAATCCAGCCATGAATGTCGCGATTATCCACTGACGATGAATACCAGATTTCTTCTACCTTTCCAGGCGCCCGTTTGCGCAGTAAGTCGCGGTTCAAATGGGTTAATTGGCTACCGGTGCCATTCATGGTCACGACCGCAAGTTCAGCCGGTCGCTGTGTACTGGCTTGGGTGTAAACCACGCGCTGGTTGTCAAGCACGGCAAACTGGCCACCCGAATACGGCCGACTATAGGCGAGCCCGCCAAGGTCATCGGTGAGCACGCGCCGCTCACCTTGCAATGGCTGATAGGCAATTTTGCCAGCGCCGCGGTCGTCATAGTTAATAAACAAGCCATTGCCATTCGGTGCCCATTCAAAGCCACTAATATGTTGGTCTAAATCTGCCGTTAAGCTGCGCACACCTGAGCCGTCACGACGCATGACATATAAACCATGGTTCTGATGAGCCAGTTTACGGTCATCGACACCCGTGAACGCAATCCATTCGCCGTTCGGTGATAAGCGCGGATTGTTATCCGGGCCATAGCGATCGGTCAGTTGGGTAATCGCCCGCGATTCAATATCTAAACGATAAATTTCGCTATTTAACGGCTGCTTATGCTCGTCTTCACGGCGGTTAGCGGAAAAGTACAGTGCGCTGCCGTCTGGCGCCCAAGATAAAGGGCCAGAATGATGATACGCACCGCTAGTTAATTGAATCGGCGTGCCGCCGTCAGCGGCCATCAGGTAAATATGGCGATAGCCGGCGGGTAAATAGCCCGCGCCATCCGCTCGATACTGACGACTGTCGATGTAAATTGGTGCTTCAGCCCAAGTCGCTCCAGGTGGCTTGCCGGGCAAACTCACCGGTGCTGAACGTTGCTCTGGGGTGAACATAATAAATGCCAACCATTCACCGTCCGGTGACCAACTGACATTACTCGGACTACTCGGCAGTTGGCTAAGTTGCCCACTTCGGCCAGAGTCGGCCCAATACATGTGCAATTGACCATCGGCATTATAAGCCAGACGCGATCCGTCCGGAGACCATACCGGTTGGCTCGCATTTTGTTCTAATGGGGTTAGCGGTTGTAGCTGGCTACCGTCCTCCTGCATTTGCCATAAACGCGAGCGGCGGCGATCGGTTTGCCGATCCATCCAGTTACGCACAAAGACAATGTCCGCGGACTGCGGCCGCGGAGCTGGTTCTGAAGCGAATTCAAGTAGGAAAACATCATCATATTGAAGTGCAGGCCGAGGTGTTTCGGCCCAAGCAGAGGCTGCGACAGCTAATGTCGCTGCAGCTACTGTTGCGGAATATAGACAGGATTTTCTTATGGTTAGCATCGTGCGTCTCTTGTTGTTGGTCGAGTCGCACGATGACTAATCAGACGTGCTAGTCGACAAGATTCTCAGGAATTGAGTCGCGAAGATCTTTCCAAATTGCGGCCGAGTCATAACCATACTGACGGACTAAACCGAGTGCGCCATTATAGTCTTTCGCTTCAACCAGCTTTAAAAGTTCTTCATAGTAATTACGTGCAAGCTCACGGCCTTTACTTTCAGAAAAGTAAAATTGGCCAATGCGCGCATACAGTCCCTTGAACCCATTTAATACCAGTACATAAATCGGATTGCCAGAGGCAAGTGCCAATTCGTGGTTGAGTTGATAGTCAAAATCGGCGAACGCCTTGGGACTGTCTTCTAAGGTTTGGGCTGCACGCAATACTTCTGCGGCGCGCTCAGGATTGTGGCGAATAGCTTGGCGAATATAAATCGCACTAATATTCGTGCGCGCTGACAATAAATGGTCAACTAAATCCGGCATACCTTCTTCGTCAAGACGCGCAAGCGTTTCGAGAATATTCAAACCTGAGGTTTCCCAAAAGTTGTTTACCCGAGTTGGCTTGCCGTGTTGGATTGTCAACCAGCCGTCGCGCGCTAAGCGCTGTAATACTTCACGTAAAGTAGTACGTGTCACGCCGATGAGTTCAGACAACTCACGTTCAGCCGGCAGGATCGAGCCCGGCGCAAAGTCACCTTTCCAGATCGACTTTACGATAAATTCCTCTGCAAACCCTGCAGGACTTTTTGCTTTAATAAACATAAGTGCCTTTCTTTGCTACAAATTTCAGAATACATTAAGGGCAATATCGGATTGTAACTTGCTCACAATGGTCGGACAAGTTTTATGATAGCATGTTTCAATTAATCGCCACTGAGTTTCTTAACGAAGATTACAGATATGAACGTCAACTCGAAATCAATTCTCGAACATTTAGGCTCATGGCCGCAAAAACGTTGGCCTTGGCTGCTCTTAGCTGCGGCTGCGACAGGCTTGGTGTTAACCGCGTTGTACATGCAGCACGTCAACGAGCAAAACCCCTGTGAGCAATGTATTTACCAACGCACCGCCATGATTGGTATCGCGTTGTTTGCGTGGCTAGGCGCTGCGGCACCGCAATATTTTGCGGTACGTCTTGTGGCCTTTACGGGCTGGATTGGCAGCGCTTGGGCGGGCTTGTCGTCTGCTAACTACCATTTATGGTTTCAGCGCGAAGCAAACCCGTTGTTTACCAGCTGTTCTGCTTATCCGAACTTCCCCAGTTGGGCGCCTTTGCATGAATGGTTACCGAGTGTTTTCGCCATTACCGGCATGTGCGGTGACGACGGTTGGCGTTTGCTGGGACTTAATATGCCCGAGTGGATGCAGATTATTTTTAGTATTTTTCTTGGCCTAGCCGTTGTCGTGATAGCGGCGCGTTTGTTCGCAACTCGGCGAATTTAACCAAACTTAATCACAGTCGTGCAGCGGCCAAGTCACAATGGTCGCTTCGCTTGGCTCATCCCGTTCATCACTGGTTACGGGATAACCTGTAACTGCCATTCCGGCTGCTTCCATCGCTGCCCGCGAACCATCATGTAACAAGGGGTGCCAACTTGGTAAACCGCGGCCTTCGTGTAAGCGCCGATAAGCGCAACTTGGCGGCATGTAATGAATGCTGTCGAGGTCATCAGCAGTGAGCTGCACACAACCGGGCACAAAGCGATGGCGAATCGGGTAATGACGACAGCCGCCCTGCTCGGTATTCAGGAGTTTGCACGCAACGTGGGTGTAATGTAAATCTTCGCCAAGCTGCATAGGCGCGTCTTCCGGCAGGTCACCGCGCTCGTCTAACAGCTTATGTAAACAGCACTTGCCACAGCCATCACACAGCGACTCCCACTCTTGCGGTGTCATGTCTGGCAGTGACTTAGTTTGCCAAAACGCTGCGGCATTCGGTTTTTCGCTACTCACCTTGCCGCTGCCCCTGCGCGTTAGTGGTGGCTGTAGCGTTAGCGGTGGTGTTAGCAGCGTTAGCGGTGGCATCCGCAACGTGTGCCTGCCAAGTAAATTCCTGTTCACCTGCCTGCAATGCTAGCACTAGTTCATCGCCCGCATGCAAAGCACTAGTTCATCGCCCGCATGCAAAGCACTAACGCCAGCCGGTGTACCGGTAAAAATAATATCGCCCGGTTGCAAGCTAAATGTTGTGGCTATATCGAGGACTAACTGCGCAATCGGGAAGATCATGTCACTGACTTTGCCATGCTGCTGCAACGAACCGTTGCGGTGCAAGGTAAAGCTCAGCTCGTCAAGGTTAACACCAAGGTCTTCAACCGCAATAAACTCGGTAAGCGGCGCACTGCCAGCAAAAGCCTTTGCCCGCTCCCATGGCTGTCCTTGTCGTTTCAGTTGCTCTTGCAGGTCGCGTAAGGTTAGGTCGAGCCCTAGGCCAACACCTGCAATGGCTTTCAGTGCGACATTTGCTGTCGCAGCTTGTGCGGAGATTGAATCAGAACTTAAATGCTCACCAATGAGCAGTGTCAGCTCAAGCTCATGGTGACAGGAGCCCAGTCCCTGCGGGATATGCACAATATTTGTCCGACGTTGGCGCTCAGCGTCCTTACCGTCGACAAAGCCATACAGCGGCTGCCACGCGCTTGCGGGCTTCATAAACAGCAAGGGTTGCTCGGGAATGGCATTGCCAAGCTCGGCAGCGTGGGCGCCATAATTGCGCCCAACACAGACCATTTTCCCAATAGGCAGCGGTGCTAACATGCACTTACAGTCCCATTTGAATGCGATCGGCAAGCGTACCAACCGCAGCAACGAAGTAATTCGAGCGGTTCCAACGCATCAGCACGTCCCAGTTGTGATAAGCCAAGTAAATACGGCCATCAACGCCGTCAGGCATAATCACAGACGCTTGAATATCTCGAGTCGGTAACGCTGAGCCGTCATAGCGACGAATGCCAAGCTCTTGCCATTCCGCCAGTGATTTTTTGGTGTTAAGGCCAGCTAACTCGGTATCAAAACCAGCCGGTAAACGAACTTGCCGTCCCCAGGTTTTGCTGTCATCCCAACCCACTTGAGCTAAGTAGTTCGCCGCAGATGCGAACACATCAGGGAAGCTATTCCAAATATCGATTTTACCATCGCCGTCACCATCAACCGCATACGACAAGAACGAACTTGGCATAAACTGGGTTTGGCCCATCGCTCCTGCCCACGATCCGCGCATTTGCTCTGGTTCGATATGGCCAGCGTCAATAATTTCTAGTGCTTGCATTAACTGACGTTTAAAGAACGCTTCACGGCGACCTTCGTACGCTAACGTTGCTAACGCAGACACCACTTTGAAGTTGCCGGTGAAACCACCATAGTTGGTTTCGACACCCCACAAGGCGACAATAAAGCGTGGCTGTACGCCATATTCAGCACCAATTCGCTCGAGTAGTTCACGGTGCTCACGGTATTTACGTACGCCCTGCTGGACTTTCCAATCAGGAACAGCGCGCGGCAAATAAGTGTCGAGGGTAATGGTAAACTCTGGTTGGTTGCGGTCGGCACTTACTGCTCGCTGATAAAACTCAACATCAGTAAACGCCCGCGCAATGGCATCTGCCGAGATGCCGTGTTCACGAGCTTCAACTTTTAATTGTTCGACATAGTCAGGAAAACCCGCAACATCGACGTCATTGGCTTGCGCCTTCCCACTCACTAGGGCTTTGCCTGCAAATATCAATAACGAGAACACCAGTAGTAGCGCTACATGTCGCAAAACATGACCGAACTGAACACCGAATAACCGCATAAATCTTCCTCTCTTCAGAACAACGAACTACCGACGGTCTGCTTTGTGGCTGTCGAGCAGATTCTCAACCGGCAGTGGCATTTGCAAATAGTACCCGGGGTCTTCTAGGTGTTCCAGCAACTTTACACCACTAATGCGGGCAAATTGACGGTTTGGGCTGATCGCCATGCGGGTGACTTCCAATTCAGGAATAAACAACTGTTGCAGCGGCAAAGGTAAATCACCAAGCTCTGCGTCCATCGGCAAATACAAGTAAGTATCGGCTTTACGGGGAGACTTCAAAATACGACAAAACATTGCGGTTATTCCTAACGCTTACTTTCGGCCAATAGTGCTTGCAAACCATCCACCAATAAATCGGCGCGCCAGCCACTACAGAGATCCGGCTTGGCAATCAAGGATTTGCTCGCCTCACTGGTAAAATGCGCATACACAAAGACGTCGTTAATTTGCTTACGAGAACCAAGCAACGACACTGGGATACCAGTTTCTTCAGCCACGTCTGCAAACAGCGCCTTGGCTGCTTTAAAAAAGCGTTTATAGCCAGGCAGTTGATCATAACGCGGAATATCTTCCGGTTGCTCACTTGCGGGAACAGCCTCTCCTGCAGCCACACAGGACAATACCGCATCGCCATACAAACGCAGCGAACGCGGGTGAATATCAGCAATTTGCCCTAATTGATGGCGATTTTGCGGGCGCGTTCGCGCTATCTCAACCATCACCGGATCACGCAGAATAAAGGGTAAAGCGACATCATTGGTCCGTGCTGTTTGCAAGCGCCAAGCAGCAAGTTCACGCAGAATTGCACGACCAGTGCCAGGCAATAAGCTAACACCGCCAATATCGCGCCAAGCAACCTGAGGCGCCACATCGCGCGCACGCTTTTGCACTTGCTCACGACACTCTTGCCACACCAAGTCGGCAAATGGCAGTTGTTCAACTTGTTCCTTCAACTCGACTTGCAAGCGTTCCAGATAAATGACATCCGCTGCCGCATAATCAAGCTGCGCTTTACTCAATGGGCGCTGCAACCAGTCTGTGCGGCTTTGGCTTTTATCGACTGCAATCCCGAGCATCTTCTCAACTAATCCGGCATAACCAATTTGACTGCCGTCCGTTAAGAACGCATGTGCGACTTGGCTGTCAAACAGCTTTTTGGGTAATGCGTCGTAACGATGGAACAACTCTAAGTCTTCACCGCCCGCATGCAGAATCACTTCCACACCACTGCTAAGCAGTTGCCACAAGGGTTGCAAATCCACGCCGTTGAGCGGGTCAATCAGCACGGCTTCACCGGCGCAACTTGCTTGCACTAGGCCTAACTGCGCATAGTAAGTGCGTGTGCGCACAAACTCGGTATCGACGATCACATAACCTTTCGCAGCCGCTCGATCGCAAAACGCCACCAGTTCCCCAGTGGCGTTTATCATCCGATAATCGGACATGCGGTCGTCAGTTGCAGACTCGGCCGCTGAGGCCGAGTTGTCTTGACTTGCACTTGTCATTAATCATCCCGTAATTCACGACGCAGAATTTTGCCCACGTTCGTTTTCGGTAATTCGTCACGGAACTCAACGAGTTTCGGCACTTTATACGCCGTTAAATTCTCGCGGCAGAAATCAATCAGCTCTTTTTCAGCAAGCGATTGGTCTTTCTTCACAACGACAATCTTGACGACTTCACCTGACGACTCGTGCGGTACACCAACTGCGGCAACTTCCAATACCTTCGGATGACTTGCAACCACGTCTTCAATTTCATTCGGGTAGACATTAAAGCCTGACACCAAAATCATATCTTTTTTGCGGTCAACAATGCGGAAGAAGCCATGCTCATCCACAGTCGCCATATCACCGGTTGCGAACCAACCGTCTTTGATCGCCTTGTCAGTGTCTTCCGGACGTCCGAGATAACCCGCCATGACCTGCGGACCTTTCACCCACAGTTCACCCGGTTCACCCATTGGCAACTCATTACCGTCTTCATCGACGATTTTACAGTCAGTCGAAGGCAATGGAATACCAATGGAGCCCGTATAATGCTCAATATCAAACGGGTTCGCAGTCACGACCGGTGAGCATTCGGTCAAACCATAACCTTCTAACAGCGCAGTACCGGTGACTTTTTCCCAGTTTTCTGCGACCGCACGTTGCACAGCCATACCACCACCTAAGGCGATTTTTAAATGAGCAAAGTCAAGGTCTTTGAAGCCGGGAGTATGTAACAAGCCGTTAAACAAGGTATTTACACCGGAAATCATGGTGAACTTGTGCTTGCCGAGTTCTTTCACAAACGCAGGCATATCGCGCGGATTGGTGATCAAGATATTCTTGCCACCAAATTTCAAAAACGCCAAGCAATTCGCCGTTAACGCAAAGATGTGGTACAGCGGTAACGCAGTAATGACCACTTCTTTACCGTCACTTAAGCGAGGCAGAATAAAGGCTGAAATTTGATCAAGGTTGGCGACCATGTTGCGATGAGTCAGCATCGCGCCTTTCGACACCCCAGTGGTTCCACCTGTGTATTGTAGGAAAGCGAGATCGTCGCCTTTCACTTCTGGCCGTGAATACGAATTCTTCGCACCTTCGACCAGTACATCGTTGAACTCAACCGTGTTCGACAGGCTATAAGCCGGTACCATTTTCTTCACGTACTTGACGACTAAATTGACAATCCAACGCTTCGGCACTGGCAACATATCACCAATGCTAGTCAGGATAACTTTGTCGAGGCTGACGTCTTTTTCAATCTTCGCTAAGGTGTGGGCGAAGTTTTTCAGAATCACAATCGCCTTACTCTTCGAGTCGGTCAACTGATGCTTCAGTTCCCGCGCTGTATAGAGTGGATTGACATTCACAACCGTCATGCCCGCACGCAGAATCCCGAACAAGGCGACCGGATATTGCAATAAGTTTGGCATCATCACGGCAACTGGATCGCCCTTTTTCAAGCCGATTGATTGCAAGTAGGCAGCAAACTTCTCTGTTAACTGGTCCAGTTCACCATAGGTGATGTCTGTGTCCATGTTGCTGAATGCAACGTGGTCACGATATTTTTGTGCACTTTCTTCGAAAATTTCGACTAACGAAGCATAGTGATCCGGATCGATTTCTTTTGGCACCCCATTTGGATACCGTTCCAGCC
>ERZ869909.1997-NODE-1997-length-14925-cov-4.851226_pt1 | contig 14925 bp, 13 predicted proteins | sample MGYA00520892_ERZ869909 | MGnify/ENA primary metagenome ERZ869909 (study PRJEB32215, sample SAMEA104723947) | bioreactor metagenome | biome: bioreactor; feature: anaerobic bioreactor; material: water | place: China | collected 2015-03-12 ...
CGCTGGATCTGATCAAGCACGGCATTCGCGTCAACGGTATCGCCCCCGGGGTGGTTGACACGCCGATGTGGGCGGAGGTCGATGCGCTCTTCGCCCGCTATGAAGGGCGCCCGCCGGGCGAGAAGAAGCGTCTGGTCGGCGAGGCGGTGCCCCATGGGCGCATGGGGCGCCCCGAGGACTACATCGGTCCGGCGCTGTTCCTGGCCAGCGACGACAGCGACTACGTGGTGGCCCAGACGCTGAATGTCGACGGCGGCAACTGGATGAGCTGAGCCATGTTCGATATCACTACCAGCGGTGAACTGCTCGCCGAATTCATGGCCGAGGCCCGCGACCAGCGCTTCGACGCCGCCGGCCGCTTCCACGGCCCCTTTGCCAGTGGCGCGCCGGCAATCTTCGCCTCCCAGGCGGCGCGCATGGGCGCGCGGGTCGCCTACGCCGGTCGCGTGGGGGACGACGGTTTCGGCGACCTGATCGTGGCGCGGCTGCGCAATGACGGCATCGACGTTGGCGCGGTGCAGCGCGATCCCGAGCGCCCCACCGGCACCGCCTTCGTCAGCTACCAGACCGACGGTAGCCGCCGCTTTATCTTCAACCTGGCGCATAGCGCCGCCGGCCAGCAGACCCTCGAAGAGGCGCAGCTGGAACGCCTGGCGGCGTGTCGCTACTGCCATGTGATGGGCTCGTCGCTGTCGTCACCGGCGGCCATCGACATCGTGCGGCGTCTGGTGGCGCGGGTCAGGGATAACGGCGGGCAGATCAGCTTCGACCCCAATGTGCGCGCCGAGCTGATCGAGCGGCCGGGGGTGCGCGAGGCGCTGCTCGAGCTGGTGGCCGGCTGCGATATCTTCCTGCCCAGCGACGCCGATCTCGCCTGGTTGGCGACCCCAGGCGAGGCGATCGACGCCAGTGTGGCGCGCCTGCTGGCCGAGCATCGCATGTCGCTGCTGGTGCTCAAGCGTGCCGCTGCGGGCTGTATCGCCTACCGCGACGGCGAGCGCCTTGCAGTGCCCGGTCTGAGCGTCGAGGAGGTCGACCCCACCGGCGCTGGCGACTGCTTCGGCGGCGCGCTGATCGCCGCCCTGGCCGCCGGCCGCGAGCTTCGCCAGGCGCTGCGACTGGCCAATGCCGCCGGCGCCCACGCCGTGACGGTGCTGGGGCCCATGGAGGGCTGCAGCGACCTCGCCACCCTGGAGCAGCGGCTGGCCGCTGCGGGAGAGATACCATGACCCACCCCCTCGACGAGATCGTGGCCGCCAACCGGCGCGGCGAGAGGTTTGGTATCCCCTCTGTGTGCTCGGCCCACCCCCTGGTGCTCGAGGCGGCCATCGAGCGGGCCCTGGCCGACGCCACGCCGCTGCTGATCGAGGCGACCTGCAACCAGGTCAACCAGGACGGTGGCTATACCGGCATGACCCCGGCCGACTTTCGCGACCGGGTACTGGCCCTGGCCGCAGAACGGGGCTTGCCCCAGGCACAGGTGATTCTCGGCGGCGACCATCTGGGGCCGTCGCCGTGGCAGGCCCAGCCCGCTGATGAGGCCATGGCCAAGGCCGAGGCAATGGTGGCGGCTTACGCGGCGGCCGGTTTCACCAAGCTGCACCTGGATGCCAGCATGCCCTGCGCCGACGACCCACCGACCCTTGGCGATGCCACGGTGGCGGCGCGGGCTGCACGACTAGCGCAAGCGGCCGAGCAGGCCGCGGGTGAGCGGCGCGGACAGCTGCGCTACGTGATCGGCACCGAGGTGCCGGTACCCGGTGGCGCCCAGGAACATCTCGATACCCTCGCCGTGACTGGCACCGCCGAACTACAGGCGACCCTGGAAACCCACCGTGAAGTGTTCGTTGCCGAAGGGCTGGGTGCAGCCTGGCAGCGGGTACGTGCCATAGTGGTGCAGCCCGGGGTGGAGTTTGGCCATGCCGAGGTGATTGACTTCGTGCCGTCTGCTGCTGGTGAGCTGAGCGCGGCCATCCGCGCCTGGCCCAATCTGGTATTCGAGGCGCACTCCACCGATTACCAGACACCGCAGGCCTATCGCGCGCTGGTCGAAGGCCACTTTGCGATCCTCAAGGTGGGGCCGGCGCTGACCTTCGCCTTGCGCGAGGCGCTGTTCGCCCTCGACCATATCGCACTGGAGGCCCCTCCCGTGCGCTGGGATACCCCGCTGCGCGAGACTTTGGAGGTGGCCATGCGCGTCGACCCGCGCTACTGGCAGGCCTACTACGAGGGGGACGCCGACGAGCAGCGCTTCGCCCGTCGATACAGCCTCAGCGACCGCAGTCGCTACTACTGGACACAGCCCGAGGTGGCCGCGGCCGTCGAGGCGCTGTTTGACGCACTCGACGCCGTGTCGATTCCGCCGACGCTGATCAGCCAGTACCTGCCGCAGCAGTATCAAGCGATCCGCCGCGGTGAACTCGCGGCCGATGCCCGCTCGCTGGTGCGGCACCACATCAACCGAACCCTCGGTGCCTACGCCGATGCCTGCGTGCCGACCGACAACCGTGCCGTGGGCTGATCCCGACATCCAGGAGAGAATCGATGGGCAATCTGCGTTTCGACTTCGATGGCCAAGTAGTGCTGATCACCGGCGCCGCCAACGGCATCGGCAAGACGCTGGCCGAGCGATTCGCCGCCAGCGGTGCGCGATTGATGCTGGTCGACCGCAGCGCGATGGTGCATGACCTCGCTGCAGCGCTGCCCGGTGAGGCGCTGGCTGCGGTGCACGACGTCGCCGACGAGGCGGCCGTCACAGCCAGCGTGGCCGAGGCCTGCCGGCACTTCGGCGGTATCGACGTGCTGGTCAACAACGCCGGGATCGGCCCGCTGGATGCCGCCGAGGCGATGACCAGCGAACTCTGGGACCAGACCCAGGCGGTCAACCTGCGCGGCGTCTTCCTGTTCTGCCGCGAGGTGGGCAGGGCCATGCTCGCGCGCGGCGCCGGGCGCATCGTCAACCTGGCGTCTCAGGCCGCCAGCGTCGGTCTCGATGGCCATCTGGCTTACTGTGCTAGCAAGGCTGGGGTGCTCGGCCTGACCCGTACCCTGGCGCTGGAGTGGGGCCCGCAGGGCGTTACCGTCAACGCGGTGTCGCCCACCGTGGTCGAGACCGAGCTGGGTCGTTACGGCTGGGCGGGGGAGAAGGGCGAGCGCATGAAGGCACTGATTCCCACCCGGCGCTTCGCCCAACCCGAGGAGGTCGCCGCAGCCATCATGTACTTGGCCACCCAGGAGGCGGCCATGGTCAACGGCGCCGATCTGCGCATCGATGGCGGTTACACGGCGCACTAGCGCGGGCATCATGGGTTTTCGACTACCCATAAAGGAGAGCAGCACGTGAGCCCCGAACCGCATCTTATTGCCCAGCGAATCATCGCCGCCGCGGCGGAGTCCGACCGCTTCGTGGTAGCCCTGGCGGGCCCGCCAGGGGCGGGCAAGTCGACGCTTTCGGAGCGTCTGTGTCAGGCCATCGATGCCGAGCTGCCCGGCCAGGTGGTGGTGGTGCCCATGGATGGCTACCACTTCGACAACGCGGTGCTTGGCGCCGAGCAGATTCCGGTCAAGGGCGCGCCGCACACCTTCGACGTGGCTGGACTGCATGCCGACCTGGTGCGTATCCGCCGCGCCGAGGCGCCGGTGGCGGTGCCGGTCTTCGACCGCCCCCTCGACCTGGCCCGGGCCGGCGGCCGGATAGTGAGTCACGAGCACCGCATCATCCTGGTCGAGGGCAACTATCTGCTTCTTGACCGGGCGCCGTGGAGCGACCTGGCCCCGCTGTTCGACTTCAGCGTGATGCTCGAAGTGGAGGATGCCGAGCTCGAGCGACGCCTGATCGAGCGCTGGCGGGGCATGGGACAGGACCCCGAGGCCGCCCTCGACAAGGCACGCAACAAGGACATGTTGAATGCCCGGCTGATCAAGCGGCATTCACGAACCCCCGACCTGGTCTGGCGCTGACGCCGGGGCCCGGGCGGGCCGAACACTCAGCCCCTGGAGACACGCCATGACACCTCTCGATACCACCATGCTATCCAGTCTGCCCGCCGCGGTGGCCCGCCCACATTATGATCGTGGTGCGGTCACGGCGGGGATCGTGCATATCGGCGTGGGCGGCTTCCACCGCGCTCATCAGGCCATGTATCTGGATGCACTGATGAACCAGGGCGAGGCGCTCGACTGGGGGATCGTCGGGGTCGGTGTGATGCCCGGCGACAAGCGCATGCAGCAGGCGCTGGCCGCCCAGGACCACCTCTATACCCTGGTGGTCAAGCACCCCGACGGCCGCCATGAGCCACGGGTGATCGGCAGCATGATCGACTACCTGTTCGCGCCGGACGATCCCGAGGCGGTGATCGAGCGGATGGTCGATCCGGCGGTCCGCATCGTCTCGCTGACCATCACCGAGGGCGGCTACAACTTCCATCCGGTGAGCGGTGAGTTCGACCTCGACAACCCCCAGGTGCGCGCCGATCTCGCTGCGCCGACGCGGCCGAGCACGACCTTCGGTCTGGTGGTGGAGGCGCTGGTGCGGCGTCGGGCCCAGGGGGTCGCGCCATTTACGGTGATGTCCTGCGACAATATCCAGGCCAACGGCGAGGTGGCGGGGCGTATGTTCAGCGCCTATGCCCAGGCCCGCGACGTCGAGCTGGCAGCGTGGCTCGAGCGCGAGGTGGCCTTTCCCAACTCGATGGTCGACCGCATCACCCCGGTGACCGCCCAGGTCGACATCGACGAGCTGGCCGCGCGCTTCAGCGTCGTGGATGCCTGGCCGGTGGTGTGCGAGCCCTTTACCCAATGGGTGCTGGAGGATCACTTTGGTGCCGGCCGGCCAGCGTTCGAGAAGGCCGGGGTGCAGGTGGTCGAGGATGTCGAGCCCTACGAGCTGATGAAGCTGCGGCTGCTCAACGCCAGCCATCAGGCGCTCTGCTATTTCGGCTACCTGGCCGGCTACCGCTACGCCCACGAGGTGTGCCAGGACCCGCTGTTCGTCGATTTCCTGCTCGCCTATATGCGCGAGGAGGGCAGCCCGACCCTGGCGCCGGTGCCCGGCGTCGATCTCGAAGCGTATCGTCTGACACTGATCGAGCGTTTCGCCAATCCGCAGATCAAGGACACCCTGGCGCGCCTCTGTGCCGAGAGCTCCGACCGTATCCCCAAGTGGCTGGTGCCGGTGATTCGCGAACAGTTGGCTCGCGGCGGCGATATCCGGCGCAGCGCGGCGGTGGTGGCGAGCTGGGCCCGCTACGCCGAGGGCCTCGACGAACAGGGCCAGCCCATCGAGGTGGTGGACCGTATCAAGCAGACGCTGATGGCGATTGCCGCCGAGAACCGCTCGCGACCCACGGCCTTTATCGAGAACCGCGAGCTGTTCGGCGACCTCGCCGACCAGCCGCGTTTCCGCGAGGCGTATCTTGCCACGCTGGCATCGCTGCATGAACGCGGCGCACGCGCTACCCTCGAGTCTCTGGTTCAGTCGAAAGGGACGGCGTGATGTATATCGGGGTGGATTGCGGGACCCAGAGTACCAAGGTGGTGGTGGTCGACGTCGAGCGCGGCGCTATACTCGCCGAGGCCAGCCGGCCCCACTCGCTGATCGAGGGCGATCACGGCCGCCGCGAGCAGCACCCTGCCGAGTGGGTCGCGGCGCTGCGTGGCGCCCTGGACGAGGCGCTAGGCAGTGCCGGGATCGACCCGTTGGCGATACGCGCCATCGGCGTGTCCGGTCAGCAGCATGGGCTGGTGGCGCTAGACGACAAGGGTGAGCCGGTCTATCCGGCCAAGCTGTGGTGCGATACCGAGACCACCGCCCACAACGCCGCCCTGGTCGAGCGGCTGGGCGGCGAAGCCGGCTGCCTCGACAAGCTCGGCCTGGTGCTGCAGACCGGCTATACCGCCTCCAAGCTGGCCTGGCTGCGCGAGCGCGAGCCGGCCGCCTATCGGCGTATCGACAGCCTGCTGCTGCCCCACGACTACCTCAACTTCTGGCTCACCGGCGAGCGGGTCACCGAGGCGGGCGATGCCTCGGGTACCGGCTACTTCGATACGCGCACGCGCCGCTGGCGTGAGGACGTATTCGCCGCCATCGCCCCCGAACTCGACCCGGACAGGGTACTGCCGCGGCTGATCGAGGCAAGTGAGCCGGCGGGTACCCTGCGTCCGGCGCTGGCCCGGGAGCTTGGTCTCTCCAGCGACGTGCTGGTTTCCAGCGGCGGTGGCGACAACATGCTGGGCGCCATCGGTACCGGCAATATCACCCCGGGACTGGTGACCATGAGCCTGGGAACCTCGGGCACCGTGTGCGCCTACTCGCCGGCCCCGGTGATCGCCGATAGCGCCATGGTCGCCAACTTCTGTTCGAGCACCGGCGGCTGGCTGCCGCTGATCTGCACCATGAACGTCACCTCGGCGACCACCCGGGTACGTGAGCTGTTCGGGCTCGACCTTGCGACCTTTAGCGAGCGGATCGCCAGCGCCCCGGTGGGCGCCGAGGGGGTCACGGTACTGCCGTTCTTCAACGGCGAACGGGTGCCGATGTTGCCCGAAGCGACGGCCAGCTTTCTCGGCCTGAGCGGCGCCAATGTCACCCAGGCCAACCTGTGTCGGGCGGTGATGGAGGGCGCCACCTTCGGACTGCACTACGGCCTGGAGCTGTTCGGCTCGCTGGCCGAGGGGGCCAGCCAGATCCGCCTGATCGGCGGTGGCGCCAAGAGCCCGGTATGGCGACAGATGGTCGCCGACGTCACCGCCACGCCGGTGATCTGCCCCGAGGTCACCGATGCTGCGGCGCTGGGTGCTGCGCTGCAGGCCGCCTGGTGCCACCAGCGCGCCCACGGGGAGACGCTTGAGGCGCTGTGCGCACGACTGGTGCATCTCGATGCCGCCTCGCTGGCTGAGCCCGAACCGGGCGCGGTGGTGGCGTATCGCGAGGTCTATGCGCGCTACCACCGGGCGCTTGCCGAGCGCCATGCGCTGGCGTCTTGAGCGGTATGTGATAACGCCCCTTTCGTTACACTCTTGCAGCAGGAGCCTCGCCATATGACATCCACGAGCCAACTCGAACAGCTCAAACGCCACTCGCTGGTGGTCGCCGACACTGGCGATCTCGAGGCGATCCGCCGCTACCAGCCCCACGATGCCACCACCAACCCCTCGCTGCTGCTCAAGGCTTTCGAGCTGCCTGGCTATCAGGGCCTGATCGACGACGAACTCGCCGCGGTCAAGGCGGAGGCAGTCGCTCACGATACACGCCTGGCCCATGCGGTGGACCGCCTGGCGGTGGCGATCGGCAGCGAGATCAGCGGGCTGGTGCCGGGACGCGTCTCCACCGAGGTGGCGGCACGGCTGTCGTTCGATGAGGAGGCCAGTGTGCGCAAGGCGCATGAGCTGATCGAGCTCTATGATCGGCGCGGCGTGGGTCGCGATCGCGTGCTGATCAAGCTGGCCTCCACATGGGAGGGGGTCCGCGCCGCCGAGCGGTTGGAGCGCGAGGGTATCCAGTGCAACCTGACGCTGCTGTTCAGCGATGCCCAGGCTCAGGCCTGCTTCGATGCGGGGGTCTTCCTGGTTTCGCCCTTCGTGGGGCGGGTCACCGATTGGTACAAGAAGGAGACCGGGCGCGACTACGCGCCTGATGAGGATCCCGGCGTGCAGTTCGTTCGCGGCGTCTGCGAGCGAGTAGGCCGCGGCGGCTACGAGACGGTGGTGATGGGGGCCAGCTTTCGCACTGTCGGCCAGGTGCTGGCGCTGGCAGGCTGCCCGCGGTTGACCATCTCGCCGGCGCTGCTCGAGGCGCTGGCGGCGGCGGAGGGCAATGTCTCCCGGGCGGTAGAGGTCCCCGCCGCCGATGAGCGGCCGGCGCCGCTGGATGAGCCTGCCTTCCGCTGGGGGCATAACCAGGACGCCATGGCCAACGACAAGCTGGCCGAGGGGATTCGTCGTTTCCATGAGGACCAGGCGGCTCTGGAAGCACTGATCGACGAACGCCTGGGCTGACGGCGCTCAGAAGTCCTCGAGCTTCCAGACATCGAAAGCGGGTTCCTCATAGGGGTGGGCGGCTCTCAGTGCAGCCACCGCCTCCCCTATGAGGCCATCCTCGCAGACCAGTTCCACCTTGAGTTCCTGCACGCGCTCCAGCTCGCCTACCTGCCCGATATGCGGACTGGCTCCATCCAGCGGGCGAAACTGACCCGTTCCCGGCGTCTGAAAGCAGCATGCTTCGTAGTCGCCAATTTGCCCTGCACCGGTCACGAACACGGCTTCCTTGACTGCCTCTGCGTCTTCAACGGGCACGTAGAACGCTAACTTGTACATATCCTGTCTCCTCTTTTTCCTTTCTCGTTCTCTCGTTCTCTCGTTCTCTCGTTCTCTCGTTCTCTCTTCCCCATGTTCCCTTTGACCCCTTCATGTCCCCACTGGTCATGGAAACGTTGTCATTGTCAGGCTGTGGTGGCGGTTGGTCAGCGGAAAATAAAGTTGTACAGGTGATGAACTAGTTGTTCAAACAATGTACAAATATAATGCCGTGTACAAGGAGTCGGTGAGCGTCGCAGACACGCCCACTCCTGCGGTCAATTTCATCGCCCCTCGGGGCAGTACGATATCAGGAGCATCACTCAATGAATGCCTTTACCGTCGCAACACCCAAGTGGATCGGCGCCAGCCTGCTGGGCCTTGCACTCGCTACCTCTGCCCATGCCGGTAGCCATGATCATGCCCACGACGATATCGTTGATACTGCCATTGGTGCCGGGCAGTTCGAAACCCTGGTCGCTGCGGTTCAGGCGGCCGAGCTTGTCGAGATTCTCAAGGGAGAGGGCCCCTTCACGGTTTTCGCACCGACCGATGAGGCCTTCGCGGCACTGCCCGAAGGCACTGTAGACACGCTGCTGTTGCCCGAGAACCAGGCTCAGCTGCAGGCGATACTCACCTATCATGTGGTGCCTGGAAAAGTGATGGCCGCAGAGGCCATGGAGCTGGACAGCGCCACCACCGTGCAGGGCCAGGACATCACCATTACCACCATGGATGGCAGCGTGATGATCAACGATGCCACGGTCGTCCAGGCCGATATCGAGGCGAGCAACGGCGTGATCCATGTGATCGATGGCGTACTGATTCCGGAGTGAGTCGAGCCCTGCATCTCGTCTATCTCTCTTGCATGCCACTCTCCGGAGTGGCTTTTTTTGTGCTCAGGAGTCTATGGATGTTCTGAAGTCCGGCTCCCCGGATTCCGACACGATGAACGCTCGGGCCTCGTTGCGTAGCCTGACAGCTTCGGACCACTCCGAACTTCGGGGCTGGAGTGGGGCACCCACCACGATTTCCACCGTGCCGGGATGGGGAAGCCACTCCTTGCCGCGCAGCAGCGCCCGGCTGCCTCGGATGGCTACCGGCACCACCGGAACCTGTGCCTTGACGGCCGAGACGAAGGCGCCCATATGGAAGTCCTGCACCCCTGGCTCCGGGCGAAAGGTCCCCTCGGGAAAGAATGCCGGCGACCCGCCTTCCCGGGCGGCCTGAAGGACTTTTTCGGTAGATTGGTTGGCCTCCAGGGTGTTGCCACGATCGACGAACAGTACCCCCATGCGTTGAAGTACGGTTCGGGTAAGAAACAGTCGGCTGAGCTCGGCCTTGGCCAGATAACGAAAACCGTATGGGAAGATGGCCGTCAGTATCAGTGCGTCCAGATAGCTGGCGTGATTGGCCACCAGCACGCAGGGCTCGCGGTGGGGAAAACGGGCCAAGCCCTTTGCCTGGGTGCGAATGCCCGCCGAAAGCGAAGCGCCGCGTGCAATATGGTGTGCGATTCGCCAGCGCCACGCGAGCCGAGGCAAGGGTAGGGCGAGAAGGGCGACCAGTATCATGGCAATACCGAAGATGCCCCAGGCGTAGCCGGCATAGAGCCATTTGCCGGCTCGGGGAACGGCATGCCGCCAGCGTTGCAAGGTAGAGCGTAACGCCAGCCCAGTGACCTGGCGCCAGATCGGCGCCTGGCCCTTTCCCAGGCGCCCGCTGCGATAGAGTTCTGCCGTGGCCCCGCGGCGAATCTTGCCGCTGGAGGTCTTAAGTACGCTGTGGGGTGGAACCAGGCGTATGTCGTCGGGCAGGAGATTGACGATATCCACCGTCACGCTTCTGATTTCGTGGGTGATGGCCTCACACCGCGCTGTGTCGTCGACATGGGTTTCGGCCACTACCACCAGCTCCTCGATGCCGCTATCCGCATTGGGGTTGCCGAATACCGCCACGCAGCCTTTTCTGACCCCCTCGAGGCCGCCGATGGCTTCCTCGAGATCATAGGGGTAGATGTTGCGCCCACCGCGAACCAGGACATCCTTGCGCCGGCCGCTGAGGTGGATGTCGCCTCCGGCGAGATAACCTCTGTCCCCGGTACGCAGCCATTCGTCATGGAACAGCCTGCGGCTCTCCTCTGCGTTGTTGAAGTAACCCTCTGTGGCGGACGGGCCACGAAACTCGATGTCACCTTCATGGCGCTCCGCCAGCTCGTCTCCCTGCGGGTCGACGATACGAACCGCGTAGCCCGGCAAGGGCGGACCGCAGTTGACGAAGGCGTGGGCGGCCTCGGGGTCATGCTCCGGCCTGGCTTCACCTGTCGTGGCGAAGACCTCGCGATTGATGGGGTCGAGGAGTACGCCGTGTCCGGGTTGGGCCACGCACAGGCCGACGGCGGCTTCGGCCAGCCCGTATACCGGCATCAGAGCCTTTTTGCGCAGCCCGTAGGGCGCCAGCGTCTCGGCAAATCCTTCGAGGGTGCGGGCGCTGACTGGCTCGGCACCGTTGAAGGCGATACGCCAGCTGCTCAGGTCCAGCGCCTCCAGGTGTTGCGGGCGAGCCGCGCGCAGGCAAAGCTCGTAGCCGAAATTGGGTGCCCCGGCGATCGTGCCCCGGTGTCGGTGGATCAGCTCCAGCCAGTGCAGCGGGTGCGAGAGGAACGAGAGCGGCGACATCACCACCAGCGGAATGGCGTAATAGAGGCTGGCGAGCCAGGCCGCGATCAGTCCCATGTCATGGTAGAGCGGCAGCCAGCTGACGAAGACGTCCTCGGGAGTGGCTTCCAGGCGTTGGCCCATGGCGCGGATGTTGGCCAGCAGCTGCGCATGGGTCAGCATGACCCCCTTGGGGTCGCCGGTGCTGCCCGATGTGTATTGCAGCAGCGCCAGGCTCGAGCTCTCCGGTGTTGCGGCCGCTGCAGTATCCAGCCCGTCGCAGAGCTCCGCCACCGTCACGATGGCCTCGAGATGCGGCGCGTCTGCGCGCAGCAGATGGGCGACACGTCGCGCCTCGGGAACGGTGACCAGAACCTCCGCCCCGGCGTTGGTCAGAATACGGCCATGGCGTCTCAGGTGCTCCTCGAGCTGTGCCGGCCGTGCCGGCGGGTAGATCGGTACAGGAACCGCGCCGGCGCGAAGGATACCGAAAAAAGTGATGAAGTAGTCCTGCGAGGTCGGCAGCATCAGTGCGACCCGATCACCTGCCTCGACGCCCCGGGCCAGTAGGGCCGCGGCGATGGCTTGCCCACGCTGGTCGAGTTCGCCGTAGTTCAGCGTCAGTGGCTTGTCTTCATCGCCGTAGATGAACAGATGGGGCCGCTCGGGATGGCGCTCCAGGTGCCAGTTCATTACCGCATTGAGGGTCTCGGCGCTCCCCGGCTCGCCATCTACCGGTTCCAGCGGGGTGGGAGGAATGGCGGCCGGTTCCTGCGTCGTCTCCGAGGCTGGGTCGACGCCAGCATCCTCGGTGGTGGCCTTGCCCCGGGCTCTTTGCAGCACATCCAGAAGTGCGGCGGGCGTTTCCGCCATCAGGGCCTCTTCGGGCAGCTTGACGTCGAAGGCGTGTTCGATTCGCAGCAGCAGCTCGGAGCGGGTCAGGCTGTCCAGGCCGAGCTCCCGGTCCAGCCGCGACTGCATTGCCGGGACGTGTGGCGCAGCCCGACCTGGATGCAGCTCCCGGGTCATCTCAGCAATGATGGCGAGCAGCCGCTGCGACGGCTCGGCGTCCGGTGTCTCGCGATTGGAATGCTCTGTCATTCAGCACCTCTCGTCCTGCCTCCCCGGGAGCCCTGTGCTGCAGGGGTAATTAAACTGTAGGCGTTCAGGCCTCGGGTAGTATGACGCGTATCACTGCTGGCATTGCCCGGGGCAGAGAAAACGCTTGGGCCGGACAGGCTTTGACAGTTGGCACATCGCCCATGAGGCTATTTGGAATCGAGAAGCGGGCCTGATAATCGAGTGCCGAATACAGCACTGGAAATAGCACCGAAACAGCGTCCGGGGGAGTGATGGTCATGGAAACTGCACTATCGTTGCTGCTGTATACGGCTGGCCTCAAACCGCTGGGAGAGCCCCGCCCCCTGGGCGGCGGCGATATCGCCGCCGCCTACTGGCTGGAGACCCATCAGGGACCCGTAGTGATCAAGCGTGACGACCCCGCCCGGCTGACCGGTGAGGCCGATGGTTTGTATGCCCTGCGCGAGGCGGTTAGCTCGCTGCTTGTGCCCAATGTTCTTGCCCTGGGCGACGGTTGGTTGGTCATGGAGGCACTCGAGAGTGCATCGCGTTCTGCGGCCAATGCTGCAGCCCTGGGGGAGGGGCTACGCCAACTGCATGCCCATACCGCTGCCGAGCACGGTTGGCCGCGGGACAACGCCTGCGGTCGTACGCCCCAACCCAATGCACCGTTGGCCGATGGGCGGGCCTTTCAGCGCCAGCGGCGTCTGTTGCCGTTGGCGGCTGCCTGCCATGAGCGCGGGCTGCTGGATGCCAGCCTGCGTGAACGGATCGAGCGTATTGCCCATGGGCTGGAGGCGTGGTTGCCCGATGTGCCGGCGAGTCTGGTGCATGGCGACCTTTGGTCGGGCAATGTCCTTTACACGCCACGCGGACCGGCGCTCATCGACCCGGCGGTCTATCGGCACTATCCCGAAGTGGATCTGGCCATGCTGACGCTGTTCGGCTCGCCCCCCGATCCCTTCTTCGAAGCCTATTGGGAAGCCGGCCGCCCCGATGACTGGTCGCGACGCGAGGCACTCTTTCAGCTCTACCCGTTGCTCAACCACCTGTTGCTGTTTGGCGGTGGCTATCGTAGCGGCGTGGAGCGAGCAGCGTCTACAGTCGAACGGGGTTGATGCTGGCATTACACATTCAAAAGATCGTTTAAAACAGGCTTGCGCGCCTTGCCGCTAATTACATACACTCGGGAATGTTATTTTACTCACGGAAGAGAGATGTATGTACAAAGCTACTGGCGGTATCGTTGCCACATGGGTCGCCGGCTGGATGCTGGTGGCGCCGGTATCGGCGAGCCCAGGAGTCGTGACGCTGCAGGTGGACAACGATGGCATGGTCAGCAGCGACGACGACAACTACACCTCTGGTGTGGAGCTATTATGGACGCAATCGACGCCCCCCCAGCACTGGACGCAGCGTATCGCCGGAGGCCTACCGAGCGGCTGGTTGGACCAGGTCGATGCGCTGAGCTACCACCTGAGCTACCGCATGTATACGCCGGTTGAGGTGGAGCGGCGTGATCTCATCGAAGACGACCGTCCCTATGCCGGCCTGCTGCTAGGTGGCCTGACCCTTTATGGCCGGCAGCCGTTACATGGCACTTGGCAGCGTGAAGAGGCGCTGCAGTTCGATATTGGTGTGGTTGGGCCGCTTACGTCAGCTGACAGCGTCCAGCGCGAGGTGCACCGTTTTACCAACAGCCAGCGACCACGCGGCTGGTCCCATCAGCTTGGCAACGAAGCCATCCTCAATGCGGCGTACCGCCGTCACTGGTGGCATGGCCAGTCACTGGGAAGCCTGGAGATGCAGCACGGACCGGGCCTTTCGGCCTCCCTCGGTAATCTCCTCGTGCAGGCTGGAGCGGGCTATGGCCTGCGTCTGGGCCAGGGGCTGGACAACAGCATGGGATGGCCATCCCTGGGGGTGGAGCAGGGCGGCTATCGGCAGGTCTCGATGTCGCCGGGTAGTGGCTGGCACGTCTTAGCCGCTCTGCAAGGGCGCTACGTGGCGCATAATCTGCTGCTGGACGGTAACACCGTGCGCAACAGCCATTCGGTTGACCGCCGTGAATGGGTTGGCGACGCGGTGCTAGGGCTGTCACTGACCTGGGAGCAGTGGGAGGTGAGCCTGGCGCATGTCTGGCGCAGCAAGGAGTTCGAAGAACAGGAGGGGAGTACCGTGCACGGTGCGCTGTCTCTGAGCTATCGCCTATAGCCGCTATACTGAAAGCCCGACCTGTCTAGCCTGCCGTCGCCGTGACGGTAGGGGAGGTATCATGCATACGCTTTATATTGACACCCAGCGAGTGCCTCTGTTTGTCATGGTGCTGGGAGGATGGCTTACTTTGAGCGTTTCTGCCTGGGCCGAGCCGGCTGTCTCCTACCATGGAAACCATTCTCCTGGCTTCCAGCCGGTTCTCTCCCCACTGACCTGGCATCGCGATCAGTGGCGACTGCGAAGCCAGCATGACCCCTCATTCACCGTCGAGCTTCCCTGGGCGCTGTTCGACCCTCACCACAACTGGGGAGATGCCCCAAGGCCGAGTGAGCCAGCTCGGCCCGAAGCGAGGCCGCGGGAGCGCGGCGATATGTGGCGCGACGACGTGATGGGCTCGGGCAGTGGCGATCGGTTCGAAGTGCATCCCGAGGGACGAATCCTTCGCAGCCGACCGCGTTCCGACTGATCAGTCTCGTTCTGACGGTTCGGTGGTACGCAGTCGCCCTCGGGTAGTAAAACAGTGTCGCACTATGGCGCTAGTCTCCGGCTACCAGGCCTTGTAGGGCAGGAACTTGCCGTTCAGCGTCAGCAGTACCCGGTCGCCCTTGGGGTCCTCGATCTTGTCGACCTCCATGGTGAAGTCGATGGCGCTCATGATGCCGTCGCCGAACCGCTCCTG
>ERZ869909.1998-NODE-1998-length-14925-cov-4.458917_pt1 | contig 14925 bp, 13 predicted proteins | sample MGYA00520892_ERZ869909 | MGnify/ENA primary metagenome ERZ869909 (study PRJEB32215, sample SAMEA104723947) | bioreactor metagenome | biome: bioreactor; feature: anaerobic bioreactor; material: water | place: China | collected 2015-03-12 ...
GGAAGGCCTGCCTCTGCGCTTCGAACCGTTCGGCGAGGATAGCGGGCGACGTGTTCTCCATGACGACTTTCCTTCCGGTGAAACGATCGACGGGGCGGCCGTCAGGCATGCGTCGCCCATAGTGGCAGGAACCAGAGGAGATAGCGACCGCCCGCGCGCGGCGCTGCGTTCGGCCGCGGGGCAGAGAATCGCTCGCATGCTCCATTTCGATCTGAATAAGCGGCCCACCTGCTTCGTTTTGACGCGTTGCATCACGAACGGGGTTGAACCTGCGGCGGCTGCTGCGCTAGCTGCCGCCCACCACGCGCCTGCGCCCCCACACGCATGAGCCCACGATGCGGTCGCGCGCCGCCACACTCCGGCGAAGCCCGGTGGCCGCGCCACGCGAGCAGAGCCCGCCGGCCGCTCGACGCCCCCTCTACCGCCAACCGATCACTCCAGCGCCTCGGCGCTCACCACCGCTCCCCTGCGCTCGCCGCGGCGCTCCGGGGCTCACCACCGCCCGGGGTTCGCCCCCAAGCTCTCGTGTCTCACCGGTGTCTCGCCCCCCGCACAACGCGCTGACCACGCCCGAGCCCAACGTGGCTCCCGGCACGAGGCCCCGGCCCCGACGCTGCGCCCTCGCCACCGCGATGGCCGGCGCCGTCGCGCTCGCGCTCGTCACCGCCGTCCCGCTCGCGGCGCTGGCGCTCAACGAGGACGGCATCTTCGTGGGCAACGAGGCGCTCATGCTGGGCGGCGCCGTGCGCAGCACCGTCAGCGACGGCAGCGCCGCCTGGTACAACCCCGCGGGGCTCGCCACCATCGAGCGACGGACCCTGATGGCGAACATCAACGCCTTCACCTACCGGTCCCAGCTCATCGAGCGGGGCATCGGCGTCGAGGGTGGCTCCGGCGCAGACATCCGCGTCAGCAACGTCAACGCGCTCCCGGGCTCCCTCGCGTTCGGCAGCTCCCTGTCCGACCGCGTCTCGATCGGCTTCGGCCTCTTCGTCACCCGAGCTGACGCCATCTCCACCGGCCTGACCCTCGCCCAGCAGCTCGACGACGTCGCCTACGAGTTCTCCGCGACGTTCGACGGCCGCTCCCAGGACTACAACGCGGTCCTCGGCATCGGCTTCCGGCCCAACGACCGCTCCCGCTACGGCGCCACGCTCGTCCTGCGCTACGCCCGTCAGGCTCGCACCACCGTGCTGTGGAACGCCCTGCAGGCGACCGGCCTCGACGCCGTCGCCGGCACCTCCGTCCAGGAGCAGCTCACCCAGTCCGGCATCGGCCTGATCCTGGGAGGGCAGTGGGACCTGTCGGAGATCGTCACGCTCAGCGCGGTCGTCGCGACACCCATCCTCACCGTCGCTGACACCCTCCGGCTCCTCGAGACCAACGGCAGCGGCTTCTCCGTGCCCGGTGACGGCGGCACGACGCTCCGCGTCCAGCAGCTCCGGCAGCTCAGCTCTGACGGCCGCTTCGCCGGCCCCACCCGCATGCACCTGGGCCTCGCCGTGCAGCCCGGCCCCTGGACCTTCGCCATCGACGCGGAGGCCCGCATCGAACCCCAGATCAACGGGCCGGGTGTCGCGCCGACCTGGAACCTGCGCGCCGGCCTCCAGGTCGACGTCAGCGATCGGGTCTCCGTGGGCGGCGGCTTCTTCACCGATCGCACGCAGGCCTACGAGCTCCGCAACTTCGGCGACGAGCTGCTCCAGTTCGTCGGTGGCAGCCTCGGCCTCCGCGTCAGCAACTTCATCCGGCTCGATCCGGACGAGCGCGCCCCGCAGATCGTGCGCTCCACCATCCTCGGGGTCCGCTACGCCGGCGCCGCAGGCTCCTACGGCGCGCTGACGATCAACCTCGACGACAACGACGTCCGCACCACCCGGACCCGCAACCGCGTCCACGACGTCTCGCTGTACCTGGGCGCCGAGTTCGCCTTCTGAGCCGACAGCGATCCGGCGCCCGGCGCGAGCCCTCCGCCAGCCACCGCGCCCCCAGACGACCTCTTGCCTGCCGCACGCATCCGCCGTAGCGTGCGCGCGCCATCGCCCACCTCCGGCGCCGCCCCGCGCGCGCCGAGCTTGCGCTGCCCGAGGCATGACCGAACCCAGCATCCACGAGCACCCGGCGATGTCCTCGGACCTGCGCCCGACAAGCCCACGCGACGGCGACCACGGAGAACGCGATGGCGCACAGGGCCGGCGTCCCGCGTCCGGCCACCGCGACGACCTCAACGACCTCGACGACGGGCCCGACGCCCCGCCGCGCCGCATCACCGCGACCGGTGCGCTCGCCATCGTCGTCGGCTCCATGCTGGGCGTGGGCATCTTCCTCAACCCGACGATCGTCGCCCAGCACTCGACCTCCGCCGGCGTCTACCTCGCGATGTGGCTCCTGGGCGGCCTGATCGCCCTCTGCGGGGCCACCGCGTTCGCCGAGCTCGGCGCGATGATCCCGCGCAGCGGCGGCGAGTACGCCTTCCTGCAGCGCGCCTTTGGCAACTCCGTCTCCGTGGCCGCTGGCTGGACGCTGGTCCTCGTCATCTTCCCCGGCTCGATCGCCGCGATGGCCGTCGCCGTCAGCGACTACCAGCTGTTGCCCCTGCTCGCCGCGGCCGGCGTCCTCGATCCCGAGCACGTACCCCCCGGCGCGGCGACGCTGATCGCGCGCACCCTCGCCCTCGTCATCGTCGCCGGCTTCACGCTCACCAACTGGCAGGGCGCGCATGTGGGCGCGCGCACCCAGACGGCGCTCACCGTCGTGCCGCTTGTGCTCTTCGCGATCTTCGCCGTGACCGGCATCATCCTGTTCGACCCCGCACCGCTGGACCCCAGCGCTCCGCTCCACCCCGCCGCCACGTCGCCGACCGCGCCGGGCGCCGGCCCGCTCGCCGCCTTCTCCGTCAGCTTCATGGCCGTGTACTTCGCGTACTCCGGCTGGAACGCCGTCGCCTACGCCGCCGGCGAGGTCGATCGCCCCGGCCGCAACGTCCCCCTGGGCCTCGTGGGCGGCACCCTCGCGGTCACGGCCCTGTACCTCACCCTCGGCTACTTCTTCCTGCACGTCCTGGGCATGGACGGCCTGCGCGAGGCCGGTGAGGCCGGCTCCGTCACCGCCGTCGCCGTCTTTGGTGACGCCGCCCGGACCCCCGTCACGCTGCTCATCGCCATCGCGGTCCTGAGCTCCATCAACGGCACCGTCCTGGGCGGCGCCCGCGTGGGCTTCGCGCTCGCCCGCGACGGCCTGCTCCCGCGCCGCCTCGCCCGGCTGAGCCCCCGCACCGGCGTCCCCGGCCCGGCGCTCCTCTTCCAGGCCATCGTCAGCGTCGCGCTCGTGCTCACCGGCACCTTCGAACAGCTGCTGCAGCTCACCAGCGCGACGATGCTCATCATCGGCACCGCCGCCGTGCTCGCCCTCTTCGTGCTCCGCATCCGCGAACCGGACACCCCGCGCCCCTACCGCGTCCCCCTCTACCCGCTCCCGCCGCTCGTCTACGTGGCGTTCAGCCTCTTCGTGATCGGCTGGATGCTCGTCAGCGCGGTCGTGGGCATCGCCCGACACGACGCCAATCGCCTCGAGTCCACCTTCGTCCTGCTGGGCATCCTCGTCTTCTTCGCCGTCGTCCTCGCGCACGCGATGTGGCATCGTCTCGCGCGGACCCGGGCACAGGCGCCACGGTCCGGCGCTCCGTGACCATCACGGCCGGGAGGCGCCGCCCGCCAGATCGCCCCCGGAACACGCCGGCGGCTCGTCGGCTGGCGTGACGGCGACCGCACCCATCCTCATGACCGCGACGCTCGCGTCGACGACGCCCTCCACGGCCCCCACGATCCTCGCCGCAACCGGAGCCCTGATGATCCTCGGTCCGACAACCCTCGCGCCTTCGCGTGACTCTGGCGTGGTCACTCGCCTCGCGTTGGTGGGCGTGGCGCTCCTGCTCGTTGGGGCGACCGCGCTCACGGGCTGCGGGTTGCTGGAACCGTGCGGGTGCCGGGAGGAGTCGACCGTCCGGCCGCTCGTGCACGGGGTCCGCCCGTACGTCCCGGAGGAGCTGCCGGATGAGCAGCACGCCAGCGGTGCGGCGGGGCAGGACCGCGCGATCGGTGAGGCCACCGCCGCAGACCAGGCCGTGGCCACCGGACGGCAGCCCGACGCCGTGGGAGTCGCGGGGGAGCACCGGATCGCCGCGCCCTGCCTCACGCCTGCACCGGACGGCATGGCCTGCGTGCCCGGCGGGTGGTTCGTGCGCGGCGTTGACGTGGACGAGCACCGCTGCGACCAGGCGAGCCAGCCCGGGCGAGGTGGCAACATCGGGACGACGCCCGCGGCCACGATCTGGCTCGACACCTTCTACGTCGACCTCACCGAGGTCACCAACCAGGCGTACCGCGCCTGCGTGCGCAGCGGCGACTGCCCGGCGGACGGGCCGCGCTACACCGACTTTGGCGCTGACAGGCAGCCGGTCACGGGAGTCAGCTGGTACAGCGCCGTCCGGTACTGTGAAGCGCAGGGCCGCCACCTGATCACCGAGGCCCAGTGGGAGGCCGCGGCCCGTGGGCCGGACGGGGATCCCTTCCCCTGGGGCGACGCGTCGGCTGACTGTGAGCGGGCAGTGATCATGGACGAGAGTGGGCGGGCCTGCGGCGTGCGGAAGCGCGGAGCCAACCCGGAGAACGGGCGCGTGCACGAGGTCGCGGGCCGCCCGGCGGGGCGGTACGGGCTGTTCGACATGGCCGGTAACGCGGAGGAGTGGGTCCACGACTGGTGGGCGCCGTGGGAGTCGTGCGGCGAGGCGTGCCTCGGGGACAACCCGCGTGGCCCGTGCGGCGGCGCTGAGCCGTGCCCGGGCCACAGCCGGCGCGGGGTGCGCGGTGGCTCGTGGTACTGGCCGGGCGAGCACGCGACGGGCTACCATCGGCGGGCGTACCGCCCGTCCAACGAGCCGCCGCATCACTTCGGGTTCCGCTGCGCGGCGTCCGCCGAGCAGGCCGCGCGCCTCGTGAACGCGGCTGGAGGCGCTGGGGGCCCGGGCAGCGCTGGGGGCCCGGGCGGCGCTGGGGGCCCGGGCGGCGCTGGGGGTTCGGGCAGCGCAGGGGGCGGTGAAGACGCCGAGGGCGGCGAGCGTGGGGTGACGCGATGAGTGAGGTGACCGGCGAGGCGACGGGCGAGCCAGCAGGGCAGGGCGCAGCGCAGGAGCTGTGGGGGCCGCACCCGATGCGCCACGGGCAGGCGCTGCGCTTCGAGCTCGGGCCCATGTCGCTGCACGTGGCACGGCTCGAGGAGGAGTGGCGCCTGCGGCACACGACGGCGCGTGAGCCGCTGCGTGAGGTGCTCGGCTACTACGACGCGCTGGTCGGAGACGCGGTCGGCGAGCCGGAGATCGAGGAGCGGGTGGCGGCGCACGACGCGGCGGAGCTGCGGGACCTGCAGCTGCAGCCGCTGCTGGCGGACCGGCTGGTGCTCGCGCGCCCCGATGTCCCGATCACCGTCCTGGAGGGCAGCCGGGTGTTCGTGTTCGTGACGACGCCGCTATGGGTGCGCCTGCGGCGGGCGCCGGAGGGTGAGCTGATCGCGGAGCTGCCGTCGTACCGGCCGTCGGACAGCTGGCTGGGGCCGCCGTCGGGGGACGGGCCGCTGTGCTACGCGAGCCGCACGACGGCTCGCCTGACGCTGGGGCAGCTGCACGCCTCGCCGATGCGGGCCACGACGAAGATCGAGCTGCGCAACGACGGGAGCACGCTGCGGGTGCAGCGGCTGATCGTGCCGGCGCCGCAGCTGCGGCTGTACCGGGACGCCGGAGGGCGCTTCTGGACGGACGAGGTCACGGTGACGCGTGGGCGCGACGGGGCGTTCTCTGCGGTGCGCCTCGACGGTCAGCCGCCGGTCGAGGCCGGAGCGGTGAAGCTGGTCGCGGACGCGCGGGAGATCGGGACGGCGCACGTCGTGCTGCGGGCGCTGGGCAGCCTGTTCGGGGGGGCTTGAGCGATGGGATGGATGTCGGCGGTTGCGGACGCGATCGGCGCGGCGGTGGGCGACCCGCGGGTGAGCGGCTGGGTGCGCGCGGTCATCGTGCTGGTCGTGGGGCTGGTCGTGGTGCGGGGGGTGAGCCTCGTCGTGCGGGCGATCGCGATGCGCATGGCCGAGCCGCGGCGCGCGACGCTGCTGGGCAAGGCGGCGCTGTACGTGGGGAGCCTGATCGTGGCGTTCGCGGCGCTGCGGGAGACTGGCGCGAACCTGAGCGTGCTGCTGGGCGCGGCGGGGGTGCTGACGGTGGCGATCGGCTTCGCGTCGCAGACGTCGGCGTCGAACGTGATCAGCGGGCTCTTCCTGCTGGGGGAGCGGCCGTTCGTGGTCGGCGACATCATCCGGGTCGGCGACGTGATCGGGACGGTGGAGGCGGTGGATCTCGTGTCGGTGAAGCTGCGCACATTCGACAACCTGTACGTGCGCATCCCCAACGAGACGCTCTTTCGCTCGAACATCGTCAACCAGACCCACTACCGGCTGCGGCGCATCGACATCGAGTTCGCGCTGCCGGTGCGGGAGGACATCCCGCGGGTGCGCGAGCTGCTGCTGGACGTCGCCGCGCATGACCCGCGGGTGCTGGACGAGCCGCCGGCGGTCTTCATGATCCACGGCATCAACGACGCCGGGCTGATGGTGCGGTTCAGCGCCTGGGTGACGCGCGAGAACTACCTCGAGCAGCGCACGCGCCTCTATGAGGAGGTCATCGGCGCGCTGCGGGCCGGTGACGTCCAGCTGGCGTGGCCGCACCGCAGCGTGGTCTCGAGCGTCCAGGTGGCGGATCGGCCGGCGTTCGACGCGCCGGAGGCCCCGCATGAGGATGCTCGCTGAGGTAGGTCGCGGGCGCTGCGGTAGGTCGCGGGCGCCGCGGTAGGTCGCGGGCGCTTCGAGCTGTCGCGGGCGCTGCGAGCTGTCGCGGGCGCTGCGGTAGGTCGCGGGCGCTGCGAGCTGTCGCGGGCGCTGCGGTCCCTGACGCGGTGGTCGCGGGCGCCACGCTCCCCGGAGAGGCCGGGAACGTGGCAGCGCAGACCATGGCGCCGGCGAGGCTGCACGGGTGTGGTCGGCCTCGACCAGCGCCTGTCGATCGCCCTTGAGCCACGCACGCTCCTCGCCGCGGCGCGCGCAAAAACGACCGTAGCCGTCGCGCGCTCAGGTGTGGGCCTGGAGTCGGTTGAGGTGCGCGAGACGGCTACGATGCAGCGCTGAACGAAGGTGTGGAGCTCCGGTCGGCTGGTGCCTGCCAGTAATGCACGTGCCGTGCCACCGGGCCTGGTCACGTCCTGGCGGGACTTCGCGGTGTGTGCCGTTGGCTCCTCGGTGCGCGGCGTTGCGATGCGTTGCATCGGATTGACGCATTGTGCGTCGCGGCGCGACGGTAGTGCGTTGGGTGATGCACGCGGTTCATCGCGGGCAGGCGGGCGCCGCTCGTCGTCGATCCGGGTGATGATCGTCGCGTGGCGCTCGACCGTGCGTTCGAGCCGGTCGTGGGCTCAATCCGTGGTTGACAAAGGGGGGACCCCTCTCTAGCGTGCGGCGCTCCCTGACAGGGTCCTGTTGCCCTGCGGCATCGGGACGATGGCCACGTCGTGTGTGCCTCCCGAGCCACCTCGCCTGTTCTGTCCCGCCCCACGGCTTGAGAGTAAAGGTCCATGGCTGTCCGGCTTCGTCTTCAACGTCACGGTTCCAAAAAGCGCCCCTTCTACCGCGTTGTCGCTGCAGACTCGCGCTCGCCCCGTGACGGCCGCTACATCGAGCAGCTCGGCGTGTACAACCCGCTGTACCCCGAGCCGACTGTCGTCAACCTCGACCTCGAGCGCGTCGAGCACTGGCTGAGCACCGGCGCCCAGCCGTCGGGTACGGTCGAGATGCTGATCCGCAAGGTGAAGGCAGGCGAGACCCGCAGCATCCAGCAGGTCGAGGCGTCACACCGCCAGGACCTGCAGAAGCGCCGCGAAGACGCCCTCAAGGGCATCGCCGTGCCTCCGAGCCAGCCGGCCGCTCCGGCTGCGCCCGCCGAGTCGTCGGACAGCGCGGAAGCCTGATTCGATCCGGCCGCCCGGAGGACGCGCTCACGCCTGTCCGTACCGGCGGCCTCCGATCACGCACCCACCGCGTTCGCCTGCGCGACGCGCGACACATGACGAGTCCCCATGACCGAACCCAACCCCTGGCATCAGCTCGTCATGACGCTGCTCGGCTCGCTGATCGGTCATCCGGACGCCGTGAAGCTCAAGATCCGTGAGGAGCAGCGCGGCGTCGTGATCTCGGCCGAGGTCCACCCCGACGACGTCGGGCGGGTGATCGGCAAGGGCGGCGCGAACATCGCCGCGCTCCGCACGCTCGTCGCCTTCGTCGGTGAGCAGCAGGGCATCAGCGCCGCGCTCGACCTCAAGAACAGCTGAAGGCACCATGGCCGAGCCGTCTGACCGAGACCGTCTCGTGCCGTTCGCCAGGCTCGGCCGCGCACACGGCCTGCGCGGCGAGCTCAGGCTGATCGCCTTCAACCCGGACTCGGAGCTGCTGGGCAAGCTCGAGCACGTCGTGCTCGAGCGCGGCGCAGAGCGACGGCCCGCGCGCGTGCTCGCGCTCCGCGGCACGGACCAGGGCCTGATCATCCGCCTCGAAGGCATCGACGATCGGGACGAGGCCCAGCGCTGGACCCACGCCCAGGTGCTCGTCTCCGCGGACCGGTTCCGGCCGATCGACGAGGACGACACCTGGTACGTCTACGAGCTCGAGGGGCTCACGGCGATCGACGCGGACGGCGAGCCCGTGGGCACCGTCGTCACGGTCGAGAACTACGGCGCCTCGGACGTGCTCGTGGTCCGCACCCGGCGCGGGGCTGATCAGCTCGTCCCCTTCGCCGAACCCTGGGTCGGTGACGTCGACCGACAGGCCCGCACCATCCGCGTCGACCTGAACTGGCTGGAGGACTGAGGCGCACCGTGCGGATCACGATCATCAGCCTCTTCCCCGAGTTCTTCGACGGCCCCCTCAGCGTCTCCATCCCGGCCCGGGTGATCCAGGCCGGGCTCGCGACCGTGGACTTCCTGCAGCCGCGCGACTTCGCGACGAACGTCCACCGGACCGTCGACGACACGCCGTACGGTGGCGGCGCCGGCATGGTGATGCGCGCGCCGGAGCTCGCGGCGGCCGTGACGTCGCTGCGCGACGCCGGCGATCGACGCCCGGTCCTGCTGATGACCCCGCAGGGACCGCCGCTGCGCCAGCAGCACGCCGCGACGCTCGCGGGCGAAGACGGCTTCATCGTCGTCTGCGGCCGCTACGAGGGCATCGACGAGCGCTTCATCGAGCGCTACGTCGACCAGGAGGTCTGCATCGGCGACTTCGTGCTCTCCGGCGGCGAGCCCGCCGCCCTGTGCCTCGTCGACGCCGTCCTGCGGCTGCTCCCCGGCGCGCTGGGCAACGACCACTCCGCCGTCGACGAGAGCTTCACCGACGGGCTGCTCGAGTACCCGCAGTTCACGCGCCCGCCCACCTTCGAGGACATCGACGTCCCGGAGGTCCTGCGCTCGGGCGACCACGGCCGTGTCGCGCGCTGGCGCCGCAAGGTCAGCCTGCTGCGCACCGAGCACCGCCGGCCCGACCTGTGGCAGCACCACGAGCTGTCCCGGGACGATCAGCGCGTGCTCGCAGACGAGCGGCTCGCCGTCGAAAGCTGGCTCTACCTGCCCAGAAAACGCAGCACCAACCGTTGACGCCCCCCGGGGTCTGTGGCAGGAATCCCGCTCCCTGCGATGCCCGCCGCCGCCACGTCGCGACGGTTGCCATGGAGACTGACGATGAGCGTCCACCCCCTGATTGACAAGATCGAACTCGCGCAGCTGCGCAAGTCCACGGAAGATATGCCCTCCTTTGGCCCTGGCGACACCGTGCGGGTTCACTACCGCATCGTCGACGGCGAGAAGGAGCGTATCCAGGTCTACGAAGGCGTGGTGATCGGCCTCAAGGGTGGCCGCAACCGCTCGACGTTCACCGTCCGCAAGATCTCCTACGGCGTCGGCGTCGAGCGCGTCTTCCCGACGCACGGCCCCCGCATCGCCCGCGTTGAGGTCGCACGTCGTGGCCGTGTCCGCCGCGCGAAGCTGTACTACCTGCGCAACCTGTTCGGCAAGGCAGCGCGGATCCGCGAGAAGCGCGACTTCTGAGCCGCGCGGTCCGGCCGCGCCGGACACACGGCCCGGCCAGATCAGCCTGCCGCACCGGGCCTGACCGCCTGTCCAGCCAGACCGGCACACCATGGCAGGCAGCCGGATTCAGCGGACCAGCCTGACATGCCAGACCGGCCTGACATGCCAGACCAGCTCGACCTGCTTCACGAACCCGCGCCGATCGGCACGCTCGACCTCGAGCTCGCCCGGCGCGGCGTTCGTTTTGTCATCGGTGTCGATGAGGTGGGCCGCGGCCCCCTCGCCGGCCCCGTCACCACCGCCGCCGTGCTCGTCGAGCTCGAGCGGACGAGCTGGTGCGACGGCCTCAACGACTCGAAGAAGCTCTCCGCCCAGCGCCGCGACGAGCTGCTGCTGCGTGTCGTCGAGCACGCCCCCGCCTGCCACTGGCAGCACGGATCGGTCGAGACCATCGATCAGCTCAACATCCTCCAGGCCTCGCTCGTGGGCATGCGGCAGTGCGCCGAGCGCATCCTCGATGAGCACGACCTGGACCCGGCCACCACGCTGGTCCTCGTCGACGGCAACAAACCGCTGCCGGCGTTCACCCGCTGCCGCCAGCAGACGGTCGTGCGTGGCGACAGCCGCTCCTGGGCCATCGCCGCGGCGTCCATCGTCGCGAAGGTCCACCGTGACCGCGAGATGACGCTCCTCGACGCCCGCTTCCCCGGCTACGGCCTCGCCCGGCACAAGGGCTATCCGACCGCGACCCACCTCGACGCGATCCGCCGTCTGGGCCCCACGCCCATCCACCGCCGCTCCTTCGCGCCGGTCCGCGAGCTGCTCGCCGCCGCAACGCCCGCGGACGCCCCCTCCGATCCCACCGCTGGCTGACGCCCCCGACCGCCGTGCACCCCCATGACCGTCGGGCGCACTCAAGGCCGTCGGGCGCACTCAAGGCCGTTGTGCACGCCCGCGCTGCGCCGGACGACCTCTGTGACGAGGGCGCCTGCGGTGCGCGCCCCGTACCGATCAGCGTCTCGCGTCGATGTCGCGAGCAGGGAGGGTGATGATGAGCAGGAACCGGCAGTCCATCGGCGTCCGCGGTGAGCTGGAGGCGGAGCGCTACCTGCGCGCGCTCGGCTACCGGCTGGTCGCGAGGAACGTGCGCTACCGCGTTGGAGAGCTCGACCTGGTGATGGTCGACGGCGCTGACCTCGTCTTCGTCGAGGTGCGCACGCGCCGCTCGTGCCGCGCAGGCATCAAGGCACAGGACACGGTCACGGTGTCCAAGCAGCGCCGGCTGCTCCTCGCGGCGCGGTGCTTCCTCGCCGACCCTCGCTACGAGCGCTGGCCGGCGCGGTTCGACGTCGTGGGCATCGACGCGGAGACCCTCGACGTCACGGCCCACATCCGGGCCGCGTTCGAAGCGGGCTGAGCGGCGGCCCCGCGGGGCGCAGCGCCAGCCGGCGGCGTCAGTCCGCGAACTCGGGGATCACGCAGAACCCGACCGTCGCGCCGGAGCTCAGCGTCCGGCAGACCGAGCCGGTGCCCGGGCAGTCGCTGTCTTCCTCGCACGACTCGGTGCAGAACGGGTCGCTGCCCAGGTAGAGCGCGCATATGCTCGACGTGCAGTCGCTCGACCGGCGGTACACGCACGTCGCCAGACGACCCGTGCCCGGGTCCGTGCACGCGACCTCGAGCTCCTCCGATTGGGGGAACGAGCACGAATCCCCGTAGTTGTCGTCGCAACCCGTGAGGGTCAGCAGGGCGCCGGTGAGGAGGGCGGATCCGATGAGTGCGGCGTTCTTCATGACGTCGTCGGTTATCCCGTAGGCACGAGGGTTCCCTGGCCGATGGCGCGCGCGCCGTTCCGGCCGCGCTCCAGCGCCCGCCATCGTCGCAGCGTCGCCGCCATGTGTCAATCATGTCGGACGAAACGCCCCCGCCTCCAGCCTCACCAGCCCCGCGCCAACGGCGTGCGCCCCACCCGCGACCACGAGCCGACGAGCCACCCGCCCCAGCCGCGTCACCCCGAAGATCCGCGCGACCTCGCGGTACGCGTCGTCCTCCGGCACGCTCACGCCACGCTCGACGACCCACGCCAGCGCCGCCGCGAGCTCCGCCTCCGGCACGTCCTCGAGCCGCCGGTCCGCCGGCGCGTCGTCGTCGACGTACCGGAACGCCCGCGTGACGCCGTCCGCCCCCGCCGGCCAGACCGTCTCGCCCCGCAACGCCAGCACCCGCGACGCCCGCACCGCCCCGCGAACCCGCTCCGTGGCCGCCGCGCTCGTCTGCGCGAACCCCCACGCCCGCGTCACGTGCCGCGCGACGTGGCCCACCTGCAGCGGAGCCAGCGCCGCGAGCTGCTCCACCTGCGCCAGCAACGCCGCGAGCGCGCCCTGCTCGTAGAACCGCTCCTGCGGTCCGCCCGCGACCTCCGGCAGCCCCCGCCACGGCGTCGCCTGCTCCGGCCACGCGGGCGGCCCCTGCTCGACCGCCTCCAGCGGGTCGATGCGCGCCGGCAGCAGCGGCACGACCTCGAGCAGGGCCGGGCCGGATCCCGCTTCGCTGGCGGGCGAGTCGCCTCCGCCTTCGTCCACACCGGGAGCCGATCGCGCCGCACCAGCCTCCTCGGTCCCGTCACGCGGGCCTGCCGCATGACCGGGAGCCCCTGTCGCCTGACCGGGACCCCCTGCCGCCGCGCCGGGAGCGTCTGCCGCAGCGCCGGGAGCTTCTGCCACCGGAGCTGTGGCATCAGCCGCCGCTCGAGCACCGCGGCGCGCCGCCAGCGCGGCGTCCAGCGCTGCGGTCACGTCGCGCATCACCCCGTCCGCGTCCAGCCACCAGTCCGTCGACCAGATGCGCAGCACCCGCCAGCCCAGCCGCTCCAGCACAGCCTGCCGCAGCCGATCACGGTCCCGCGCCGTCGCCGCAGAGTGGTACGTCGCCCCGTCGCACTCGACCGCCATCAGGTAGTCACCGGGGGCGTCCGGATCGACAACCGCGAGGTCGATCCGGTAGCCGGCGACCCCCACCTGGCTGTGGACCTGCCAGCCAGCGCTCGACAGCCGCGCGGCGACCTGGGCCTCGAACGGGGACTCCGGTCCTGCGCCGCCGCCGTGCCCGGCGTGACGATCAAGCGCAGCAGGACCATGCTCTGCGTACTCGAGGAACTGCTTGAGGTGGTGCACCCCGAGCGCGGACGTCCGGGACAGGTCCATCTGGTCCGCGCGCAACGTCGAGATCACGATGAGCTGCTCACGCGCCCGCGTGATGGCCACGTTGAGCCGCCGCTCGCCGCCGTCGCGGTTGAGCGGACCGAACGCCATCGACACCCGCCCCTGACGATCCGGGCCGTAGCCGATCGAGAACAGGATGACGTCACGCTCGTCGCCCTGGACGTTCTCGAGGTTCTTCACGAACAGCGGCTCCGGCTGCTCGCCCAGCGCCTGCTCCAGCTCCGGCAGGTCACGGCGGCGCTGGTCGAGCAGGTCCTCGACGCAGCGCTGCTGCGCCTGGGAGAACGTCACCACGCCCACGGACCGCCGCGCGCCGCCCGGCGCGAGGACCAGCGACACCACACGGTCCACGACGGCCTCCGCCTCTGCCCGGTTCTGCCGCGAGCCGCCGCGATCGTAGTAGCCGTCAGGGACGTGCTCCCAGCTCACGCCCAGCAACCCGCCGCCGCGCCCGGGGGACGGGAAGATGTGCAGCCGGTTGTCGTAGTAGGTGCGGTTCGAGAACGCGATCAGCGTCTCGTGTCGGGAGCGGTAGTGCCAGCCCAGCTGCACCTCGGGCATCCCGCTGGCCAGGCTGTGGTCGAGGATGCTTTCGAGGTCTGCCATCGCCTCCTCCTCCGCGTCGTCCTCGGGTCCACCGCGGTCGAAGAAGCTCGTGGGAGGGAGCTGCTTCGAGTCTCCGACGACGATCGCCTGGCGGCCCCGCGCGAGCGAGCCGATGGCGTCCCAGGGAGGGATCTGGCTCGCCTCGTCGAAGATGATCACGTCGAACGGCGGCAGCTCCGGGTCCAGGTGACGGGCGACGGTGAGCGGCGACATCAGCACGACCGGCTTGAGGCGGTTGAGGACGTCGCGGACCTCGCGGAACAGGCGCCGGATGGGCATGTGCGCGCGGCGCTTGCGCAGCTCGCGGCGCAGCACGTCCATCTGTCCGGGCGCCGTCGGGTCGGGCAGCCGCGCCGCCAGCCTGGCCTGGATCTCGCGACGACCCAGCTGCTGGACGTGCGCATCGAGCGCGCGGAAGCGATCGACGACCTCCTGGTGCCGCATGCCGCGAAAGCGTGCCAGCTCCGGGTCAGCCGCGAACCGGCGCTCGACCCACGCCTCGCGCAGCGAGCGTTCGTACGAGGCCTCGAGCTGGTCAGCGGCCAGCTCCCCGGCCTCGACCGCCGTGACGAGCGCGCCCAGCCCCGCGGCGCGGGCGCCGTCTGCGGCGTCGCGGTACAGGATCCAGTCCCGCAGCCGGGAGGCGCTGTGGAGCACGGCGCGGAGCCGCTGCGCCCGATCCTCGAACGCTCCGTTGAGCCACCCGGGCTCGTCGGGCCGGAGCGCGGCGAGCACGACGTGCTCCGCGCTGTCGCGGCGCTGGGCTGCGTCGAGCCACCGGCGCACCCGGCCGTGCTGCTCACCGCCGGGCGGGAGCCGCTCGTCGAGCTCCTCTGCCAGGCGCTGGATGTGGGCGGTCGCCTGCTCGCCCGCGTTGGCGTCGATGCACGCGGCGCGGATCGTGCGCGCGCGCGCCGCCAGCCGCTCGA
>ERZ869909.2000-NODE-2000-length-14919-cov-32.805148_pt1 | contig 14919 bp, 12 predicted proteins | sample MGYA00520892_ERZ869909 | MGnify/ENA primary metagenome ERZ869909 (study PRJEB32215, sample SAMEA104723947) | bioreactor metagenome | biome: bioreactor; feature: anaerobic bioreactor; material: water | place: China | collected 2015-03-12 ...
CCTGCTCGCGGCGATTGACGTGTCTGTTGCATCACATGCGTCTCCAGCGTCGGCCGTTATTCGATGATGAACCCGTAGTCGCCCTTGAGGTCGCCGACGGGAGCGGCGGCATCGGGCGCGCCATAGATGCGGTTCAGGTGGCCCATGAAGTTCGCCTTGCGATCGCTCGCTTCGGCGAGGCCGTCGATGGGCTTGGCGAGCTGGCGCGGCGAGACCGGCCTCACGAGGTAAGGCGTCACGATCACGACCAGCTCGGTTTCCTCGCGCACGAAATCGCGGCTGCGGAACAGCGTGCCGAGGACAGGCAGGTCCTTCAGGCCAGGGAAGCCGTCGATGTTCTGGCGCGTCGAGTCGGAGATCAGGCCGGCGAGGGCGAGAGCGCCGCCCGACGGCAGCTCGACGGTCGAGTTCGCCTTGCGCGTCTTGAGCGCGGGCATCGAGATGTTCTGAATTTGAATCGAGCCAGTATTCGTGAGCTCGCTGACCTCGCTCTCGATCTTGAGGCTGATGCGTCCTTCGGACAGCACGACCGGCGTGAACGAGATGCCGATGCCGTAGGGCTTGTATTCCACGGTGGGCGGCTGGCCGATGCCTGCCGGCATGAGCACCGGAAATTCACCGCCCGCGAGGAACTTCGCGGACTCGCCCGAGACGGCCGTGAGGTTCGGCTCGGCCAACGTCTTCAGGAGGCCGTCGCGTTCGAGCGCGCGCAAGGTATGGGAGACCTGCGAGTTTCCGTTGGACCAGCCGCCGCTGACGCCGCTGTTGCCGAAGGTGCCGGCTGCCGGGCCGGTGTTCCAGTTGCAGAGCATGCCAGCCGTCGTACAGCCGACGCCCGCCGCAGTATCCAACGCGGTTGCGCCGAGGCCAGGGACCGGCATGCTGCCGAGACCTGCCGCCGCCGTGAGCGGGAGCGCGTTCTCGGTCAGGATTGCGGTGGAGAAGTTGCCCGAGTTGATGGCGGCGCCCAGGTTGACGCCGAACTGCTTCAAGAGCGTGCGCTGCACTTCGGCCACCACGACGCGCAGCATCACCTGCTCTTCCGCCTCGACGGACAGGAGATTGATGACGGGTTTCACCTCGCCGCTGCCCGAGGCGCCTCCCGCATTGTTGGCTGCGCCGGTGGCCGAGCCTGCCGGACCCAGGGCGGCGGCGCCCGGCGCCGAGCTCATGAGGCCGGCGCCTTCGGAGGCCACGAACGCTTTCGCGAGGTTGGTCGCCATGTGAGAATCGGCAGGCGCGCGGACGGTGCCCGTCAGAACGAGCGACCGGCCCGCAAGCTCCACGCGGATGTTGGAGCCCGGAATAAGACGCGCGAGCAGGTTTTCGAGCCCGCTCGAGTCGGCGCCGACCGAGATGTCGAGGGTCAGGACCTGATGACCGGCGGCGTCGAAGAAGAAGGCATTCGTCTGCCCCGGACGCTTGCCGATGAGGAATACGCGGTTGGAGGTTTGCACCACCGCATCCACCCCCTGCGGGTCGGACACGAGCACGTCGCGCAATTCGAAATCGAATTCCACCAGCAGCGATTTTCCGGCGCCGAGGGAGACCGAGCGGCTCTGGGGCAGCATGCCGTCGTCGCTGATGCGCAGCACCGAGGGGCCCGTGGTCGGCTCAGGACCAGCTTCGGGCGCTGTGCTCCATGCTGCGGTCGTCAGCGCGCACAGTGCGAGGGCACAAAAAAACTTCATCTTTCGCATCGTTCAACCGGCTTTCTCGCGGACTGGAAACTGGCGTTTTACTCAAGGGCACGCTGTTTACTCAGTTCACGCCGTACGCGCGTGATGGGGTTCCGTAACGCAGCACGCGGACGGCGGTGCTTTCACGCGTACTTGGATCCGTGCCCGCCGTGGGGCCGGCTTCGAGATCGAGATCTGCAATCGAACGCAGCGTGAGCGAGATCTCTCCCATGGAGTTGGCAAGCGCCAGCAGTTCCGCTTGACGTGCCGTCAATTCCAGCGTTGCCGTCGCGGCGCTTCCGTCCGCGGTCTTGCGGCCTTCCTTGGTCTCGATCTGCTGGCCGATGGCGAGAACGCGGACGTTGCCGAACAGAAGATCGCTGACGTAATCCTCGCCTCCCGAGCGCCCGCGGACACGGCGGATTAGGATCACGTCCACCCGGTCGTTGGGCAGGATGAGATTGCCCACCGCGGTTTCTTCCTTGATGCGGGTGGAGATGGCACGCATGCCTGCCGGCAGAATGGCCGCGAGCACGCCGCCCTGGCCGGCGCGGACGAGCTTCGGCTCGGTGATCGGCTCACCCGCCATGATCGGGGCGCGTGCAATCGAGCCCGAGAGCTGGGTCATGGCGTCGGGCCGGTCTTCGCGCGTGATGAAGCCTGCGGTGATGGTTTCCTTCGGCCACGATTGCCAGCGGAACAGGCTGTCGTTCGTGATCTGGCCAAGTCCGATGTCCGTGCGGGCCACGAGGACGTCGTTGCTCTCGACCTTGACTTCGACCGTCTTTTCTACCGGCGGCTTGTTGACCATGGCGCTGACCATGAAAAACGCCAGAAGACCGGCAGTGGCCGCTACGGTCACTCCAATGAGCTGTGGCCTTTTCATCGCGTGCGTTTTCCCATGCGGCCATATGGCCAAACCTTCGAGCGTTACGCCGAAGATTGCGGGACAAACGTCAATGCCAAGTTAATCGGCGTTCATCGATGGGACGTTCAGGCCAAGAATGCGCTGAACCAAGGGGTTTTGGGATACACGTAAAGGGCGCTCGCGGCGATGGCGATGCCATAGGGGATACCGGATTTCGGCAGGTGAAGCCGATAGGCCCATGCGGGGATGGGGTAAGCGTCCACGGGTGCTTTCCGGAAGAGCAGGATGGCCAGCGCCAGCAGGCCGCCGAACATCGTCACACCGATAAGATAAAGCAGGAGGCCGTCGAGGCCGATCCACAACGCGCCCGCCGCCAGCAATTTGGCGTCTCCGCCGCCGAAGCCCCCGACGGCAAAGAGCACGAACGCGGCCGCCAGAACCAGGGCGCCGGCTGCGACATGCATCATGATGGTGGCGAGGGGAAGCCCCATCAGCGGGGCGAGCAGGAAGAACGCCGCCACGAGCGCGACCGAGATGCGGTTCGGGATCCTCATGGTCAGCAGGTCTGTCGCGCCTGCGAAGGCCATGATGGCCGGGAAGACGAGAAGGAGCGAATACTCGAACATGATGCGGCTCCTATGAGAGCGGGCGGCCGGCGGTCGGCGGCTCAAAGGTTACTTTCGTTGACGGCCGTCGCTACATTCTGGAGGAGCAGGTCCAGGGACGTGCTCGTCGCGCGGAGAGCGGCGATGATGCCGATGCCGACGACGACGCCGATCACGGCGTACTCGACCGCGGTCGTGCCACGGTCATCGTGCAGGAAGTCTTTGAACACATCGATCATAGGTCGGTGCCATCGAAGCTCTTGCCCGACGTGGACGGGCATCGACTTTGTAACCCTCGGTACGTTAAGCCCGCGTTTCTTTCCGATAACTGAGAATTCAATTTCGGCCTGATCGAGAGGCTCTCTCGTCGCAACGCTGGAAAGACACGGGTCGAGGTTGCAATTGCCGGCCACGAGACGCCGAGAGCCACCAAAGGGCTGTCCCCCCTGGTGGCTCCCTTTTAAGCCGGGCGGATGCGGAGTCCTGGAGGAACCGCATCGCGGCGTATTAGCTGCCGATCTTGCCAGCTTCGGTGGTGAGCTTGCCGCCGATGCCGCCGAAGATTCCCGACAGGCCGGTCTGAAGCTGACCGAGAGCGAGGATAATGCCGACGCCGACGATGGCGGCGATCAGGCCGTATTCGATTGCGGTGGCGCCGGACTCGTCCTTCACGAAGCGCGAGAAGAGGTTCGTCATGACTGGTAACTCCCTTGTGTGACTTAAAAAGTCTGCCAATAGCTCGGGGCGTGGATCTTCCGTCCCGCGCCGGAACTGACGCCAATCTAGCCCAGATGTATTAATGCGATGTAAAAGCCATGAATCTCTAGATGGGCAATCGTATCTAACTCGTTAACGACGCTACAGAAATTTGATAATTTTCCGGTTTCTCAAAGAATATACTTTAATTGAACGACGTTTCTAAATCCTTATTCTAAGGATTGCTGTGGAATATCGCCGATATATCGTGGTTAATATTTTATTTTTCTATGATTTTACTTGCGCTCTCCAATTTTCGTGAGCTCCTAAAACTGCTCATCTTCCAGCCCCGAGGCTTGTCGCATCGGTTGGATCGCATTTGATCCTGCGTCGGACTATAGGGCAGGCGAGACGATGAGGCCGACGCGGCCATCCATTCGGAAAGGGCTGTTTGGATGCCCAAAACGGCAGCGGCCGCATCCGTTTGAGGATGCGGCCGCTGATGTCTGCCCTGTGAGGGCCGATGCCTACTCGTATTTCCCGTGGCAGTGCTTGTACTTCTTACCGGAGCCGCACGGGCAGGGCGCGTTGCGCGAAACCTTGCCCCAGGTGGCGGGCTCGGCGGGATCGAAGGCCCCCGCGGCCTTCCGTGTCTGGATCGGCGCGCGCTTTTCGGGTCCCGGGCCGCCCCGGCCGCGCGCTGCGATAGCCGCGTCCGCCATTGCCAGTTCGTCCGAGAGCTCGTCGAACCCGGTCGAGGCGTCGACGTGATGTGCGTGCATCTCGGGCAGCTCCGGCATTTCCAGCTCGGGGACGTCCTCGCCCGGCGGGCCGAGCTCGACGTGCATGAGCTGGCCGGTGGTGGCCTCGCGCAGACGCGACAGCATGCTCTCGAACAGGACGAAGGCTTCGCTCTTGTACTCGTTCAGGGGGTCGCGCTGGCCGTAGGCGCGGAAGCCGATCACCTGGCGCAGGTGCTCGAGCGTGATCAGATGCTCGCGCCAGAGATGGTCCAGCGTCTGCAGCAGCACCATCTTCTCGATCTGCCGATAGGTGTCCGGGCCGATCTCCGCGACCTTCGCGGCGCCCTTCTCATCCACGGCCTTCTGCAGGCGCTCGAAGATCTCCTCGTTGGCGATGCCTTCCTCGTTCGCCCACTCGTCGACCGGCTGATCGATGCCGAAGATCGCGTTGACCGCCTCGCGGAGGCCCACGGTGTTCCACTGCTCGGCGTACGCCTGCTCGGGAATGAAGCGCGCGACCAGATCGCTCAGGACTTGATTGCGCAACTCCTGGACGGTTTCCGAGACGTCGTCCTCGGCCATGATGTCCTTGCGCTGGTCGAAGATGACCTTGCGCTGGTCGTTCATCACATCGTCGTACTTCAGGATCTGCTTCCGGATGTCGAAGTTGCGGGCTTCCACCTTCTTCTGAGCCATTTCGAGGCTCTTGTTCATCCAGGGGTGGGTGATCGCCTCACCCTCCTGAAGGCCCAGGGACTTCAACACGCCGTCCATCCGGTTGGAGCCGAAGATGCGCATCAGGTCATCATCGAGCGCGAGATAGAACTTCGAGCGGCCCGGGTCGCCCTGACGGCCGGAACGGCCGCGAAGCTGGTTGTCGATCCGGCGGCTCTCGTGGCGCTCGGTGGCGAGCACGTAGAGGCCGCCCGATTCGAGAGCGATCTTCTTCTTCACGTCTACGTCGGCCTGGATCTCGGCGCGCTTTTCGGCAATCGCCGTGTCGTCGGGGGTGCGTCCAGCCTCCGTCTCCGCGGCGATCCAGTCGCGCAGGCGGTATTCCACGTTGCCGCCGAGCTGGATGTCGGTGCCGCGGCCGGCCATGTTGGTGGCGATGGTCACGGCGCCCGGAACGCCCGCCTGAGCGATGATGCTCGCTTCCTGCTCGTGATAGCGCGCGTTCAGCACCTGATGGTGGATCGGATCGTCCTTCGTCTTGGCGCTGCCGAGGTCGATCAGGTGCTGGCCGATATCGTTGAAATAGGCCTTGAGCTCGGATTCGGCCGTCGTCTTGCCTTCCTTCGCCTCCTTGAGGCGCTCGGCCTGAGACAGCAGCGAGCGTCCGAGCTCTGCGAGGAACTTGCGGTCCTTCAGGAGTTCGGAAAGCTGCTCCGATTTCTCGATCGAGGTGGTGCCGACGAGGATCGGCTGGCCCCGGCGCGCACAGTCCGCGATCGTGGTGACGATGGCGGCGAGCTTTTCCTTCTGGGTGCGGTAGATCTCGTCGTCTTCGTCGATGCGCGAGATCTTCAAGTTCGTCGGGATGTCGATGACGTCGAGACCGTAGATGTCCATGAATTCCGACGCTTCCGTCAGCGCCGTGCCGGTCATGCCCGCAAGCTTGTCGTAAAGACGGAAGTAGTTCTGGAAGGTGATGGAGGCCAGCGTCTGGTTCTCAGGCTGGATTTCCACGTTTTCCTTGGCTTCGAGCGCCTGATGCAGGCCCTCGGAATAACGACGGCCTGGCATCATGCGGCCCGTGAACTCGTCGATGATCACGACCTCGCCGCCCTTCACGATGTAGTCTTTATCGCGTTGGAACAGCTTATGGGCCTTGAGCGCCTGGTTCACGTGATGGACGAGGGTGACGTTCTCGATGTCGTAGAGCGAGCCCTTCAGAAGCTCGGCTTCTGCGAGGATCTTTTCCATGAACTCGTTGCCGTCGTCGTTGAGCGCGACTTGGCGTTGCTTTTCGTCCAGCTCGTAATGCTCGGGCGTCAGCTTCGGTATGTGCTTGTCGACGGCCATGTAGAGATCGGCACGATCCTCGAGTGGGCCCGAGATGATGAGCGGCGTGCGCGCCTCGTCGATCAAGATGCTGTCCACCTCGTCCACGATGGCGAAGAAATGGCCGCGCTGGACCATGTCATCCACCCGGATCTTCATATTATCGCGCAGATAATCGAAGCCCAGCTCGTTGTTGGTGGCGTAGGTGACGTCGCAAGCGTAGGCGGCCTTCCGCTCGTCGTCGTCGAGGCCGTGGACGATGTTGCCGACGGTGAGGCCGAGGAAGCGGTAGACCCGGCCCATCCATTCGGCGTCGCGGCTGGCGAGGTAGTCGTTGACCGTTACGACGTGCACGCCCTTTCCGGCGATGGCGTTGAGGTACACCGCGAGGGTGGCGACGAGCGTCTTGCCTTCGCCCGTCTTCATCTCCGCGATGTTGCCTTCGTGGAGCACCATGCCGCCGATGAGCTGTACGTCGAAATGGCGCTGGCCGAGGGCGCGCTTGGCCCCTTCGCGGACGGTCGCGAAAGCCGGCACGAGGAGTTTTTCGAGCGGTGTTCCCTCCCGATACTGCCTGCGGAAATCTTCCGTCCGGGCGCGCAGCTCGTCGTCGGTCAGCTTGGCGACCTCGGGCTCCATCGCGTTGATGGCTTCGACTCGGGATCGGTAGCCCTTCACCCGCCGGTCGTTTGACGAGCCGAAAATCTTCGAGGCAAAGGTGCCGAGGGAGTCGAGGGAAAGCATTCAATCGTTCCTTAAATCAGGGACTTGGCAAAGTGCGCGGCGTATTGGCGTCGCGCGCGTATTCGCGTTTTTTCCTGTTTCGAGTGCCGTTTGCCAACGCTTCCCGTGTGGGTTGGAAATCGCGGATGTGCCAGTCCGGCCAAGCGGCCATACGGGCGCAGACATAAGGATTCCGCCCCTGAATTGTCAACGAGCACGGGACGCTCTTCTCAAGTCCCGCCTGTCGGCGATGCCTGCGGGAGATGCCTGCAAGACGCCACAATTGTTGACTTGGCAGCTCCCGGGTGCCGGGTCTATGGATGCCGCGATTTCGCATTCGCGCATCCTTTTCGCTTCGGCCGGCGTTTCGTTGCCGTACCCGACGCCCTTCGAGCCTCGATCCGGCAGGAGCCAAATCCCGTGAAACTGACCCATGTTGCCCGTTTTGCTGTCGTTCCGGCGCTTATCCTCGTGGGGGCGCTGACGGAAGCCGGCTCCGTGCGTGCCGAGGACAAGGTTCTGGCCAAGATCAACGGGACGGAGATCCGGGAATCCGATCTCGCGCTCGCGGAAGCCGAAGTGGGGGCCGAAGTGGCCAACATCCCGCTTCCCAACCGGCGCCGTCTGCTGCTCGAATTTTTGATCGAGATGCAACTCTATTCGAACGCCGCCGATGGCGAGAAGCTGACGAGCGGGCCGGATTTCGAGCGGCGCCTCGCTTATTGGAATACGCGGGCCAAGCGCGACGCCTACTACCAGAAGGCCGTCAAGGACGAAGTCGGCGAGGGGCTCGTCCGCAGCCTCTACGACGAGAAGGTCAAGGAAATCACGCCCGAGGAGGAGGTGGAGGCGAGCCACATCCTGGTCGAGACCGAGGAGCAGGCCCAGGCGCTGGCCGACCAAGTCCGCGACGGGGGCGACTTCGCCAAGCTCGCGGCCGAGCATTCCAAGGATCCCGGATCGAAGGCCAACGGCGGCAAGCTCGGATATTTCGGCAAAGGGCAAATGGTGAAGGAGTTCGACGAGGCGGCGTTCTCGCTCGAAAAAGGCGAGGTCTCGAAGCCGGTCAAGAGCCAGTTCGGCTGGCATGTGATCAAGGTCGAGGATCGCCGCGTGAAGCCGGTGCCGACCTTCGAAGAGGTCAAGGGCCAGATCTCGCACGCCATGGAGCAGCAGAAGGGCCAGCAGGTCTCGAAAGAGCTGCGGGACAAGGCCACGATTGAATACGTGGACGGCGAGATCCGCGAGCAGGTGGAAAAAGAGGTGGCTGCGCAAGCCGCCCGCCAGCAGATGTTCGATCAGCAGATGAACGAGCAGCTTCAGAAAAAGCAGGATCAGGAAAAGCTCGAGAAGGAAGCGCAGTAGCTTCCTGCGTCTTGACGCTTCAACTCGTCGGTCGGGCCGCTTGCAAAGGGCGGCCCGATTGTGTCTCGTCCTCTCGCTATCGCTCTCCTTTTCCCGCCGGAGCCATCCATGGGCCAGATTACGACCCGCTCGCCGTTCACTCCCGAAAGCCTGCCGCGCCTTGCGCCTGTCGCGGGCGTGCGATTTGCGGCTGCGGAGGCGGGGATCAAGTATCGCGGCCGCACGGACCTGATGGTCGCCGTGCTCGACCCGGGGACGGTTGCGGCCGGCGTTCTGACCCAATCCAAAACGGCGTCGGCCCCGGTGCTGACGTGCCGTGAGCACCTCAAAGGCGGTGCTGCGCGCCTTCTGATCGTGAATTCCGGCAATGCGAACGCCTTTACCGGCAAAAAGGGCCGTGAGGCGGTGGCCATCACGGTGGATGCCGGCGCCAAGGCTGCGGATTGTGCGTCGGCGGAGGTGTTCGTCGCGTCCACGGGCGTCATCGGCGAGCCGCTGGATGCCGGGAAGTTCGCGCATCTTCTCGACGCGCTGGTGCGGGAGGCCGTGCCCGACGCCTTCGAGCTTGCCGCCCGCGCGATCATGACGACCGACACCTATCCGAAACTCGCGACGCGCACCGCGCGGATCGGCGGCGTCGAGGTGACGATCAACGGCTTCTGCAAGGGCGCAGGCATGATCGCGCCCGACATGGCGACGATGCTCGCCTTCCTCTTCACCGATGCAGCCATCGGGTCGGAGGCGCTGCAGGCGCTCATCTCGGAGCACGTCGTCACGACGTTCAACTCGATGACGATCGACGGCGACACGTCGACGAGCGACACGTGCCTTCTGTTCGCGACCGGCGCCGCCGAGGCGCGCGGGCAAGCCCGCGTGACGGACGCTGCCGATCCGGCGCTTGCCGAATTCTCGGAGGCGCTTCACGATCTGATGCGCGATCTCGCCATCCAGGTCGCGAAGGACGGCGAGGGCTTGAGCAAGTTCGTGACCTTCGTCGTCGAAGGCGCGGAGAACGTGGCCGCCGCGCGGCGCATCGGGCTTTCGTGCGCGAACTCGCCCATCCTGAAGACGGCGATTGCGGGCGAGGACCCCAACTGGGGCCGTGTCGTCATGGCCGTCGGCAAGGCGGGAGAGGCGGCGGACCGCGACAAGCTCGCGATCTGGTTCGGCCCCCATTGCGTGGCGCGCGACGGCGAGCGTGCAGCCGAGTACGACGAGGCGACCGTGGCGCAGTACATGAAGAACCGCGAGATCGTGATCCGCGTCAATGCCGGGGTCGGCGAGGGGACGGCACATGTCTGGACGTGCGATCTGACGCACGACTATGTGTCGATCAACGCGGACTACAGAAGCTGACACCCCGAGACCTATCGGTGTTTCCGTCCTCGGTGCGCGAGGGCAAGCTTTCCGGATCTGAGCGAGTGGAGGCGGCCTTGGACCCCAATTTCTGGATCGAGCGCTGGAAGAACGCGGAGATCGGCTTTCACCGGGAGAAGGTGCATGATTTTCTACCGCGGTATTGGCCGTCGCTCGGCCTCGCGGCGGGTAGTGCTGTCTTCGTTCCGCTGTGCGGGAAGAGCTACGACATGGTGTGGCTCGCGGCGCAGGGACATCGCGTGATCGGCTGCGAGCTGTCGCCGCTCGCCGTCGACGCGTTCTTCCGCGAGCAGGATCTCGTGGCCGACGTCCGGCCGGAAGGCACGCTCGCCGTGTGGTCCGCCGGGCCGTTCACGATCTGGTGCGGAGACATCTTCGAGCTTCCGGCAGAGGCCGTTCGCGACGTTGCGGCTGTCTATGACCGTGCCGCGCTCGTCGCGTTCCCGCCGAGCCTGCAGATCCGCTACGCGGAAACGCTGCTGACCCTGCTGCCGACGAAGGTGCCGATCCTGCTCGTGTCTCTCGCTTATCCCGACGGGCAAATTAACGGCCCGCCGTTTTCCACCCCGCGCGAGCAAGTCGATGCCCTGTTCGTCGAGACGCACGAGATCGCGGTCGCCGAAACGCGTGACGGCCTCGACGATAGCCAGAACCTCAAGGCGCGGGGCGTGACGTCGCTCGACGAGACGGCGTATCTCCTCACGCGGAGATGATGTCCGGCGGAATGTCGCGAATGGCGCTGTAGGCGAGCGCGAGATCGCTCGCGGTCACGCAATAGGGCGGCATCACGTAGATGGTGTTTCCGAGCGGACGCAGCAGAACGCCCCGGCTTAGGAAGTGCGCGCGCAGCGCGAGACCAGCCGAGGCGAGATAGCCGCCGTCCGGCACACGGAGATCGATCGCGGCGAGGGTGCCGAGGCAGCGCGGGTTCTCGAAGCGTGCATCCTCCGCCAACGCTGCGACGTGGGAGAGCTGCATTTGCGCGACCGCGGCGATGCGGTCCAGGACCGGCTCCTCTTCCCAGATCGTGATGTTCGCGAGCGCTGCCGCACAGCAGATGGCGTTGGCGGTGAAGCTCGACGAATGGAAGAGCGTGCGCGCGCGGTCCTCCGAAAAGTGGGCGTCGTAGACGGCGGGCGAGGCGAGCGTCGCGGCGAGCGGGAGCGATCCGCCCGTGATCCCTTTCGCGAGGCACATGATGTCGGGCGAGATCCCCGCCTGATCGCACGCGAACAGCGTGCCGGTGCGGCCCCAGCCCGTCATGACCTCGTCGGCGATGAGGAGCGCGCCATGATGGGTGCAGATGCGCTTCATTTCGGCGAGCGTCGCGGCGCTGTAGATGCGCATGCCGCCCGCACCTGCGATCAGGGGCTCGACGATGAGGGCCGCGAGCGGGGCTTCGCGACAGGCGGCTTCCAGCGCGTCGAGGGTGGCCTGCTCGTGGCCGGCGTCGGGAAACGGGATGCGCACGACATCGAACAAGAGCGGCTCGTAGGTGGCGTTGAAGACGCCGCGGCTGCCGGCGGACATCGTGCCGATGGTGTCGCCGTGATAGCCGTGCTCGAGGGCCGCGATGCGTGTGCGCGGCTCGCCGATGCCGCGCCAATAGCCGAGCGCCATCTTGAGCGCCACCTCGACGGAGGTGGAGCCGCTGTCGGAGAAGAAGACGTGTGCGAGACCGGGCGGTGCGATCGACACGAGCTTGTTGGCCAATGCGTCGGCGGTTGGGTGCGTGAAGCCTGCGAAGATCACCTGATCGAGCCGGTCGGCCTGCGCCTTGATGGCTTCGATGATGACCGGATGGCGATGGCCGTGCGTGACGACCCACCACGACGAAATCGCATCGAGAATGCGCCGGTTGTCCGTCGTTTCGAGCCATGCGCCCTTGCCGCGCAGGATCTCCGTTTCCAGCGGTTCGAGCCCATGTTGCGTGAAGGGGTGCCAGATCGTCGTGCGCGCCATCAGAGAATGTCCTCGATGCGGAAATTCTCCGCGAAGGCCGCGGCGAGGCTCGCGCGGGTGAGCGGGTCGATGTGCGGCAGGCGGCCGATGCGGCGGACGCCTCCCATCTCGACGATGGTCCGCTCCGTGTCGGGCACCTCGTCGCCGACGAAGACGATGCCGAGGATCGGGATGTTGCGCCCGTTCAGCGCTTCGATCGAGAGCAGGCTGTGGTTGATGGTGCCGAGCGCGGTGCGGGCCACGAGCACCACGGGCAGGCGCCAGGAGGCGAAGAGGTCGATCATGAGCGATTGGCGTGTGAGGGGCACCATGAGGCCGCCCGCGCCCTCGACGACGAGTGGGCCCGCGACGTCCGGCAGTTTGAGATTGCCGAGGCTGATCTCGATGCCTTCCGCCTCTGCGGCGCGGTGAGGCGATGCGGCCATCGAGAGGCGGTACGCCTCGGGCAGAAGCCTCTCGTCGGGGAGGCCCGAAAGCGTGCGTACGAGCGCGCTGTCGCCGTCGTTTTCGAGGCCGCATTGGACCGGCTTCCAATAGGTGGCTTCGAGCGCGCCGGCGAAGGCCGCCGCAACGACCGTCTTGCCGACGCCGGTGTCCGTGCCGGTGACGATGAGGCCCTGGGTCATGCCGTGACCCACTTCACTTCTCCCCTGTGGGGAGAGGTCGACGCGAGGGCGTGAGCCCGAGCGGCGGGTGAGTGGGCGAGGGGCGCGTGCGGTTTGCCGGCGGCGCAACCCCTCACCTGGCGTGCGGCGAAGTCTGCACTGCTCCTCCCCCCGTGTGGGGGAGGTCGGGAGGGGGGGATTGCAGAACAGTTGCTGTGGGGCTTCCCCCCACCCCTAACCCCTCCCCACAAGGGGGAGGGGAACGACGCCAGATTTTCAATCTGGCAAGGGGTCATGCCGGCACCTTTTGAAGTGTGCGGGCGAGCGCGTCGACGAGGCGGGCGGTCGCGTCTTCGCCCGCATTCAGCGTGAGAGACAGCCTGAGCCGGGCGGTGCCTTCCGGGACGGTCGGCGGGCGCACGGCGCGAATGTCGAAGCCTTCCTCGATCAGTGCTTTCGCGGCCGACATCGCACGCTCGTCGGCGCCGAGGACGATGGGCTGAATGTGAGTGCCACTCCCTTCGATGCCCAACTTGCGTTCGATCTCGCGGCCAGCGAACGCGACGAGGCTCGCGAGTTGCGCGCGGCGCTCTGCGCCCGCTTCGCTTTGCACGAGGTCGAGCGCGGCGCGAACGGAAGCGGCCATCAAGGGCGAGGGCGCCGTCGCATAGATGAAGGGGCGTGCGCGGTTCACGAGATAGTCGCGGACGATGCTGGGCGCGAGCAGAAGTGCGCCCGTGGTGCCGAGTGCCTTGCCACAGGTATGGAGCGAGATGACGTCGGGTGCGCCTTCCAACGCATGGCCGAGGCCGCGTCCGCCTGGGCCGAGAGCGCCCGTCGCGTGTGCCTCGTCGATGACGAGGTAGCCGTCGTGACGGCGTGCGACGGCGGCGAAATCCGCAAGCGGCGCAACGTCGCCGTCCATCGAGTAGAGGCTTTCGACGGCGATCCACGGGCGCCCGGTGCCGCCGTTCCCGCGCCATTCGGCGATGGCGTCGTCGAAGGCTTGAGCATCGTTGTGAGCGGCTGAGGCGACGGCCGCCTTGCCGGCGCGCACGCCGTCGAGGACGCTTGCGTGGATCAGCGCGTCATGGACGACGAGATCGCCGCGCGCGGGCAGCGTGGAAAAGAGCGCGTAGTTGGCGAGAAACCCGCCGCCGAAGTAGAGGCAGCTTTCCGCCCCGAAAAAGCGGGCGGCCTCGGCTTCGAGCGCTTCGTGCTCGGGATCGTTGCCGCGCAGCAGGCGCGAGCCTCCGGCGCCCACCGCGACACCGCGGTCGAGCGCACGCGCGACCGCTTCGGCGAGCTCCGCCGACGTGGCGAGCCCCAGATAGTCGTTAGACGAAAAATCCACGCCGCTTCGGGGTGTGAGCGTTCTCAAGCGGCCGCGGCGCTCGAGGGCCCTCAGCGCGCGCTCGTGGCTGTCATGCATGAGGCGGCCTCGGCTGACGGTCCCGCGCAGCCGCAGGAGGTTCGCTCCCTGGCTGCTGTTTCGTCCCCCGCCTCGGTCTCGGTGCCGCCTTCGAGGGCTTCCGGTGTCATGCCGAGCTTCGCGAACAGCACCTGATCCTTATCCTCGCCGGGATTGTCGGCGGTGAGCAGCGTCTCGCCGCAGAAGATCGAGTTGGCGCCGGCGAAGAAGCACATCGCCTGCATCTCGTCGCTCATCTCGGTGCGGCCCGCCGAGAGGCGCACATACGATGTCGGCATCATGATGCGCGCGAGCGCGACGATGCGGACGAATGCGATGGGGTCGACCTTCTTCTGGTCTTCGAGCGGCGTGCCGGCAATCGCGATCAGCATGTTGATCGGCACGCTCTCGGGATGCTCGGGAAGGTTTGCGAGCGTCACCAGCATGTCGACGCGGTCCTCGATGGTCTCGCCGAGGCCGACGATGCCGCCCGAGCAGACCTTGATGCCCGCTTCGCGCACGCGCGCCAGCGTGTCGAGACGGTCGGCGAAGGTGCGTGTCTTGATGATCGAGGAATAGTAGCGCTCGGAGGTGTCGATGTTGTGGTTGTAATAGTCGAGGCCGGCGTCCTTGAGCTTCAGGACGTCATCGACCGAGAGCATGCCGAGCGTCATGCAGGTTTCCATGCCCATGGCCTTCACGCCCTCGACCATGGCGACGACGGACTCCATGTCGCGGTTCTTGGGCGAGCGCCAGGCAGCGCCCATGCAGTAGCGGGTAGCACCCTGGGCCTTCGCCTTGCGCGCCTCGGCGAGCACGCGCTCCACCTCCATCAGCTTCGAGGCCTTGAGGCCGGTGCCGGAGGCGTGATGGGCCGACTG
>ERZ869909.2001-NODE-2001-length-14912-cov-8.702730_pt1 | contig 14912 bp, 10 predicted proteins | sample MGYA00520892_ERZ869909 | MGnify/ENA primary metagenome ERZ869909 (study PRJEB32215, sample SAMEA104723947) | bioreactor metagenome | biome: bioreactor; feature: anaerobic bioreactor; material: water | place: China | collected 2015-03-12 ...
CGGCGCGCGTCGCAGGCGGCGTGGTCCGCCGGCCTCGGCCTGCGACCGCGGGGGGTTCGGCGGGCGGCCTGGGCGCGCGCCCTGCGCGCCGCCTGCGAAGACCTCGGCCCGCTGTGGATCAAGCTCGGACAGCTGCTCTCCGTGCGCCCGGACCTGGCGGCGCCCGAGGTGGTGGCGGAGCTCGAGCGACTGCAGGACCGCGTTCCGCCGGTGTCGCTGGAGGCCGTTCGCGCCGTCGTGCGGGCGGAGCTCGGCGCGCCCCCGGAGGAGCTCTTCGCGACCTTCGACCCCGAGCCGCTGGCGGCCGCCTCCATCGCGCAGGTGCACCGCGCCACGTTGGCGGCGCCCTACCGCACCGTGGCGGGAACGCGTCTCCCGGCCGGCACGCCCCTGGCCGTCAAGGTCGTGCGTCCGGGCATCGCGGACGCCGTCGCGGCCGACCTGGCGTGGGCCCGCCGTTGGGCCGCGCGCCTGGAGCGGAACGTTGCCGCCCGCCGCTGGCGCCCGCGGGCGCTGTTGGCGGAGTTCGAGGCCAGCCTCGCGCGCGAGCTCGACCTGCGGCACGAGGGGCGCGTCGCCGACCGGTTCGCCCGCGACTTCGCCGACGACCCCGTGATCGTGGTGCCCCCGGTGGTGTGGCGCCACACGACCCGGCGGGTGCTGACGACGGTCTATCTGGAGGGCTGGCGGCTCACCGAACTGGGTCCGGCGCAGCGTGCGGGCATCGACGCACGCGCCCTGGCGGTGCACGGTGCCGAGGCGTTCCTGCGCCAGGTCCTGGAGCACGGTCGCTTCCACGCCGACCTGCACCCCGCGAACCTGCTGGTGACGCCGGAGGGTCGCATCGCGTACCTCGACTTCGGCATCGTCGGCACGACCACCCCGGCGCAGCGCGACGCGATCGCCCACCTGCTCGTCGCGACCGCCTTCGGCGACCCGGAGCGCGCGCTGCGGGCGTCGCGCGCCCTGGGCCTCGTGGTCCCCCCCGCGGTCGAGGCCGCCGTGCGGCGCGGTGTCGACGACCTGCTGCGGCGCCACCTGGCGGCCGATCGCAGGCTGCCCGACGGAACGCGGGCACCGTCGGACCTGCGCGGCTTCGCGCTGGGGTTCCTGCGCCTGCTGTCGGACGTGCGGGTCCCCATCCCCGAGGGTTACGGCCTCCTGGTGAAGGCGCTCGCGACCGTCGAGGGGGTCGCGCGCGCCCTCGTCCCCGACGTCGACGTGCTGGAGATCGCGCGGCCCTACGTGACGCGGCGGGTCGCGGTGCAGCTGCTCCGCCCGGAGCGCCTGCGCGAACGAGCGGGCGCCGCCGCCCGCGCGTTCCTGCACGAGATGATGGCCTGAGGCGACGGTGGGCGCGTCGGCCCGCGCGGTCTGGTGACCCGTGGCCGCGGCGACGTATCCTGCCCCTCAGGAGGTGGGCGATGGCGATCGTGGAGCCGCCTGCGCGGACGGCCCCGGAGAGCGCGGCGATCCGGCGGGTGGTGGAGGACCCCGGTCTGACGTACCGGCAGCGCGTCCAGCGCCTGGCCGGGATGGCCGAGGAGCGCGTGGCGCCGCCCCCCGTGTCGGACGCCTGCCGCGCCGCGCTCGAGGCGCGGATCGTGTGCGACATGTACGAGGGCCATGCCCCGTACCGCCCGCGGTACCTGCTGCCGGACTACGCGAAGGCGCTGCGCGAGGGCTCCGCCTACCTCGAACTGCCGCCGCCCGCCGACCTTCGGGACGCGCTGTGGTTCCTCGCGGCCATGTACGCCCAGATCCCCTCGATCACCGGCTACCCCGTGTACCTGGGGAACGTCGACACGCTGCTGGCGCCCTACGTCGAGGGTCGCACGGTCGACGAGCTGGTCGCGGAGCTGAGACCGTTCTGGCGGGCCCTGGATCGCATGCTGCCCGATGCCTTCGTGCACGCCAACCTCGGACCTCACGACCACCCCGTCGCGCGCGCCGTCCTGCGGCTCGAGCGCGAGCTGCTGCAGGTGGTCCCCAACCTCACGCTGCGGGTCGACCCCGACGCCACCCCCGACGACCTGCTGCTCGACGCCGTGCACACGGTCTTCGCGTGCGCCAAGCCGCACTTCGTGAACCACCCGATGATGGTGGGCGACCTGGGGGACGCCTACGGCGTGGTGAGCTGCTACAACTCGCTGAAGGTCGGCGGCGGCTCGCACACGCTGGTGCGCCTGAACCTGGCGGAGAGCGTCCGCCACCACCGCGGGAACGCCGAGCGCTTCCTCGACACCACCCTGCCGCGCCACGTCGAGCTCACCGCCGAGCTCGTCGAGGCGCGCGTGCGGTACCTCGTCGAGCAGGCCCGCTGGTTCGAGCACGACTGGTTGGCGCGCGAGGGGCTGGTCCGCCTGGACCGCTTCGGCGCCATGTTCGGCGTCTTCGGCTTGGCCGAGGCCGTCGACGAGCTCGTGGCCCGCGAGGGCCGACCGGGTCGGTACGGTCACGACGAGGCCGCCAACGCGCTCGCGGTGCGGATCGTCGAACGCGTGGCCGAGCTCGTCGCCGCGCGGCCGTTGCCCCATGGCGAGGGGTCCGGCGGGCGGGCCTTCCTGCACGCGCAATCGGGCATCGACACCGACATCGGCATCACGGCCGGCACGCGGGTCCCGATCGGACGCGAGCCGTCCCTGTACGCGCACCTACGCACGGTCGCGCCCCACCACCGGCACTTCGCCTCGGGTGTGTCCGACATCGTCCACTTCGACGACACCGCCCGCCGCAACCCCCAGGCCGTGGTCGACGTGATCCGCGGCGCCTTCGCCGAGGGCATGCGCGACTTCACCTTCAACCTCGACTCCAACGACTTCATCCGCATCACCGGCTACCTGGTGCGCAAGAGCGACCTGGCGCGGATCGAGCAGGGCGCGCGGCACGGCAGCACGTTCCTGGGGGCCGGCAGCGAGGCCGAGGCCCACTGCAGCCAGCGCGCGCCGAAACGCGTCGTCGCCCACGAGCGTTGGGGAGCGGCCGATGCCGCCACCGCGGGCGGTGCCGAGGCGAGCGGGCCCGCCGTGGTCGGGCCCGGCGGCGGCGACTGACGGCGTCGGGCATGCGCGGGCTCGTCGCGGGGGTCATCCCGTTCTCGGTGGTCGACGGTCCCGGCAACCGCTTCGTGGCGTTCCTGCAGGGTTGCGACTTCGACTGCCTCGCCTGCCACAACCCGCACACGATCCGCGTCTGCACCGACTGCGGGATCTGCGTCGAGGCCTGCGCCTCGGGCGCGCTGTCGTTCGACGGCGCCCAGGTCCACTTCGATCCCGGCGCCTGCACGGGCGGCGATGCTTGCGTCGCCGCCTGCCCGTACGACAGCACGCCCAAGGCGCGCTGGCGCACCGTCGACGAGCTCGTCGCGCTGGTGCGCGGCCCGGCGCCGTTCATCTCCGGCGTGACGGCGTCGGGCGGCGAGGCGACCCTCCAGGCGCCGTTCGTGGCCGCCTGGTTCGAGGCGCTGGCGTCCGACGCGCGGCTCTCACGACTGACCCGCTTCGTCGACAGCCACGGGGCCGTGTCGGACGAGACCTGGGACCTGCTGGACCCGTGGATGCACGCCGCGATGATCGACCTCAAGGCGTTCGACGACGATCTCCACCGGCGCCTCACCGGCCGCTCCAACGAGCGCGTGCTGCGTTCGATCGAGCGACTCGCCGCCGCCGGCAAGCTGCACGAGGTGCGTCTGCTGCTGCTGCCGGGCGTCAACGACGCGCCGGCGACGCTGCGGCGCACGGGCGCCTGGCTCGGCTCGGTCGACCCTGGGCTGCGGGTGAAGGTGATCGGGTTCCGACGGCACGGCACCCGGCCGGCGGCGCGCGACCTGCCCGAAGCGACGACCGCCGGGCTCGCCGCTGCGGCGGACGTGCTCCACGCGGCGGGGCTGGCGCGCCCCCTGGTGGTGTAGCACCGGCAGCCCGTCCGGAACCGAGCCGACCCCTGTACCCGTTCATGGGCCGCGACGCAGAGCGGGCGCGGCGTCGCCGTCGTACGCTCGCGCACGATGCAGGAACGGTACGACTGGGCGATCGTCGGCTCCGGCTTCGGCGGCAGCGTCAGCGCGCTGCGGTTGGCCGAGAAGGGCTATCGCGTCGTGGTGCTGGAGCAGGGTCGGCGGTTCGGCCTAGACGACTTCGCGCGCACGAACTGGGACCTCCGCCGCTGGTTCTGGGAGCCGCGCCTCGGCCTGCGCGGCATCTTCCGCATGACCTTCCTGCGCCACGTCACCGTGCTGCACGGCGTGGGCGTCGGCGGCGGGTCGCTCACCTACGCCAACACCCTCCCCACGCCGTCGCCGGAGTTCTTCGCCGACCCCGCGTGGGCGCACTTGTCGGACTGGGCGCGCGAGTTGGCGCCGCACTACGCCACCGCGCGGCGCATGCTCGGCGCCGTTCCGGTTCCCCACGACACGGCACCCGACGTCGTGCTCCGCGAGCTGGCGCGTGAGCGCGGACGCGCCGGGCACGCCCGCCCCACCGACGTGGCCGTCCACTTCGGGCCCGCGGGTGAGCGGACGCCCGACCCGTACTTCGACGGCGCCGGCCCCGCGGTGGTGGGCTGCACCCACTGCGGCGCCTGCATGACCGGCTGCCGGGTGGGCGCGAAGAACACCCTCGACCGTACCTACCTGCACCTGGCCGAACGGATGGGCGTGGTGGTCGAGCCCGAGACCGAGGTGCGCGCCGTGCGCCCGGTCGCGGCGGGTGGGTACGCGCTCGAGGCGCGAGGGCGCGCGGGGCGTCGCACCCTGCTGGCGGAGCGGGTCGTCTTCGCGGGCGGCGTCCTGGGCACCGTGCCGCTGCTGCTGCGCATGCGTGCCGACCCGGCGGGCCTGCCGCGGCTGTCGGAGCAGGTGGGGCGGCGGGTTCTGACGAACGGCGAGGCGCTCCTGGGCGTGATCGCGCCTGACGTCGAGCAGGACCTCACCGAAGGCGTCGCGATCACCTCGATCCTCGACTTGGGCGAGGGTGCCCACCTCGAACCGGTGCGGTACGGGCGCGGCAGCGGGTTCTTCCGCCTCCTGGCACTGCCGCACGCGCCGGGCGCGAACGTCGTCGCGCGCCTCGCCGGGGCCGCGCGCGAGGTGTTGCGCCGTCCGCGTGCCTGGCTGCGGGCCTGGACGGTCCGCGACTTCGCGCGCCGCACGCAGATCCTGCTGTACATGCGCACCCACGACGGCACCATGCGGCTGCGCCTCGACGGGCGGGGCCGGCTCCAGACGGAGCTGGACGACCCCGCGAACGCCCCGCGAGCGTTCTACGCCGACGCGACCGCGCTGGCGCGTGCCTGGGCCGAGCGCATCGGGGGCGTCGTGGCGGGCCTCGCCACCGAGACGCTCCGCGGCGTGCCGACGACCGCGCACGTGCTCGGCGGCTGTCCGATGGGGACCTCGGCGGCCGACGGGGCCATCGACGCCGATCACCGTCTGTTCGGGTACGACGGCCTGTACGTGATCGACGGCGCGGCCGTCAGCGCCAACCCCGGCGTGAACCCCGCGCTGACGATCGCGGCTCTGGCCGAGCGGGCGCTGGCGGGCATCCCTGCGAAGCGGTCGGCGTCGTGACGCGGCTGCGGCCCGCGTTCTGGCGCCTCGACGCCGCGGTGGCCCACCTGAACCACGGCTCCTTCGGGGCGGTGCCGCTGCCCGTCCTGAAGGCGCAGGCGCGGGCCGCCCTGCGAGTCGAACGAAGCCCGGAGCGCTGGTACCGCGTCGAACTGGCCCCGTCGCTGGCGGCGGTCCGCGCCGAGGTCGCGGCCTTCCTGGGCGCCGAGACAGGCGGCCTGGCGCTCGTGGAGAACGCGACCGCGGGCGTGGCGGTGGTGTTGGACGCGGTGGCGCCGGGTCCGGGGCGTGACGTCGTGCTGACCGACCACGCCTACCCCTGGGTGCGCGCCGCGGTGGAGCGCGCCTGCACCCGCGGGGGCGCGGTCGTGCGCACGGTGCCGGTGCCGCTCGACGACCACGGTGCGGTGGACGGCGGCGCGCTCGCGCAGGCGCTCCAACTCGTGACCCGGTCGGGCACCGCCTTGGTCGTGCTCGACCAGATCACGTCCGGATCCGCCCTGCGCATGCCGCTCGACACCCTTCTGACGTCCGTGGGCGGGGCCGCGCCGGTGTTGGTCGACGGGGCGCACGCGCCCGGGTTGATCGAGCGGCCCGTCCCCGTCGGCGCCGCGTTCTGGGTCGGGAACCTCCACAAGTGGGCGTTCGCCGCCCGGACGGCGGCGGCCCTGGTCGTGGCGCCGGCGTACCGCGACCGCGTCCGGCCGTCGATCGAGAGCGCGCGCGCCGCCGACGGCTTCCCATCCGCCTTCGACTACCTGGGAACCCAGGATCCGTCGGCGCTGCTGGCGCTGCCCGAGGCGCTCGCCTTCCCGAACGCCTACCTCGGCATGAGCTTCGCCGACCTGCGCGAGCGCAACCGCGACGTTCTCGCGGAGGGCCTGGCGCGCGCGTCGCGGCACCTTCCCCTGGCGGTCGGGCCCGATCAGGGGTTGCCGATGCGGATGGTGTCGTGGGGCCGCGAAGGTGACGATGCCGAGGCGGCGCGGTGGACGGCGCGGCTGCGGGATACCGGGGTCGAGGTCGCGGTCGTGGCGCGCGCGGGGCGGCTGCACGCGCGGGTGTCGGTGCAGGCGTACGTGGGCGCCGACGACGTCGAGCGGCTGGGCCGAGCGCTGGCCGAACTGGAGGCCGACGGCCGCTGACGTGGCCCCTACCCGATGGCCGGCCCCAGCACCCAGACCGCGAACGAGAAGTAGATGACCAGGCCCAACGCGTCGGCGATCGACGTGATGAGCGGACCGCTGGCGATCGCCGGGTCGAGCCGCAGCCGGTTGAGCAGGAACGGCAGCGAGACGCCAACGAGGTTCGTGATCACCAGCATGGTGACCATCGTGAGCAGGACCACGAGCCCGACCTCGAAGCCGCCGCGGAAGATCCCCAGCAGCATGCCGAGCGCCCCGAGGGTCGCACCGATCGCCACGCCCAGCACCAGCTCGCGCCCGACGGCGCGGAGCCACTGGTCTGGCTTGACGTCGCCGGTGCTCAGGGCGCGGATCATCATGGTCGCCGACTGGGATCCGGCGTTGCCGCCGGTGTCGATGATCAGCGGGATGAAGAACGCGAGCGCGACGACCGCCTGCAGCACTTCCTCGAACGCCGCGATCACCCCGGACGAGACCAGGTTCACCAGCACCAGACCCGCGAGCCAACCGATGCGCGCCCGGTACAGGACGGCCTTCGTCGTCTCCCAGTAGGAGGTCCGCAGGGGCACGATGGCGCCGGACAAGTGGAAGTCCTCCGTGGCTTCCTCCTGGGCGACGTCGAACACGTCGTCGATCGTCACGATGCCGACGAGGACGCCCGTCGAGTCCACGACCGGCAGCGCCACGCGGTCATAGCGTTGCATCGTGCGGACGGCCTCCTCGCGGTCCGCGTGGGCGTCGAGCCGCACGACCGTGTGGTCCATCGTGTCGGCCACGCGTTGGCCCGGGTCGGCGAGGACCAACCGCCGAAGGGGAAGGTCGTCCAACAGGCGCCAACGGTCGTCGACGACGTACACGACGTTCGCCGTCTCGGACTCGCGTCCCCGGCGGCGGACGTGGTCGAGCGCCTGACCGACGGTCCAGTCGGGCCGGACCGCGAGGTAGTCCGGCGTCATGAGTCGGCCGACGCTGTCCTCCGGGTACCCGAGGAGCTCCCGCGCCTCGCTGAGGTCGGCGGGATCGAGCAGGTTCAGGAGCCGCTGCGTGACGCGGCCGGGGAGTTCCTGGAGCAGGTGGGTGCGGTCGTCGGGGTTGAGTTCGGAGAGCAGTTGGCGCGTCTCGGTGTCGGTGAGGCGCTTCAGCAGGCCGTCACGGGTGTCGCCCTCGAGGTACGAGAACACCTCGGCGGCCACCTCCTTCGGCAGCGCGCGGAACAGCAGGACACGGTCGTGCGGCGCCAGCTCGAGGAGCGCGTCCACGACCTCGGGTGCCGCCAGCTCCTCGTGTGGCCACACGAGCCTCGGGGACGCCAGCTTCGTCCACTGGCGGTCTCGGATCAGGGCGGTGATGTCGGCGGGCAGCACGAACGCGTCGGGTCGGTCGCGGCGGGCGGGATCGGTCGCGTGCATGGGCAGGGCCTCCTCGCGGTCGCGGCGACGGGCGGCGCCGCGCCGGTGGGAGGCCGCGCGCTCAGGTCACGCAGCGCATCCCGGCACGGGCGGAGGCCGAGCCGTCGTCGGGGGGATGGGACCGAGGACTCGATGGTCGCTCGGGTTCGGGCGGCAGGCATGGGCCAGCGCTCAAGTTCGGCTCCTCTCCGTGGCGGTGGTGGCGGCGCCACCGCCGACCAGGGTAGGCCGGCGCGTCGGGGTCGGTCAAGGATGCGCGCCCACTCCGGTTCCGCGCCGCCGGGTCGAACGCGAACGGAGCCCCGCGCGTGGCGGGGCTCCGGGACCCAAGCCGGTCGGCACGGGCCAGGTCGAGGCGGGAGTCTTTGGGCTCGCTCGATGGGCGTGGCGCGTTGCGTCATCCCCGGCATGGCCCACCGTGTAGGCGGGCCGGCGCACGCGGCCATCCCGGCCGCGCGACGTCAGTCGCCGCGGCAGCTCAAGTTGATCTGACCGGATGGTGTGACGACGAGCGTGAACGTGTCGCCCGGCGCAAAGCAGAACGTCGCCAACGTGTCCTGCGTCCATCGCTCGGCACGGGTGGGCGCATGGGAGAGATCGTCGAGCGTTCCATGCACCGTGATGCGCCAGCCGCCCGATGGCATCTGGACGTAGTTCGAGTTCGTGATCGTCCCGAGTCCCAGCGGCGTGAACACTGGACCGCCCGTGAAGAAGTCCTTCTGTACGATGGCTTGTGCGGCCGCGAAGCTCGCAACCACGAACGCGAGCGACAGTACGCCCACGATGATCCTCTTGCTCAGGAGTGCATGACGTTGCATGTTGTTCCTCCTCGGAGTGCGTGCGCGTGGCCAACCGCGCTGGTGGTCTTGATCGACGGGCAGCGGCTTGCAGCGGCTCGGTCCATGGGAACCACCTCCAGAGGGGATGAGACCCGAAGGTACGACGCCGGGTGGGGCGGGGAGGGTACGTTCGCCCTTGATTATCGCAGCGTGATGTGAGATTATACACATTTTGCAGTGTCGCTCTACGGCGGGTGCGCGACCAGGATGTGGGGTTCCTTTCGGGCGGCTTCGTGGGGGCGCACGTTGGCCGACCGGCGAACCGACGTTGGAAAGGCGAGCACCCGCCGACGACGTCGGCGGGTGCTCACGGTCCACGTGGCGGAGAGGATGGGATTCGAACCCATGAAACGGTTTGACCCGTTTACCCGCTTTCCAGGCGAGCTCCTTCAACCACTCGGACACCTCTCCGGGCGGGTGGCGCCGGGCAGTCTAGCATGACCGCCGCCGCGGGGCCGCCGACCGTTCGCCCTGCGCTCGCGTTGGTCGGCCACGGCACGGTGGCCGCGCGCGGAATCCCTATCATGGGCGTCAGGTTTCGACCCCACCCCTGGAGGCCCCATGCTGCGCGACCGCATCGTGAACCTGACCGAACCCGCCGCCGTCGAGGCGTTCCTCGCCGAACACCCCACCAGCGTGATCTTCAAGGCGGGCACCTGCCACAAGACGATGCAGGGCTTCGGCTACCTGCAGGAGCAGCTCGAGCAGCGGCCGGACCTCATGGTCGGGCTCATCCGGGTGGTCGAGGCGCGCCCGGCGTCGAACTCGGTCGCCGAGCGCACGGGCATCGTGCACCACTCCCCGCAGGTCATCCTGTTCCGCGACGGCGAGGCGGTGTTCGACGTCGACAACTGGGCCATCACGCCCGATGCGCTGACGCAGGGCTTCGCGCGCGTGCCCGCCGGCGGCGCGGCTCCCGTCGCGACGACGGGGGGCGGCAGCGACCTGCAGCCGTACCTCGACGTGCTCGATCAGTACCTGGCGGGCGTGATCGCGGAGCGCCAGTTCGAGTGGGTCTACACGAACATGTTCCGCGAGGACGCCTCCCTGCGCTCGCGCGAGGAGGTGGAGGTGCTCGGGTCGATCTTCGGTGACGTCGACCGGCACGTCACCATGCATCGGATGATGGCCGGACGGGCCGAGAGCGACGCGCTGCGCGCGCGCGCCGAGGTCGCCTACGAGCGGCTGAAGGACTTGGCCGCCGCCGTCGGTTCTTGACGCGCCCGCGGCTCGCGGTCTTCAGCGATCGTCGGGTTCGGATCGCAGGAAGCGCTCGAACGCGTCGTCGCCGCGCCGGCGCTCTGGCGGCCTGACGCGTGCGCCGCGAACCTCGTCGTTGCTGACGGTGGGGCGCGCGGGCCGGGCGGTCCGCGGGTCGGCCGCGGGCTCCGGCGTGCGCCGTGGCCTCGCCGGGGGGGCCAGGATCGACCAGACCAGCAAGGCGAGCACGATCACGGCCGCGAAGCCGATCAGCGTCAGGGCCATGAACGGCGACATCGCCGCATCGTACCCGCTGGCGCGCTACCCCGCGGGGCGCATCGCCAGGTCCGCGAGCACGCGGCCGTCGGCGTTGCCGCCGCTCACCAGCAGTGCGGTCGGTCCCGGGCGCAGGCGGACGGGGCCCTCGCCGCGATGCAGCCTGCGGTAGGCGGCGAGCGTCAACGCGCCCGTCGGTTCGACCACCATGTGCGCCTCGCGCAGGTACCACGCCGCCGCGTCGAGGATCTCGTCGTCGGAGACCGCGACGAAGGCGTCGACCGTGCGCCGGATGACCGCGAACGTGTGGGTCCCGAGCGCTTGGGTCCGGACACCGTCGGCCACCGTCCGCACGACGTCCTGGGCGGGCCAGGTCACGATCTCGCCGCGCACGAACGACTCGCGGGCGTCGGCCGCCAGTTCGGGTTCGACCCCGACGATCTGCGCGTCGCAGCCGGCCGCGCGCAGCGCGCCCGCGATGCCGGCCAGCAGGCCGCCGCCGCCGACGCAGACCAGGAGGTTGGCCACGTCGGGCAGATCGGCGAGGACCTCGAGGCCCACGGTGCCCTGCCCCTCGACGATCCACGGGTGGTCGTACGGCGGCACGATGGTGGCGCCCAGCGCCGCCGCCCAGTGGGCCGCCGTCCCCTCGCGCGCGGCCTTGTCGTTGGTACAGCGCTCCACCCGCGCGCCCCAGGCGAGCGTGCGCGCGACCTTGACCTCCGGCGCCCCGTGAGGGATCACGATGAGCGCGTCGACGCCGGCGTCGGCGGCGGCACAGGCGACGCCCTGGGCGTGGTTGCCGCTGGAGTGCGTGACGACCCCGCGAGCCCGGACCTCGGGCGCGAGGCGCGCGAGGAAGTTCGTGGCGCCACGAACCTTGAACGAACCGGTTCGCTGCAGGTTCTCGGCCTTGGCGAACACCAGGGGAGCGCCGGCCTGCGTTCCGGCGACGTTCGGGAGGCGCACCAGCGGGGTGCGGAACACGCGCGGAGCGATGCGCTCGGCGGCCGCCTGGAAGTCGCCGAGCTGGGGGAGGCCATCGGGGCCTGCCCAGGCGGGAACGTGGTCGGAAGCCATGCGCCGGTCTACCACGGCGCGCGGTCCCGGAGGCCGTCGAGCGTGTCGCAGGCAGGGGTCCTGCGCGGTCGTCGTGGTACAACTTGCCGGACCGGGGCCCGGTTGCGCCGGGCCGCGACACCTTTGCCGCGACCTCCGCGTGCCCGATCGCGCGGGGACCGAGGGACCCATGGACGACGCCGCCACCCTGCCGAACGCCGCCAGCCTCGCCTACGTCGAGGACCTGTACCTCGCGTACCTCCGCGATCCGGCCTCGGTGGACGATGCCTGGCGCGCCTACTTCGCGGACCACGCTAGGTTCGACCACGGTGGGGCGGTGCCGCGCGCGGCGAACGGCCCGTCGTTCGGCCGCGGCCACCTGTTCGACCCGCCCGGTCGCCGCGTCGCGCGCACCGTTGCCGGCGGCACCCCCGACGCAGACCGGCGCGGCGCGCTTCCGCCGGCCGCCGTCGGCGTCTCCGACGCCGAACTCCACCAGCGGCTCGGTCGCCTGGTGCGCAACTTCCGCGTCCGCGGGCACCGCGCCGCCGAACTGAACCCCCTCGGGGGGCCGCGCCACGAGGTACCCGAGATCGCGCCCTCGTTCTACGGCCTGGGCGAGGACGTCATGGACCGGCCGGTGCTGCCCACCACGTACCCCGGCGTGCGCACGGTCCGCGACGTCATCGCGGCGTTGCGAGAGACCTACACCCGCACGATCGGCGTGCAGTACATGCACATCGACGATCTCAGCGTGCGCCGCTGGCTGCAGGCGCGCATGGAGGTCGGCCGCAACCGCCTCGACCTGAGCCGCGCGAGCCAGCTTCGCATCCTCACCAAGCTGACCGACGCGGTGATCTTCGAGGAGTTCGTGCAGAAGAAGTTCGTCGGCGCCAAGAGCTTCTCGCTGGAGGGCAGCGAGAGCCTGGTGCCGCTCCTGGACCTGGCGCTCGAGAAGGCCGGCGAGCAGGGCGTACGCGAGGTCGTGATCGGCATGGCCCACCGCGGACGCCTGAACGTGCTGGCGAACATCATGGGCAAGCATCCGCGCACGATCTTCCGCGAGTTCGAGGACAAGGACCCGGAGATGCATCGCGGTGGCGGCGACGTGAAGTACCACCTGGGGTACTCGAGCGACTGGCGGACGCAGTCGGGCGCCGAGATCCACCTGTCGCTCGCGTTCAACCCGTCGCACTTGGAGTTCGTCAACGCCGTCGCGATGGGGCGCGTGCGCGCCAAGCAGGACCGCTTCGGCGACCACGAACGCGTTCGCGGCATGGGCATCCTGATCCACGGCGACGCCGCCTTCATCGGCGAGGGCATCGTGCAGGAGACGCTGAACATGTCGGAGCTGACGGGCTACCGGATCGGCGGCACCCTGCACGTGATCATCAACAACCAGGTGGGCTTCACCACCACGGCAGAACAGGGCCGCAGCACCAACTACGCGAGCGACGTCGCCAAGATGCTGCAGATCCCGATCTTCCACGTCAACGGCGAGGACCCCGAGGCCGTGGCCCAGGTCATGGAGGTCGCCATGGACTTCCGTCGCGCGTACGGGCGCGACGTGGTGATCGACATGTACGCCTACCGGCGCCAGGGCCACAACGAGGGCGACGAGCCGGCCTTCACCCAGCCGCTCATGTACACCGCCATCCGACGCCGGGCCAACGTGCGCGAGGCGTACCTGGAACGGCTCCTGGCGCTGGGCGGCGTGACCCGCGAGGAGGCGGACCGCATCGCGGAGGAACGCCGCGAGCACCTCGAGCAGGAGCTGGCGGTCGCGCGCACCGACGAGTTCCGGCCCGTGTACTCCGCCTTCGAGGGGTTGTGGCGCACGTTCCGCGGCGGCGAAGACGGGAGCGTTCCCGACGTGGCGACCGGCGTCGACCTCGGCGACGCGGCCCGCTGGCTGCGAACGCTGGCGACGGTTCCCGACGGGTTCACCCCGAACCCGAAGCTGCTGCGCTTCCTGAAGGGCCGCGAGGAGATGGCGTCGGGCGAACGCCCGCTCGACTGGGCGGCCGGCGAAGGCCTCGGCATCGCCTCGCTCGTCGCGGGCGGCGTGCGCGTCCGGCTCACCGGTCAGGACAGCGAGCGCGGCACCTTCAGCCAGCGCCACGCGGTGCTGCACGACCTCGTGACCGGCGCCCGGCACCGGCCCTTCGACGCGCTGGCCCAGGGCGGCGGCGTGTTCGACCTGCACAACAGCCCGCTCTCCGAGAACGGCGTGCTCGGGTTCGAGTACGGGTACTCGCTCGACTGCCCGGACGGCCTGGTCATGTGGGAGGCGCAGTTCGGCGACTTCGTGAACACCGCCCAGGTGGTGATCGACCAGTTCATCGCGTCGGGCGAGGACAAGTGGCGGCGCCTGTCGGGGCTGGTGCTGCTGCTGCCGCACGGGTTCGAGGGGGCCGGCCCCGAGCACTCCTCGGCCCGCCTCGAGCGCTTCCTCACGTTGTGCGCCGAGGACAACATGCAGGTGGTCTACCCCAGCACCCCCGCGCAGATGTTCCACCTGCTGCGGCGTCAGGTGCTGCGTCCGTGGCGGAAGCCCTTGGTGGTGCTGACGCCCAAGAGCCTGCTGCGCCACCCGTCGGCCGTGTCGCCGCTCGCCGAGGTCGCGGAGGGAACGTCGTTCCGCCACGTCCTGCCCGACGTCGAGGTCGACCCGAGCGGCGTCTCGCGCGTGCTGCTCTGCAGCGGCAAGGTGTACTACGACCTGGCGGCGGCGCGCGCGGAGCAGCGGCGCGACGACGTCGCCATCGTTCGGCTCGAGCAGCTGTACCCGCTGCGCCAGGCCGAGGTCGACCGAGCGTTGGCCGCCTACCCCGCGGGCGTCGGCGTCACCTGGGTCCAGGAAGAGCCCGAGAACATGGGCGCCTGGCGCTACCTCCGCGTGACCTGGGGCGACCGCGTGGCGGGGCGGCCCTTCGACGGCGTCCATCGGCCCGCGTCCGCGAGCCCCGCCACCGGCTCGGGCAGCAGCCATCGTCTGGAGCAGGCCGAACTGCTTCGTTCGGCGCTCGGCATGCCGGCGAGCACCGAGCATGCCGCCGACCGCTCCGTGGCGGAGCGCGCGTGAACGCCGTCCCCACCCCCCGTACCCCCGCCGGCGCCGCCGACGCCCGGCCCCGAGGAGCGTGACCATGCCCGTCGACGTGACCGTGCCCAGCGTGGGCGAATCGATCACCGAGGTGTTCGTCGGCGCCTGGCTCAAGCAGCCGGGTGACGCCGTGAAGCGCGACGACCCGCTCGTGGAGCTCGAGACCGACAAGGCGACCGTCGAGGTCCCCTCGCCGGTCGACGGCGTGCTGGCCGAGCAGCTCTTCGAGGCTGGCGCCACGGCCCAGGTGGGCGACGTGATCGCCCGCGTCGAGGCCGGCGCCGCGGCCGACGGCGCGGCGACCGCGGCCCG
>ERZ869909.2002-NODE-2002-length-14905-cov-6.606623_pt1 | contig 14905 bp, 10 predicted proteins | sample MGYA00520892_ERZ869909 | MGnify/ENA primary metagenome ERZ869909 (study PRJEB32215, sample SAMEA104723947) | bioreactor metagenome | biome: bioreactor; feature: anaerobic bioreactor; material: water | place: China | collected 2015-03-12 ...
CAAAGTTATCATAGCATTGATTAGTTAAACTTATTTCTGTTTTATTCCAAAAACAGAAGTTACAAAAAGAATTCAGGATCAGTATACGTCAGTAAACATTTCATTGATTTTTAGACTGATTTGTTTTAAAATATAAAAGCAATGCCCGAGTGGTGAAATTGGTAGACGCAGTGGACTCAAAATCCACCGATAGAAATATCGTGACGGTTCGAGTCCGTCCTCGGGCACCATTTAAATATTAGTCGTTAAACAATCGTTGGAACTCCGCTATTTAGTGGGGTTTTTAATATATTATTCTCTTTATTGATATTAGTTGAAAATCAAATTGGCCTCAAATTGGCCCGAGATTTTCAGGCTTTCATTAAATTCTAATGAAATTTATCAAGTTTTACCAAACTATATCGAGAAAAATATTCAAAAACGGACCCATTCGTTACTTCTTATTCGATCTATGATTAACTTAAGGAGGTACAACAATGGTCGGAAGAGCAAATGGTAGTTATTATTTTAGAGCATCTTATATTGATCAGTTCAATGGTAAAAGAATCAGGAAATATCAAACAGGATTTAAGACAAAAAAAGAAGCACTTAAAAAAGAACAAGAGTTCATAAGTAAATCATCAGTAATCGCAATCAAGGATCTGTATTTAGAAGATGTAATGAATGATTATTTAGCTCATCGAAAACCATACATTCAAATTACAAGCTATAACAACATTCAACGAATTTGTAAGACTTATATTATCCCCCACTTCACTCGAAAAAAAATACATGAAATAACTAAGTTAGATTGTCGACAATTTGTTGGAAAGATTGCAGAAATCGATCGTAAAACAAAAACAAAAAATGATATCATCACTGCATTAAAATCACTCTTTAATCATGCAGAGGAATATTTTGAGTTGAAGTCAAATCCTACACGGATCATTAAGCGACTACCGAATAACTCAGAAGATCGTTTTACAAGCAATGTATGGACCACTGAAGAGTTCAACCTGTTTATTTCAAGTTTTGATATGTTAGACACTGAAGAAAAACGTTGGGCAACTTTTTTTACTGTCGCATTTTGGACCGGTGCAAGACGGGGTGAAATATTGGCTTTACAATTTAGCGATGTAGATTTCGTAAAGAAGTCTATCTCAATTAATAAATCTGTAACTCAGAAAAGAAAAGGTCAAGGACCAATACTCAAATCAACGAAGACAAAATCATCTGTAAGAACGGTATCTTTAGATGACAAGACTTTTGAAATGATACAAAACGAGTATCTAAGTAGAAGAAGAGTACAAGGATTTAATAAAGATCAGTTCATTTTCAGTAGAATGGATAATCCCTATAATCCTTTTGCGGATACAACTATTGAAAACAGAAAAAATAAAGTTGCAAAAGAGAACAATCTAAAAAAGATTAGGTTTCATGACTTTAGACATTCTCATGCTTCTGTACTTATTGCAAGTGGTGTAGACATTGTGGTTGTATCAGCAAGATTAGGGCATTCTTCAACTGATTTAACTTACAATATTTATGTACATTTACTTCCTTCAGCTGAAAGAAGAGCGCTCGAAACAATAAATAGCATAAGAAAATAAAATATTAACAGAATATTTTTGCTGTTTTTCTACAAATTTAAGTGTCATTTTGAACGCTTTTTACTTAAATGAATAAATAAAAAGTAATATTAGCACTAAAAAAGTGGTAATTAAAGAATCGCTGTTTAATAGTAATCTAGTTAAATTTCCCATGTACTTTTTAGATCTATAGCAACATTTTTGTAGTGATTTGACGCTTACCATTGTGTGCTATTCAGGATTTCATTTATTATTTCGCCATTATACAATTAAGTTAGATGAAGGAAGGTAACGCTTTGACACACATATATGAGGCCAGAATTAGGGCTGCTAAAAGAACCCCCATACTTAATGATCGAAGATCTCTTTATTATGATGAAATTGGGATTTCGTTACATGAAATATCAAAACTAGAAAATGATAGTGATTATATTGCACAACCTTCAACTTATGTAAAATTAATTGAGTACTATAATGATCATCAACTTTCCCAGCAAATCTGTGAGCATTGCATTATAAAACGTCATCAGCAAATACTTTTATCTGACAACAAAGAATTGAAATATTATGCTCCAAATTCAAAAAGCTCATTCCAAAAAAGATACAAAAAAATCGAGAAAACACTTTCAAACAAAGCTTGCAACAAAAGTGTTTTCTACAATGCACGTTTGAGATTCTCGTTAAAATGTATGAAATTTGTAAGTAGGAATGAAATATCAAACTTAACAGGGATAGCATATAAGAGACTTACACAAATTGAAAAACCTAATCATATTCTAATTGATTTTCAAGAAGCATACTTATTGTTTAAACTATATGATTACTCAGAATTAGGAACAGAAATCTGTTCAATTTGTCCTATTTCAGTTAATTATAAATGCAATTTTCAAATTAAGAAACATAGAACCTAAGGAGGTAATCAATGAAGAAAAACTATGTTAATTATTATTGTTGCGGTGACTATTATGGTTAAAACAACATCACCAGAGAGATTAGCAGAACTAGCAACGTTGGAGTACTTAACGTTGAAGGAGCTGGCAGAAGTTGCATCAGTTGGAATTACGAAGGCAATAGAAGTTAGAGGAGAATTAAATGACTGGATGAGCAGAACAAAGAAGTTCCGACGTATTCATTCCTCTAAATCACCTACACAAGCTGTTTTTGAATTTCTTGGTATCGATCGCGATTGGTATAGAAATGGAGAAAAATATGACTAATATAGATAGATATGGATTTTTCAAAGACAACGAGCATATTGCTACTTTCTCAAATTATGTAACAAGAATATACCCTGATCATTTCAAAGAATTTGATTGGCGTTATATCCCTGCAAATGAAGTAGGCTATTTATTTCTAGTTTCTTATCTGTTTAGAAATATCAGAGATATCAATGAAAATGATTTATTTTCATTCATGAGAGAAGTGGAAAGAAACCTAAGGTTATTAAACGAAAGAGAAAAGTTAATGTATGTTTATGCACAGAAATGCTTGGAAAATGAGATCAATCTATACTTTGATAGTGACTTAGAGTTCGAGGATAAATTGTTATTGAAAATTATGTTCGATATTATGTCTAGTAACTACGATCTTATAATGGATAAAAAATTCATTATGGTATCAATATCAAAAGATTATATTGAATCCACTAGAAGTCAAGAAGTTTTAGAAGATTATTGGATGGAGAGATAATTATTCAATACACACTTTGAACCAAAACCAAAAGCAAGAATCATTGGTTTTGGTTTTTTTATAAGCTTCTGTTTAGATTATTATCATATTCAATTTAATGTCAAAGTTAACAAAGCTTCAATAATTTAGAATTCTATTTATTAATACCCTTTTATTAAAAACAAAAAGATTGAATTTGATACTCGTTATATGCAAGTACCAATTTTTCAATAAACAGAAATACATCAGATTTTAACATTCATGCGAAATTAAACCACTATTAAATCCAATCTCGCTCTCTCATTTGCAACAAAACGCTCAGCGTGTGTCATAAAGTGCTCTGGAACTATATTGAAACGACGTACATCAAGGGAATAAAGATAATCATTTTCAATGTGATACGTCTCGTCTACATATTTCCTTAAGACATCATTGGTTTGTCGTAGCCTGTCTCTAGCCTTATTATCATGCTCTGTATAAGCCCTTAAAATTAACATTTTTATGTATGAGGATTTCTCATTTGCATAACGATCCATCAATTTTTTCGGGGCACATTGGTCAAGCATGAAATTGTAGTCAAAATCCGGAATATATTTTTGGATATAATCCATTCCATTTACTATTTGCTCTTTGCTTAACTTGTTTCTTCCTTCAGAGTCAAGTGTTGGCTCTGATCTTCTATGAATTAGGCTAGAAAGTATGTTATAGGCATCCGACTCTTCTTTTGGTTTTCTATACTGATGTTCAATGAATTTACGGAGACATCCTATTCTTGCGGCGATATCAATATTTGAATCCTTAGCCATTTCTTTCAGTAAAACAACTGAAGACATTAAATCTGAGTTTTTTTGAATAGGAGTACAGGTTAGGTCTCCACCATTATTTAACAGGTAATTAGCACAGACGTATGATGGATCTTGCCTTCCAGCACAAAATTGAACATAATCAATTACTGGTTCAAAATCATGTGTTAACATCAACACGGTTCGCTGGTAGAGACTATTATCTTTATCACCTGTCTTGAATAGTCTATTAATTATTGCATATTTCTTATTACTATCGAAAGATGATATCGGATCATCAAGTATTATTAAGTCAGCATTCTTGCTAATTGCATCAAACATAAATAGTATTAATGCAAATGCATTTTTTTCACCCCAACTAAGATGCTTACCAGAAGATTTTATATCTCCTGGATTTCCGTCTGGCATAATAAATCTAAGAAGTGCTATTGCATTATTTTCGCCATCAAGTTCTACATCAAACGAGTACCTAAACCCTGCTATGGTAAGAAACTCATTTATGTCCTGTTTTCTATTCAATATTTTATCTTGAATATATTTATTATACTTCCCAATTTCACCTTTAAGTTCATTTATTTTGTCTAATAGTTTATCCACCTCATCATTAATCATGTTTATTTTTTCTTTAGTTATATCCGATATAAAATAAGCATCAACTGCTCTGAAATCGATTTTCATTTCATTTAATCTAGATTCTAAATCTGCAATATTATCTCTTTCTACTGAAGACCCATTGAATGAGACAATAGATGTCAACTTTTTATAAAGATAATCCGCTTCAGTGCAGAGTTTGGTTAATTGCGTTTCTAGAACGTCCAAATCATCTTTAACACCAAATAAAGAAATAAGTTCATGCTTCTTATCTCCATCTAAGTAAGGTTGTAAAGCTTCAAGTGACATTGAAATTGCAGATGCAACTTCAACACTAGCTTTGTCAAAACTATCAACAAACACCTTATTTATGGAAATTGTCTTTTCAGAGTCAGCAGTTGCGCAATAAGGACAGTAGCCTTTATTACCAAATTGATCATAACCTTGCAATCGCCATGCAGCCCATTTAGAAACAGTGCTTTCATCAAAGAATGGTTTTAAATCAGTCAGCTCTACAGGAGGATTGAAATATGCTCCTTTACCCTCGAGAATTCCTTTAGTACCACCTCTTTTAGCGATTTTATTGTTGTTAGTCATCTTAATCTTGTCAATCAACTGACCCATATTGTTTTGAAGATCAACAATCTCTTTTTGCCCTGTAATAGTAGTTTTAATTGTTGACAATGCATTATCAATATTATTCTTTGCATTATCATACTCCTTTGAGCGAATTAGTATCTCAAAAGTGTTTTCGATAAGTGTGTTGGCTTGGTAGACATATTGACGTACATATTCATCATTAAATATTGCAATATTACCAGATGAGAATCCTTCTAAATGTGGCTGAACATCCTCCGTACTCAAGCCATACGGTGCAAGTTCTGCTAATGCTTTTTGCTGAGATACAAGTGTTATGGCTTTTACAATAGTTGACTTTCCAGTTCCATTACATCCAAACATAATGTTTAATTTGTTAGAATAAATCGGTAGATTTCCCATTGTTATATTATTGCAGTTTTGAATCTTAATCGTATAATCAGACATGTTCCCCTCCTTAAGAATTAGCACGTATAATCAAATAACTATGGTTTATGACTTTTATAGCGAGTCAATAATTGTAAGCAGATTCTGATAGGTATCCACATCGTGGTACTTCACTTCATTTGAGGAAAGCTCATTAAATAGCTTCTTTGCACAAGTGATTTTTGCTTGTTCTATCGGTCTCAATTGAAGGCTATCCATTGTCCCTTTAGTTTCTGCTATGAAGAAAATGTGTTTTACTGCACCTTTCTTAAATGAAATGGCCCAATCTGGAGAATACTTACCGACTGGAGTCGGAATATAAAAACCACGCGGCCCTCTTGGAAGTTTAGCATAAACAACTACTTCATCCGCATTATCTAAATCTTCAACAAATCGTCTTTCGATACTATCTGTTGATGTTCCGTCTGTAAAAATATAATCCTGTATGGCATGTTTAGCTTTAAAGGCTTTTGCATACTCATCAGAAGCACGGCTCATGTTGAAAATATCCTGTGAATAAGGTTCTTCTGCACTTGAGGTGTAGGTGATATGCTCTACCACAACTGCTGCCTTCTGATGATTAATGATATCAGCTACTTTGGTAATGAACTCTTCAGGATTCTCCTTGAACAGCCAGAGTTTATCTTGCTTCATTCCTGCCAAAATCGCTGCTGCTGAACGTCGTGTTAATGTTGTAGCTTCAGCAATTTTACCGATGAGATCATATTCAGCTAAACTTCCTTGTGCTCGATCAAGTTTTTTAGTAACAGTATGCTCCACATTAAACTCTGTACCTATTTGTTCACCTCTTGTTAAGGTGTATGTCAGCTTGGCTACTCTCAAGTCTCTGTTAATAGCATTAATGGATTTTTCAATTAACTCTTCGCTGTTAAAATCAACGGTATAAGCATATTTTTTATTAATCTTTTCCCAAAGTTCCTTAAAATCTTTCCAGTTTTCATTCAATGGATTTTCTTTGACTTTCGTTTCATGAGCATTTCCAGCCATTTCCTTAAGGATGCTCGGATCAAATATTGCTTGTACAAGCTTATGAATGTTTTCTCCAAACGATTCTAATTCAGGCTTAAGTGGTGCAAAACTACCTAGTTCAGCTGCAGCTCTATAAGCGTCGGTCACACCGCCATTATCATCGACATAATCATTACGAACAAGATAATTGTAAACTGCAGTGGCTTCTGCAACTGTAATTGAATGTGTATCATCGCCAATTACAACTTTCTTACCAGCAAAATAGTCCACATTGGCTTTAGTTGGTCGCTCATATAGGTCATCTTTAATTTCTTTCTGCAAATCTGCTACAAACCCTGCATAACTATCACTTGCAACAACTGTAAGAACATTCAACCCGTGTACAAGGATTTCTCCACAGGCATCCAGGTCTTGTCTCTCTCCATTTTCATTGACACAAAGACGCAGTCCTCGTCCAACTTCTTGTCTTTTTGCTGTAGCATTATCGGAATGCTTCAAAGTACATATCTGGAATACATTAGGATTATCCCAGCCTTCTCTAAGTGCAGAGTGTGAGAAAATGAATCTTGTCGGTTCCTCAAACCCTAATAATCTTTCTTTATTCTTTAGTATGAGATCATAGGCACTAATGTCATCAGAGAACTCACTTCCACGTTTCACCGGGCTATTAGTTGCTCTACCTTTTTTATCTATAGAAAAATAACCTTTGTGTGTTTCTGTAGTATCAATTCCTCTTAAATATTTTTGATAATCCGTATGAAAAAGAGTTAATCGTTCATTCAAGGTAGCATTGTACTCTTCTTCAAATATCTTACCGTACTCACTCACAATTTCATTTCCATCATCATCGTATTGACGATACTTCCCTACCTCATCTATAAAAAAGAGTGATAGGCATTTGATGCCTTGTTCAAATAGCTTTTCTTCTTTATCAAAGTGCGAAGCGATTGTCTCACGGATTTGAATTTTACGAATATCATCTTCATTTACGTTCCCACTGGCTTCACCAGGCTCCAAAATATCTCCATTGGAAAATGTAACCATTGAGCGAATCGGATCTACCTCAGCAATAGAGATGCCTTTATATTCCTCCAATCCATTAGATGCTGTATACAAACTATCCCCTGTACTCAGAAATTGCATTTCTCTTTTTATGCCACTTCCACGCTTTACTTCGAGTTCCAGACGAGCACGGGGCGGCTTCTTGCGATCAATGATAATAGCAGCAAGATACATATATCGATTGGTACCGCTAAGATTTTTAAGATCAAATCCTTTTACCTCAATTTTCTTAACCAGCTTCTTATTGAAAGCATCAAGTGCATCTAAAACATATACAAGGTTATGGGATGTTTTATGAGTGGCTGAAAAATTCAAAGAGAATAACGGATTGAAGTTCTTTTTTAGTGCGTTCTGTGTTGCTGCTCCACCCATCTTCTGAGGCTCATCCAAAATAATGATGGGTCGGTTCGCCTTTATAACATCGATTGGGCGACGAGAGCCAAACTCATCACGTTTCGTGTAGATAATACGTGCAGCCTCATTTCCTTTTCTACCTTCAACATTTTTCTCCTCGTTCATCGTTGTATTAAAGGCTTGAGTATTGATAATCATGACATTAATTCCAGCATTTTGTGAATATTCATCAAGCTGTTGCAAATTTGAAGAGTTGTACACAAAGAACCGAGCTTTAATACCATATAGCTCCATGAAGTGCTCTTGTGTCATCTCTAAAGACTTCTTGACACCTTCACGAATCGCTATGCTAGGTACAACCACAATAAATTTACTCCAACCATAAGCCTTGTATAATTCAAACATAGTTTTAATATAGACATAAGTTTTACCAGTACCTGTTTCCATCTCAACATCTAAAGATACGAGACCTAGACCATCTACTAGGGCGGTTGAATTCTTTATATTATTGGCAGTCTGTATAGCGCGTATATTTTTCAGCAATTGATCTTTACTTAATTCTATATCCGCATTACGATAACCCATTTCAAATTCAGCGTCTTGCTCATCTATAGTGGTCTGTACGTTTCGTTTACCTATATCTCGACGATATTTCAAGAATCCTTGTTTAGGCTGTCCAGAAAACACTTTGACAATACTTTCTGTAGCCTCTGATTGAAAGGGTTGTATCTTGAACTTAAACTTCATTTACAATACCCTCCTTATGGAACTTGGACTATATGTGTTGAAAATCTGTTCAACATTTACTAGAGCACTATCATTCATAAAGCTACTATCTCGGAACACAGCATAATAGGGTTGTTTCTGCGCAATTTCAGTAATCATAGTAGTATTAACTGTATCGAAGCATGCAATCAGGTAATTGTCATTAACATTAAATATTTCTCCATCCTGTTCAATTTTTGCAGAAAGGGGAATGCCTAAATTGAGCATTACTTGGAACAATAAGTCTTCATCAGTTCGATCGGGTTTAATATTATCCATAAAGCCTTCCAGATTAAAGCCCATTTGAGAGTACTCTTCAGGCGTGTAATAGACTTTTTTCATGTTACTGCTATCTAACTTAAGGACTCGAAAACCTGTATCGAGGTTTTGAGTCATCAGACCAGCCTCTTCTTTAATTTTTTCTCCAGCACGACGTATACGCTCTTTTCCGATTTCACAGATGTTTTTATAGCCGTCCTTAAAAGCCTCTGAATTTGAATCAGTTTCTTCTGGGATTTGGATCATAATAAACTTACGTTTCCCGTCATCTTCTGCATTTAGTTGTATGACTGAATGAGCTGTAGTTGCTGACCCTGAAAAGAAGTCAACAACAATACTATCAGAATTTGTATATAACTCTAACATTCGTTTAATGAGCTTTGTTGGCTTTGGATAATCAAAATAATCTTTTCCGTCAAATAATTTCTTAAGTTTTTGTGCTGCTTCTTGAGAATGCTCCACTTCTGTATACTTCCAGATTGTCATGGGAGTTATACCTTGTTTTACTTCACTTAAAAACTTTTTTACACGAGGAGTGTTATCTCCTTCTTTACCAAACCATATCCGATTATCATTCACCATCTCTTCATATTTATCTTTAGTATATAGCCAACATCTGCCACTTGTTGGTTTAATTTTGCGCCCACTCGGTAAAGTAATTTCATATAGCTTTTCTGGTATTACTGGACCTACCGTCATATCAGATGAGGTCCATAACCCTCTTGGATCACCATCTAAATTCTTATAATTATTATTTGTACCCTCGCTACGTGGCAACCCATTGCATGTAAGCATATTAAGATTCTTAGCATAACACAGTATATAATCATGACTATTAGAGAAATGTTTTTTTAGGTTTACTGGGGCGAAGGCTCTTTCCCAAATTACATTAGCAACAAAATTCGACTGCCCATAAATTTCATCACATATTTTCCGAAGATTATGCACTTCACTATCATCAATGCTAATAAATATCACTCCGTCTTCAGCTAAAATATCTCTTGCTACACGCAAACGAGGATATAGCATATTTAGCCAATCCGTATGAAAACGCCCATTGCTATCGAAATTGGATATTAAACGATTCCCAAGATCGTCATATTGTCCATCACGACGTAAAAACTCGCCAGTTTCTTCAGCAAAATTATCTTCATAAACAAAATCTTTCCCTGTATTATATGGTGGATCGATATAGACTAACTTCACTCGATTTAAGTATGTTTCTCTAAGTAATTTTAATACATCAAGATTATCCCCTTCTATATAAAGATTCTCTGTATTATCATAATCTACACTTTCTTCACGACAAGGACGCAAGGTTGCAGCAATTGGTTCGTTAGCCATGAGGACTGATTTTTTCTTATCTGGCCATGTAAACTGATAGCGTTCTTCTTTTCCTGAAACCACATGCGTGTTAATTTCTTGAGCCAACATCTCTGCATCGATAGTACGAATCACTTCTCCATTTTCATCTACTGTTTCTGTGACTGCATTAGGAAACATTTTCACTAGAGCACTAAAATTTGCATCTGCAATATTAGCTGTGTGCATAGTTAACTTGTCTTGTTTTTCCATCATTACACTCCTTTAAGTTTTTCTTTCAACTGTTTTATTTCTTCAGCTATATCCCATTTACGTCTAGGCTGTCTTTCGTTCATCGCTTTCTCTTCTAGCATGGTAATTTGATTTTTGAGTTTCTCTTTAATTTCATTCTGAATGATAATTTCATCCAATTCCTTATTTTCTACCGTTTCTATTTTAGCAATATCAGCAACAAGAGCATCCCATGCAGCTTTTAAGTTTAAACCCTTAAGTTTAAATCTCCATTCATCGATAGGTCTGTTTTCTGACATTAATACTCTATTAGCCCGGTGAACTGCGAACCTTACTGTATCATCGTACTGCAACGCAAAGATCATGTACTGATCAATTAGCTTTGATAAAAGAATGATGTTCTTTTTATTGCAATCCATCGTCTTCATCTGAATCAAAATAATGTAAATAGCTGCTATCTCTTCATCTGCGACGATACTTACTGTTTGAGGAGAAACCTCAGCAATAATTGAAAGACGGTTAATTTGTTCATCAAATAGCTTCCTATCAGATGCTCTAGATTTAAATTTTTCAAAAATCACCTTCTTCGGAAGCTGTTTATTTATTTCTGTAGATTTAGGTAATCCAAACATTATGGCTAATTCACCTCACATTCACGAAACAAACTAACTCAAAATCATCAAGTCCTTCGATGGAACTATCTATTAGCGAGATCTGGTGTCCAGATAGAAAACTATCAATTGAACTCTGATTATTTGAGCTGATGATTGAACTCACAGCAAAATTTAACTGCTCTGAGTATTTACTCATATTTCTACCATCATTGGTTTGTTCATTAAAATCTCTGCACAGTTCTAGAATAGGTTCAGTTTTACCTTTACAGAGTTTTCTAAACAAATCTAATAACTTTTTAGGTTGAAGATAGTCAATATACACCTTAGATTCTTCTAAAACATATACCATATAAAATGGGTGTAACTGATTTTGATCTTGATTGTTTATACTTGAATTAATATTCTTTAAGACAAATATTGTTCCTTTTGGTGAACTCTCATTACTTTCAACTACAGCATGTAGGCCAAAGGGAACTTTATCTAAATGATCATGAGTTTTAACATACTCCAATAAATCAAGTCTAAACTCATTTAATCCTAAATCCATAATAGAAACTCCACTTTGCATATCTTCTATATCGACCACTTCATTTTGTAAGCGTTCAAGTTGTTGTTTACGATATTCTAAATCTCCTCTTTCCTCATGGTCTATTGGATTATCATCTCCAGTTGATGCCATGACAGAAGCTTTCATTCGCGTCTCTACTCTGCCTTTTAATTCTAAGTATTTATCTAATCCTATATCAGGCCAAAAGTTTACTAGCTGTATTGTTTCATTGTGACTACCGATTCGATCGATACGACCAAATCGTTGAATAATTCGAACTGGATTCCAATGAATATCATAGTTAACACAATAATCACAGTCTTGTAAGTTCTGCCCTTCCGATATACAATCCGTTGCAATCAAAATGTCAATCTCTAGATCGTTATTGGGCATCAATAGATCTTTGTCTTTTGACTTAGGAGAAAACAAAGTCAATATTGTATTCATATCTGTTTTAGGTAATTTAAGTGTTGTTCTTCCATCTGTAGTTCCAGTAATCATTGCTGCATGCAGACCAAATTTTTCATTGATCTCTTTAGAAACGTTAGAATACAAGTAATCAACCGTATCTGAGAAAGCAGAGAATATGAGAATTTTTTTATTGCTATCATTAAAAGGTTTTTTAATCTTTTCTGCAATTATTTCTAGTAATGTTTGTAGCTTTGTGTCAAATTCCGGGGTAATATCTTTTATCATTTCTGAAAGTAAATCTAACATTTCAGAATCTTCCGTTAACTTTGCCTTCCAGGTGATGAAATCCATGTCTCCCAAATCAATATCTATTCTCTTTGCTTTGTTACCAAAATAGAATGTGTTCTGATCATCACCATCAAAATCAGTTTCAGAAATTTCACTTGCGCTAAAAGACTTCCTATTACCATTCTCAAAGGATTCTATAGCTTCTATTGTTGAGTTAATTAACTGGTGAACTCTATTTAGAGTTATGCTGAAAGAAGCAACAGAGCTTTCTAATCTCTTTAGAAGGTTGATTGACATTAAGCGGCGAATACCAATTTCACGTCCTGCTCTATCAATATTTATACTTGGATCTATGTATTTATGGCGTTTACTTTCTAAAAGAAAATCAGTTGGAATATAAACTGACAAATTAAGCTTCATCAATAAATTGTATATTTCATCATAGCTAATCGCATCATCTAAACTTGTTAGTTTAGGATTTAAACTTATAGGTTTAAGTCGTTCTGGGAATTTTCCTATTGCTTCAATATCATAGTATTTTTCAATATGTTTTCTTGAACGAGCAATTGTTACACTATCCAGCATGGTAAAAAAATCAAAATCAAGTGATTTAAGTAGTTTCTCAGTTGTCCTTGATTGAACATCCATTTTACTCCAACGATTAAAAGCCATTTGAGCACTTCTAAATATCAAATCTATTGATTTAGAAGTATCTAACTTATCATTAATTAGAGAAGGATCACCTTCATAAGCAAGTTCTAGTTGGTGACGCAAATCAGAAAATCCATTATTAACTGGTGTTGCTGATAGCATAAGTACTTTAGTTTTTATTCCTTGTCTAATAACTCTGTTAAGAAGTTGAAGATAACGATTCTCTCGCTTGTCTTCACCGCTTCCTGAGTAATTTCCACCATTTCTGAAATTATGGCTTTCATCAATGACTACTAAATCATAGTTGCTCCAGTTCAGTTTAGATAAATCGATATGTCCCGATTTTCCATTTTCTCGAGACAAATCTGTATGATAAAGCACATCATATCGCAACCTATCTGACGCAATCGGGTTATTCAAGTAGTTCTCTTTGAATGTAAGCCAATTATCTGAAAGCTTTTTAGGACATAATACGAGTACATTTCTGTTTCGCAGTTCGTAGTACTTTATTACTGCTAACGATGTAAATGTTTTACCTAAACCAACACTATCTGCCAAAATACAACCATTAAAGTTTTCAAGCTTGTTTATAATTGCTAGTACTGCATCTTGTTGAAAATCATATAACTTTTTCCAGATTTTTGACTCTTTAAATCCAGTTGCTTCGTTTGGTAATACATCTTCATTAATGTCCGATAAAAACTCATTAAAAATATTGTATATTGCAACAAAGTATACAAACTCAGGTGAGTTTTCATTATAAGCTGAAGTGATACTTTCCAATACTTGATCTGTAACATCTTGCAGTAATGACCTGTCATTCCACAACTGATTGAACATTTTTACATACTCATTTGCTTGAGGATTATCAATTCTATTCACAAAACTCATAATATTATTACCACGTTCACAGCCCAAATCTGTCGTAGTAAACGAGTTAAGTGGTGAATAAGCCATTGACTCATTTTCTTTTTCAATTGTCAAAAATCGTGCAATCGCTCCTCCTGTAACATTAGATTTGAATGAGGCTTTTTGTTTAACCCACTCTGCACATTCTTTTGCTATTGCTTTTTGTGTCATTTCGTTTCGAAGCTTCACTTCAAAGTCTGTTCCATACAATGATCGTTCTCTATTAAGTCTTGGAATATAAAACTCTCTTTTTTCTTTAGGTGTTTTCTCTAATAAAAAAGTTGGTTCAGTAAAAATAAAACGTAATTCATCAATATTTGCCAATTGTTTCTTTAGAATCTCATACGCATAAATAGAAAAGAAGGCAGATGAAATTGCAATTTTATCACCTTTTGAAATGGTGACTGATAAGTCATCTTTTACAGTTTGATTAATATTGTCAAAAACTTTCATAGACTCCCCCTAATTAAGTTAACTAAAGAACTATTATATAAATCCATTATGAAATTAATTACTACTTTCTTCAATTACATGCTCAATAACATCCCCAGGTTGTATTTCTAAATAATTACAAATTTTATCTAGGATCTCCATGGAAATATATTCATGATTTGAAATTTTAGCTAATGTTCGAGTACTGATACCTAAATCGATTCTCATTTGAGTTCTCGTAATTTCTTTTCGATTTAATACATCAAAAAGCTTATAGTATTTAAATGGCATCTTGTTAATCTCCTTTCTACTATTGTAAAATAAATATTTAATTTTGTAAACATATTATGTTTACAAATAAACAGTATAGTGATATAATATTTATATAGTTAAATA
>ERZ869909.2003-NODE-2003-length-14900-cov-314.338326_pt1 | contig 14900 bp, 10 predicted proteins | sample MGYA00520892_ERZ869909 | MGnify/ENA primary metagenome ERZ869909 (study PRJEB32215, sample SAMEA104723947) | bioreactor metagenome | biome: bioreactor; feature: anaerobic bioreactor; material: water | place: China | collected 2015-03-12 ...
CTCTGGCTCTCGTGAATGCCGAAGGAGCGTGCCTGCGCGATCGGTTGACCCAGCCATTCGCGCGGCAGATTCTGCTCGTAACGGGCATGTCCTGTTTCGTGGATGATCCCCCATCAGGCTCTGGGTAAAGTCATCCTCACGATAGCGGGTTGTCAGCCGCACGTCCTCGGGCACGCCGCCGCTGAAGGGGTGTGCGCTTTCGTCCAGTCTGCCCGCCTCGAAATCGAAGTCGAGCAGCTTCATAATCTCCAGCCCCAGTGCGCGCTGACGCTCGCGTGCAAATGGGCCGACCGGCTCGATCACCCGCTCGCTTGCCTGTTTGTCACGTATCCGTGCCACCAGGTCCGGGAGCCAGCCACGCACCTCGCCGAACAGGCGGGCGAGATCGGCTGCCCGCGCGCCCGGCTCATAACGGTCGAGTAGCGCATCGTAGGGTTCGAGCCCGCTGTCGTCCGCGAGGTAGCGTGCCTCCTCCCGCGCCAGGCGCAACACTTCGCGAAAGTTCGGCAGAAAGCCAGCCCAGTCGTTTGCCCCGCGCTGCGTGCGCCATGCGTGTTCGCATCGCGCTTCGGCCAGCGTCTTGGCCTCGATGAGCGCCTCGGGCAGTGCATTGGCCTGGCGCCAATCGCGGCGGATCTCGCGCAGGTTGGCGCGCTCGAAATCGTTCAACGCCTCCTGCTCCGCCGCCTCGATCCAGCCCGCCAGGCGTGCGTCGGTGCGGTGTCGGTGGATCAATGCGTTCAGTTCCGCCTCGGCTGCGGCCCGTGCCTCCATGCCCCCGGGGGGCATCATCGCGCTGCGGTCCCAGCTGAGGATGGCGGCAAGGTGGTGGTAACGGTGCAGCCGTGCGTAGTGTTCAGTGAGGGCAGTGTAGGCGGATGGGTGCTGGTGCATGGTTGCGTGCGTGCAGAAGGTCAGTGGCCCGGACGGCGATCTTGTCACCGAGGGGGTATCGCTTGGTCGCTTTGAGCTCGCGACGCGGGCGTAGTTGCAGACTTCACCAGAATGGTAGCGGCCTGCCTCGACGTGTGGACGGTGTTTCAGCGTTGAGCATGCAGCTACGTGATCTCGTCGCCAGATCGCCAGAGTGGGGTCGTTCGTCGAGAGCCACAGCGTCTCATTTTGTAGACTCGACGGACTCCCTGGCTGTGAGCCCAAGCGCTGCCATCTTCTTGTACAGGGTGGCGCGGCCGATGCCGAGCCTGCGTGCCGCATCGGGCACCTTGCCGTCGGTCGCGGCCAGGGTGTCGTGAATCAGTCGCCGTTCGAATCCGGCGACCGCCTCTTTGAAGTTGCACTCGAGCGCCAGCGCTGGAGGCTCCGGTTCGGTCGGTGTGACCAGTCCCGCGATGTCTGCGGCCGTCAGTCGGGTGGCGTCGGTGAGCATCGAGGCTTGTTCGAGCACGTTGCGGAGCTCGCGCACGTTGCCTGGCCAGCGGCAGCGGCGCATCAGCGCCAGGGCGTCGGGAGATACTTCGCGCTGGGGCAATCCGTTGCGTCTGGCGATGTCTTCGAGAATCGATTCGCACAGCATTTCGAGATCGGACAGCCGTTCGCGCAATGCCGGCAGGGACAGAGGTAGCACGGCCAGGCGGTAATACAGGTCGGCCCGGAAGCCGCCACTGGCGAGCTTCTGTGCGAGGTCCACGCTGGTGGCGGCGATGATGCGCACATCGATGCGGTGAACGCGATCCGAGCCGACTGGTTCGACTTCCTGTTCCTGCAGGACGCGGAGCAGCTTTACCTGGAGCGCCGGTGGCATGTCGCCGATCTCGTCGAGAAACAGGGTGCCTCCGTCCGCGATCTGGAACTTGCCCTGGCGGCCGCGCCTGTCGGCCCCCGTGTAGGCTCCCGGTGCGACACCGAAGAACTCCGCCTCCAGCAGGCTCTCCGGCACGGCCGCCACGTTGACGGCAATGAAGGGCTTGTTGGCACGGTGAGAGGCAGCATGGATGGCCTGTGCGAGCAGCTCCTTGCCGGTGCCGGTTTCTCCCAGCAACAGCACCGGGGCGTCGAGCCGGGCCGCGCGTCTGGCCTGACTTTTCACCTCCATGGCCGCCGGACTGCTGCCGACGAAGTTGGAGAAGGTGTAGCGGGTACGGCGTTCCTCGGCCAGGCGTTTGCGTGTCAGTGCGAGTTCCTGCTGCATTCGGCCGAGTCGAGCGTAGAAGGTTTTCAGCGGCTGGGTGTTGTCGAACAGTGCGAAGCCCACTGCCCCGATCAGCGTGCCGTCATCGTCCTTGAGCGGGATCCGCATGGTGATGAAGCTCTCGTCCTTGGCTTCGAGGATGTCGAGCAGAATCGGCTGGCCGCTGCGCACGACGTCTCGCATCATCGAGTTCGGGATCACCGACTCCACTTCTCGTCCGATTGCCTCACTGGCGGTCTTGAGTCCGAAGCGCTGCGCGTATCGCTCGTTGATCCAGACGATGCGGGCTTGCTTGTCGACCACGAGCGCACCCTCGCACAGGTCGTCGAGGGTGTTGAACAGCGAATGCATCGCGCGGCTGCGAATTGCCGCATAGTCGAATTCGGTGGCCTTCATCGAGGATCCTCTCGGATATGGGACTTCATGTCTCGGTTTTGAGACTTCGACTCTAGCGGGTCCACGCCGGCCGAAGCAAGGAGGCGACGGCCGAGTGGCCCGACGGATGACGACGTCCGCGGTACGAGCGTCACGCGGCGCCGGCCAGGCGCGCGATCATCGCAGCGGGTGTGGATGCGTCGAGCTTGCGCATCAGGCGCGCGCGGTGGGCTTCGACCGTGCGGGGGCTGATCGCCAGCGTGCGGGCGATCTGCTTGCTCGTCTTGCCGGTGACGAGCTCCCTGGCGATCTCCCGTTCGCGGGGTGTCAGCGGTGTGGTCACCGGTCGCTGGGCGGAAAGATCCTCGAACACCCAGATCGAGCAGGCGAAGGGGTCGTTTCGCCGAACCGGACGCCCGACCGCATGACACCAGAACAAGCGGCCATCGCTTCTCCGCATGATGCGATCGTCACTGTAGTGGCCGGTCGCCTGCAGGATCGGCAGGCCGACCCTGCCGATGTGATCGAACTCTTCCTCGGAGGGGTAGAGCATCGCCATCGAAGCGCCCTGCAATGCGTCTCGGTCATAGCCGAACATCCGCGAGAACGCCATGTTGCAGCGACTGATGATGCGGTTCTGCAGGATGCAAAGCCCCACGGGGGCAAGGTCGAACGCGAAGGCGGAATCGTCCGCGTGGGTTGGTTCGGCCGTGTCGGTCAGAGGCCCCATGCCCTCCGGCACGATGGTCGGTCGTGCATTCGATAGGCGCTTGATCTGCATGCCGGATACTCCGGCGAGCTCGGAAACGGACATTGACTCCTCCTCATTCTGTCTGCGCGGCTCTCACGGCCGTGCTGCGCAGATAAAAGCAGGATGCATGCCATGATCTATAACTTTATGAATAATAAAGAGGTCTTGCCTTTGCGCCTGATTGTGTTGCACGCAAGTTGTCTCGGATCTTGGACGGTCCGTGCGCGTTGGATCCAGCGGCGTCCACCCGATCGGATCGGCGCTCATGCAATGCGCTGTGCCAGATACGGGATGACCCTTACGTAAGCACACCCTAGCGTAGCTCTACGACTTACCGGGGCAGGGCCGGGCTCACTACATTGGGGCCTCGAATCTTCCTTGCCTGGAGTCTGTATGGGTGTTTGCATCGTCGGTTGGTCTCACGGCCCGTTCGGTCGTCATGACGGCGCCGATCTCGAATCGCTGATCGTTGGGGTGGCGGGTGACGCAATGACCCACGCGAAGATTCCCGCCGCGGACGTCGATGGCGTATGGCTGGGGAATCTGAACGGCGGTCTCGTGCCCGAGATTTTCTGCTCTTCCCTGGTCATGCAGGCCGATGACCGTCTGCGCTGGAAACCGGCCACGCGCGTTGAGAATGCCTGTGCCTCCGGTGCCGCCGCGATATTCGCTGCAGCGGACGCCATCGAAGCCGGCCGCGCGCGCATCGCCCTGGTGGTCGGAGCCGAGAAGATGACCGGCGTGGCGGGCGCGGAAGTGACCCGGGTGCTTGGCAATGCCTCCTACGTCCGGGAAGAGGCCGCACGCGGTCTCACCTTCCCCGGCATCTTCGCCCAGATCGCACAGCGCTACTTCGAACTGTACGGGGATCGCTCGGAGGCGCTGGCGCGCATCGCGGTGAAGAATCACGCCAACGGCGTCCACAACCCGTGGGCGCAGATGCGCAAGGAACTCGGTTTCGATTTCTGCAACGTGGTCTCGGAGCGCAATCCGATGATCGCAGCGCCGTTGCGCAAGACTGACTGCTCGCTGGTGTCCGACGGCGCGGCAGCCCTGATTCTCGCGGACGAGTCGATTGCCTCGTCGTTTCCGAGGGCGGTCCGGTTGCGCGCACGTTCCCAGGTCAATGACTTCCTGCCGCTGTCACGTCGGGACGCGGTCGCCTTCGAGGGACCGCGTCGTGCCTGGCGGCAGGCAATGGACAGCGCCGGTTGTGCGCTGGGCGATCTCTCGTTCGCCGAAGTCCATGACTGCTTCACGATCGCCGAACTGCTCGCCTACGAGGCGATGGGTCTTGCCGCACCGGGCAGGGGGGCACACCTGTTGGACGAAGGAGTCGTGATGCGGGACGGACGTCTGCCGATCAATGTCTCGGGTGGGCTCAAGGCGAAGGGCCATCCGATCGGCGCAACCGGGGTGTCGATGCACGTGATCTCCGCGATGCAGCTCTGCAATGAAGCCGGCGCGATGCAGGTCGCCGATGCGCGACTGGGCGCCGTCTTCAACATGGGGGGCTCCGCCGTGGCGAGCTACGTCAGCGTGCTGGAGCGTGTGCAATGAACATCGTGCAGTTCCTCGTGCGCACCGCGCGCGTCCATCCCGACCGTCCGGCCGTTCACCTGGGTGAACGCTGTCTGCTGACCTACGGCGAACTGGGTACCCGCGCGGCGCGCATCGCCGGTCATTTCCGGGGGCATCTCGGGCTCGTTCCAGGCGATCGCGTCGCGGTTTTCATGAGCAATACCGCCGAATACCTCGAGGTGCTGTACGGCGCCTGGTGGGCCGGCCTGACCGTGGTGCCGATCAACGCCAAGCTCCATGCGCGGGAAGCGCTGTTCATCATCCAGGATGCGGAGGCGGAGGCAGTCCTGATGTCCGCGGATCTCGCCGATGCGCTGGAGGCAGTGCTGGCCGAGGCGCCGTCGGTGCGTGAGTCGATCCGCTGCGGGACGGCCGCCTATGCGCGGATGCTCGAAGCCGAACCGATACCCCCCGAGACGCGTGCGCCCGAAGACGTCGCCTGGCTGTTCTACACCTCGGGTACCACCGGGCGACCCAAGGGCGTCATGCAGTCCCATCGCAACCTGCAGACGATGACCGCCTGCTACCTCGCCGATGTCGACGATGTGTGCGAGGACGACGCCATCGTCTATGCCGCACCGATGTCGCATGGGGCGGGCATGTACAACTTCGTGCATGTGCTCAAGGGGGCCCGTCACGTCATCCCCGAGTCGGGCGGCTTCGATCCGGCCGAGCTGGTCCGGCTCTCCGAACGGGTCGGTCGTCTGTCGCTTTTCGCCGCGCCCACGATGGTGCGGCGGCTGGTGGACCACGTCGTGGCCACCGGGGCGGACGTAACGGGATTCAAGACCATCGTCTATGGCGGTGGTCCGATGTACGCGGCCGACATCCGCCGGGCACTGGATGTCATGGGACCGCGCTTCGCGCAGATCTACGGGCAGGGCGAATCGCCGATGACGATCACTGCGCTGTCTCGCAGCTTGCTTGCGGCGCGCGAACATCCGCGGTGGAGCGAACGCATCGCGTCGGTCGGCATCGCGCAGTCGCTCGTGGAAGTCAGAGTCGTGGATGAGAAGGGGCACACGTTACCGTCCGGGCATGTCGGCGAGGTCGTGGTACGCGGCGATGCCGTCATGGGCGGTTACTGGCGGAACCCGGAAGCGACGGCACGCACCTTGCGCGATGGCTGGTTGTGGACCGGCGACATGGGCGAGATGGATGCCGACGGTTTCGTCACCCTCAAGGACCGTTCCAAGGACGTGATCATCTCCGGCGGTTCGAACATCTATCCACGCGAGATCGAGGAGGTGCTGCTGCGCCACCCCGGTGTCCGTGAGGTGTCGGTGATCGGTCAGGCCGACCCCGACTGGGGCGAGATCGTCGTCGCCTTCGTGGCTGGCACCGCATCCAAATCCGAACTCGACGCGCTGTGCCTCGAGCACATCGCACGCTTCAAGCGCCCGAAGCGCTACTGCTTCGTGGAAGCACTCCCCAAGAACCACTACGGAAAGATCCTGAAGACCACATTGCGCGAGCAACTCGACGCCGTGGTCGCGGACAAGGAGAACGCATCGTGAATTTCAGGGAACGGGTGGCGCTGGTCACCGGATCGACGCAGGGAATCGGGCTGGCCGTCGCGGAGGTCATGGCGCGGCACGGTGCCTCCATCGCACTGCACGGCCTGTGCTCCCGGGATCAGGGTGAGCGTCAGGCAGAGGAGCTCGGCGAACGCTGGGGCGTGCCGGTGCGATTCTTCGCCGGCGATCTGTCGCAGGCGGACGCCTGCGCAGAACTGGTCGACGACGTGACCAGCGCTTTCGGCCGTCTCGACGTACTCGTCAACAACGCCGGCATCCAGCACACCGCTGCGCTGGAGAATTTCCCGGTGGATCGCTGGGATGCGATCCAGGCCATCAATCTTCGGGCGCCGTTCCTGCTGATGCGGCGTGCACTGCCGATCATGCGCCGGCAGCGCTGGGGACGGATCGTCAACATCGCCTCGGTGCATGGGCTCGTGGCCTCGGTCAACAAGGCGGCCTATTGCGCAGCCAAGCATGGTCTGGTCGGCCTGACCCGGGTCGCGGCGCTGGAAACCGCGCGCGACGGCATCACCGTGAATGCCATCTGCCCGGGCTGGACAGCGACACCGATCCTCGAGCCCCAGATCCAGGCGCGGGGCGAAGAGAAGGGTCTGGATCGTGAGGACGCGATTCGCGACCTCGTGGTCGAGAAGCAACCCAATGCGCTGCTGATGCCGCCGAGCTGGATTGGCGAGACCGTCGCCTTCCTGTGCGGCGAGGCGGCCGCGGGCATCACCGGCACCGCCATGCCGGTGGATGGCGGCTGGACCGCGCAGTAGCGGGCATTTCGAGCATGACCTCGAGCGGTGGTGATCGCTCTTCAAACGCAGCAAGTGAAAGGAGACACACGATGAAGATGATGCAGAACAACAACACGACCCAGGGCACGATCGTGTCACGCGGCGCGCGCCTGGCCATGGTGGCCGCGACGGGTGTGGCACTCACGCTGGGCAGCGCTGCGGTGGCGCAGGCGCAGGACCAGCGCGTGCGTTGGCAGGTGCCGACCGGATTCCCGACCACCCTGCCGGGGTTGGACACCGTGGTGCCGGTGTCGCAGTGGCTCGACACGATGACCGGCGGAAACATCCAGCTGCGCTACGCAGAGCCCGGCCAGCTCGTGCCGCCGTTCGAGATTCTGGGCGCGGTCAGTCAGGGCCGCTTCGATGCCGGCTTCACCTGGATCGGCTATGACGTCGGCACGATTCCGGCGTTGCCCCTGTACGGCGCACTCCCCTTCGGCATGGAGCCCTGGGCCTTCACCGCGTGGACCTATCACGGCGGCGGCGCGGAAATGCTGAACGAACTGTATGCGCCTCACGGCGTGGTCGCGATGCTGTGCGGCATCGTCGGACCCGAGGCAGCGGGGTGGTTCCGCAATCCGATCAACAGCGTAGACGACTTCAAGGACCTGCGCATCCGCTTTGCCGGTATCGGTGGCGAGGTGCTGCGCGAGCTCGGGGCGAGCGTGACGATGGTTCCCGGTGGCGAGGTCTACCAGGCGCTCGAGCGCGGCGTCATCGATGCCGCGGAATTCTCCCAGCCGGCGATCGACCAGAAGCTCGGCTTCCATCAGGTCATCAAGAACTACCTCATGCCCGGTTGGCACCAGACCTTCACGACTACCCACCTGCTGGTGAACAAGAACTCGTGGGAAAAGCTGAGCGGCGCGCAGAAGCAGATGATCGAAACCGCCTGCATGGCCGGAACCATGTACACCCTGGCAAAGAGCGAATACATCCAGGGCGACGCGATTGCCGAGTCCGTAGCTCACGGCGTGAATGTCCAGCAACTCCCGATGGAAGTGCTGCGTGAGCTGAAGGCGGTCACCGACCGGGTGTTCGATCGACTGAGCGAGGCCGATCCCGACTTCAAGCGGGTGCGCGATAGCCAGCGTGAGTTCGCGGAGCGCTACCAGGTCTGGCGAGAGATCGGGTACCTGCCGAGAGACTTCAAGTAAACGAGTAGCAGCGTGGCAACGGGTGTGAAGGGGGAAAGCATGGCAAAGCAAGACGCAGCGTCGCAGAGCGGGCCAGACGACGAGATGCTCAACATCGAGCAGATCACCCATCACACCCGGTTGCCGGAAACCCGGCTGTCGCGGGTCATCGATGGGGTGATCGACCGTCTCGGTTCCGGCGTGTCGTGGATCTGGTTGTTGCTCGTCGCGGTGATCGTGACCAATGTGTTGCAGCGTCACTTCGGTCTGCGCCTTCTTGGCGTTGATCTGGAAGAGGTGGCCTGGCATTTGTATGGCGTGGGCTTCCTGATCGGGCTGGCCTACACGCTCAAGTCGGATCATCACGTGCGGGTCGACCTGTTTCACGAGCGCTTCTCGCTGCGCACCCAGGCCTGGATCGAGTTCGTCGGGCTTGTGATGCTGATGGTCTTTCTGGTGGTCCTGATTCGTGACTTGTGGCCGTATGCGATGGCCTCCTACTCCACCCCGCGCACACCGGTGCCCGAGTCCGCCGGCCTGCTCGAGCAACTGCGGCACTGGGTCTATCAGGGCGAGCGCTCCCAGGCGCCGAGCGGGCTTCCCGCGCGCTGGATTCTGAAGTTCGTGATGCTGGGTGCCTTTTGCCTCCTCCTTGCTGCCGCTCTGTCGCGCTGGTTGCGCTGTGCGGCAGTTCTTTTTCGCCGATCTCGGCAAGGTGCCGGCAGTGTCTGACAGCCGGCATCGGTTCTTCCGCCTTCATGCCCTGGAGAAATAAGTGGATCTGAGTGCGATTCTCGTTCTGAGCATGTTCGCGACCTTCATCACCTTGCTGATGACCGGATTTCCGGTTGCCTGGGTGCTGGCCGCCACCGCCCTGATTTTTGCCGGGGTGGGGCATGTCGCGGTCGAATACTTCGATGCGGACCTGTGGTTCCGCTGGGATTCGACCATCGGGTCGATGCCATTCCGAATCTGGCAGACGGTGTCGAACGAACTGCTCGTCGCGCTGCCGATGTTCACCTTCATGGGCGTGATGCTGGACCGCTCGGGCATCGCCGAGCGCCTGATGAGCAGCCTGGTGCGCCTGTTCGGTCGCATTCGCGGCGGCTATGCGGTCACCGTGATCGTCGTGGGCGTGCTGCTTGCCGCGACCACCGGCATCATCGGCGCGTCGGTCGTGCTGCTGGGCATGCTGTCGCTCGCGCCGATGCTGCGCAACGGGTATTCGAAGGAGCTCGCGGTCGGTACCGCCTGCGCAACCGGCACCCTCGGCATCCTGATCCCTCCGAGCATCATGCTGGTGCTGATGGCCAGCCAGATCAACCGCCCGGAGGCCTCGGTCGGCAACCTCTTCATGGGGGCGCTGATTCCCGGTCTGATGCTGGGCGCCCTCTATGTCATCTATGTGCTGGTGCTCGCCTGGTTGCGCCCGAATAAGGCACCGGTCCCGGCAGACGCGCCGAAGGTCGACTGGCGTGTGATCCTCGATGTCGCCCGCGCGGCGGTGCCGCCGGCCATGCTGATCCTGGCGGTGCTCGGCTCGATCTTCTTCGGCTACGCGACCACCACCGAGGCCTCCGGCGTCGGCGCGCTGGGAGCACTGCTGCTGGCACTGTTCAATGGCCGCCTGAGCTGGGCGACGCTGGGCGACGCCCTGCGCGAAACCACACGTACCACTGCCTTTATCTTCGCCATCTTCATCGGTGCGATGGCCTTTGCCGCGGTACTGCGTGGCCTGGGTGGCGACGATGTCATCCACGACGCCCTGAAGGCACTGCCCTTCGGGCCGACGGGGGTGCTCATCATCCTCCTCGCGGTGACCTTCCTGCTCGGTTTCTTCCTCGACTGGGTGGAAATCAGCCTGATCGTGTTGCCGCTGGTCGCGCCGGTGGTCCATGCCATGGGCTTCGATCTGGTGTGGTTCACGATCATGTTCGCAGTGTGCCTGCAGACCTCCTTCCTGACCCCGCCGGTGGGTTTCGCGCTGTTCTACATCAAGGGGGTCTGCCCGCCGGGAGTGACGACGGCGCACATTTATCGCGGGGTCGTGCCGTTCATCCTCATCCAGCTCGTCGCGCTCGCCTTGATCTTCAACTTCGAGCAGATCGTGACGTGGCTTCCCGCCGCGCGTATGTCCGGTTAGGAGTGCACCGGCCCGAATTATGTAATCCGTTCGCCGCAAACAACCCGCCCGGGTAACCCGGAGCCCCTTTGAGAGGAGATCGAAAAGATGACGAACAGTGCATTGATCACCGTAATCGCCGTGCTTTCAGGCACCGCCCTGTACGGCTGCGGCGGCAGCGGGGGAGATTCGGGTGAGTACAACGCGAAACCCGCCTTTCTTGGTGATGTAATCACCTCAACCACGTACGACGGCGTAAGTGACGACCTGCTCACCGGGGGACTTGGAATCACCGGACTTCTCGCCGCTGCGCCAGCCTACGCGAACCCGGCTGCACCGACGCCGGCTGAACTGCGGCGCAACGCGATCCACACCAACTACCGGGCGGTAATCGATTTCACCGAACTCGGCGGCTTTGGGCGCCTTTACGGGCCCAACATCGATGCCGACGGCAACCCTACGCTGGGCGATGGCATGATCGCCGGGACCGAGTACATCGCACTGGTCGACGACGGCAGCGGACGCAAGAACGTCACGCTCATGGTTCAGGTGCCGCACCACTTCGACAAGGCAGATCCATGCATCGTCACCGGCACCTCTTCCGGCTCGCGCGGCATCTACGGTGCGATCGGATCGGCCGGTGAGTGGGGCCTCAAGCGCGGGTGCGCGGTCGCTTACACCGACAAGGGTACCGGGAGCGGTCTCCATGACCTGATGACCGACTCGGTCAACCGGGTCGATGGCGTTTTCGGACCAGCAGCCGCACTCGGCGGTCCGACCGTTTTCCGCGCAGACGTATCCGGCGGGGAACTCACCGCGTTCAACGCGACCTACCCCGACCGTGTCGCCTTCAAGCATGCCCATTCGGGTCAGAACCCCGAAAAGGACTGGGGGCGGGATACGCTCAATGCGGTGCGCTTCGCCTTCTACGTCCTCAACGAGCAGTTCGCGGCCGAAGACAAATCCGGTCGCAAGATCCGCGAGATCAAACCCTCCAACACGATCGTGATTGCCTCCTCGATCTCCAACGGAGGCGGGGCTGCATTGGCGGCTGCCGAACAAGACAGCGAAGGCCTGATCGACGGCATCGCCGTCAGCGAACCGAACGCCCAGCCGCGCGACAACGCCGAGCTGACGATCCGCCAGGGGGCGATCCCCGTGGCGACCCACAGCAAGTCCTTGATCGACTACTTCAGCTACGCAAACGTCTATCAACCTTGCGCGGCCCTGTCGGCTGGCCTGTCGCTGAACCCCGCGTTCTGGCCCGATGTGTTCACGATGGCGGCAGAGAACCGCTGCAACGCGCTCGCCGCGCGGGGCTTGCTCACTGGTGCGACCACCGCCGCCCAGGCCGATGAAGCGCTGGCCAAGCTGCATGCTTACGGTTGGCAATCCGAGCACGACTTTCTGCAGCAGTCGCATTTCCGCTTCGCGACCAATGCGATCGTGATGACCTACGTGAATGCGTTCGGGCGGTTCAGCGTTACCGACAACGTGTGCGGCTTCAGTTTTGCCAACACCGCTGCGACTGGTGAGGTTGTGCCGCAGGTTGCTGCGTTGCAGGCGGGGATCTTCGCCAGTGGCAATGGCGTGCCGCCGACAACCGGTGTGAACGTTGTGTACAACGATTCGGTCGGTGGCGCGAGGCTCGATTTTCTTGCGGTCTCCCCGACCAGCGGGTTGGCAGACTTCGCGCTTGACGGTGCGCTGTGCATGCGTGCGCTGGTGACTGGTCGAGACGAAGTGAGCGGGCTCGCGCTCACCGGCGACATGAAGGCGCGCTCTGACCGCGTGCGCGCCGGCATCGACCAGGTGCTGCTGACGGGCGACCTGCGCGGCAAGCCTGCAATCATCGTGACCGGCCGCGAGGACACTCTCGTTCCGCCGAACCATGCCAGCCGAGCGTATTACGGCAAGAACCGGGTGGTCGAAGGGGGTGCCTCGCGGCTGAGCTATGTTGAGGTCACGCCGGCGCAGCACTTCGACACCTTCATCGCGTTCGGGCCACTGCTCGGTTACGACAGCCGCTACGTCCCGCTGCACCACTACTTCGTTCAGGCGATGGATCTCATGTACGCGCACCTGAAAAGCGGTGGGTCGCTGCCGCCGAGCCAGGTGGTGCACGCGACGCCGCGTGCCTCGGGCAGTCCGGTCACTCTTGACCACCTGCCGGCGATCGCGACCGAGCCTGCAGCGGCAGATCGAATCGTGATGGACGGCAACATGCTGGTGATCCCGGACTGAGGGCTTCGCATCCGCCGAGTTGTCCACCCGGCGGGGGGCCCGGTGTTGAAACAGGTGGCCGGCGTGGGCTGGCACGGGGTCTCAGGAGGACCACACCATGAATGATCTGCTGACCAGGACGCATCCGGTATCGGGTACGGGACCGGTTGATGCGCACGAGCGGCGCGGCTCGGGGGGCGCTTGGCGCATGCTGGCTGGCGCACTCGGTCGACGTGCGCGGCGCGTGTCGCTGACCCATACCGCCGACCAATTGTCGGAGTTGGCCGCCCGTGATGTGGACCTTTCCCGCACCTTGCCCGATGCCAACGGCGAACTGGGAAGGGTAAACCGTGCCTGGAACGGCTTTCTCTCCCGCCTGCGTGAGGTGATGGACCGAACGCGTCAGCGTGCAGTAAGGGTGGCTGTTGAAGCGGTTACCCTGCGCCAGAACCTCGGCGAAGCCGATCAGAGTGCGAAACGGCAGGCCACTCTCGCTAACGAGATCGCGGGCGAGGCCGAGCGTATCGCGGTCACCGCGACCGGCATCGCGCAGGACACTTCCGCACTCACGGATGCTTCAGCCGAACAACTCGAGAACGCGCGCCTGTCGCGTGCCGAGTTGCAGGCACTGGTCGATCGTATCGCCGCGATCAATGCACGTCAGGACGGGTTTCTTGCGACCGTGCGCTTGCTCGACCAGCGGGCGCGCGAAATCCACGGCATCACGCGCTTGATCCAGGAAATCTCCGATCAGACCAACCTGCTTGCGCTCAATGCCGCGATCGAGGCTGCTCGGGCCGGAGAGCAGGGGCGCGGGTTCGCGGTCGTCGCGGACGAGGTGCGCAAGCTCGCCGAGCGCGTGAAGGACGCGACCGGCGCCATCTCCGACAGCATCCACGAAATGGGAGCGCTTGCCAGCGATACCTGTTTGGTGACTGAGGAGGTCAAGCGCGATACCGACGAAGCACGCAGTTCGGTGATGACCGCCGCCGAACGTTTCGATTCGATGGTGTCGGGTTTTACCGCACTCAACAGTGCGATGCTGGCGATTCGTGGTTCGATGCAGGAACTCGAACAGGCCAACCGCGCTATTTGCACAAAGGCGACAACGATTGATGAACTGAGTCGCGACGTCGGGCAACGCATGCGGGTGTGCCTCGACTCGGCCGTCAGGCTGAACACGATTACCGAGGAAGAACTCGGTGCCACCTCGCAGTTCAAGCTCGGCGAAGGGGCGTTCGAACGCGTTCTCGAGGGTTGCCAGCGATATCGCGACGCGGTCCAGGCCTGCCTTGAACGGCACGCCGCAACCGGACTGGATGTGTTCGACCGCCAGTACCGTCCGATCCCCGACACGGACCCGCAGAAGTACGAGACCGCTTACGACCGCGCGGTCGAACGAGACCTGCAGGAGATCTACCAGCGGGCTCTGGACGAGTTTGCATGGCTTGCGGTGGTGATCGCGGTCGATGGTAACGGCTACGCGCCCACTCATGTGCGTCAGTATTCGGTGCACAAGGGCGAGCAAGAGCACGATTTCGTCTTCAGCCGTCACAAGCGCAAGTACGACGATCCCGTCGGCTTGCGCTCGGCGCGCAACGAAGCTCCGTACCTTGCGCAGACCTATCTGCAAAGCGGAACCGGCCGGATCCTGACCGACATCTCGGTTCCGATCTTCGTACAAGGTCGTCAGTGGGGCAATCTGCGTTCCAACGTCAGTCCGGCGGCGCTGACCGGGGAACAGGGAGAACGAGTGTGAAATCGGTAACCATTGGAACCGGGCGCGTCTCCATCCCCGTTATTCGCCTGGGCGCTCTTCTCTGTCTGTGCATTGCCTTCGCGCAACCGGCGCGTGCAGCGGACTGGGTGGTCGCCCAGGTCGCGCCGCTGTCGGGCGTGCTGGCGACGACCGGAGAGCGGATGGTGCTGGGTGTGAAGCTGCATTTCGATGCGGTCAATGCTGCTGGCGGAATACACGGCCGTAAGATTCGCCTCGAGGTGCGCGATGACGGCTACCGCATCGAAGACACCATCGAGCAGACCCGCGACCTGCTGGAGAACGTCAAACCGATTGCGCTGATCGGCTACGCCGGCACATCCAACCTCACCGCACTGCTCGAAACCGGCCTGCTCGCCGACTATCGTACTTCCCTGATCGGCCCCTATACCGGCGGCGAGTCCCTGCGAACGCCCTTCAACCCCCACATTTTCCATGTTCGCGCAGGCTATGAGGACGAGACCGA
>ERZ869909.2004-NODE-2004-length-14891-cov-75.853112_pt1 | contig 14891 bp, 15 predicted proteins | sample MGYA00520892_ERZ869909 | MGnify/ENA primary metagenome ERZ869909 (study PRJEB32215, sample SAMEA104723947) | bioreactor metagenome | biome: bioreactor; feature: anaerobic bioreactor; material: water | place: China | collected 2015-03-12 ...
CAGGTGGCCAAGCGCACAGATCGACGCACTCATGCCTTGGAACTACAGACCCTAAACGGCCTCAGCTTCCCGCTTACCGTCCATCAGCACCAGTTCGGGTTCAAATACCAGCGCGCGGGCCAGCGCCACGCGCTGCTGTTGACCGCCCGAAAGCTGGGCCGGGCGGCGGTTGCCGAAATCGCCCATCTGCACCATGTCCAGCGCGCGTGCGATCTTGGCCTCGCGCTCGGACTTGCCGAAGCCGCGTACTTCCAGCGGAAAGGACAGGTTCTCGGCGATGGTCATATGCGGGAACAGGGCATAGTTCTGAAACACCATGCCGATGCCACGCTTGTGCGGCGGGATGTTGTTGATCGGCTTATTTGCCAGAAGAATCTCGCCATGAGTGGCGGTTTCAAACCCTGCAAGCATCATCAGGCAGGTTGTCTTTCCCGAGCCCGATGGACCCAGCATGGTCAGAAACTCGCCCCTGGCGATACTGAGATTCAGATCCTTAACAACAAGCGTTTCGCCGTCATAACTTTTCTGGACACGATCAAATACGACGAATCCGTCAGGATTGCCTGATGACACCAGTATACCCCCTGTTGGCCGGCGATTTTCCGCCTGATTGGCTATAAGTTAAAGCGATCTTCGATAAGCAATGCAATCGCAATGTCTGCGGTCGCGCCAACTGAGCCGATTTCGCGCCAAAATCGCAAAATTGACAGGCGCATCAGGAAAAACGCCGTCAATAAGCACAATCATCAGTGATTTGTCCCGCCCAATACCACAAATTACCCTTTAAAAGGTCTATTAACCGCCTGCCGGCGGTGAATTGTTCACCTGCGTAAAAAGAAAAAATGGTGCGGTCGAGAAGACTCGAAAATCGCTTTTTTCACGACCAAACCCAGCAAGTCCTTGATTTTACTTGCTGTCTTACTCTGGACGAATCACCGATGTGACACGCTATGAAGCACGTTATGTGGCACGTTTTCAGCCGCGTCTAGCCCTCACGAGGCAGACCTCAGTATACGAACCGATAAACGTGCCACTGTGCCATCGACCGAGCGAAACGCAGCTTTGCCTTGTCGTCGGCGCATCACCCTCGCTTGCAGGCTCAAGGCTCCTCGAAGGCAATTGACGTCGAAGCCCAATCGTCGGCACCCGACCACTCTCTCTAGCCGATAAACTCCAGCGCTCGCTCGCGGACGTTGGGATGTACGAAGCCGGAGTTCAGCGGAGCTACTAGATGTTCATTGACTAAAGTTAGATGCTCGCTGCCCGCCAGTGCCTCTGCCACGTCCGCAAAAGTCACGTAGCGGAGATATATAGTACAGTCCCTAACCGCGATCTGATCTGGCAAACCGAGATCAAAGGTATGTGCTACAAAAACGACCTCGAATGACCATTCAGCTAGACTCGCGATTGTTTCCAGCTCTTCTTGACGGACTTCAAGAACATAGGCGAAGGAATCGAGATGATCTTGGACATACGGGGCTGTCAGGTGACCACCGTGCGCCTCGTACGAGACATTCCTAGGCGAAGGGCGGACCGGCAGTTCAAATTCGATGTCTCCTAGCTTCTTGCGGAAGGTGTTTGCGGCAAAAACTGAGTCTCCCAAACCTCTTTCGGCCCATCCATCATCCGCATGGGTTCTCAGACCAAAGCAATCGACCACCCTCTGTTCGAGGATTCCGGTAGTAGTTGTGTTGCCTCCGCCGATGGCGGCGAGAAGGTTGCTCGCCTGTTCTTCGGAGAGTATTGGAACTAGATGCGGAAGACCGCCGCCATTTTGCTCTGACTCAACACGAAGGTACCGGTGTAGGAGTCCTCTTATCTGAGAAGCCAGTTCATCCTTAGCCAAGGAACCCATGTTCTCGATAGCTTCCAGTATGTTTGCGAGCGCGGTCGCAGACCGAAGGCTATCAGCTCGTCCGGTTACCCACGCTTGATCGAATTTAAGGGTCGCTTTTGCGTTGTTCAGGAATGCATTCCGCGCGACTGGGATGCCCGCAGAAATGTATTCCCTCGTCAGCCAGGCTACGACTTGCCCTCGAGGTTTAAACTCGTAAGCATAAGTGACCGCGTGATCGAAACTCTCTTGGATTAAAAGCTGGTAATGCAGAAGCATTAGGTAGGGCGCGTGAAAATCATTTACAAACAGGTCGGTCAGCCAGCCAACGAAATCGCCCCTGCAGCCGAGGGTGTCGGCGACAAAGGCAACCCGCTCAATGCTCCCTGCAATGTCCAAGTCACCAAATAATTCTGGCTCGGCATCTTTGTCCTGCTGAAAAGTGCTCTCCGCTTGGCTAAGTGTCATGCTCGGGGCGCACCCCAACCTTGAAAGAATGACTTGAACAGTCCTCCAGTTTAACGAGAATCGATTGTCCCTGACGGCGATCAGACGGCTAATCTCAGATGCCGTCATCTGTTCTTCCACTGCAAGCCTTGCGATCATGCCGGAATGCGACAGAATCTGCCGAGCTGCGTCGTGGGGGAGCAGATGGCTTGAGACGAGCGATGCATGAAGTTTGAAGAAGTTATTGGACGCACGCCGGGCCGCTTCTTTGTAGGCCGGTCCGTTCGGCCCTTCGACGCTGTCGAACATGAAAGTTACAGGTTCTCGGCTCTCGGAGTAAAGCATCTGTTTGACGAACGACCGAAAAGCAGGCGTGGGAGCGCCATCCCGTTTCCAACGCCGAAGCTGTAGATTAACCCAGCTCGCCTTATCTTCCGCTACCCCGATTTGGTCGAGGTATGCGCCAACCGCGTCAAGGAATTGATGCTCGCGTGACGATGTGACCGGGAGCAAAACGCCTCGAATCGCTGCCCTGAAATCGTAGATCATTCTGTCACCCCGCCTCAAAAAACTCGCTTACAGATACACCCAGTGCCTCAGCGATCTTCTCAACGGATACGAGGGAGGGGTTTCTGACACCACGCTCGCAGCCACTGATGTAGGTGCGATCAAGCCCGCTCCTCAGCGCTAACTCTTCCTGCGACAGGCGGGCTTTCACCCGCAGCCTTTTAAGGTTGCTAGCGAAGGTCTGAACGAGAGTTGAAGGCAGCTTGTCCATGACGTTAGGAGTAGGCGGAGTGTGGACCATACGTCCACGGACTATAAGTCACACTGGGGTAGATTTACCCATCGACTTAGGCTATCGGTAACTAAATGATGTGAACATGCCAACCGGAGGGCTTCCATGCTGGATCGTCGCAACGCCTTCACGGCGGCATCACTCTTCTCGGGCGCAGGTGGCATGGACGTCGGCTTTGCGCGGGCGGGCTTCGACATCGTCTTTGCGAACGACATTGATGGTGACGCTTGTGCGACGTACCGGCTGAACCACACTGCAAGTATACACCAAGGCAGCTTACTTGACGCTAAGGTCAGTGAACTTCTTTCGCAGCATGATGTTGATCTGGTGTTCGGCGGACCACCGTGTCAGGGTTTCTCTGTGGCGGGTAAGATGGACCCCAACGATGGACGCAGCCGCCTGATACACTCATTCTTCGATGTCGTAGACAGTTTGCAGCCCAAAGCCTTTGTGTGTGAGAACGTGAAAGCGCTGGCTTATCTGAACCGCTGGGCAGGTGTCCGCACGGCGCTCGTCGAAAGGGGGCGAAAGCACTACCGCGTCGCGTTGGTCATTTTGAACGCGACCGACTTCGGGGTGCCGCAGATTAGGGAGCGAATGTTCCTAGTCGGCCTTCACCGTGACATCTTCAATGGCGCAGATGACGACCTTCAAGCATTTCTCGAAGACGGTCTGCAAACCCAAAGGTCGCGCCCAGCAACAGTTGCCGAAATTGTGCGTTCCTTAGGCCGGGCGGGGTCAGAAACCAATCCTCGCACCTGCGCAGCGAAGATCACGTTTGCCCGATCCCCAATTATGCGAAAGTCGCCGTACGCTGGCATGATGTTTAACGGTGCGGGCAGACCGCTTCCGGCGCAAAAATGGGCCACGACGCTGCCCGCATCTATGGGCGGCAACAAGACCCCAATCATAGACGAAGCTGAAATTTTCGATGGTGAACCGAGCTTTGTGGAAAAATACCATCGCCACCTACTGGACGGTGGCAAACCGCGCTCAGGATATGCCCCCGACCGGTTGCGTCGCCTGACGGTCGATGAGTGCTTGGCCATCCAGACTTTCCCAGCTCACTATCAGTTGGCTGGGTCCAGAAGCGCCCAGTACAGGCAGTTGGGGAACGCGGTTCCCCCCATGCTTGCTGAGGCCGTTGCCCGTGTCGTGGCGCAGGGCCTTCAAGGCAGGGCATCGTGTCAGGTCGCCGCAGAGTAGTTCTAGACTAACCGGCAAAACTGGCTGATGACTAGATTTGGTTAAATGCAAGCGTGGATCAGCAAGCTGAAAAGAACCGGACTGGATTCTCAAGTAGGGAGAATACTGGAAAGGCCACACTGAAAAAGTTGTCTTCACGATCTCGACGGCGGCTATGGTTGCATAACAAGTTGTAGTCATTTTCACGCGAAAAAATGCGAGTTACCTACAATTCTACGGGTTGCAGTTGCTCCGGCTAGCGGCTGCTGGGGCTGGTCCAGTGCCCCTCCCGGTACCCCCTCCAAGGTACCATACGGGCCTTTTGGGGCCGCTACGCGGGCCAACTCCGAACCTGCGGAACAGCCGACGCGAACGAGACCGAAGCCCCCGGCGCGCGTCTCAGCGCCTGTCCGCATGCCCTAAGCCTGTCCATCCCCGCGCGTCTGTGAGACGCTGTGAGGGGGCTTGTTGGCGTCGGCGCCTCAGGCGTCATGGATGAATGCTAGTGCACCGTGGGGCCGCTGACGCGGCCTCTTCGGCGGAAATTTAAGGGCTTGCATGGTGATGTGCTGGGGCGGGGGCTTAGAAGTACGAGAAGACAGTATAGATTATGGTCAGCATGATTAGTGCGGTGGCGGAGGTGAAAACCTGCATGTTCGATGTCCTTGTCGTGTGCCGCGTCAGCGGTGTTGGGCGGGGTCCCCCGCTGGCGCGGGCATTGATCGGCTTACTGTTACGATGGCCCGGCGTTTCAGGCTGCCAAGCGGTCCAGCGCGTTCTTAACGGTGGTGGGGTACCACTTACCCCCCCGCTGAGTTGGAACGTTCGCGGCGTTCAGTGCATCGGCGATGGCGGCAAGCGAAGTATTGGCGCGGCGTAGGGGTAGGATGACCGATGCCAACTGCTGTGCAGCCGCGTCAGCGGCCTGTATGGCTTCCACGTTGCGCTGGCGGGTATTCTCACGCAGTCCGCCCAGCTTGACGCCACGGGCCTTGGCGGACGTCAGCGCGGCCTTGGTGCGCAGGCCTATGAACGTCCGTTCCTGTTCTGCAAGGGCCGCGTAGATGTGAAGCTGGAATTTGTCGGCGTTCGGCATTGACGCGATGCGGATTGAAAGCTTCTTTTCTTTCAGAAGCTTAGCTATATCGGCAACGTCTCTTGAAAGCCTGTCGAGCTTCGCTGTCAGCAGTTCTGCGCCTATTTCGCGGCACAGTGCGAGGGCGGCGGTCAAGGCCGGGCGGTTCAGGTCCTTACCGCTCTTGGTGTCAGTAAATGTCCCGATGACCTCAAAGGGTTGGTCGGAATAGTTATCGAGGAACAGAGCAACGTCGCGCTCTTGTGCCTGAAGGCCCAGCCCGGACTCGCCCTGACCCTTGGTCGAAACGCGGTAGTAGACAACGTATTTTTTGACGGCATGGAGGGGCATGGCGAGCCTCATATAAATAAGCATTGTTCGTTGTGATTTATATACGCCTTGCAGGCATGATTCGCGAGTCATTTCAAGTGCTTAAATGAAATGACTCAGCTTGACTCCCGCGTAAATTTGGTTTCCCAGCGGAGGGGTGACTCGAGAACATTGCGGGAACATTTTTCCGGGGCGAACATGCTGGTGGAAGCACGCAAACACAAAAACTGAAATGCTCCTGAAAAAAATCCGGTGTTTATAAAAACGACTGGTCGTGATGTCAGGCGTGGTGGTGGGTGCGGCGGCATCAGAAAAAGAGGGAATGCGATAGAAAAAACGGGCAGACGTCAGTCGCGCGCGCAAAGGAAAAGTTAACATGTTAAGCAAATCATAGCCCGATACAACTTTTCGGCGGGTTGCTGCGCCGCCCTTGGGCAGCCACTGGGAGGGGGTTTTCGCGGGTATGGAAGGGCGCGGATTGTTCGATCTCTCGATCTCTGAGGCCCTACGGATGTTGTGAGCAAGCGGATGCGGTAAGCCCGAAGGGGGGCGTCCTGCGCAGGGTCGCAGCGTCGTATGGTTCTGCGGGTAGTTGCGGGTAGTTGTGCGGGTAGTTGAAGGCGATTTGCGGGTAGTTGTACGGGTAGTCAATATCCCGTAGCTTTTTGATATAATTACATTTTATTAGAATTTGCGGGTAGTGCGGGTAGTTGCGGAGGGTTGGGCCGTACCTGTAATAACATATATATATCTTCCACCCCGGACACCGATATGCCCCTTCGAAAGAATATATCGATTTTCCCTTTACAGAAGATCAAGACAACTACCCGCACTACCCGCAAAAAAGATATTAAGTAAACTATTGCAATAGCTTGCGATGTTTCAACTACCCGCACAACTACCCGCAAATCGCCTTCAACTACCCGCACAACTACCCGCAACTACCCGCAGAACACCCCGCCAGACGCGAAAGGCCGCTGACGCGGCCCTCTGCAAGTCAACAGATCATCAACGCAACGGGTCAACAAGTGACCCGGTCAACACGCGATCACGCCTCAGCCCTCGGATACACGATGGTGTAGTAGTTCGCCTTCTTGTTCGTGTCTTTCCCGTCCTTGAACCCTACATCCACCTCTTCGCCGTCGATTGTCACCCGGTAGGTCTTCATCGCAACCAGCTTGAACTTTGTGCCCGCCCGCCGGGCGTTCGTGTATTTGATGCTGATTGCGTCGCCGTCCCAGCGTTCGCTGAAGTCCCAGTTCGCTAGCTTCAACGGTTCATCCATGGCGTTCAGGATGTCCAGCAAGCCGAACTTGCCTCCATTTACATCTTCCTTAGAGGTATTGCCGGTGTATAGGCGATCACCCGCGTTCTTCATCTTATCTACGATCTCCTGAACCAGCACGGTCAGGTCGTCTGCTGCATCGTCTGCTAGATTGCTCATCGCGTCCCGATTGCGGAGGAACCCGCCGATCTCCACATTCTTGAGAATGCCCCCCATGATTCCGGCCCAGTTTTCGAAGCTGGCAAGGTTGGAGGCCTTGTCTCGCTTCTTTCCCGCCGCAACCCAGCTTTGAACCAGCGTGAGGCATGCCCACACAAGTTTCCCTCGGTGTTCCCGTGCCCAAGCACGTACGTCCTCATGCCGCCACCCGCTTGCCGGCATGAACAATCCGGGCATGGCGACCTTCCGGTCCAGCTCCACCAGAACGGAACGCCGCAGTAGTTCTGCACTCAGCGTCAGCGTATTCGCGGTAAGTATCCACGTCTGGCGAATCGGGGTCAGGACGGTGGTGGACCTGCCCAGAATCCGCGCTTTGTACCCCTCTCTAGGCGCAGTCGCCGCTGCCGCCAGCTCCGCCGAGTCCACGGCGTGATTAATGTTGTCGAAGAATATGATCTGCCCACCATCCATCAACACCGCCGTCAGGGTTTTGCCTGTTTCCTCTGCCCGTTTCGGTAGTGTCACGGGCGGCGTTGCTGCACCCGTTCCGATAATCGACGTGATGTCCGCGAGGTACCCGGCCCCGGTTCCGGGCGCGGGCTTGTTCAGGACGTGAAAGGGTGTCGGCCCGTCGATCATCTCACGCACGAAAGGCAGTAGGATCATCGCCATCGTGTTGGCGAGCGCGGGAATTGGTTCCCCGCCGTCCAACACGGCCATGATCTCCTTGCGGGTCTTCCCACCCAGCGGAAAGTCCGCCAGAACCTCTTCAACGATCAGGCGCTTGGCTGTTTTCACGTCTTCGTCGGTCGGCGTCGGGCTGACGCCGGGGACCTTCAAGTCACGGAGACACAGATACACCTTGCTGCCCGCGTGGTACCCCTCAGTCTCAACCAGCGTTCCGTCCGCGTCAAAGAATGGCGTTGTCTTCACACCGACGATCTTCGGCAGGGTGCCACGTACTCGGGCACTGTTAAAAATATAGTCTCTGACGTCTCTTGGGGTTTCAACTTCGACCGTCTCGCCGTCGTCACCGCAGGCCTTTGTCCACGCCGTCAAGTCCTCCATGATCGGATAAAAGTCATACACGTTCGCAACCTGCACACGCCCCTCTTTTGCGTCAACGGTGGCATACTGATCCATGAAGTTGAACAGGACTGGCGTCACCGCGTTCGCGTCAGCGATACGCTGGATGGCGTAGTTTCGGCGGTCTGTGACGTCCGCCTGTACGTTCATACCACTGGCGCCGTCATTCTTCGGCGCCGTCTTTCGCTTCTTCTTGCGGTGTGCGGCGCCTACCTCCTTCAACATCGTGTTGTACGGGCTGGCTTTGATGACTTCGGCAGCGATGATTGCCTCTTTCAGGCGTTCCATGGCGGGTTCGTCTGCCCCCACCTCCAACGCCCGCTGGATCACGGCGCGGACCTGTGCCCCTGTTGTGTGCGGGCCGAAACCCGCCACCATCTCCAACAATGCGTCGCGCGTGGAGGCTGCGGCGGCGGCGTGGCGCTCAGTACGGTCGCGGGGGGCTTCCTCCCCGTCGGCGGCACCAAGCACAAACTGGTCATCGAACAGCACACTTTCTGGGAACCACTCGCAGCGCAGTGCCTCTTCAAGGTACTGCAGCTTGTGCCGCCCCTGACACGCGTCATGGTGGCAAAACCACGTCCAGTAACCCTCTTTCGAATCCAGTGCGTTCACAGCCATCGTACCCGTGCCACCCTCTTTCGAGTGCTCGTGCTCGAATGGGCACTCCACATGGACATGCCCCTGCGCCTCGCCTCCGACATTGCGGATTCGATCAGGGCAATACGTTTCCAGAACGTCCGCCAGAAGGAAGCGCTCTTTGGCGCGGCTGTGCCACTCGTTCAAAGACTTTCCCGACGGGGTGAACGCCATCGGTGGCTTGTCCCCGCCGGTTGATCCGCCCGCCAGTTCGAACGGGTCGATCTTCCCCCGATTGCTTGTGTACAAGGATTTCTTGAACGGCTTGATCTCTCCAAACGACAGCGGACGCCCGCGCACGATTGCCGCGTAGTAGTCGTCAGCGTCTGCAGGGTGGCGAGCGGTATAGAAGAGACGCGAGGGGTCGGTACAGGAGGTGTCGAAGTGCACGTCCAGCATGTTGACCGCCAGACCGGTGACAGCGTCTTCCCAGCACGCCAGCGCATCATCGTGACGCTCAGCCAGATCGACGATCTTCACAGGCTCTTTCAGCGGAAACAGCAGGCGGTACTTTTCAAGCGGCGGCGTCGATAGCTCGATCACCACCCCCTCTTTTACCTGTTTCTTGGGGTCGGTGATCTCCACCTGAGCGATGAAGTTCTCTTCATACCGGTTCTTGTCGAAGTCACGCAGGTATTGCCGAACTTCGTCGGTTGACGGGTCACCCTTGATGCCGAGTTTTCGCAGCACGTCATCGCGCTTGAGGTGCAGGCCGCGCTTGTTGTGGTTATAGGAGGTGTAGACAAGCGCGCACAGCCCAAGCTCCTCGATCCGCGCCAGAACCTTGTTCAGGCTGGCACCAGAGTCGATATCGAGGCCTACTGCGTACATGCTCTCCATGGCCTTGGCCTTGCGGGCCTTGCCGATGGAAGAACCGAGGACGATACAGATACCCTCTTTGGTCTTACCCACAGGGTGGCGAGAGAACCCCCACGCCGGGGAGTTCTTTGCCGCCGCCTGTCCGATGATCCAGTTCGCCCACGGCATCGAGGTTTGTACCCACGCACCGTCTTGCGTGTTGCGCCGGTCTCGGGCACCCCACATCTCGCCGTTCATCAGAACGGCGGGCTGTTCCAGAAGCGCGTCGAACTCGGGGCAGTCCTTGCCCCAAAGCTCCGCGTCGTTGCAGAACTCATCGTTGGGCGCGTCCGGCCCGCTAAAGCGGGCTTGTGTGCCCGACTCAATGACCTCGGAATCGTGGTCGAAATCGTGTTTTTGCGAAGTCACTTTGTTTATCTTTCTATTCAGTTCGCCGCTGCAAGCGCGCGGATATTCTCGGCAAGTGCGATGATTTCAGCCCGGGTGGAGTTGGTGACGGGGCAGAGTGCCAAATCTGCCAAGGCTGCTGAAAGGCAGATTAGCCGTTCTGTGGCGGAGTCGATTGGGGCGGGGAAGGGAATGACTGTGCTCATGCGTGGGCCTCCTGTTAGATGATCAAAGCTGAGATTTGCTTGCAACCATCCATCCGCGCAAGGTTCATCGATCATGTAGAAAGCACTACATGTTGATTTGTTTTTCTATGTTGACTCTATTTGTGGTAGGAATTCGGCTTCAAGCCGAATTCAGAGTCAGCTTCAAGCTGAATGCCTGAGATTGGCCTTACATCTGACGGAGGCGCGGCGTTGCCTTCCCGCAACATGGCGGGAGGTCATCGGTCCAGTCCTAGGACGCCGTGAGGGTCAAGGTCACGCGCGGCGATGGTTAGGTCTTCAATATTTTGGAGGACAACCATCTTTTCTTTGATGGGGTGCTTGTGGCGCCAGCACCACGCATCTGAATCGCCCGGCGCCGGTGCCCAACCGCCCGCGCGCAAAACCAGCCGCGCAATTCGGGTACAGCCGATTTCGGCAATGATGGCCCTCACCTGTTCTGCACTCAGTACCCACGTTACTTGCTCACGGCGCCCGTCTGCCATGTTCGTGCATTCTTCTAGGACCTGCACCAGTTCGGTTATAAGGGTCGCTTCGATCCTGTCGGCGGTGACGGTATTTATTGGCATGTTGACTCTCTAGGATTTGGATTGTTGGTGATGGCGCGCCCATGCGCCGGAGAACACGCATGGGCACGCGTTGACGCTGGCCGGGGGCTGCGCCATACAAAAGCGCAGGAATGAATCCACGCGCCCTGTTCGGTCGGGGCACATCAACGCGCCCGAGACTACGTTGATTTATCTGCGGCGCCGTCGAGTTTGGAGGCTCACTGCTGCATCATGGGCGGCAATCGCCCGCCGCTGGGACTCATTGGACGGTCGAAGAACCTGCGCGACAAGCGAGTCATATTCGTCTTCGGTCAATTCATGGCCCCAGATCGTGCGTCGCGATCCGTCACCGCGCGGGGCAGTAAAGAATGAAGAAATATAGCTACACTCGGCCTTGATCTTATTAGCAAGAGCTTGAAGTTCTGGACCGGTCATGCCGCTCGCTCCGCGCAGAATCCGGGAATGAGCGCCTCAGCGTTCTTTATCACCACAGTTACAAACTGCCGAATTTCGGCATCCGATGCTTCCTCGTTTCGGGCGCGCTGAAAATCTTCTGCCTCATCTTCTATCAGGTCGAGGACGGCGCGAATTGACCGGGACTCTGCCGCTTCCAAGGCAGAGTATAGTTTGGACTTTTTGGACAAGTAAAATGGCAGCGCCTCGGAGAATGGGCGCCCAGACTTGATGCTGGAAAGCCGCGCGCGGTGTGCCAGTATAAGGCAGGCCGACGGCGACGATTCGACGCGGCGGCGAAGAGTATAATCCATCATGCCAGCCCCATGGCGCGCGCGGCGGAAATCTTGGCGGCAGGTGGTAGCATTCGGATCATCTTAATCGCTGCGGCCTCCTCTTCCGCTGTCAGTCCGGCAGGCGGATTTGCCGCCTGCTGCGCCGCACGTGCCGAGTCGAGTTGCCGAGCGTAAGTTAGGCGGGCTGCTGGAGACATGCGGCTGAGGTCCGCATGTAGGTCAGAATCTGGTTGTGCCAGTTGCTGGGCCACTGCGCGCTGATGCAACTGCGCACGAACGCCGGGCAGGTCCATTGCCCCGGCCAGAACACTTTGATCTAGAGGTTCGTCGCCGAATACGGCGATTTTTACCCCACCTAGGGATTTCAGGGCCTCACGGTCTTCGGCGTTCAGGGTTAACCCGTCCGCTGCGAGGGCTGCAGAGACGCGCTCTGCAACCGCGTCGAAACGGGCAAGGTATAGAGAGTTACCGCCTGTAGCGACATTAAACGATTCGATGGTCATTTCTGTTGTCCGTATTGGTGGTGCATAAAGCGCACATGTTCATAATCGGCGGGGCTAGGTTCTGGGGCGGGTTCGCTGTCTGGCATAATTACACGGAGGACGTCGTGAACTTTAATCCTGAAGGTGGCAGCTATAATCGATGCGAGAACGCTTTCGCAGTTTAGTATTTTGACTATACCGGCATCTGTACCACGCGCCCGGCTGTGGATAGCAGAGCAGCATTTGGCTGATGACAAAGCTATGCGCCTAAGGGCGGTGAGATTGCTCATACAAATTCATCGGCCCCAAGATATTCAGTATGGAGCGGAGATGCGGAATGGATGAGCGCAAAGAATCTGGAGAACGTGGGCCAATCTGTCGGTAGTTCGGAGGTATTATTGGATAGGATGTAGCGGAGGCAGCCACCATGCCGGATGATTTGCATCCGCAGCCTTTCAGCATCGGTCATGAGGGCGCTTGAACGCATCGAGCGCCCTAGCCCATGGAATAGAGACACGCGCACCTGCGCCAGTCTCTCAGCACCCCCATCGACATATTCGAGGATGAATCGTTCAAGTGCTTCGGCGGCTGGTAGGTCACTATCACCACCAACGAAGTGTTCGTGCTCATCGTGCTGGGCTAGTTCCAGCAAAGTAAGTGCTGCATGGGAGTATTTCCCCCGGACGCGACCAAAGGTCGCAAAAACGTCAGGCAACTTGTAGAAGTTGATGCCGCGTACGGTCTTAGATGGTATTTTTTTCAACCAAGTCTGAATTGCGCGGGGGCCAAGCCCAGTGGCCTGACACAAATCATTTTGAGTCACGTACAGCATTTTTTCACTTTTCATTTCATTGGCCAACTTATACTTGTATTTTTCATAATAGTCAATTTTGGCGTCGAATCGGGTCACGCATTTTTCTCAACGCGGCGCGCTTGCGTACGAATTGAGACCGCATTGCGCAGGCGATAGGACCGCTAACGCGGGCACGCCTGAATCATCGTGAAAATGTCTTGGAAAAAGCCACAACTCGGGGCTTGCCCGCCGCCTTCAGGGCTGGTGGCCGTGCTTACAGCTTAAGCGGGTCGAGCTTGTTCAAGCTGATGCGGAGGGCTTCCAAGCGCGGGCCGTTGCCATAACCTGCCTGACTGTCCCCGGCCTTCGAGCGCCCCGCTAATTCCCGCCGATGCGTTTGCGGCATATCCACATCCTCCGCAGCATCTTCCCACGCGTGCCGGAAAGAATGGAAGGTCAGCCGCCTGTCGGTAATCCCCAGCCCTTCACGCAAGCGGCGTGAGAAACGCTTGCCAAACGGCTCAGTTAGCCGCCCGCGCGCGTCAGCGCGCATAGGATGTAGCTTTCCACCCCATCTTGCGGCCTCTCGGAAGAGGAATTCGCCCTTCGGACGAGATGCGGCAAAATCATGGAAGCCTGCACGCAGTACTTCTTTGTGCAGTGGAATGGTCCGAAAGCTGGCGGCGTTCTTAACTTTCTGCCCGTCGCCTTCATCGGTAATCCGCATCACCCACACGCCACCCTCTTCGAAAACGTCCGCCCCGGTCAGTTGCCCAATCTCTTCTTTGCGCGCGCCTTGGTAGGCCGCTAGTAGAGGTGCCCAGTGATCAATTGTCGCCACCGGCTGGCGTGCGGCCTCCTGGAGCACCAACGCCACTTGATCACCTGTGAAGGGCGCCCGGGATTTCTTTGCGCTGTGCTTTTTCTTCGCGGCGATGAACTTGTATGCGGCCCATGGATCACTGAGCAGATACCCCTGCCCCGGCGCAAAAGCGGTCAACGCCTTGAGCATGGACACATGACGCGCGCGGGTCACATCAGTGATAGACCTCAATCCCTCGGCACGCCCGACCGTCAGTAGGTCAAGAAGCTTCTGACCGCGCAATTTATTGGATGAAGTCACGGCGGGCAGCCCCTCGATAGCGGCCACATACTCGCGCAGGTGTGTAATCGTCAGGTCTTCCACCGCGACATCGCCGTGTAGCTCAATAAACCGCCCCACAACGCCGCCCATAGCCTCGGCGGTCTGATCGCCAGTTCCTTTGGCCTTCACGTATGCCCTTAGAAGTTCACGTAGGCCTGTACTCGTCGGAACGTCTTCACCCAGTGCCCGCAGGGTTTTTGCCTCAGACTCTTTGATCCGGTCCAGCGCTGTCAGCTCTGCTTTGTGGCCAGCCTCCGCAATTGTACGCTCGCCTGATGACGAGACCTGAGGCAAAAGATACACCCTCCCATCTTGCACCTTCACTCCCGCCACCTGCGTATCGGAACCTATGACGGCGCCCCCCGCCGTCATGAAAGCCCGCGCTTTGTCGTGGGCCGCGTATTGGCGCAGCAGGCCTTCCAGCCCCCCCGCCTCGTCATAGAGCTGGCGTTGATCAGGCGGCAAGGCCTCAACTGCGTCAGACAGCGTATCGCGCTGACGCGCGCGCTGTACCGCTTCAATGATCCGGGCCTTTTCCAACGTTACCTGTCGCAATGCCTCGGCGGGGTCAGCGGTGCGCAAGCTGCGCCGCAAATGACTTTTCCCACCGAATGCGGACACTGCCTCGGCAGGGATTCTGAGATTCAGGTGATAGAACCCGTCGCGTTGTTTGGTGCCTTCAATTCTACGCATACTCACCCCCGTGCCACACGATTGTGGCGTGCAATGTGGCACGTTTGGTGGCACCCAGAAACGCAAAAACCCTTGAGAGCAAAGAATTTCTTTGTTCTCAAGGGTTTTTGATTGGTGCGGTCGAGAAGACTCGAACTTCCACGGGAGTTACCCCACAGCGACCTCAACGCTGCGCGTCTACCAATTCCGCCACGACCGCACTGGATTGGTGCG
>ERZ869909.2005-NODE-2005-length-14879-cov-12.666734_pt1 | contig 14879 bp, 16 predicted proteins | sample MGYA00520892_ERZ869909 | MGnify/ENA primary metagenome ERZ869909 (study PRJEB32215, sample SAMEA104723947) | bioreactor metagenome | biome: bioreactor; feature: anaerobic bioreactor; material: water | place: China | collected 2015-03-12 ...
CTCATTTGACGAGCAAACCCAACCGGGTGGGGAAATTTGAATTACCACACTGGGGAAAATTCGCTTGCCCTTGACAGTCTATGCCTTCGCCATCCTGCATGGGGAGAAGGTGGACAACCCGGCGGCCGACGTGGGCGCTGCGTCGATTGCGACCTTCGTGCCCAAGGACCGTGCCTTGTCGCCCTTGGAGATCCGTCTGATGTCGCGGCAGATGGAGTCGGTGGCCACCTATCCGACCATCCGGCTGGCGTTGCGAATGATCCTGCTGACGCTGGTACGCAAGAGCGAGCTGATCGAGGCCACCTGGGACGAGGTCGATTTCGAGAACGCGACCTGGACCATTCCGAAGCAGCGGATGAAGGGGCGCAACCCGCATGTGGTCTACCTGTCGCGCCAGGCGCTGGACATCCTGGTGGCGTTGCACACCTGCGCGGCCGGCTCGAAGTTCGTGCTGCCGTCGCGCTACGACTCAGACCATTGCATGTCGCACGCGACCCTCAACCGGGTCACGCAGATCGTGGCGCAGCGGGCCAAGGCCGCAGGCCTGCCGCTGGAGCCGTTCACCGTCCACGATCTGCGCCGCACAGGTTCGACGTTGCTCAATGAGATCGGGTTCAACCGAGACTGGATCGAGAAGTGCCTTGCGCACGAAGAAGGGCGTTCCTCGCGCTCGATCTACAACAAGGCAGAGTACGCCGAGCAGCGGCGCCACATGCTGCAGGAGTGGGCCAACATGGTCGATGCCTGGATCGACGGGCAGACCTACGTGCCGAAGCTGATGCCGGACAACGTGGTCGTGCCGGTGTTGAGTGCGATGGCCTGAAGCAGGGCCAAGGTTGTCACTTGACAACCTTGGCAATCATTCCCATACTGGAGACTGTTGATGGCCCGGTCCTCTCATCCGAAGAAAGAAGTCGAGGAAGCACTCAGGCACGCCGAAGGGCAGGGCTGGCGCGTGGAAGTCGGTGGCAGCCACGCCTGGGGGCGGATTTATTGTCCGTACAACGATGCGGAGTGTCGCTGCGGCGAGTTCTGTATCACCAGCGTGTGGAGTACGCCGAAGAACCCTGGCAACCATGCGCGCGCCTTGCGGCGAGTCGTGGACAACTGCACGACGCACCGCAAGCAGCAGGAGGCAGCCGACGATGCCGAGGAATAGCACGATGGAATACACCTTCACCCTGAAATACCAACTCGCCGACGATGACCGTGACCCGGATGCGCTGGTCGAGCGCCTGGGCGATGCCGGGTGCGACGATGCCCTGGTCGGCATCGGGCAGCCGGGGCGGCTCGCGCTGGAGTTCACCCGCGAGGCGGACAGTGCGGACGCGGCTGTGCGCAGCGCGTTGGCCGACGTGCGGAGCGCCGTGCCAGCGGCCAGGCTGATCGAGGTCGCGCCTGATCTAGTTGGGCTGACCGACGTGGCCGACATCGTGGGCGTGTCGCGGCAGAACATGCGCAAGCTGATGCTGGCCCATCCGGGCACCTTCCCAGCGCCGGTGCATGAAGGCAGCGCATCGATCTGGCACTTGGCGGATGTGCTGACCTGGCTGCAGGCAAAGGGTAGCTACTCGCTGGCCATGGACGTTCTGGAGGTGGCGTGCGTTGCCTTGCAGGTCAACGTGGCCAAGGAGGGGCGGCGGTTATCGCGCTCAGCTTCCAAGGAGCTGGAATCTCTCGTTGGATGAGGCCGTCGCCAGCCTCATTCCTGACCGGAACCCGCCCGAACAGGGCGGGTTTTTCGCAGGTGGACATCCGGCTTGGCGGCGCTGACGCGAGGGGCTTGCTTGCGCTCTTCGATCCAGGCCTCCACCTCGGCCAGGTCCCACACCACGCAGCGCGGCGTCAGATTGAAACGCCGAGGGAACTCGCCGCGACGCTCCATTTCGTAGATCGTCGTTTCAGCCAAGGGGACGATCTGACGCAACTCATGACGGCGGATGGTGCGCCGAAATGGCAGCAGGCCGTGCTTCGGGAACTGGGGGAGATCGCCGTAGGCGATCGAGCCGGGCAGGGGGAGGGATTCGGTGCGCATGGACTCCTTGGTGCCGTTATCTTGGCCGATGAACGGTGACTGGCTCTTCTCCATGGCGCACTCCGTGAGTGTTCGGCGTTGCAAGGGCGTTGCCGCATGAAGTAATGGTGGCTTTTATTGGCTATCGCGAAAACTCACTGGGGCGTAGAGGAGCGTATATGTTCGTCACCTAAATCCGAGAGCGGAGGATGCGGACACAACGAATGTTGCTCTCTCTGTGAATGAGGCCCTTCCTCGCCTTCCATTGGACTTCCTTTGTCAGCTTGGGACATTTGCTGGCATCGGCGGGTAGCTCATAGGTCTTTGCATCACGCCAAAAGTAGCTAAAATAGCTCCTTTCTACTAGGGGTGCCGCGATGCAGTCCATGTCGGCTCGCGATGCGAAAAATTCATTCGGCAAGTTGATCGACATGGCGCGAGCCGAGCCTGTCGCCATCGAGAAGCATGGCCGGACCGTCGTCGTGGTGCTTTCCATCGAAAGCTACGAGATGCTGCGTGCCGGCGAAGGTGTTTCTGCACCAGTCGGCGGTGCCCAAGCTCACACAGGCAGTCCCAGCAGGGGCGCCGAAGACAAGAACGGAAAGACCTCATGAGTGCGAACAAGGCAGAGCTTCCGCCAGGCTGGACGATGGCCCGAGTGGATCGGGTTGGTGCTGTTCGGCTCGGGCGGCAGCGGTCTCCAGACAAGCACACAGGCGAACATCCCACGAAATATTTGCGCGCAGCGAATATCAAGCCTGCCGGCATCGATCTGACCGATGTTCTGACGATGGATTTCACTCCATCGGAGCGAGTCATCTTCGGACTGCGGCTTGGCGACGTCTTGTTGACAGAAGCATCGGGCAGTTCAAGCCAAGTCGGACGAGCAGCACTTTGGCGAGGAGAACTCGCTGAGTGCTGCTATCAGAACACAATCATTCGATTCCGGCCCCACGCAGTAACGCCTGACTATGCACTGACGGTTTTCAGGTACTACGTGGCATCTGGCGCCTTTGCACGTTTAGCGAGAGGTGTAGGAATCCAACATCTCGGCGCGAGTCGGTTTGCGGGAATGGCATTCCCGCTCCCACCGTTGAAGGAGCAGACGCGTATCGCGAAAGCCGTTGAAGGCAGGCTTGGCGAGATTCGCGATGCAGAGTCGCATCTGCGAAGCGCGTTGGGTCACCTGGAGGCTCAGCGGAAAGAGATATTGGCTGCGGCAGCCCATGGAGAGTTGGTTGTCTCGCCGCGGGGCAGCGCAGAGAGCGCTGAAGAAGTCGCGAAGACGCGGAAGAACCTCACCCCGAGAACGACCAGTCCGCAGGACTCGCTGTTCGACCTTAGTGACGGAGTGCAATCGGAAGGTGGCTCGCCGCCTCTCCCTTCGGGCTGGATATCGGTGCGGGTTGATGAAGCAGGCACCGCTCGTTTAGGGAGGCAGCGTTCGCCCCAGCATCATCGAGGCGAGCATCTGCGACCTTACCTGCGGGTGGCCAATGTGCTGGAAGATCGGATTGACACGACTGAAGTTTATGAAATGAACTTCTCGCCCGACGAGTACAAGAGTTACATGCTTGAGTACGGCGACATCCTTCTGAATGAAGGCCAAAGCCTCGAACTCGTTGGTCGCCCCGCAATGTTCCGCGACCAGGTTTCTGGTGCTTGCTTTCAGAACCACCTGATTCGATTTCGTGCGGGTGCGGCAGTAGATCCTGAGTTCGCGCTTTTGGTCTTCCTCCATTACCTGCACTCCGGAAAGTTCCGAAGCCTGGCCAGAGGCTCTACGAACATCGCCAATTTGGGATTGGAGCGCTTTCGGTCGATGCCGTTTCCCGTGCCTCCGCTGGAGGAGCAGAAAACCATTGTCAAGGAAGCCCGACAGCGCATGGATGCCGTGAGTGCCCAAATGACGGCTGTGCGTTCATCGATGGATCGCCTGCCTGAGATGGAGCGGGAGTTGCTCGCCGCCGCTGTGGCGGGAGAACTGGTCGAGCAGGACCCTAACGATGAGTCGGCGCACGAGTTGCTCGCCAGGCTTGGCGAGCCCAAGGAAGCCGTGGCGGCCTCATCTATGACCAAACAAGAAAAGGCTTCAAAAGGAGGCGCAATGAAGAGAAAGTCTGCTGGCTCACCTCCTTCGGTCGGCCGTACACCAAAACTTGGAGAGGTCCTGAAGAAGGCCGGGCGCCCGCTTGCTCTGCCTGAGCTCTTTGCGCTCGCCGGCTTTGACCGGGATGAGCCTGAGCAAGTGGAACTGTTCTATCTGGCCCTTCGCTCCGAACTCAACCACACCATCAGACAAATAGGCGGAGATACCGAGAACGCCATGCTGGAGGAGATCGGCGATGCGACTTGACAAGGTCACGATCGGGGAGTTCAAGAACTTACGCAATCTGCAAGTCGACTTCGACGAGAAGTCGCCCTACACCGTCTTGGTTGGTGAGAACGGAGCGGGCAAGTCGAACCTGATTGAAGCGCTGTCGCTCATCTTCAGAAATCTTGACCTTGATGTTGAGGCGCCCTTCAGCTATCAGATCCGTTATCAGTGCCGGGAGCACGACGTAGAGATTCACGCGGAACGCGACCAGTTTCCCCGATTTTCAGCTCGGTCGCTCGGTGCTGGCGAGTACGTTGAGCTTGCCCGGAAGCGCTTCATGGCGGAAGACGAACACGGCCGACCGCTTTACCGTCCAGGCTTTGTATTCGGTTACTACTCTGGTCCGAGCGACAGGCTGGCCGTCATATTCGAGAAGCATCGCGAACGGTATTACAACTGGATCATCAAGTCGGCGGAACAGCGCGGCAGCGCACGCATCGCAGACCCCAATAGCCTTCGCAGGCTGTTCTACGCACAGACGCTGCATGGACAGTTCGCGCTGATCGCTTTCTTCATGAGCGCGAGCAGCGGTGGTGACGACGATCGGTCATTCCTTCGCGAGCATCTGCAGATCGATGGCCTCGACAGCGTTCTGTTCGCGCTAAAGCGTCCCCCATGGAAGAGGCAGGGTGGAGACTCGCGCTTCTGGGGTGCGGTGGGTGAGGTTCAAGAATTCCTGAGCCGGCTCTTTGAGAAGGCCATGCTTCCAGCACGCATGGACAGGCGCATTTCGGTCGATCTTACGAAAAACCCGGTGGTGGAGAGTTTGTATCTGTTTCTGCCCACAGCGGCAGCGCTCCAGCAGGTGTTCTCTTCCTATACGGATCAGTACGCCTTCTTCACCGCGCTGGAGAGCATGCACTTGTCCAAATTGCTTGGCGAAGTGAGGACACGAGTGCGAATGACGCCGGCCGCGGGCGGTGGAGAGGTCACCTACCGCGATCTAAGCGAGGGCGAACAGCAGCTACTGCTTGTTCTGGGCCTATTGAAATTCACTGCGCGTGAGGAGGCGTTGTTCCTGCTCGATGAACCGGATACACATCTGAATCCAAGCTGGAGCACTCAGTATCTGGAATTTTTGGATCGCTTCATCCGTGGTCGTGACAGTTGCCACATTGTCATGTCATCGCATGATCCACTGGTATTTGCAGGGCTCAAACGAGATCAGGTGAGAATCTTTCGCTGCGATGCGGAAGGCAGGGCGGTCGCTGAGCTTCCGGACAATGATCCTCGCGGAATGGGCGTTGCCGCCATTCTTACGAGCGATTTGTTCCGCCTGCGGTCAACTCTCGACCCAAAGACGCAGGGCGAACTGGATCGGCAACGTACTCTTGCGATGAAAGAGGCGCTCACTCCTGAAGAAGAAGCAGAGCTTCGCGAGATCAAGTTCCGATTGAGGGATCTGGGCTTGGACCAGACGATTCGTGATCCGCTCTTTGAGCAGTTTGTGAAGGCGTGGACCGAGCAACAAGAGCCTGCATGGGCGGAGACCGTTCAACTTACTCCGGAGCAGTTGGAAGCGCGAGCGAAGTTGGCGGCCAAGATCGTCGAGCAGCTTCGCGAGACTGAGGGTGAGTAATGCGCTTTATCGATCTTGAAGAACTCAAACCGAAGATCAGACACCTGTTGCCGGCGTTGGAGGCTGCCCATGCTGCCGTTCTTGCCGAGGCGGACCCCGTCCAGCGCGCCGCCCTCATAGCTGCCAATCGCGGCCACTGGGTGGCGCTGCGTGCCGAGTTTTCAGCCTACTCGCACGGCAAGTGCTGGTATGTCGAATGCAAGAACCCTGGCACTGATGACGATATCGATCACTTCCGACCAAAATCAGGAGTGAAAGAGGACGGAACGCATCCAGGCTATTTCTGGTTCGCGTTTGATTGGAAGAATTTGCGCCTTAGTTGCCATCGAGCAAATCGTCCCCGTATCAACCCAGACGGGGCAGGTACTGGAGGGAAAGCGGGGCACTTCCCCTTGGTGAATCCGGCAGCAAGAGCGTTCACGCCAGCTGAGGGAAAGGGCCATGAAGTGCCGGCGTTGCTCGATCCAACCGATCCGCAAGACGTGGCAATGTTGACGTTTCAGCAGAACGGGGAGGTCGCCCTTTCACCGCAATTCAAAGGGCAGACGGCAGCGGAGGCGAAGCTCTCCGCAAGCCGCTTGATTCTGCACTTGGATTGGCCGGCGTTCAGAGAGGCGAGAGTGGTGCTCTACAACCAGATTGAAAGAACCGTTGACCGACTGGTCCGAGAAGCGCCTAACGGCGATCCGAATGTGCCTCCGACGCAAGCGTTCTATGACGCTATCCGAGATTTGAAGAATGCAATGAAGTCTGATCAAGAGTATTTCGCTGCGGCGCGGGTCTATGTTGAATCGTTTAAACACATCTGGTGGGTGCGTGAAGTCGTAATGAAGGTGGCCGCATGAAGAAGGCAACTCTGACTGCCAATGCGGACGCGGGCGCGCTGGTTCGCAAGCTTTGGCAGTACTGCAATGTTCTGCGAGACGATGGCCTCTCGTACCCTGACTACGTAGAACAGCTCACGTATCTTCTGTTCCTCAAGATGTCCGATGAGCAGGAGGGCGGCCCCGTCCCTGCAGAGTATGGATGGCGCTCGCTCGTTAACCTGGACGCCGACGCAATGCGGACCCAGTACGAACGGGTACTGGTCGAAATGGCTCAGCAAGGAGGCATGCTGGGGCTGATATTCAGGAACGCGAAGAACAAGATCCGTGATCCCGCGAAGCTGAGGCTACTCGTAGTCGATCTGATTGGACAGACCGAGTGGACTGGACTTTCGAGCGATCTGAAGGGCGACGCATATGAAGGCTTGCTGGAGAAAAATGCTCGGGACACAAAGAGTGGTGCGGGCCAATATTTCACTCCGCGATCCTTGATTGATGTGATCGTTGAGTGCGTCGACCCTCAACTGGGCGAAGTCGTTTGCGACCCTGCATGTGGTACCGCCGGGTTCTTGCTCGCTGCTCATGATTACCTGAGACGAAGCAATCCGAAAATGACGCGAGCGCAGCAGAAGAAGCTGGCCACAAAGTCGATTCGCGGAGTTGAGCTTGTTGAGGAGGTCGCACGTTTGGCGACGATGAACCTATTGCTGCATGGAGTCGGCGGCAATGCGGAATCCGAGTTGCCGATCACGTGCGCGGATAGTCTCAAGACGCCTCCGAAGCATCACGTGGATGTTGTGCTGACAAACCCGCCATTTGGCATCAAGGGTAGCGTGACATACACGCAGGATCAAAAGAGCGTTCGCGGCGACGACAGCTTGACAGTGGTGCGCGCAGATTTCTGGGTTCAGACCGCAAACAAGCAACTCAACTTCCTTCAGCATATCGTCGCGCAACTGAAGCCTGGTGGACGGGCGGCTGTTGTCGTGCCGGACAACGTCTTGTATGAAGGCGGAGCAGGAGCGGTCATCCGTCGGCGGCTGCTGGAAACATGCAAGCTTCACACGCTCTTGCGGCTTCCGGCGGGGCTGTTCTATGCCCAGGGGGTCAAGGCTAACGTACTCTTCTTCGACCGACGTCAGGCGGAGGAAAAGCCGCTGCGATCTGAGCATCTATGGATCTACGAGTTGCGCACGACGAAGCGCTATTCCCTGAAGACAAATCCGCTTCAGCGCGAAGACCTCGACGAGTTTTTGAAGCTCTACAAGAGCGGTAAGGCTCGGCGGGATGCGGCTGGGAAGGTCACTACCGGGGGATCATCGTCTCGGTCTTACCGTATACAGGAGATCCTTGCCACCGAGGAGTGCTTGTGGGACATGGCAGCAGCCGAGGAGGACGGGAATGCACGTCAGCCCGGGTTGGCAAGACTGGACGAACTCTCTCGCTTGGTTGCCGATGACCTTCAGCGCGCACTTGCGTTGATTAAAGGTCAAGTGGAGTGATGCTCTTGTCGATGATTGGCTGGATCGCCCATTGAACGTGAACGGGGCGTCGGGAGACGCCCCGTTCATTGAGCAGCATCGGTCTCCTTGCAATGGTCCTTTAACGAGGCCAGTCGTCGCTGCGCACATTCTCGAAGAAGTCGGGGCCGACCTCGATGCGCAGCGAAGTGTGGCGCTGCAGGATCTTCCGTGCCACTTCGGGTGAGGCGTAGTCCGTGAAATCGAGGATGTAGCTGTAGACCATCTCGCCGCTGTGGCCATCCTGCGGTTCGGCGTCCACATCAACGAGGTTGCCCACTTCGTGCGGGTCCAGGCCCAACAGATCGGCATAGGCCTGGGACATGCTGCGCACGGGCGGCCCGTCTTCGTGGTCGTCGCCACCCCAGTCCATATCGAGATCTGCGTTGGTCACTTGGCAGTCCACCGACCCAAAGCAGTGGCGGCCCAAACGCTGCACGCTCAGGGTGCCTTCCACATTGACGATGTGGCCCGCGTAGGGGCGCTCGGTGTCGATGCCAAGGCCGACGTGTCCGTCGAGGTCGATATCCAGCGCACCGCCGACCGGGACTTTCTCGAACTCGACCTCGAAATCGAAATAGACCTCATCGACGCCATCGTAGTTGGCGTTCGCCATTTCGCTGTTCACGTCGTCATCCTCGATGACCACCTGGTCAACGTGCTGGCGCAGGTAGTCCTCGAAGGCGGCATAAGAGGCATGGATGCGCGTGTGGGGCGCTCGTTCCCGGAAGGCCGTTTCGATCAGTTCCTGCAAGCGATTCGGGGGCGGGGCTGCCCCCAGTTCACTGGCGCGTTGATCGAGCAGGTCTTCGTCCAGCACGACGTGGTAAACGTCGGCCAGGCGCGCGGGTTCTTGCGTGGTGGCTTGCGCCGCCTGGTAGGCGGCAAACGTCTTGTAGCCCAATGCGGCGGCGATGAGTTGCTGCGCATGGCCAAGCGGCACAGGCACGGCAGCAGCGGCACTGTTCTTGCGAAGGGAATGGGCGAGGTCGGAAATGCCGAGGGACATACGATTCTCCTGTTTCAGCGGGGACCAATCGAGCGCTTACTTGGTCCACGCCCAGGCGACATCGCATGGTGGGTGGCACAAAGAGGGAGAAATCAGGGAAACCGGTCTTGATTGAGCCGCTCGAAGCTCAGGCGGACGAGGCCTTGGCGACATTATCCGCAGAATCAGCCCAAGCACAAACCCCATCCGGGGCCAGATCGTCGCAGGGGCGTCCCCGGCCAAGGGATGGCCGGTCGCGCTGTCGTGCTGCGCATCGAGCCCCACTGCGCGGGTCTCGCCCCCGGTGGGCTTCCATCGTTCCCTCGCTGCGCTCGGCTGACGCCTCCGGCCCCGCTTTGTGATCGGGGCCTGCGCGCTCCGCTTGCCCGGTCAAGTCTGTGAGGGCGGGGAGGGCGGTCTTGCTGTTCCCTTCACCGTATCACGGCGTTCTCGCCGTCAAGGGCTGCGCGCCTTTGGCGCTTGCGGCCGTAGCCGTCTTCGACCCTGTGACGGCTTGCGCTGCGCCGTGCTGGGGCCGGTTCCAGGCAATTCCGCCTGAGCAACCGGAGCACGATCATGTCGCAACTTTCTCTGTCTCTCGATTCTTCGCTGCTGGTGCGTGACGCACAGGGGCGTTACCTGTTGGCGTCGGCGGACCAGATTCTGGCGGCGGCACGTCAGGTCATCGATCTGAAGAACCCGCGCGGGACACTGTTCACATCGCCGGCGCTGGTCAAGGACTACCTGCGCACCAAGCTGGCCAACTTCGGGCACGAAGTCTTCGCGGCGCTGTTCCTCGACAGCCAGCATCGGCTGATCGAGTACGTGGAACTGTTCCGCGGCACCATCGACCAGGCATCGGTGTATCCGCGCGAGGTGGTGAAGGAGGCCCTGCGGCTCAACGCGGCAGCGGTGGTCTTTTCGCACAACCATCCGAGCGGGAGTCCCGAGCCGAGCCAGGCCGATAGGGTCCTGACCCAGCGCCTCAAGGAGGCCCTGGCGCTGGTGGACGTGCGCACGCTGGATCACATCGTCGTGGGTGGTGCAGTTACCACGTCATTCGCCGAATGTGGCCTGCTCTGACCACGGGGGCTTCGGCCCCCTTTTTGCTGCGCCCAGCGGCGCAACTCCGGCCCTCGCGGGTCTGCGCGTGCTGCGCACTTGCCGAAGGCAGGTCTGCGTGGGTGGTGGGGTGGGGCGGTCTTGCTGTTCCCTTCATCGTGCCACGGCGTTCTCGCCGTCAAGGGCTGCGCGTGCAAGCACGCTGGCGGCCTCCGGCCGTCTTCGACCCCTGACCGCTTGCGCTGCGCCGTGCCCCGGAGGTGACGGGCAATTCCGCCCGGCAATCTTCAGGAGTTCACCATGAACAACGCACTCATCACCGACGCGCAGCGCGCGATGCTGCTGGCCAACGGCCGCGACTCTTTGGACAACCCGGACTTCGATCCGGCGCCCGTGGTCAAGCTCTTCACGCCGGACGCTGGCGCGACCTGGCTGCTGACCGAGATTGATCCCGACGACCACGATCACGCCTTCGGCTTGTGCGACCTGGGCTTGGGGATGCCGGAAATCGGCTGGGTCAGCCTGGGCGAGTTGGCGACTGTGCGCGGTGGGCTGGGCTTGCCGATCGAGCGTGACCTGGCGTTCCGCGCCGAGAAGCGGTTGAGCGCCTATGCGCGCGATGCGCGCCTGGCTGGGCGGGTCGTCGTTTGACTCGGCCCTTGGAGCGCCGCAAGGCGCTCCTTGCACTTTCTCAACCATCACAGGAGATCAATGCCATGGGCAGCCTTCACGACTACATCATCGAAATCACGGCGCAGCACGATGCGCTCAAGCCGTTCGCACCGGAGAACGGCCAGCCCTTGCGCTTCAGGATCGGCGACGCGGTGATTTACACGAACGATGCCGGCTTGCAGTTCCGGCGCCGCGTTACCGGGTTCTACCGACCTGCCGAACCTTCGGGGCTGTACGCGCGCGGCGCGCGCTATCTGCTGAACTCGTCCTCGCCGTGGATGCCGATTTCGGAATCCAGCCTGCGCCCTGACGACTCGGCCTGAAGCCTTCGCGCCCCTGACGGGGCGCTGCGCGCTTCGCTTGCCTCCAGGGGAAAGCCCTGCGGCCTATCCCCGCCGCGCGGTACTTGGCGCCCCTCGAAGACCGCCGAACCGGCTGCGCCGGATCGGCCAGGAACCAATCGCAGTTCCAACAGCAGAGGCCGCTCCTTGATGCTTTGTGCATGAGGGCCGTCCTGGGCGTTGTGTTCATCGGGCATCGAAGTCATGGCGTCCCCGGCCAATGCGACACGGCCGGTCGCGCTGTCGTGCTGTGCATCGAGTCACCTGCGGCGTCTCGCCCCCGTCGGGCTTCCATCGTTCCCTCGCTCCGCTCGGCTGACGCCTCCGGCCCAGCTTCCAGCTTCGGGCCTGCGCGCTTCGCTTGCCGTGCAGTCGGCACATTAAGGCGGCCGTTGCCATGTCCAGCGGTCTTCCCTGACTTCATCACCTTGCTCGCGACTGTAGCCCGCGGCCGTGTGCCGTCAAGGCGCGCAGGGCCGTGTCCTCGGCTGCGCCTGCGGGCCGCACCAACCCTGCGCTTGTCTCCTTGACGGCCCCCGTCCGCGCGCTCCTGACCGTCGCGGGCGATGAACTCAGGAAAGACGGTGGCAACGAAGCCAGCCGGGTTCTTCGTGCCGACCGCACCGAACAGCCGAAAGGCTGGGCTCCGAATCTTGGAATCCGGTGTGCGGAGTGAAAAGCAAACCCCTTTTGTCAGGAGAAAGACCATGCAACTCGCATCCCGTTTCGCTTCCCGCTCCCCGTCGCTGCGCAGCGATTCCCCGCTGTCCGATGACCAAATCCGCCGCGTGGCTCCGTCCATCTTCGCGGACGCCCCGCATGAAAGCCGTTCCGAGCGGTACAGCTACATCCCCACCGCCGCCGTGCTGACCGAACTGCGCAAAGAAGGCTTCCAGCCCTTCATGGTGACGCAGACCCGCGTGCGCGATGAAGGCAAGCGCGAGCACACAAAACACATGATTCGGCTGCGCCACGCCAGCCAGATCAACGGGGCGGAAGCCAATGAAATCGTGTTGCTCAATTCCCATGACGGGACGAGCAGCTATCAGATGCTGGCCGGCATGTTCCGCTTCGTTTGCAGCAATGGCCTTGTCTGCGGCGACACCGTGGCGGATGTGCGCGTGCCCCACAAAGGCGACGTGGCCGGGCACGTCATCGAAGGCGCTTATCAAGTGTTGGGCGGCTTCGAGCAGGTGAAGGAATCCCGCGACCTGATGCGCGGCATCACGCTGGACGATGGCGAGGCCGAAGTGTTCGCCCGCGCCGCGCTGGCCCTCAAGTACGACGACCCGGACAAGCCCGCACCCATCACCGAATCACAAATCCTGATGCCGCGCCGGTTCGATGACCGCCGCTCCGACCTGTGGAGCGTATTCAACCGCACGCAGGAGAACTTGACCAAGGGCGGGCTGCATGGCCGCGCCGCGAATGGCCGTAGGCAGAGCACGCGCCCGGTGCAGGGCATTGACCAAAACATCCGTCTGAACCGTGCCTTGTGGCTGCTGGCCGATGGCATGCGCGCCCTCAAAGCCTGAATCGTCTCTCCCGCCGGAGGGGCGGATTCCCCTCCATTCCTTGTTTCATTCGATTGGAGATACACCATGAACGCCACTACCCAAACTGAAGCCCGCGCCATCAACACCGCCGCCGCTATCCCGCTGGAAGCCGCCGACCCGAGCAAGAACCTGATTCTGGTTCCGCTGTCGCGGTTGGTGCTGCGCCCCACGGGCCGCAACGTGCGCAAGACCCCGCGCATGTCCATCCCCGAACTGGCCGCGTCCATTCAGCGCGTGGGCCTGCTGCAAAACCTGATCGCAATTGCCGCCGCCGATGGCGAGCATTACGAAGTCGTGGCCGGTGGCCGCAGGCTGGCCGCGTTGAAGCTGCTGGCCAAGAAGCACCGCATCCCGAAGGAATGGGAGGTGCCTTGCCTGTTGGTCGCCGATGGCACGGCTCGCACCGCCAGCCTCACCGAGAACGTGCAGCGCGAAGTCATGCACCCGGCAGACCAGTTCGAGGCGTTCGCCGCGCTGGCGGCCGAAGGCCGACCCATCGAGGACATTGCGGCGGATTTCAGCGTGACGCCGCTGGTGGTGCAGCGCCGCCTGAAGCTGGCGAACGTCTCACCGCGCCTGATGGTCGACTATCGCGCCGATGCCATCACGCTCGATCAGTTGATGGCACTTGCCATCACTGACGACCACGCCGCGCAAGAAAGCGCGTTCTACGATGTGCCGACGTGGCAGCGCCACCCGTCCAATTTGCGCGAACGTCTTACCGAGCGCGATATCGACGCCTACCGCCATCCGCTGGTGCGCTTTGTCGGGCTGGATACCTACGAGCAGGCGGGCGGCGGTGTTCGCCGCGACCTGTTCGCGGAAGGCGATGCGGGTGTGTATCTGACCGATGCTGCGCTGCTGGAACGGCTGGCGCAAGACAAGCTGGCTGGCATCGCCGCCGAGGTGAAAGCCGAAGGCTGGGCGTGGGTGGATGCCACACCCGGCGCAACTTATGCCGACCTGCACGCCTTCCAGCGTGCCCCGAGGGAACGCCGCGAACCAACCAAGCGTGAAGCGCAACGCATCGAGAAACTGCAAACCAAGATGCAGGCCATTGGCGAAGCCCTCGATGATGCGTTGGAAGCCGAGGCCAAGGCGCTGCGCACGTTGGAACGCCTGCGGCAGGGTTTCGGTAGCGAGGAAGCCGAGAGCGACGACGAAGGCGACACGACAAACGAGACGCACGGCCCCGCCATGTCCGACCGACTGGCGCAGCGCTTGAGCGCGCACCGCACGGCGGCGCTGCAAATCGAAGTGGCGCGGCATCCGCAAGTGGCGCTGGCCGCGCTGGTGCATGGCATGGTGCAGGCCGTCTTGCAGGCCAGTCACTATGGGAACGACCTGCAGCTGGGCGTGCGCCTCACGGTGCAAGACCGGCTGGAAGGCATGGCCCCGGACTGGCCTGAATCGTCCGCCGCTGTCGCCCTGCGCGAACTGCAACAGGCATGGGGAGGCAAGCTGCCCGAGGACAGCGCCGAGCTGTTCGCCGCGCTGCTGGCGATGGAACAAGGCGACCTGGTCAAGCTGCTGGCCGTGTGCGTGGCTTCGACGGTGGACGTGGTGACGCCTCGCGCCACGCCGCACCAGCCCGGCGCGGAACTGGCGCAGGCCGTGGGCCTCGACATGGCGGCATGGTGGCAGCCGACCGCCGAGGGGTATTTCCGGCATGTGCCGAAAGCAGCAATTCTCCAAGCCGTCGGCGAGTACGCGCCGGAGCACGTCACGCGGCTGGCGAAGCTCAAGAAGGCCGACATTGCCAGCGAAGCCGAGCGGCTGGCCGATGGCACTGGCTGGATGCCGGTGGTGTTCAAGACCGGGAATGAGACGGAGCCGCAGGAAGTGACAGACGAAACCGATGCGCCGGAGGAAACCGCCGAGGTGGAGGGCCAGGCGCTGGCCGCGTGAGGATGGAACATGGCCCCGGCGCGCTGCGCCGGGGGGGG
>ERZ869909.2007-NODE-2007-length-14872-cov-255.036228_pt1 | contig 14872 bp, 14 predicted proteins | sample MGYA00520892_ERZ869909 | MGnify/ENA primary metagenome ERZ869909 (study PRJEB32215, sample SAMEA104723947) | bioreactor metagenome | biome: bioreactor; feature: anaerobic bioreactor; material: water | place: China | collected 2015-03-12 ...
CGACGCGCAGCGCAGCTTCCTCCCGGCCGAACGTATAGCGCAACATCATCGCCACCGAAAGTATCGTGGCGAGCGGGTTGGCGACACCCTGCCCAGCGATGTCCGGAGCGGAGCCGTGAGACGGCTCGTACAAACCCTTGTTGTTCTCGTCCAGCGAAGCGGACGGCAACATGCCGATCGAACCGGTCAGCATCGAGGCTTCGTCCGAGAGAATGTCACCAAACATGTTGCCGGTGACCATCACGTCGAACTGCTTGGGCGCACGCACCAGCTGCATCGCGGCGTTATCGACCAGCATGTGGCTGAGCTCGACGTCCGGGTACTCGGGCGCGAGCTCAGTCATCACGTCCCTCCACAACTGGGTGGTCTCGAGCACGTTCATCTTGTCGACCGAGCACAAGCGCTTGCCGCGTTTGCGAGCGGCCTCGAACGCGACCCGACCGATACGCCGAATCTCGCTTTCAGTGTAGTGCATGGTGTTGAAACCGTAGCGCTCGCCGCCACGCTCCTCGATCCCGCGCGGCTGACCGAAATAGATGTCACCGGTGAGCTCGCGGACAATGAGAATGTCGAGGCCGGCAACCACCTCGGGCTTCAGCGAGGAAGCATTTGCCAGCTCCGGATAGAGAATCGCGGGACGAAGATTGGCAAACAGGCCGAGCTCCTTGCGGATTGCCAGGAGGCCTCGCTCGGGGCGCTGCTCACGCGGGAGCGTGTCCCATTTCGGGCCACCTACAGCGCCCAGCAGGACTGCATCGGCAGCCTTTGCCAGCCGGCTGGTCGCCTCCGGATAGGGAGTGCCCGTGGCATCCACCGCACCGCCACCGATCAGCGCCTCTTCCATCTCGAAGCCCAGTTCGAGTGCTTCGAGTACCCGAACGGCCTCGGCCATGATCTCGGGACCGATGCCGTCACCCGGCAATACACAGATCTTCATCACTTCTCCAGACAAGCCCGGGGCCAAGGCACTCAGGCGAAATAGTAGGGATGCATGTCACGGCGCTTCTGCTCGAAGGCACGAATCTCTTCGGCATGACGAAGGGTCAGACCGATATCGTCCCAACCGTTGAGCAAACACTCCTTGCGGAAGGCGTCGACCTCGAATCTCACCAGCTCGCCGTTGGGGCGGGTAATCGTCTGCGACTCGAGATCGATCGCCAGCCGATAGCCCTCGGTAGCCATGCATTCGCGAAAAAGCGTATCGACGGTCTCTGAGGGAATCACGATCGGCAGCAAGCCATTCTTGAAACAGTTGTTGAAGAAAATGTCTGCGAAACTCGGCCCGATCAGCACCCGGATGCCGAAATCCTCCAGCGCCCAAGGCGCATGCTCGCGCGAACTGCCGCAACCGAAGTTGTCACGGGTAAGCAGAACCTGCGCGCCCTGATAGCGCGGCTGATTGAGGACGAAGTCCGGGTTCTTCGGGCGCGCGCTGCAATCCTGGCCGGGCTCGCCGTGGTCGAGATAACGCCATTCGTCGAACAGGTTCGGCCCAAAGCCGCTGCGCTTGATCGACTTGAGGAATTGCTTGGGGATGATTGCATCGGTATCGACATTGGCGCGATCAAGCGGCGCCACCAAGCCGTCCAGTAACTTGAATGCGTTCATTATTTCACGGCCCTCTGAATGGCTTCGCCACCCTTCTCGATATCCTTGCCGACGCCATGAATGGTGTTGCAACCAGCCAAAGCCAACCCGATGAACAACGCGCCAAGCACCATTGCGGTCAGTTTCATGCCATTCTCCTCACAGCAGATTACGCACATCCACGAAGCGCCCCTCGACCGCGGCCGCGGCCGCCATTGCGGGGCTGACCAGGTGAGTTCGTCCGCCAGCACCCTGGCGCCCTTCGAAGTTCCGGTTGGATGTCGAGGCACAGTGCTCGCCAGCCTCGAGGCGGTCGGCGTTCATCGCCAGGCACATCGAACAACCGGGTTCGCGCCACTCGAAACCCGCCGCCAGAAACACCTCGTGCAAGCCCTCGGCCTCGGCCTGGCGCTTGACCAGGCCCGAACCCGGCACCACGAGCACCCGTTTGACGCTGTCCGCCTTACGCCGGCCCCGCGCCACTTTGGCTGCCTCGCGCAAATCCTCGATGCGCGAATTGGTACATGAGCCAATGAAGACCTGATCGACCGGAATCTCGCCGATCGGCATGTCCGGCGACAGACCCATGTACTTGAGCGCGCGCTCGACGCCGTCGCGCTTGACCGGGTCATCGATCGAGGCTGGATTCGGCACCCGGCCAGTGACACCGGTAACCATCTCGGGCGAGGTGCCCCAGGTAACCTGCGGCTCGATCTCGCTCGCATCGAGTACGACGACCTTGTCGAACTCGGCACCGGCATCCGAATGCAGGGTACGCCAATAGGCAACCGCCTTGTCCCAAGCATCCCCGCTCGGGGCGTAGGGCTTGCCACGCAGGTAGTCGATGGTGGTGTCATCCACCGCCACCAGACCGGCACGCGCACCCGCCTCGATCGCCATGTTGCACACCGTCATCCGGCCTTCCATCGACAACGCACGGATCGCAGAGCCACCGAACTCGATCGCAAAGCCGGTTCCGCCAGCGGTGCCGATACGCCCGATGATGGCGAGCACGATGTCCTTGGCGGTCACGCCCGGCCCAACTTCGCCATCGACCCGCACCAGCATGGTCCGCGACTTCTTTTGCAGCAGACACTGGGTTGCGAGCACATGCTCGACCTCGGAGGTGCCGATACCGTGCGCGAGACAGGCGAACGCGCCGTGCGTGGACGTATGCGAGTCGCCGCAGACCACGGTCATGCCGGGAAGGGTCGCACCGTTCTCGGGCCCGATCACATGCACGATGCCCTGGCGCTCGTCACGGAACGGGAAATAGGTCAGCGCACCGTACTCGCGAATGTTGGCGTCCAGCGTCTCAACCTGGGTGCGGGACACCGGATCCTTGATGCCCTCGTCCCAGTGGTCGGTCGGGGTGTTGTGGTCGGCGGTAGCGACAATCGAACTGACCCGCCACGGCTTGCGGCCGGCCAGCTTGAGGCCCTCAAAGGCCTGCGGGCTGGTGACCTCATGGACCAGATGGCGGTCAATGTAGATCAGCGCGGTACCGTCGTCCTGCTGACGGACGAGATGGCTCTCCCAGAGTTTCTCGTACAAGGTTTGGGGCTTCATCCGATCACTTCCACTGAATCGAAACGTTCAATTATTTCACAGGGCGCCAACGCTGAATAGCGTTGCCGCCCTCCCGCGATATCAGGCAAAGTCACCGTCTCGCGCCTACGTAGAGTGGCATCACGCGATTGGCGGCCTCGGTCAGCTCGCGCTTTCGGTTCGCGTGAGCCGGATGGGTGGACAGCCATTGAGGTGGTGCAGCCCCGGACAGGGTCGCCATCTTGTCCCACAGCGTCACCGCGGCTCTCGGGTCGTAACCGGCTCGCGCCGCCAGTTCGACACCGATCCGGTCGGCCTCGGTTTCATGCAGGCGGGAATGCGGCAACTCGAACGTGACTCGGGCGATGGACGACATGATGTCCTGCCCGGGCCCGCCGACGCCGAGTACCGCACTCGCAATCGACACCCCCATCCCGGTCGCCATGCTTCGCGACACACGCTCCCGCGCATGCTCGCGCAAGGCATGTGCCATCTCATGCCCCATCACCGCGGCGATCTCGTCGTCGGTCAGTTGCAGGCGCTCGATCAACCCCGAGTAGATCGCCATCTTGCCCCCGGCCATGCACCACGCGTTGAGATCATCAGACTGCAGAACATGGATCTCCCACGCCCAGCGCGGCGCATCTGCACGGAATGCGCCGGTATGCGGCACAAGCCGGTTCATGATAGTGCGCACCCGTGCGACCTGACGGGCATCGCGGTCCAGTTTTCCGGCTTTGCGTGCCGCTTCGATGACCTCCCGATATTGCAGCGCGGAGGCCTGCTCGACCTCCTGGGCGGAAACCATCATCATCTGCTGGCGTTGAACACCCACCGCGCCGGCCCCGGTGGTCTGCACCGTCTGACACGCACCGAGCAACAGCGCAAGCAGCGCGACAAGCAATAGTCTCGAACGTCCAAACATCCTTTGAACCCTCAGTCTTCACGCGGTTCGAGCAAACCGCGAATCAGCCAAACCAGCCCAATCAGCGCGAACCCCGATCCGATCGTAAACGTCCAGGCCGCACCGATGCTGTCCCAGGTAAAACCGCTGAGCAAGCCTCCGATCATACCGCCGGCGCCAAACGACAGGCTGCCGTACAAGGCTTGCCCACTCGCCTGTAATCTGCCGGGAAACCATCGGTTTACCAGCGTGATCGCCGCTGCATGATAGGCGCCGAATGTCGCGCCGTGGAGCAGTTGTGCAACAACAAGTATCGGCAGGCTCCCGACACCCCAACCGATCATTACGAAGCGTACGACCGCGGCAGCAAACGCAAACAGCAACACCGAACGCATGCTGAAGCGCCTTGCCATGCGCGGCATCAGCAGGAACACCACGATCTCCGACAGCACACCAAGCGTCCACATCCATCCGACAAGCGACTTGCCATAACCGTTCTCGACCAGATAGATGGAGTAGAAAACGTAGAGCGCACCATGTGCGGCCGACATGAAGAAACAGGCCCCGAAAAGTGCCTGTATATGGGGCTGCCTCAACGTTGTCGCGAGGCTGGCCGGGAGCCGCGCCTCTACCGGACGCCCGGCTTCCGGTACCCATACTGCGCACAGCAGGATCGTCGCGAGAATCAAGGTGCTCATCCACAGCAGCGAGGACACCGGCAGATGGTCGAGCGCGTAACCAATGAGCAGTACCGCGACGATGAAACCGGCCGAGCCCCAGGAACGGATGGTGCCGTAGCGATGCCCTTCCCCGCCCAGATGATTGAACGTCGTGCTCTCCACCAGCGGGAGCGCGGCGCTCCAGAAAAAACTCATCAGCGCCATCGCGACGAAAACCCCGAGGAAGTCGCTGGTGACGAAGAACAGGCAGAAGCCGAGCAGACTCGCGAGCGCCGAGATCCGTACGATGGGCATGCGCACGCCGGTGCGCTCCGACAACCAACCCCACAGATTGGGAGCGATGATTCGCATCAACTGCATCAACGACATCAGTATCGCGATGTCTGTCGCCGAAAATGCCAGTGACTGCAGGTAAAGAGTGAAATACGGCGCGAATGCGCCAATGAACGCGAAATAGGCGAAGTAGTAGCCGGACAGGCGCCAGAAAGGAAGCATCACGTCATTCTAATGGCCCGCGACATCGATTTCGGGACGCAGCGGCATGCCTCGCAAGACCGGCAACACGAAAACGTGTCTTTGACGCCTGACAGTTATTCGGTCGGTGCCGGAGGGCTCTGCTCTCCATCCGGGCTGAGGCGCGGAATGACCGGCGTTTGGCTATTCACGTCCATCCCTTGAGCACGCTGGCGCAAGGCATGATCGATGAGCACCAGCGCCAGCATCGCCTCGGCGATCGGGGTCGCGCGGATACCAACGCAGGGGTCGTGACGGCCATGGGTGTTGACCACCACCGGCTTGCCACTTCGATCGATGGAGCGCCGGTCGAGACGGATGCTTGAGGTCGGCTTGATCGCCATGCTGACGATCACGTCCTGCCCGGTGGAGATTCCTCCCAGAACACCGCCGGCGTTATTGCTGACATAGCCCTCGGGCGTCATTTCGTCGGAGTGTTCGGTGCCGCGCTGCGCCACACTGGAAAAACCTGCGCCGATCTCGATGCCCTTGACCGCGTTGATGCCCATCATCGCATGCGCAATGTCCGCGTCCAGGCGGTCATAGACGGGCTCACCCCAACCCGGCGGCACGCCTGTCGCCACCACGTTGATACGCGCCCCGATCGAATCCCCGGACTTGCGCAAGGTGTCCATGTAGTCCTCGAGCTGCGGCACGATGGCCGCATTCGGCGCGAAGAACGGATTGCAGTCAACCTCGTTCCAGTCGTCGAACGGAATCTCGACTTCGCCGAGTTGAGCCATGTAACCGCGAATCACCACACCATAGCGTTCGCGCAACCACTTGCGAGCAATCGCACCAGCTGCGACACGCACCGCGGTCTCGCGTGCGGATGAACGACCGCCACCGCGATAGTCACGCAAACCGTATTTCTGCTCGTAGGCATAGTCGGCATGCCCCGGCCGGAAAGTGTCGGCGATGTTGCCGTAATCGCGCGAGCGCTGATCGGTATTGCGGATGAGCAAGCCGATCGGCGCACCAGTGGTCACCCCTTCAAAAACCCCGGACAGAATCTCGACCTCATCCGGCTCCCGACGCTGGGTGACGTGACGCGAGGTGCCCGGCTTGCGCCGGTCGAGCTCACGCTGAATATCGGACACATCGATGGCGAGTCCCGGCGGACAGCCATCCACCACACAACCAATAGCTGGTCCGTGCGACTCGCCGAACGAAGTCACGCAGAAGAGTTTGCCGAAGGTGTTTCCGGACATGGCCCGCTCGCGTAGTTGTTGTCTTCAAGGCGCGCGAGTTTAGCATGGCGGGAGACACGCGCCTCCCGCCGCACCCGCAATCGCGCGATCAGTGGAAGAACTGCTCGAGACGCACGAAAACCTCGTGCTCGGCGCCGTGTCGGCGGACCGCAAGCACGTCGACCAGCTTCTCGAGCTGAAGAATCATCTGCTCGAGGCGTCGATCCTCGAACACCAGCAACCAGATGCGGCTGCGGTCGGTGTTCGGCGTCGGCATACAAAGAATCCCTTCGACGTTGAACGCCCGACGCGCGAAGAGGTTGCAGATATGACTCATGACGCCCGGGTGGTTGTTCACGTCGAGCTCGAGCACCACTTTGGTGATGCTCGCCTGCTCAAGGGGTTCAGCAACTTGCTCGATCATTTCAGCCTCCGATCATCTCGGTGTTGGCCGCACCCGGCGGCACCATGGGGAACACGAACTGCTCACGGTCGATGGACGCGTGAATCAGGCACGGGCCGGGCGCAGACAAGGCCTGCGCCAGGGTCTCGGCGGGATTGGCGGCGGCATCCAGATCCACCGCGGCAATGCCAAAGCCCTCCGCGATCCGCAGAAAGTCGGGAGCCCCGCGATACTTCGATGCAAACACACGCTTGCCATAGAAGAGGTTCTGCTGCTGGTACACCAGGCCAAGCGAGTTGTTGTTCATCAAGACGATCTTGACGTTGAGCCCTTCTTCGGCAAGCGTTGCCAGCTCCTGGATATTCATCAACAAGCTGCCATCACCCGAGAAGCACACCACCGTCCGCTCGGGCGCGGCAAGTGCCGCGCCGACCGCCGCTGGCATACCGAAACCCATGGTGCCAAGGCCGCCCGAGGTCAGCCACTGTCGCGGGCGCCTGAACGGATAAGCCTGCGCCACCCACATCTGGTGCTGACCGACGTCGGTCGTGATGATCGCCTCGTCGTCGAGCGCCGAAGCCACCGCGTGAATCAGCCCGTAGTGGCTGCGCGGGTCGTCGCGAGCCGGCATCTCCATCGGGTAGCGATTGCGCAACCCGTCGACCTGGGCGAGCCAGGCATCGCGCAGCTTGACCTTGACTTGCGGAAGGAGCGCGTCGAGCACTTTGGCGACGTCGCCATTGATCGCGACATGGGCCGTCTTGATCTTGTGCAGTTCGGACGGATCGACATCGATGTGGATGATGTTGGCGTTCGGACAGAACTGTGCCGCCTTGCCGATCGCCCGGTCGTCGAATCTCGCCCCGACACAGATCAGCAGATCCGCCTCCTCGAGCACGAAGTTGGTGTAGCGCGCGGCATGCATACCGAGCATGCCGATGGACAGCGGATGGTCGAGCGGCAGCGCCCCGAGCCCCATCAACGTCATCGTCGTCGGCAGGCTTGCCTGTTCCGCCAGGGTCACCGCCTGTTGCGACGCACCACTGTGAATCACACCACCACCCAGGTACAGCACCGGCCGCTCTGCTGCGTTGATCATTTCCGCGGCACGTTCGATGGCAGCCAGATCGAGTACCGGCGCCGGGTCCGGCTCTGCGGGTTCAGGCAAGGTCTCGATCTCGATCAGTTGGTTCTGCACATCCTTGGGCACATCGACGAGTACCGGACCGGGCCGACCGGACATTGCCAGGCGGAAGGCTTCCGGGATCACTTCGAGCAACTCGGTGGCCGAGCGCACCAGGAAGTTGTGTTTGGTGATCGGCACCGTGATGCCGTAGATGTCCACCTCCTGGAATGCATCGGTCCCGATCATCGGCAGCGGCACCTGACCGGTGATGGCGACCATCGGGATGGAGTCGAGCATCGCATCGGCGATCGCCGTGACGAGGTTGGTCGCGCCGGGACCGCTGGAGGCGAAACAGACTTCGGGGCGCCCGGAAACCCGCGCCATGCCCTGCGCCATGAAACCCGCGCCCTGTTCATGCCGGGCGAGCACATGGCGAATCACGTCACTGCCTGACAAAGCATCGTAAAGCGGCAATATTGCGCCGCCGGGGATGCCCGCGATAGTTCGCACGCCCTGCCGCTCGAGCAGGCGCACAATCAGTTGCGCGCCGGTCATCTGCTTCATGGTTCACTCCTCTGGATCTAAGGTCCGGTCCTGCAAATCCGGCGGCCAAAAAAAACAAAACCCCCGCCGGGCTTGCGCGCCGGCGGGGGTTGGAATCGGTTAGCCTGCTTTCCCTACCCTTGCGACGCGCGACCGCCTACGCCTACTACTACGCGTACGATCGAGACTACAGCGAGGTTCAGGGAAATTGCGTTCATGAGTTTGTCGCTACAGGACTGCTCGGATTCTAGCCGGCATATGCATTGCAGCACAAGAAAAAAATCCAGTTGGGACGTGCGCGCATCGCTGCCAAGCGATGCGCGCACGTCCCTTCTCTCAAGCCTTGCCGTCGCGGAGCATGCGCCGCAGTACCTTGCCGACGTTGGTTTTCGGCAACTCGTCGCGGAACTCGATGATGTGCGGCACCTTGTAGGCTGTAAGGTTCTCCCGGCAGTGAGCGATGATTGCCTCTTTGGTCAACTGCGGATCCTTACGCACCACGAAGAGCTTGACCGCCTCACCGCTTCTTTCGTCCGGCACCCCGACGGCGGCGACTTCGAGGACACCGGAATGAGTCGCAACCACGTCTTCCACTTCATTCGGAAAGACGTTGAAACCGGACACCAGAATCATGTCCTTTTTCCGGTCGATGAGTCTCACGAAACCGGCCTCATCCACAGTCGCAATATCGCCGGTCCTCAAGAACCCATCACTTGTGAATACCTTGGCGGTCTCCTCCGGGCGATTCCAGTACTCGCGCATCACCTGAGGCCCCCGGATGCACAACTCTCCCGGCTGCCCGATTCCGACTTCCTTGCCCTCATCGTCGCGGATGCTGATCTCGGTCGACGAGATCGGCAGACCGATCGAGTGGGTGAATGCCGTAATCGTCAGTGGATTGATCGTCGCAGCCGGAGAGGTTTCGGTCAGGCCGTAGGCCTCGATCAGCGGCTTGCCAGTCACCGCTTGCCACTTCTCGGCCACCGCCTGCTGAACCGCCATGCCGCCACCAAGCGCAAGCTTGAACGACGAAAAGTCGAGCTTGGCGAACTCAGGGTTGTGCAGCAGGGCATTGAACAGGGTATTGACCCCTGTAATCACCGTGAAACGGTGCTTACCCATCTCCTTTATGAAGCCGGGAATATCACGCGGATTGGTGATCAACACATTGGTCGCACCGAGCTTGAAGAAGGTCAGGCAGTTCGCGGTCAGCGAGAAGATGTGATACAGGGGCAAGGCGGTAATGATGATCTCGCTCCCCTCTTTGACATGAGATCCAATCCACGCATGCGCCTGTTGAAGGTTGGCGATGATGTTCCGATGCGTGAGTACCGCGCCTTTGGCCACGCCTGTTGTGCCGCCGGTGTACTGCAGATAGGCGATATCCTCATGCCCGACGTCAACGGGCTGCAAGCGCTCGGCCGCGCCCAGCTTGAGCGCACTGGTCATTCTCACCGCACCGGGCAGATTCCAGGCGGGCACCATCTTCTTGATCCGTCGCACGACGAAATCAACGATCATACCTTTGGGGAAGCCCAGCATCTCGCCGAGGCTCGTGACCACCACGTTGGCGATCGGCACCCGCCCTATCACCTGCTCAAGCGTGTGTGCGAAATTCTCGACGATGACAATCGTCTCGGCTCCGGAGTCCTTGAGCTGATGCTCGAGCTCACGCGGAGTGTAGAGCGGGTTGACGTTAACCACCGTGTATCCCGCGCGCAGCACGCCAAACATCGCCACCGGATACTGCAGGACGTTGGGCATCATCAGTGCCACACGCGCTTTCGGTGGCAGCTTGATGACCTGCTGGAGGTAGGCGGCAAAGGCCGCCGAGAGGCGATCGAGTTCTGCGTAGGTGATCGACTTACCCATGCAGGTGTAGGCTTCGCGATCCGCGAACTTTCTCACCCCTTCCTCGAAAAGATCGCCGATCGATGAGTACTGATCGACGTCTATCTCGGCGGGCACGCCCTCGGGATAGGTCTTAAGCCAGACCTTTTCCATGATGTCTCCTTGTCTTCAGGTTGGAAAAAGCGCCAGTGAAGTCATGCTTCACCGGCTCCGCCCTCCCTAGGCGTCACGATGCGTCAGGCGCACCGCCTCCAACCCGAGCCTGGACCGCCGGACTTGCCGGCGGCTTTGGCTCGTCGATTTCTTACGCTTCCCCGGCCTCTTCGGGCCAGTTGCGAATGTAATTCTTGAGCATACGGTTCTCGAAGCTTTGCTCCTCGAGGACCGCCTTGGCGACATCGTGGAAGGAAACCACGCCCATCAGCGTACCGCCATCCATGACCGGAAGATAGCGCTGATGCTGCTCGATCATCAGACGCCGCAACTCATCCATTTCCATGTTCGGCGCCGCGGTCAACGGTTCCGCCAGCATCGCGTCGCCGACCGGCATCTCCGCCCAGCCTGAACCGCCGGCCTGCACAGCGCGCAAGACCTCCCGAAAAGTCAGGATACCTGCCATCTTGCCACCGGAAAATACCACGACCGAACCGACATCCTGCTCGTTCATGACTTCAACGGCCTCGCCAAGCGGGCGCTCGGGCGCGATCGTATATAAGACCTTTCCCTTGATCGCAAGTATCTCGCTAACCAGCATTTGCCATTCTCCGTGAGCTACGCGGTGCCATCTTAGTGTATCGGGATGCAGCGACCAACAAGGGAACACCCGTACTGGCCGTCCGCTCCGCAATGCCGAAACGCGAAAACAGGCCTTGGGGCGCACAGCGGCATTGCTCATCCCCGCGGAAGCGACGGCTATCCCTGTAGTTCGCGCCCAGCCCTGCGCCTCAATTCCTGGTTTCGTCCTGCCCCTTTCTCAACAATGCAGGTCTGCAGAATTCAGCGCTTCAGCTCCGAGAGCTTGTCCTTGCGCTGCGCCCAATCGTCTGCGTCGGGAAGCGCATCCTTGCGCTCGACGATCGGCCCCCATTGCCGCGAAAGCTCCGCATTGAGCGCGATGAAATCGCGCTGATCGTCCGGCACATCGTCCTCAGCGTAAATCGCCTCGACCGGACATTCTGCGACGCAAAGCGTACAGTCAATACACTCTTCCGGATCGATGACAAGAAAATTCGGCCCCTCCCGGAAACAATCGACGGGACAGACATCCACGCAATCGGTGTATTTGCAGCGGATACAGGATTCGGTCACTACGTAGGTCATTATCTTCGCACTCCGTGGGGTCGGCACAAGGGGCGGCACATTGCCAACAATCAAGCCTGCCGCGCCTGAGAACTAGAATATAGCCGAGCGGAGAGCATTTTTACCACGCCTGCCGAGGGCACGGGCGCGAAATTCCCCGTTAAACCTTGACGTGCGCTGCGGCTTCGCATAACTTTTGCCTTAAGTCGGATGGATGTCGGGCACCCCCTGCCCCCAAGTCCGTCCCGGGTCACTTCCGACCCGCCCCCATCCCCGCACGCAGTCTTCATCGCCCCTTCCAGCGAGGTAACATGAGCGAACACATTCATTACGTCACTGACGCCAATTTTGATAGCGAAGTCATCCAGGAACAGCTACCGGTTCTGGTCGACTACTGGGCCGAATGGTGCGGACCCTGCAAAATGATCGCACCCATTCTGGACGACGTCGCCAAGGAGTACGCAGGCAAGCTCAAGGTCGCCAAGCTCAACATCGACGAGAACCAGGAAACCCCAGCCAAATTCGGTATTCGTGGCATCCCGACGCTGATGCTCTTCAAGGGCGGCAATGTGGAAGCGACCAAGGTCGGCGCCCTCTCGAAGTCACAATTGACAGCTTTCATCGACAGTAACCTCTGACAAGCGCGGCGGGCGTTCGACCCGCTGTCGAAACAAGGCGTCGCGCCCCGGAATTGCGACGCCTCCCCTCCCCCTGTATTTCACCTCCCGAAGACTTTTCATCTTCCTCATCGGCGCGCGTGCGCGAAGAAAAAACCATGCATCTATCGGAGCTCAAGTCCCTCCACGTCAGCCAGTTGCTCGAAATGGCCACTGAACAAGGCATCGAGGGCGCCAACCGCCTCAAGAAACAGGAGCTCGTGTTTGCGCTGCTCAAGAATCGCGCGAAGAAGGGCGAGCCGATCTACGGTGACGGCGCCCTGGAGGTTCTGCCGGACGGCTTCGGTTTCCTGCGTTCGCCCGACACTTCGTATCTTGCCGGCACTGACGACATCTACGTGTCGCCGTCGCAAATCCGACGCTTCAACCTTCACACCGGCGACACCATCGAGGGCGAGATTCGCACCCCGAAGGACGGCGAGCGTTACTTCGCGATGGTCAAGCTCGACAAGATCAATGGCGAGGTTCCCGAGAACTGTAAGCACAAGATCCTGTTCGAGAACCTGACCCCGCTGCATCCAAACGAGTGTCTGCGCCTGGAGCGCGACATGCGCGGAGAGGAGAACATCACCGGTCGTGTCATCGACATGATCGCGCCGATAGGCAAAGGGCAGCGCGGCCTCATCGTCTCCCCGCCGAAGAGCGGCAAGACCGTGATGCTGCAGCACATCGCACACGCAATCACCTCCAACCACCCCGACGTGATCGTCATCGTCCTGTTGATCGACGAGCGCCCGGAAGAGGTCACCGAGATGCAACGCTCGGTGCGCGGCGAAGTGGTCGCATCGACCTTCGACGAACCAGCGGCCCGTCACGTGCAGGTCGCAGAAATGGTAATCGAGAAAGCCAAGCGCCTGACCGAGCACAAACGCGACGTCGTTATCCTCCTGGATTCGCTGACTCGTCTGGCCCGTGCCTACAACACCATCGTGCCCGCATCGGGCAAGGTGCTGACCGGCGGCGTGGACGCCAATGCCTTGCAGAAACCCAAGCGTTTCTTCGGCGCAGCCCGCAACATCGAGGAAGGCGGCAGCCTGACGATCATCGCCACCGCGCTGATCGACACGGGTAGCCGCATGGATGACGTGATCTACGAGGAGTTCAAGGGCACCGGCAACATGGAGCTGCATCTCGAGCGCAAGATGGCCGAGAAGCGGGTCTATCCCGCGATCAACGTCAATCGCTCCGGTACTCGCCGTGAAGAGCTGCTGATGAAACCGGAAATCCTCCAGAAAGTCTGGGTGCTGCGCAAGCTGCTGTACGGCATGGACGATCTGGACGCGATGGAATTCCTGCTCGACAAGATCCGCGCGACCAAGAACAACGGAGAGTTCTACGACGCAATGCGAAGGGGCTGAGCAACGCGGTTCCGGTTGCACAATAGAAAGGGCGCCACACGGCGCCCTTTCTCGTTCACGCAGGCCTGAGCTCAGCTGTAGTCGAAGAATCCCTTGCCAGTCTTACGTCCTAGATAACCTGCCTCGACCATCTCCACCAACAAAGGCGCCGGACGGTATTTCGGGTCCTTGAACCCCTCAAACAACACCTGCATCACCGCGAGCTCGACATCGAGGCCAATCAGATCGCAAAGCGCCAGAGGACCGATCGGGTGATTGCAGCCAAGCTTCATCGCCTCATCGATCTCCGCGGCTGTAGCAAGCCCTTCTCCAAGGGCAAAAACCGCCTCGTTGATCATCGGGCACAGCATGCGGTTCACTACAAAGCCCGGGCTGTTACGGACCTGCACCGGTGTCTTTCCGACCGCGTGCGAGACTTTCTCGACCGCCTGATAGGTTTCCTCCGAGGTCTGTAGCCCGCGAATCAGCTCCACGAGCGCCATCATCGGCACCGGGTTGAAGAAATGCATGCCGACGACCTTGTCCGGACGCCCGGTGGCTGCTGCCAGCTTGGTGACCGAAATGGACGAAGTGTTGGTTGCAATGATCGCATCCGGGCGCATCGTCGAATCCAGCTGATCGAAGATCTTAAGCTTCAGATCAAGGTTTTCCGTGGCCGCCTCGATGACAAGATCCACTTCGGCCAACGCACCGATCGCGGTGCTGGTGACAATGCGGCCAAGTACGACGCCCTTGTCGGCCTCGGTCATCTTTTCCTTCTTGATCAGGCGGTCGAGGCTGCCTGCAATTGTCTTGACACCTCTCTCGAGCGCGGCATCGGCGACATCGGTCATCACCACGTCGAAACCTGCCACCGAAAACGCCTGGGCAATGCCATTGCCCATCGTGCCAGCACCGACCACACCGACCTTACGAATTTCCATGCTCTATCTCCCTCAATTGCGTTCGCGAATTCACGCAACGGCACTGAGCGTACTATCCATACCGCAGCGTATGGATAGTACTCTACCGCAAAGGAAAGCGATGAGGCCAGCGCAAATAGCCGCCTTCCGCACAGCGAAGCGCCGTACGCACAAGAAAAAAGGGAGTCTCCCGATGGAGACTCCCTTTTCTTGTAAGCTGGCGGAGTGGACGGGACTCGAACCCGCGACCCCCGGCGTGACAGGCCGGTATTCTAACCAACTGAACTACCA
>ERZ869909.2009-NODE-2009-length-14858-cov-4.744063_pt1 | contig 14858 bp, 13 predicted proteins | sample MGYA00520892_ERZ869909 | MGnify/ENA primary metagenome ERZ869909 (study PRJEB32215, sample SAMEA104723947) | bioreactor metagenome | biome: bioreactor; feature: anaerobic bioreactor; material: water | place: China | collected 2015-03-12 ...
TATTTTTGGTGGCCCATTCAAGGGCCGCCAATCCATTAGAATAAATACTGACTGTATTATGGCTTAAACTCTATCTCCTCTCCCTCTTCCCGTATTTTCTCAGCAAGCTCATTAGCTTCTTTTTTAGTTAACCCACATTTAACTTTATGCTCATACTCGAAGACACAGTATAGATCTTTGTCTGATGGATCTGGCGTTATTTCGATTGCATCACTCATACATACCTCGAAAATCAATGAAATTGAAAATAATAAAGCACCTAAAACTAGGTAAACTTATGTTGTCACAGATAATAGAGGTTGGCTATTTTTGAAAGCATAGCGATACCGACGCTTGCTGCCCACCTCGGCGAACCTGGAAGGGACGGTTTATTAATTCAATTTAAAGTGATTTAGGTATTAACCCTGATAGGCTGGGCAGATATGGCAGTTTGAAACCGCTAAGTCTGCCCCGATTTGACATCATGGCCTTAGTTTCTGAACTCTTACTTGCGTGGCAATAAAATTATTTCTGTCAGCTTCAGTTTCAATCGGGTTACTAAGAAGCCATTCTTCAACCTTTTTCCGGTCGAAAAAAACCAACTTGCCATTGGGTTTAGAGTGAGGAATTTTACCGGTATGCGTTAGCTTGTAGATATAGCTGACACTCAACCCAGTGAAAGCTGAACATTCAGCCACATTTAAAACTGCTTTGTTATTTAAATTACCGTACATCATTACCTCCGCAGCAGCGGTTGAATTATTTCGTTGGGTGTTATCACGTAAAGAAAAATGTTCATTTTTTTCTGTCATTGTCGGCTTCCTTTTAATCTCGTGGGAAACTGGGAATAAGGGAAACCCCTTATGAATCATGCCCATAACTTGGGAATATTGGTTGGGAAAGTATTTCGTCTAGCGCTAAATCGTTCACTATCTTGTGAGGTAGCACTTTGAAATATCTGCCTCCAGCTGGGCCACCAGGAATTACACGTTTGAATGTGTCTCTGCCTTCACTGGTTTCCATCCAGCCTTGACTAGCCATGTACTGTACAGATTGCGAAACTTGGTTTTTGAAGTTGATTTCAAGCCCTTCTTTAAATGCATCGCGTGTAAGGTACCAAGCTGAAATGTTCTTCTCTTTGATGATGTAGCCATAGTGATCTTGCAATGGTCTGCCTTCAGGCAGCAGTTTTTTGCGCCACCGTTTTAATGCTACTGGCAGGAGTTTTTTTAGTTTTTCATCTTCTGAATCTACATTGCTGCCTCTGGTATCTAGCCAAGCCTCAAAAGCTATTTTCGCCGCTTGCTCTGCGGTGCCCATTGGCCAAGGAAGTAAACTTGCAGAAATAGCCAGTTCGCCAGCTACCGCATGTAAGGCAAATCTTTTCGCTGCTTCTGTTACCTGATTACCGTCTCCGGCTTGTCGCCAATGATTTAGCACTTCGGCTATCTGGTTGCTCAGAACCAATGGCAAATTTTCTATAGTGCTGAGGTATTCGACCCATGCTTTGAACACAAAACCGTGATTACGGTTGATGTTATTCCAAATGGATTGGGAGAACTCATGGATAGAGCTGTAACCATGGAGATCGTCATAAATACCGAACTGTCTGGTTGCCGGTACTTCCAAGAAGCGAATTTCCTGGCCTGCTTTAAGTTTTTTCTGAATTGTTGATAGCTTTTCCTCTAACCCAACCTCACCTGTGCTGAGATACAGAAGCCGCCATTTGCGCTTTTCGCCAAGTGAACCGTCTTGGTTGCTGCGGATTTTCGACATCCCATTTGCAAGCATATAGATTGACTGATCCACATCTTCAGCATTAACCTGGTGCAGTTCATCCAGGCAAAGCAGCATATCATTGTGAGTTGATGCAATTATCTCTAGGCCGTTCGCTGTAGACCGCCAACTGTAGACATAGTCCTGATTGGAATAGAGGCTGGCTGCAAGGTTAAGTACGGTGGTTTTCGCTATTTTTGATTTGCCAAATAGGTGAACACCACAGCTTGGCCAGTTCAGCCAATAAAGTAGTGGTGCGGCTAGGCCTGAACAAATGCTAAAAATTAGCATTGGGTTGTTCAAGCAAACTGGAGCAACGGAAGTCTGCCAGCTCTCAAGTGAGCCACTCGATGACATCAGCTCGATACCGCTACCTGAATATATAACCGGTTCATGTTCTTTGCTAATGCACCAATCTGGCGTAATGAAACTTCGATTCAGCCAACCTGTCTGCGATGAACTTACCAGCCGGGCTTTCGGGATGGATTGATTCAGGAAAGTGATAATATGCTCCCAGGTACGGGCTCTGTTTGACACTGCTAGCCCGGTATCTACAAGTACCTCCTTTAGCTGTCTGCCGTTTTCGTTGATGATTTGTTTGCGGGGAAACACTTGACGAATGGTCTTGTTATCCAGATTTACCCACTCAATTAGTAACCCATAATTTTTGCGATTATCAGAATCGCGTGTAATCCCCAGCACCTGGATAGGACCACAGAGGAACTTCGACTCATCGTCGTGCTGATTGATATGTAACCCGTTGTTTAAAAGCTCATACATGTTTTTTCTTTCCGATTGCTGCCGATAATCTACCGTAGCGTCAGAAAAGAAATTTTTCAGAGAAAAACTAGGTCGAGTTGAAGGGGGTTTTTAGGAACGTGTTTTTTAACACAAAAATTTGGCATGCCAAATTTCTGTGTTGTGCTTCTCAATCGATATGTGAAGCTAGTGACGGGTGATATTCGAAAAACCAGTTTGCCCCCAGTCGCACAACTGGATCAACCATTGATTGATGGCCTGCAGCCTTTCAGATGACGCACCTTTGGCAGCAAAAAATAGCTCAGTGCTTCTGCTAGCGAATTGATTAAATGATTCCTTCAAGATATCCCAATGTTCATTTCGTTCATTGGTGATCTGAAAGGCAAAGATTTTCTGCCTCATCAGGTCTAAATAAAGCTGTTCTTCCCTCTGATAGCTATTGGCCAGCTGAAATGCCAATGGTTCCCTGTACAGCTCAATGCCTTCCATTCGCTGCCGTAACTCTTTAATAGCCGGAATAAAAGGCCTTAATTCAGCAACTTGTTGCAGGTTTTCAAGATTCATTCGCACTCCACACTTTTGTCGGTTCTGCTCAAACTACCTACTATTAAATTTGGCATGCCAAATTTAATAGTAGGTATCGTACAGCTCACCAAGGGCTTGTTTATCCTCCGCCTCTTGCCGGGTCATACTTTCACCATCAGCATGAATATTACCCATACCATCGTTAAGCATATCCAGCTGGTGTTGATCGTCACTATCATCGCTTGATAGCACAACATCAAGGACTCCAAGAGCCACCAAGCCAGTTACTTTTAATACTTTACCCCACATTCCTGCCTCCGATTTATCAAAAAAATTTGGCATGCCAAATTTTTTACTAAGAATTACTTAGTTTTTGCTTGTGGTAATGCATAGCTGCAATCGCCAACGATATTTTCGATGATCACTTTGGTTGGTTGAAAATGCAGTTCGCTATCCTGCATTTCCGCTTGTGAAAAAGACGTATAGTATCGGACCCGTCTATTTGAGTTGGCTTGTTGGTTGCTTCGGCCACCCAGTGCAACCGATAAGGATGGATCAATCTCATATTGGCCAGGCCGTTTTTTAGTGAATTGCTTTAGGAAAGCCTCAGCATGTTTGGTGGGCACATTTAGCTCTGCAAACTTCTCCAACTGCAACCAGAATGTATGCTCTCCCATTGCTCCGAGGTCAATCTCATAGCGATTGTAAAAGTGAAGAGGGAAGGTCTCTTTATCAAAGTCATACTCACCGAGTTCTGCAAATCCTGTAAGGTGATACTCCCGAATGTACTGGCGATCGTTATAGTATTCCAGGTAAGCGCGCTCACTTCGTGCCCGGTCGAACTCATTCATTCTCGCGGTTTTTGCATTGATAAACTCATCCAGGCTGATACCTGCATTGTTATGCTCGTTGTAATAGCCTACATACGCTCCATCTGTAAATTGAGGGTTAGTTTGTACTTGCTCTAATCCAACTTGCCCGGTACAAAATTTAGCTTGTGCATACCGATTCGTATTTGTTGGGCCGATAGGATTTAAACCGTCCCTGGTTAGCTCGTATCGCTCGCCTTTGCTGTTGGTAACCGTGACACAGCCTGCCAGCAATGCCGCACAGGTTAAGCTTAATAAGGTAATTTTCATTCACAGCCCTCGTTTTCGCTCTAAAAAATTTGGCATGCCAAATTTGCTAAGGATTCCTTAGTATCCAGCCTCTATTAAAGCTAAGACAATCTTAGTTTTCAATAGCCAATGTCTTACACTAAGATTGAATACTAACGATGGTTCGCCGCTCCCCGAGCGGTTAAAGCAGGCAAGAAAACGGAAAGGGCTGTCTCAGAAGCAACTGGGTATTTTGGCCGGTATGGATCGTTTTGCTGCTTCAGCCAGAATGAACCAGTATGAGCGTGGTGTTCACTCGCCTGATTTCAAGACGGTGATTGCTTTAAGTAAGGTACTGAATGTGCCTACAGCCTTCTTTTACTGCATTGAAGATGAGCTAGCTGCTGCTATCATTGATTGGAAAGGTAACAGCTAAAAATTAGGCATGCCTAATTTTTAGCTTCCGAACACTAAGTTGATTCGCGAGTTAAACTTAGAGTAGCTCCAGACCTATCATAGCTAGTAGTGCCATACCAAAATGCAATAACAAGCAATTTTGGACGAAACTGCTCCATAGAATTGGCAGCTTTGGGCTTCGCTTTTTTAGCTGTCGAACATCTCTACCCTGGCATGCACACCAAAGCATTATTACAGCGGAAATTAGCCATGCCCATGCAACAGGGTTTATATCTGCAGTCAGCAGTGTTAACCCCGAACCAATGCTAATAGCCCCTCCTAAGTTATTGATGGTTTTGTGATACCGCTGAATTGCCACTTCATCTGGATTGTTGTAAATCATCTATATTTCCTCATTGATGTAATTATTTCATCAATGATAAACCTAAATTCGCGTACCCAAATTAATTTGGCATGCCAAATTTAGCTGCCCAAATAAGAATATGTGATGCTTAGCCTTTCATGCCCAAGCTCTTTGCTGATCTGTAGTCGCGCTGATGTATCAAGCTCATGTTGCTCAGCATTTAAAGTTTTTCTTTTAGGGCCACCGTCTGCTGGGCATTGCCAGCCAGTGAGCGCCAAATATCGCTGTCTGGCATAATGATGACGTAACCCATGGTTCTTGCTTAAACCAACACGGGATGTCTCCCGCTCATACCGTCCAAGTTGCTGAGCGTAATTGTTGCTTGCCGGTATTAGTGCTGATTTGGTAGTTGCGGCAATTTCTTTCAACAGTGCTAGCTGTGATTGATTGGTAATAGGGATTTCCCGATATTTGCCGCCTTTGGTCCAGGATCCTTTTAAGCGGATATAATCATTTTGCCATCCGTAGGAGAGATTAAATTTGATGGCTTCCTCACGGCGAAGACCAAACTCCTGCTGAAGCCGTAATGATAGTTTAATCAGACTGCAACTGACCTTGGCGTGTTTCTCCATATCCAGCTGCCTGGATTTACCTAGCGGGTTATTGCGAATTGTAGCAATACCATAGCTATCATTGTCACGAGCGACGATGTTGCGTTTACCGATCTTATCCGCCCACCACCGAGCAGCCGCTAAGCGATTTTTAATTGTTTTATCGGCAATGCCATCACTTTGCCACTTGGATACCAGAAAATCGACGTGCTTAGTTTTTAACCCTCCAGGGTCTCGCAGCTTAAAGCCACCTGTCAGCAGCTGTTTTGCCGCCATATCTAAGATTTTTCCCCGGCTGTTGCGGGTACCATAGCTGCCCTCTTTGTGTTGGACATTGACCATTTGATGCAAACGATAACCTAATTGGCTCATGGTTTTTTCCTCTAATTGATTAACGAAAGTGCTTTAAAGCGAGAGAAAAAATCAAAACCGAAGATCAGGGGGTGTTAACCAAGAATAGGTAAGTTTTGAAGCCACATGCACGGTCGCAACCGGGAATGTTGTCACAGAGACACAAGGGCTAACTGATCTAAAGCAATACAAGCTGAGCTGGATGGCTTCTGTTGAAGGCAATACCAGACTACGGTGGTTTTGTAGATATTGGGGTTTGGTCTTGCGACCCGTTGCTACGGACGTAGCACCTCTTGAGGCGTGTTGCGGGCAGCTGAAGCGCCCTTTTTCTTTTTGCTCTTGGCGAGCGAGTACAATTCAAAAGATATCATATTGATCAGCGATTGCAACAGGAAAAATCATTGTCCCTCTTCTGGCCCTGGATCGTTGAAGAGCAGATTCTGTTGCAAGGCATCATGAGCAGGGGCCTTGCCTGGCGACTCTCCGAGTCGTCCCTACCTTGGAAGTAGGGACGACTCGGACAGAACCTGCTCTCGAAGCAACGTGGCTATCCGTTAGATGAAAAGATAGTAGCGACGGAAATGTCTAGAAATGTCTAAACCATCATCCTTTAGACATTCGCCAAGACACATCATCCAACTATTTGGGAGGCAGCTTTTTTCTATCGCCCAATAATCGAAATCCTTCGGGCACAGGCTTAAATTTGTCACCTTCTTCTGGCCAGCGCTTCGCACGACTTTGGAACGCTCTAAGTGCAGCAATATCCAAGGTGGCAGCTACCACAAAGTCATTGTCCCCACCCCTGAGTCTGGCAATATCCCGTAGGAAGCTCACCTTGGCAGGTGAACGGACACGGCTATCACCATACTTCCTGTTGTTTACAAGTATGGTGTAGGCATGAATATCCAGCGCTGAGGATTCAATCAGTGACGCAAAAGTATCTAGATCCTTATTCCAGCTGAGCACCATAAGGGCATCAACGGCACCTTGGAAACGAATCCGTGCCTTGCTGTTCTGTAACTCTGAGCAAACCATTACACCGAAATTGACGCCGTTATGTATGTATATTGGCTTAGCTGATTTTTTTTGAGTATCCCATTCCTTGCCAAATTTAATCGTAAGCTCCTTGTCTTCACCAACAGCAGGCTCAAGTTTTGGTTGCCATATTTTGACAAAAGTTGGATAACCAAGTCGATTATCTGCCAAAATCAACACAGCCTCACTCAGGATCTTATTTCCGTCGCTATGTCGATATTCCGTTCCCGCAATTAAGCTAATACCTGCAGTGCATAGTCTGGAGGCAATGCTGTTTAGCCAGCGCAATGGTATAGAGAGCTCCGGGAAAAGTACGTAATCAGGTCTCGGATTCAGCCTCAATACATCGTTAACCAACTTGGAAATTTTCTGATAGCGTTTGCGGCTTAAGTTTGGTTTATTGCAGGCGGTAGCCGCCCAATCGCTGTCTTCTGTAAGCAGGTTGGTTAATGCAACCACTACCTTTTCTTTACTGTCAGTCCCTATTTTCAGATACTTCTTGCGTTGTTTTGTTGTTTTTTCTTTGGCATCTTGCTCTGAGGCCAGAAGGGTTGGTTTTATCCAAACTCCCCGCAATACTTGGGTGTACTTTGCCCATGTTACTGACGGGCTAAATTTAGGCGCCTTAGTCTGCAAACCTACGCATTCTGGAGCTAATTCCGATATTTCTGCTGGAGACAGAGGCCGAGTTGGGAAAAGATAAGGCAGATAGCTGTCATTTCTCTTCTGCCCTTTGGTTACTTTGCCTAATCTGGTTTTGCGGGTAGAATTGATAAATTGTTCAAATATCTCAATGTCGAGCAGCCCGGAGCTGCCGAGCAATTGTAGAATTTTCTTTTCCTTTTTAGCATCACGTTTGCCTACAAGTTCCTCGGCAGCCTGGCTATTCAAAATGTACTTGTAGGCTTCTTTCGCAAGATCTGCTGAAGCAACAAGTGGTGCTTTTTTCTCGAAATCCGCAACATCAAAACGAAGCTTTAGTAGAGCCTCAAAGTCAGTCAGTGCTAACACAATTTGATTTAAAAAGAGATCGGCTAAGCGCTTCCTCTTGTTTGAACGTTCACCTAAGAATAGCTTGTTGGGGTCATAGTACCGGGTGGCGGCATCTATAAATAACCAAGTCAAAGTACCTTTGATGTAACCCCAAAGATCTTTTAGCACTTTGGCATCACATCCGTTAATTCTAATCCTTTCTCCTCTGCCAACTTCGGAGGCTAGGGCATCAATTGCTCGATAGGACTTAACTGCTATTTGCTCGGCATGCTCCCACTCATTCATACTGATTGCAAAACCAAGCAGTCTTGGTAAGTAGCTAAAATGAGCAAAGAGATTATCTGCTCGTAAGATGTGGTTATGAGCAAATTGGTAAAATTCCTCTCGCTGCTCTTTCCATTGATTGGGGGGTAAATCCCGAGCCAGAGTTTCTACGTGACGCAATTGCAGTGACCAACCCAAACGGCGAATGGTAAGGCCATCAGCTCTGCGCAACGTATCAGCATTTTCGCCTACGCTCCCGGCAGCAGAGAGTACTTTGGCCGCCGTCGAGTGGTCTAATTGATCTGGCGATGGCATCAGCCGGTGTTCACTGGAGAGCTCGTATATCTCTTTTTCAATGCTATCCAGTAGGTCAAGTCCTGCACGGCCTTGTAATACAAATAACTTCTGTTTGTCGGATTGAAGAGATACTTTGCTTTCGCCTTGAATGTCCGAGCCTTGGTTTATTTCCCAAATGCTCTTTTTCTTGGGGTTCTGGGAAACACAGTTTTCGCCCATTCGGGCCTGCATCATGGTCATTAGATCAGAGCTGTTTGTGATCGTGCCTGTATCACGCAATACTAAGAACATGTCATCTACGTAGCGGCCATAATGAATCGGTGACAACTTTTCCAGTACAAGCCTGTCCCACTTGTGCAGTAGCGCGTTGGAAATAACACGGCTGCACGTCAGGCCTATCACCAACCCTCCGCTTATCTTGGCTTTCTTACCGCCAATCGATTGGCCGAACTTTGCAGCTCCATCAGCCCACTTGCTTAGAAATTTTGTGAGCTGTTCAGTAAAGGCTTGCTCTTCATCGGTTAGTTTCAGCTCAAGTGCTTCATACAATGCTGTGCCAGACATTGCCAGAGGATCTATAAAGTGGTAGTAGCTCTTCAAGTCGAGAGAAACAGCAATAACATCGCGGTCTTTTTCTAGCTCATCGCGAATGGCTTTTAAACCATCGCTGCGCCATCTTTGATAAGGCTGAAAGTATGGGACAAATGAGCCAACTGAGCTGATGTGGAATGGTTTATCATCTTCTTCCGTGAATAGCTCATCATTTCGGATGCGTTTTAATCTGGCGCCATAGCAACTATCGCCAAGCTTGGTATCAAATTGGTGGCCAACCATATTGATCCACAAGGCCGATATGATATGAGTATCTACCGGGAAGTCACCCACAATACGGAATTCAGGTGTTATATTGTAATTCTTGAAAAGGCTTTCAACCGCCCGCTCTGGTTTGGAGAAGTGTACGTGACCATTTTCACCGCTACTAGCCTTTCTTTCAGTCGATAGTTTCTTTGGTAATAATCGAAACTCCCCGAGCAGCTCTTCATTCTCTTCAAAGCTTGCGTCGCTTTGCAACAGGCTTAACAGGTCATTTAGATTGTCCAATAGATCCTGTTCGTATTCCGCAAATTTAATGGCTGTGGGGAAGGTATTTTCAAAGAAACAGTCAGCTTTTGCTTTTCGGTATGCGACTAGAAGATCCTCAAGAGTGATAGCCTGCCATCCGCTGAACTTTGCTTTGTATGTCATGATACCTATTCCCGATTCAATTGCTTTGCCGCTTCAACAGCCTCAACGATGGCCAGTTTGACTGACTCAGAGTAGTCGTCTTCGTAGAGTACAGAGCTGATTATTTGATGCAGCAACGGTTTATCGACGACGTTATCTGCAACCCAGACGGCAATATTTTCCATCTTTTTGACAAAGCGCTGTACCACATAGTCGAAACCATTCAGCTCAAGGAAATAGGCACCTAAAGCCAGTGATGAGCGTTTATTGCCATCGTTAAACGCATGGTTCTTGTTAATGGAAAATACTAAGTGCGTCAGCTTGTCTTCTATTTCAGGGTAGTACCAGTCGTTTTGGATGTGCTGCAATGGACTCTCTAGCTGGCCAATGTCTTTGGTACCAGCCAGGCCACCAGACTTCTCAATGATCCAATCGTGAACATTGATCGCATGCGTTACATCAAAATAGAAAAAGCTAATGCCCGTTCCTTCAGAACTATTCATTGATGCAATCCTTCAGCTAGCGATCTTTCAGACGTTTGAACACTGCCAGTGTCTCAGGGTCACTGAGCTGCTCTTCCAAAGAGCGGCTCTTTTCTCCAAGAAAACGTTCAAAGTCTGCTTCTGGTACTGATTTTATGTACGCTTCGAGCTTTTCATGTAAGGCATCACGGAAGCACAAATCGCGGCTTGCCATTTTGGTTCTTGCATCCAGGATAAGAGGATTGAACAATGGATGTTTTTCAAAACTGGAAAAAAGGCTTTCAGCCTCCTTTTGGGTCAGCTTACGGCCTCTGCTATAACTGGCCTGTTCCAATTCATGGGCAATACCCGACTCATAACTGGCAATCAGGTTCAGTACTTCAGAATACAAGGTTTCGCGGATATTGGTTTTGGCTGCGAGATTTAACACCTTTTTATATTCAGTGGCGTTTTCATGGAAAATGCTCTGGTAGATCAGGTTGGTAAAACGCGCATATTTCCAGTGGTTGCCCTCAACATACTTATCCAGGGCATCAGTGAATAGACGGCGGTAGTTTTCTTCCTGTAGTGCACTGACTAGGTAGTTTTCATCACGCTGATTGATAAACTTGGTGTGCCCACCAGCCCGTTCGGCCATCACATCCAGCACTATGTCTAATAAGCGAGAGCGCAGCAGACGAGCTGGTTCGCTTTCAGTTAACAACATGCCCAAGTTCAATACTGCACGAAAACTAAATACACCTAGCACGCTGGTTTTGGTACCGTCATTTATGTCGGTACCATAATCCAATGCTTTGAATTCTCTGAGTTTCGCCCCTCTTAGTATTTTATAGCCATTACTTTTTAACTCATCCCCATGGCTTGCCAAGTAACGCTCTACGGTTCGATCAGTTATCTCATATAATGCAATTACCTGCGCTTTGGTAAATACCGTTTCATCCTCAAACTTTACCCCCCCAAGAGCTAAGTGTTGCTCTGCCTGTTGTAGGGCATAGCGGTTATTAAGGATATTCTGGCGATCATGGGACGATTCAGTTAGGTCTTTGGCCATTTCACGTTTTCCCCTGTACAAAATCCATTAAGCCATAGCAGCATCAATATGCTCTAAGGCTAAAACGATTTCTGCAACCGTATGTCTGTCAAACTCAGCGCGATCAATTTCATCGTGAGTCCCTTTGTTTAAATAACGCCACTCCCGACTATTACCATTGATGCCAAGCAAGGTATTGAGCGGGTCATATACTGCTCCTTTGTTTGGATCGGCAAAGTCATCTTTGCCAATTCTACTTCGTAATTGCTCAGTTAATTGCCGCAATCCAATAGGCTCAGTGGAAGAGCTTAACCTTATGCTTAAGTTGCCATCTCCGTACCGATGTACGTATTTCCATACCTTGTCTTTAGTTAGAGCTTCCAGTGCCTGACGGGATTTAGCTAAAGCTTCTCGTACTTCGTTGCGCCCTACGTGGTTTGTTGCCGCAACGATGTAGTTTCTGGGTGAACAGTTAAAATCAACACGTATATGTTGCTCACCAAGTTGAGGTAAAAAGCTCAATAACTTGGAACCGCGCACATTCTCAGCTGACAGAAGATTCTGTGTGTCTTTGAAAAATTCTTCACCATGACAAGTAAGTATAATTTGCTTGTCCATAAAGTATTGGTCTTCAAATATTGTCCGTCTTATAGATTCGCGATGATCGTCGTCAATTGCGTTTACAGGATCATCAAAAATTAAAACAGGTGCTTGTTCTTTCAAATTTTTCGCAAGCAATATGGCCAAGCCCAAACAGCGTATGTGCCCTTCACTTAGAATATGTAGAGCATCAAACAGCCGTTCCGGTTGCCTCTGAAAGGCTATTCTAAGTCGTTGATTTGGAGCTAGTGGCAGCTGTACGTCTGCCAACAGCTCCGTTTGAGCATCATTTCGATTGAACGCGTTATACAATTGGACAACCAGTTCACCTAGGTCAGCAACTAACAGCGTTGGTAACCCGTTATTGTAGTTTGTAAGCTTTTGAACAAACATGGCATATGCGGCGACTATCTCATGATTCCGAGCAATGACAGGCTTTTCAGCTTCGACGTTTGCAATAAGCTGCGCATTTTCATTTTGAAAATTAACAATCAGTTTCTGAGCGTTAGCTTGATTACGCAAGGCCGTTTGCTTCTGAGTTACTAATACTGTTATTTGTTGTGCGATATTGCGGAGGCGGCTTAGCTCCGCCTGTTTAGTGTCTCTGTTTCGAATGATTTCTTCCGCTTGCTTGTCCTTTGTCTCGAGTTGCTGGATTTGACTGATCAAGTGTTGCCATGCCGTATAGGTATCTGGCAACGGAGTAAAAAGTGAATCCCACCACTGTAGCCCTGGCTGTATGTTATCCAGTCCAAATGGTTTTAATGGGTTATCCAACGGGAAAAATTGCAAACAGGTATTCAATGATTGCCCAATCTTAAAGATTGCTTGCAATGCGTTTCGTTCGAGTCGCCCTACTTTTTGCTGAAGTTCACCTAACTGCTGCAATCTGGTTAATTCTTGACCGGCCTTCATGTACGGATTTACCAGAACTTGTTGCAATGGAGTCTTACAAGCTGGACACGCATCAGGGCTGCTCTGTTGAACCTGAACCACAGCTTCATAAAGTTGTTTAAATGAAACTTGTTGGCTTGCTCCTGCCAGTTGCTGTTGGCTTTGTCTTAACTCATTGACTAAAGCTGACGCTTCGTTACCAATCGCCTCAAACGTATCAGTACTGAGGTTACTTTTAGGCGGAGGTGGCTGCTGTAACTCAGCCTCTAACTGTGCAATACGACCCGGAGCCTGACTATTACCGTTCAGTTCAACGATCAATTGTTCGAAACTGATACCAGGTCTGTAGCTGTTAGCTAGCGTTAACTCTTCAGCGGCTATTCTCTGTAGCTCTGTGGTGTTTATTTGTATCTGCTGATGCGCCCCTTGTAACCCTTGTTGCTTTTGAGCTAGACGCAATATTAGTTGGCCTTGTAAATCAATATACTGACCACCAATCTCTGACGTGAAGTTACGAACAAATTCTGTAAATGCTTCAAGACCAAATAGGGTTGCTATAAGCTCGGTTTGCTTTGCTGGGGCTTGTGCAGCTATCCGGGAAAAGCTATCAATTCGGTTCTTTTCGACAAAACAAAAACGAAAGGCTGACTCATTCGGAACAATAGCGATATCGTTTCCCAGTGCATCACACGCGACTAATGAAGGGGCTACCAGCGCATTTACAAATGCATTCCGCAGATATTCGTTTTGATCACGAAACCGTTTACTATCGGCTTCGGCAACATTGCCTAACAAGGTATACTCAAGTGCCTCGCAAAAGCTCGATTTCCCTGTTCCATTTGGACCATAAATCAATACCAGTCGGCTGTTGAGATCAAAAATTTCCTGACGTGAAAATCCTCGAAATGGCCCTACAGTCATCGTTTTTAAACGCGATATCGGTACTTCATGTGCAACTTCCTGCACCAAAGCAGGTGGAATATTGGTTGGTATCCTGTCCCAATTGGCTTGGCACAGTTCAACCATCTTCCGAATACGTTGTCCCTGGTAAGTAGTTAACGGCAGCAATTCATCAAGGTGGGCTAAAACTATGTTTGCTACCTTGCGCACTGAATCCGTTGCATTCTGCCCCTGTAGTGTTTGCATAAAGCGTAGATATTCAGCCCTAATCATAATAATTCCTTTTACTTCACAGTTACCTGGCCATTCATTAGCATGGGGAGAAGCCAGTCGCGGAGTTTTTCCAACTCATTATTCTCTTTCTGAACTTCTGATACTTTTTCAAAAAATGGATTTAGCAGCTCACAAAATCGCGTGAGTATCTTTGATTCAGATGGCAAAGCTATTGTGAGATTTAAAATATCGTCAGGAGAAATGGACGGGTAAGACGACTTCGATGACTCGGAAATCTTTATTAACCTGCTTGTGTTTTGGGAGCTTGTGATGTGAAGGTAGAAAATCACATTAAGCTCTGAGTCGGCTTTGTGTGTAAGCACTGCAAATCCAGTTGAAGCAATCATGTTTTCAATGGGGTCTTTCAAGATCCCATAGTGAAGCTGATTTGGTCTGACAGTGGAGTACAGAATATCGTTTTTACTCACAAGCATGTTGGCTCGACTTGGTATGTTGTCAACATCCACCTCGAGCTTTTGGATTGATCCGACAATATTGTTTGTTAAGTTAGCAGTATCTAGGTAATTGAGTGTCTTTAAGTTGTGCTTTTTACCAAGTTTTTTCCTATTGCAATCTAGGTGTTTTGATAGCGGTAATGCTTCCCACCCCTCCGGTATTTCCCGCTTTAAGGTTGAGTTGTAGACCATTTTGCCGCCGGAGGTTTTGTAGGGGTTACCGTTGGTGTCGGGGAAGTCGAACTGTACAAACCAGTAGTCGTACAGGGTTTTTGCCATGGCTTCCAGTTCAGCGTTGATGCGGTTGTTGAGTTCGATTTTTTTGTCGATTTTACTCAATACGCTTGCGATTTCTGACTGTTCTAATCCAGTAATATTGCGAAAATGTATGCCGGTGAGAATTGGCATAGTGAGAAATTTTGTTTGTGAACCTTGTGCTTTCTCTCTAAGTCGCTTCAACTCAAGCTTTAGCGCATCTGAGGTATCCCCACAAATGGGCTAGTTAAAACAAAAAGTTAGGCGAGAAGGGAACATTCATGGCCGTTCACGATCT
>ERZ869909.2011-NODE-2011-length-14841-cov-14.702926_pt1 | contig 14841 bp, 17 predicted proteins | sample MGYA00520892_ERZ869909 | MGnify/ENA primary metagenome ERZ869909 (study PRJEB32215, sample SAMEA104723947) | bioreactor metagenome | biome: bioreactor; feature: anaerobic bioreactor; material: water | place: China | collected 2015-03-12 ...
GTCAGGAGCTGCGGGCGCACGGTGAAGTCCGCGATCTCGCGCAACGTCATCGGGTCCGTCGTCTCGCTCGTCATGGCAATCAACATGATCTCGCCCATGATCGAGGAGATCGGCCCCATGTGCGCCGAGAGGCCCGGCGGAAGCTGCTCGCGCACGAGCTGCAGGCGTTCGGCGACCTGCTGGCGCGCCTGGTAGATCTCGGTTGCCCAGTCGAACTCGACGTAAACGATCGAGAGCCCGACGCCGGAGACGGAGCGCACGCGCGCAACGCCCGGCATGCCGTTCATCGCTGTTTCCAGCGGGAACGTCACGAGTTGCTCGACCTCCTCGGGCGCGAGGCCTTCCGCCTCCGTCATCAGCGTGACGGTCGGCCGATTGAGGTTCGGGAAGACGTCGACCGGCAGGCGCACGAGCGTGACGAGGCCATACACCGTGACCGCGATGGCGGCGACGAGCACCATCAGCCGGTTGGCGAGGCTGGCGCGGACAATTGCGTTGAACACGGGGGCTGCCTCTCCTAGCGAACCTGATTGATCAGCTCGGCGCCGTTCACCACGACGCGGTCGCCGGTCTCGACGCCGGCCGTGATCAGCACGCGGTCTCCGTCGAGCGGCCGAGCGCGAACGGGGCGCGGAGCGAAACGCTCCGGCGCGATCTTGACCCACACCTGCGGCAGCCCGTTCGCGGCGCGCACGACGGCGCCGCCCGGCACCACCATGCCTGCGACGGGCGCACCGCCCTGCACCAGAACCTTCACCGCGACGCCGATCGCGAGAGAGGGATGCGGGTCCTCGACACTGAACAGAAGCGGCAACGACTGCTGGCGCAGCGACGGGGCGCGGCCGATGTAGGCGAGGGGAATCGCGTGGCCCTCCCCGTCGAGCGCGGTCGCGGCCTCGACGGAGGTCTCGTCCGCCCCCGCAACAGCGATGGCCTCGATCCAGAGCTTTTCCGGATCGACGATCTCGAACAGCGTGTCGCGCGCGGAGACGACCTGGCCGGCCCGCACGTTGGCCACCGAAATGACGCCGGACACGGGCGCGGTCAGCTCCAGCTTCTCGCCGACGCGGGGCTCCAGAGCCCGCTTCTGCGCGAGCAGGGATTCGATTTCGGTCTGCGTGTCGTCGAGCTCGCGCTGCGGGATGTAGTCGCCGGAGATGCCCTTGAGACGCCCGAGCTTCTGCTCGGCAATGCGCAGCTTCCCCTCGACCTCGGCCGTGAGCTGGTGCAGGGCGCCGCGGTCGTAAACCGGCATGGCCGGGGAGAGCAGCGCGAGCACCTCGCCGGCCTCCACCTTCTTGCCGACAAAGGACACGCCGCCCTTCGCCAGTTCGATCTGGCCTTCCATCGGCGCCTGCACGCGTCCTTCGGACGAGGGGTCGGCGACGACGGTGCCGATGAGCTGGGTTGCCGGCGTGACGCTTTCGACGACGGCCGGCGCCGTCCTGACCTGGAGGAGCCGCTGCGACGGTTTCGGGAGATAGACCTCGCCGGTCGGAAGGCGCACGGGCGCGCTGCCGCCCACCTGGGCGGCCGGCGCCGGGGGCCCGTGGTCATGGCCTTCGTGCGCGCTGCTGACCTCGGGAAAAGTCGCCGCCAGGATCAGGGCCAGCAGCACGATGCCGGCAGCGTGCCGGGCGCCGCGCTCACGCGGAGCGGACGTTACAGGTGCATCCTCATCCTTGCGTGGCGCATCGGGCGGGAGACGCAAAGGGCGGAACGCAAAAGCGACGAAAAAGCCGGCGAGCGCGATCAGCAACGCACCAATCCAGGCCTCGGGGCGGGCGAATACATCGGCCCACGAAAAGGTGGCGCCGTGCTCCTCCGTTGCGGGCTCGGGGATGACGAGACGCCCGGCCAACAGGTCCGCGATCTCGCCGGCCAGCACCGTGAACGTCAGCGCGTAGGTGCCGGGCTCGTGAATCCAATCGGCGTCGAGCGCGTAGACGCCATCCCCTTTCGGCTCGGCTTTGATGGCGGCAATTCCTGCGCCCGAGACCTCGACGGTCGCGTCGTCGATCGGTGCGTTGGTGTCGCTCCGGTCGAGGTAGATCGTGAGCGTGTGATCCTCTGCGACGGCGACCAGCTCGACCTCGAAGCCCGCGGCTTCGACCCGTGGGAGAGACGTGGTTTGCGCGGGCGGAGCCGCCCCGTGATCGCCGTGCGCGCGGGCCGATTGAAAGGGAACGGCAGCGGCGACAAAGGCCGCGGCACCAAGCAGTGCCATGCCAAGACGGGTCATGCTTCAGTCCTCGTGAGCTTGGGGAATGAGCAGGACCGATACAGGGAGGTTCAGGGGTGGCCGCGCCTGGCCTCTCGTGGAGAGGCCTCGACGGCAGCAGCCCCGCGCGAACGCGCCTGTCGGCCCTGATCACGACACCTCCCGACCGCACGAGGGCGTGCGGAGCGGAGGCCGGATCAGGCCGTGGCGCTCGGCGGACGAAGCAGAGGATAGAAGAGCTGGCCCAGCGCAAGCGGCGCGCTCGCCTCCAGCACGAGCAGTCTGGTCGCAAAGCTCAGCTTCAGACCGTAATCCCCGGCGGGGATGGCCATCGACGCGCAGCAGTGGGCGTGCATGTGAGGACAACCGTCGCAGTCCAGCAGGCCGACGGCACCGTCCCGGTCCCCATCCGAAACATCCGCGACGGTTTCCGTCACCACCGCGTGATGATGCTCCGAGGATGTTTCGCTTGCCGCGGCGTGCTCATGCGGGCCGTGATCGTGCGCGGCGTGGCCGCCGCCGGCAAACGCCAGCGTGACATCGCACGCCAAAGCGCCACTCAGGCTCCCCGCGGCGAAAACCACGGCAACCATGAAAACGCGCAGAAGCTGGCTCATCATGCGGCGCATTGCTCAAGCAAAGCCGGAAGATTCGAGCAGGGTCAAGGCGAAACTGGAGCCACAGTCTGTCCGAGGCTGCTATCCGCGCAGGCGTTTGCGCGCGCCGAACGCTTGCACATTCCGGAACATTCGGCGGGCCGCGGCGTTCCTCGCAAACGAGCGCCGTGGGGGTCGCGACGCCGCCCCGCACCCCGAGCATCTGCCCAGAGCACCTGCCCATGTCCGTATTTCCAGAATGGCCCCGAAACCGGCTTCTGCTGGCCCTGCCGCCTCGCATCCGTACCGAGATCCTCGCCTCGGCAGAGCGGATCTCCTGCGAGCGTCACCAGGTTTTGACCGACGCCGACCGGCCGCTCGAGCACATCTACTTTCCGGACAGCGGCGTGATCTCTGTGGTCGCGGTCTACCCGGACGGGACCATGATCGAGATGGCGACCATCGGCCGCGAGGGCGGCACCGGGTTCCAGGCGGTTTTCGGAGCCAAAACGTCGTCGGCGCGGCTTCTCGTCCAGCTCCCGGGGACGGCCGCGCGCATCCCGCGGCGCATTTTCGCCGAGGCGATGGACGACATTCCGATCTTCCGCTCGCTGATGTATGCGCACGTCCACGCCTTCCTCGAGCAAGTGATGATCTCGACGGGGTGCAACGGGGCGCACAACCTCACGCAACGACTCGCACGCTGGCTTTTGATGATGCGCGACCGGCACGACGACGACACGCTCCAGATCACGCAGGATCTCCTGGCGGAGATGCTCGGCGTGCAGAGGCCGACCATCACCAACGCCATCCATGCGCTCAGACGCGGCGGGTTGATCGAATGCGGACGCCGGCGGGTGCGGATCCTGGACCGGGAGGGCCTGATCGGCGCCTCCTGCGAATGCTATCTCCTGACGCGCGCGCGCATCGCCCAGCACCTGCCGAAGACGTACCCGAATTAAAGCCGGTTTCGTCATCTACATGACAGACAGGAACGGCCGGGCCGGACAAGAGTGGCGGCTCGCGTTCCGGATGCGCCAACTCTGGCGCAGATGCGATCGAGCACACCATCCATGCCCATACGTACACTGGTCGAGCGCGGGTCTTATGCCCCGGAAACACTGGCCGTCCTCTTCGAGGCTTTCGACTCGGCGTGGGCCGAGATCGTGGGCCGCTTCGGGACCGACGATCCGGCCGCGCTCGAGCTTGCCCGCAACAGGCTGGCGCAAGCCGTTCTCGCCGTTGCCAAGCCCGACACGTCCAATGTTTCGGAGCTCAAGCTCGAGGCGATCGCGGCCTTCGATCAGATGTCGCCGTTCAAGGGCAGCCTCTAGGCTGCGTGCTCATTATTCGTCGAGGATCGGGACGAAACCGCCGAAGATCATCCGCTTGCCGTCGAACGGCATGACTTCGTCCTGCGGCGGCTTCATGCGCGGGTCGGATCTCATTTTCCGGTTGGCCTCGTCGCGGATCTCCTTCGACGGGTACTCGAACCAGCTGAATACGACAACTTCGTCGTCTTTCGCCTTCACGGCTCCGCGGAAATCCGTGAGCTTGCCGTCCGGGACATCGTCTCCCCAGCATTCCACGACGCGGGTGGCGCCGAACTCCTTGAACATGGGCGCCATGCGGGCGGCGAGCTCAAGGTAGGCCTGCTTGTTGGCCGCGGGCACGGCCACGACGAATCCTTCCACGTACTTCATGATCATCTCCCAGTTCCTGGGCTTCAGGTCGTGGGCTTCGAAGCCGCTCCACCAATGCGGTGCGGCCGCAGCCGTTCCCCAAGGACGGACGAGGCCCATCCCATCCGACAGCGGCGGCAACTTTCAGAGACATGGAAGCGCGGGAACGGAGCGCGAACGGCAGGGCCGTAGCGATGGTACCGCCTCCCCGGCTCGAACGGGGGACCTCTAGATCCACAATCTAAATTTGATCCTACCGAGTGTTTTGGAGTGCTTCCATTCCTATATATATTACAGCATGTTATTTACGCTCCCCTTCTTTCAGCTAACGTCCCTTTTTCCTGAATGTGTGACCTATGTGTGACCTACAGATGCCCATTGGGTGCTTAGATTTTCACTCTTGAGTCGCAGTCGAGAGGTTGGGTGATGGCCACAGAACGGGAAGACAAGGCGGTTAAGATTACAGTCTCCACTGTACGGGCCATGCGGCCTGGTGACGTCGTCCAGGACGCTGAACTCAAGGGGTTTGGCGTGCGCAGGCAACGGGACGCGATCAGCTACTTCGTCCGGAAACGGGTGAAGGGCCAACTGAAGCGGATCACCATCGGCCAGCACGGCAGCCCATGGACCCCGGAGAAGGCTCGAAAGCGAGCGGCGACTTTATTGCAGGACATCGCAGCCGGCGGCGACCCGATCGCAAAGCGGCGCGCCGAAATCGCGCGTGGCAGACCATTTGGCGAGCTGGCCGACGAGTTTCTCGGGACGCACGGCAAGACCTTAAAACCGAGCACCTATGCCGTCTATGAAAGCCTCGTGCGCAAACAGCTGAAGCCCCACCTTGGGAAGCGGGCGATGGATAGCCTGACCAAGGCCGACATTATGAAGTTCCACGCCGCGTGGGCTCACCAGGGGAGAACGGCGAACCATGCCGTCAGTGTCCTTTCGAAGATCTTTGCCTGGGCGATGGAGAGCGGTTGCCTTCCGGAGCAGAAGAACCCCTGTCACGGCATCAAACGCTATCGGGAGGTGAAGCGGCAGCGGTTCCTCACCATGGCGGAACTCACAACATTGGGCCGCGTCATGCAGGAGATGGAGCGCGAAGGGACGTTGAGCCTTTACGTGGCCGCCTCCATTCGGCTGCTGCTCCTTACCGGCGCGCGCCTTCGGGAAATCCTCACGCTCGAATGGCAATTCGTGGATCTGGAGCGGGGATTGCTGTTTCTGCCGGACAGCAAGACGGGCGAGAAGGTCATCACATTGAATTCGCAAGCCGTGGCTCTTCTTCAAGATCTGCCACGCCTCGCAAACAATCCCCATGTGCTGCCGGGGCAGCGGCACGGCCAACACCTGATCAACATCCGCCTTCCATGGTTGGAGATCTGCAAGAGGGCCAAGGTGCGGAACGTCCGCATCCACGACCTCCGCCATTCCTTCGCGAGCGTGGCCGGCGCCAGTGGCGGCAGTTTGCCCCTGATCGGAAAGCTGCTTGGACACAGTCAGGCGCAGACGACGTCCCGCTATGTTCATGTCGCCGGCAGTCCAGTCACCGCACTCGCGGAAAGTACCGGCCAGACGATCGCGGCGGCCCTTGGCTTGGAGGCAAGCAACATCAGAACCGACGCGGATAGGCCCGATTAGTTGGTCGCGCAAAGCGATACTCTGGCGGTAAGTCCGGATCGGCTACTTTCAGCAAATCATCAAATGTACATTTGAGTACGTCTGTCGCTGAGACCTTCAGCCGTCCCGCAACCTCGGCAAGGACCTCTGCACGCACTTCGTTTGCAATCGCTTCATAGTTCAACAACCAGGCACCCCTACCCGGCTCGACATGGAGGACGACACCGCCGTCGTCATCGCTTTCGGTGAAGAAGCATACGACCGATGCGCACCGCGTCGCATAGAGCTTGCGAGCACGATCCGATTCTTTGACGAGAGTGAGCAGCATGCTGCCAAGGTATACAGCGGAAGCGTAACCGCCCATCGGGTCTGATTATGCAGCGGGCACCCGCTCACCTTCCGTTAAACTCAGCCTGGGGTGGTGTGGCCCTCGCGCACACTGCCCACGTGATGAGCAGCATGCTTGATGTCACGCGCCTTGGCTTTACAATGATCGTCAAGGTACAGCTGGGAAGCCAAGGCCGGGTCGGTGATAGCGAGAGCTGTCCCGGGCGGGCGCTTCAAAACGTCCGCTTTTTTTGTTCTGATGTCAGTGGCGCGAAAGCTTTCGCGCCAGGCTACGAACGCGCCGCGTATTCGCTTTCAAGCTGATGGGACCGACATAATCCCGCAGCGGCCCGAACTTGGCAGGGTTCACATCGAACGCGGCGAGCGCGGCCTCCGGATTCTGGCGGAACTCATAACCGAAGGATTGCGGGCCCATGTAGAGACGTTGCAGTGCATCGTCGAACGCAGCTTGAAGGGCGACAACATCAACGGGCTTACCGCTACCTGCCAACAATCACACCCTTTCCTCGCCGCTTCCGCCCCATTTGGGCAAATGTGCAATTGCCCTATTGCCCACGGTCCCGGCGCCCATCAATGGCCATGTCGTCGTCCTTGATGTGAACCCCTGCGCTGCGCAACGCTTTCAGGATGACGTAGCGGGCCGAGCAATTGGTATCCAGCGCACGACGACGGATGTCGTCGAACACATACGCCGGAAGATCAAGCGACATGCGGCGCATGTCCAGGCGGGCAACCGGCAGGGGCACCTGCTTCGGCGACTCCGGCAATTCACTCCCCTGCCCTGTCGTCGCGTCCTGTTTGGGAAATGCCATGGCCGGGATGTTGCGCTGCTTGGCGAAAGTCTCCGTCACCCGTTCGGCGGCATCAAAGTCGATGGGCTTGATTGGAATGACCGAACCGCGCTTGTCGTTCATCAGGCTGCCTCCCGTTGAACTTGCGAACCGAGCAGGTCGCAGACTTCGCGTGTCAGCATGTTGAGTTCGGCGACCGCCTTGCGGACCGGATCACGCGTTCCGTCTGCAAAGTGTGGGGTCTGGCCGGTCATGAAAATCTCGGCGTAAGGCGCACGCTCAGTGAGCAGCGTCTCGAAACGGGGAATACCCGACCGCTCGATATCGGCAAGAGCGGCGCGCTGATAGGTCGGGAGCAGCGGCGACACTTCGTTCACGAGCAGGCGGTGCTGGATCGGCTTGCCGATTGCGGCGCCCAAGTCGGCAATCTCCCTATGAAGCTTGGTGGCTTCGATGATGTCGGGCTCGGAAAGCTTGGCAGGAGTGATGGTGAGATGTGCGACGGTGGACGCTTGGATCATCGCCTTTGCGAAGGCGCCGGCAACATCAATCAGGATGAACCCTTTTTGCGTTCGGTAGACCTCTTTTAAGTGGCTCATGAAGTCCGCTTCCGCGACCGACTCGACATGCAGCGACGGCATGTTGGTTTTGAAACGCGTGAACCAGCGATGCAGGGTGCGGGTCTGGTCAAGGTCGATGATGTGGACGGGACAGTTCATCGCCGACACGGCACCTGCCAGCGCGGCGCAGGATGTTGATTTGCCGACACCTCCTTTGGGTGAGGCAAAGGCCACGATCAGTGCCTGGGAACGATTGATGTCTGGAAATGGCGTCATGGTCGAAGGATGCGTCGAGCACTGCACATGGTCAACGAAGACACCCGAGACGTCTGCACCCAATGTGTGCAATTGGTCACATACGCAAATACACATTTGCACATTTGAGCACGATGCATATTTGATGTTTTGCTCAGGCGCTTTGCTGCACACTTGCGCCCGTTTTCCGGCACATCAATTGCTCAAATACTTAAATGTTGATTTGCCCAATCGCATGTTTGCCCGTTTGCACATTTGTTCAAATAGGCAAGAGCAGCGAAGTTCATCTGGGCTGGTCGATGCTATCATGCGAGCACACGGTACAGCCGGGGACGGCGGTGTCCGTGCAGGTGAGGCGCCCTCCTGGGCGCTTCCGCCACTCGCTAATTTGGGCTGGGCCGGTGTCCGCGCCGCTGCGGTCACGCGATGTTATTGACAACATGCATGATGCGGAACGCTTGCCAGCCCTTTGGCCGACGCAGGACTTGGCAGCGGTACACGGCATCCGTCGATACCTTCTTGATGCCAGAGGCGTTAAGGCAGGTCACATGCACCAAGATCCGTCTGTCACTTCCTACTTCGCGCAGGAAGCCATAGCGGCCGTCGATATGCAGCCACTCAAACCTGCCGAGCGTCTCGAACACTTCGGCGTCGTCGTCCATCGGGGTTCGGCGGAGCACTTCGGTCACCGCCGGGGATGCTGCTAAGGCGCTGTCCTTTTCCGTTGCCGCTGCCGTTCCGATGAACGGGGCTTTGCTGCCTGCAATGGCTGCACCGCCGAGTCCGCACATCAGGCCGAACAGTCCACGACGCGAAACGTTGTCCATGTGCACGCCTCCACCTTGCTTGCGTCGGCGTAGCCCAGGATTGTGGCGGATTTCACTGGGGCCGTTGTCTAGCGGCGGAACCTGCCGCCGGAAAAGTTTCGGGAGGACGCTGCTGTGTCGGGGTCCTTGGCGTCCGGCATCGTGAAGAAGGCGTACGCATAGCGGGCTATCAATCGCCACGCCATCATATTGTTTTTACTCATCAGCAATGGGAACAGCCGCCACAATTTCAGCGTGGCCTCATTCGCGCGAAGCGCTATTTGATATCAGGGCCGGTAGGCCCTCGACTGATGATGGCGCAACGCGTTCTGGGCAAAGTTTCCTGAGCCTACAGGCCCTCACTTGAGCCCGGCTCTAGCCTTCATCCATGTCACCCCCTTTATCAGCCTTATCATGTCGTTTGGACTTCGTTGCAGAATGCGATTTTCACAGAGTTATCCCCGTTTTCTGGTCTCTTTTCTTTCTCTAATAGTCTTTAATAGTCTCTAGGAGACGCCAACATGAGGAAATATTGTTAGTATTAGCAATGGCTGTGACGTCACCTCCGACTTTTGTGACTTCGCTTCCCGAATATGTGGCGTCGCCTACTTCAATTGTGCTCTCGCTTCCGGAGGCGCCCTATTTATCCACAGGCCCATCCTGCGGAAATGAGCAATGCGGGAAGTGAGGTCACATAATCGCAGCGTCATCATAATCAGTTCAAAGTGATAGCGGACGTCAACGGTTGCAATTTCCAATTACGAGGGAGGAGGGGGCGCAAACCGAATCGGGAAGCGAGGCCACAGAGAATCGAGCGGCTTCTAAATAATTCAACATATTGGCGGCGAAAGCACGCGGCCCAGGTTCCGATTGAATGACGGATCGCCCATTGTTCTTGTGGCGATTGTTCCCGGATTTGTGGCGGCTGTTCCGCGAATTTGTGCCCTCCGTTCCCACCGAGGCCCCGCTTGCCTGCGACGAAGATCACACAGATGACTGCCTAATTTTGTGGCGGCTGTTCCCAAATTTGTTGCCGCTGTTCCGTAAGCTGCGTTAGCGTTCTTGCAGTCAAGAAAGCGTGTAACGTGACGCAGGAGTTGTCGGCTGCCGAACAGAAGCGGTTAGCGCGGGTAGGAAGCCGCCGCAGCCGCAATCGCCCGGCGAAAGTGCCGGCACGCTTGGTGCGAACCAGCGCCTTTGCCCCGAAGCGACGGGGCCTTATCACGGATTCCACCTTTGAACGGCTGTACGTGGTGAAGGGACAGTCGGTCGTTCGTGTGAGCGGCCGCGAACTCGGGTCCCAGCACCGCGATGCGCTTTATGCCGTGTTCCGCATCAATCACCAGCAGGTGGTCATCCCCGATAGTGACAGTGTGTTTGGATACTCAAGACTTTTGAAGGTCAGGACGACCTGGCGCGAGTTGTTGAAGATGATGGGCCTTACCCAGCACGTGAACAACGTCGCCGCGCTCAAGTTCACGTTCGAGGAAATAAAGAAGGTCGTTGTCACGGTGTACGAGGGGGACCAGGCGCGCCTGCTCGAACAATATCGCGACGGCAGGTTGCCGAAGGTGCGCGGGAAGATGGGCAACCTCCTGCACGATCTCGAATGGACCGGCGTTGGACTTGATGACGAAGTTCGCGTGTTTTACGGCGACTGGACCGCCAACATGGTGCTGAGCGCCAAACTGGTCAGCCTCAACGCGGATGTGCAGTTTCAGCTCAGTTCCGATTATGCCAAATCGTTCTGGCCCTTCATCGACTCGTACACGAAGCACACCTGGGTCGACGAGGATCGGCTCGCGGAGCTTGTGGGTCGCGACCTGTGGGCTTCCGATGAGACTTCGGCCACGCGCCGTGACTTCCGGAGCAAGTGCCGCAAGGCCTTCGACGACATGGTGCGGTCAAACGGCCTTACGTCGTGGCGGGTGGAGGTGAGGGGAGACGGGCGGAAAAAGTCGCACCGCTATCACTATGTCCACGCGTTGGGCGCGCAAGAGCAACTAGAGTTGCCGATGGTCGCCGCCAATGACGGTACGCCGCCCGGCAAAGTCCGCACGAAAGCCGCCTAACCATCGCGGTAAGGCGCGGTGCTCAACCAGCGCAGCCATGTTTCACGGGACGACTCATGGTTCCACACCATCCAGCAATACCGCTGGCTGAGAAGCGAGCGCGTTGCCAGTTCCGGCCTGCCGTACGGCCAGCAATGGCATTCATCGAGGGCGTAGATCACCGCAGGCGGATGCTCAGTGAAGAAGCTGTGACGCCGGGGATGGCATAAGCTTTGGATTGGCAACAGCATCGCGACCTTGCCGCCCGTTTCCGCTGTGAGCTTCAAAGCGTGAAGACAAAAGGCATCGCCGAGTCCCCGGCCGTAAGGCGGGTTGGTTACGATATTGCGGGCGAGGGGCCTTTGCTCCGCGAGGAAGTCGCGGTGAGGCTTCCCGTAGCCATAGTCGACCAAGTCAGTCGCCATCACATCGTGACCGGCTGCTTTCAGCTCGTCGGCAATCCAACCCGTGCCGCAGGCCGGCTCCCAGATGGAGCCATGGAAGGTTTCGGCTGCGAGCAGAGCACGCGTCGCCTCCGGCGGCGTCGGATAAAAGTCGTAGGCCGCTCGGCACGGGTGAATCCGGGGACCCGTGCGGAAAGCCGCCGCCGTGCGTGTCCGCGTCGATGACGCATGGACTTCGGTTGGGTGGAGGAGGGAGAGGCTCATTGGTCCAGCTCCCGTTCGTCAATGGCATTGAAGGAGCCGGCCTCGGCGTCTTCGAAGCGCCAGTCGGTAAAGCCGGTCTCTTGCCAATTCTGCTCGGCGAGTTGTTCGGCTTCCGTCTGCGACGTTGCTTCAAGCCAGATGCTGTAGGTTTCGCATTCGGTCATGGCGACGCGGTACTGTCTGCGTGGTGATTTCATTCGTCATTGCTTTCCTCGTGAATGCTGTAGACCGGGTTGCCGGCCAGATGGTGATGGACGAACCAGCGTTCCACTTGCATGTCGGTCAGCATCCGGAGCCCCGGAAACTGACCGCGCAGGAACGCGCGGTCGGATGCCGAGAGGCGCATTAGCCGGCCCTCCCGTCAGCAGCTTCCTGCTTGTCCGTCTTGATGCGGATGACTAGGCGGCCGTCGGCGCGCACCGGCATCAGATCGATGTTGAGGTTGAGACCTTGCTTGTCGTCGTGGAGCCAGGCGGCGCCGATTTGCGTCCAGTAGGCGTTCTTGCCTTCGCCGCGCACGTGGTAGACGCCGTGGGTAGGTTTCTGGGAGCTTTTGGATTTTGCGGTCATGGATCATCTCCTTTTGGATTCTCAGGCGCGCGTCATTGCGGCCTGACGGCGTTTCATCGAGCCGACGGCATAGGAGACGGGACAAGGGGAGGGGCATCGCCCGGCTGCACAAGCGAAGCACGGAAGCCGGGGACACCTCTTGAACAGGCGCCGCCGAGGCTCAGAACACCCGGCAGATTGGCACGCGATGTGTGCTGACTAGGCCAGAGAAGAGAGGGCAATTGACCGGTTCGAGAAAGATCACAAGACCTTGGCTAAAACACACGCGGTATAGGGCAGAGCTGCATCGGAGACGTCGGTCGTACGAGCACCCTGGCTGCGAGCAGGGCCCGCACCTAGCTTGCCCGAGACCGACGAACTCTCGACGTGACGCTGCAGCGGAGGAGTAGTCAGAAAAGTCGTAGCCGCTTAAAATTCCCTCAAAGCGGCTGACGCTGCACCTTGGAGCTAGAGATGGCCGACCCGAAAGTGATCGATTCCAAGTACAATCGGCACGTTACCCGAGACGGTGCCACTGTCGAGCTGTGCATCTACAGGCTCGAAGACACCAAATGGACGCTGGAACTGGTCGACGCAAACGGCACCTCCATCGTTTGGGACGATGAGTTCGATACGGATGATGCGGCGTTCGGTATGTTCTTGCGGGCGATCGACGAGGAGGGTGGTCTCGATAGTCTGATCCGTGACCCCAAGCGGAGTCACTAGCACGATATATTCCGCATAATTATCAAACGAAACAAATACTTACCTACGCATAATGTTCGTTATGTTAAATTGCCTTGAGGGGGGTCTTCCCTTCAAGCTGTGCGGCTTTAAATTTGGATCTCGACCGGAACATTAATACCAACGAGCTGCGCTACAGGCGTGTAGATGTCTGTCTGGTTGTTGGGGGTTTCGATAGAAACTACGAGAGAGTAACCCACCGATTGATCGTAACGTCGCTCGTTTGGCCTTGTTTTCCACCAGCCCATGGTGGGGAAGACAGCAATGTGAGATCTGTTAGCTAGCTGCGCGGCAGTGCCTGCCCAAGAGTTCGAATGAAGACAGCCGTGGGAAGGCGCGTTGGATGGCGGCGACGTTTCAATACTCCACCTGCCTGCATCGCCCTGGTGATCCGCGACGTCATGTTCATCATCGCGGGCAAACCTGTTTATGCGGGTGCGAAACTCAGCAACTGTTTCCGTTGGCCTCTGGACTGCAAAGCGAAGGCCGTGGGAGGCGTAACCATACTTCCTGTCCCATCCACGCTCTCCTGGGCTCGGTTCGATGAAGTACGATAAAGTGACCCGCAGAACCACCTCCGTGGCTGGAGGCAACTGACGTAGCACTTCAGCAGGCCAAGGCAACGCGTGAAGCTTAATGTCTCGTGTTTTGATCGCACCCTTTTCGTCCTTAAAGAACGGTGTCAGCTCTTCCTGGACGATCAGCGTCAGTTCATTGTTTGCGCTGGCAATGAGTCTGGTAGGGTCGGGAACACCGTAGCCGAAAGTACGAAGAAGCCCACGCGTGTCCACGCGCCCATTCGCGGCCGTGTAACGGCGGAGCATCGCAGGTGTCCATCTTGCGGCGTGCACCATGAGCGCGCGAACTGTTTCAGGAGTGAAGTCCGGATATCGAGCCCAGAGGGCTGCTGCCAGGTTTGAGGCGATGGCTGTTGCCGCGCTGGTTTCGGAAAAAGTTTGGAGAGGTGGACGCCCAGCCACAAATTCATCGCTTGTCGTCAGCAAGCAAAGTTCCGGCAGATACATCGGGGCGGAGTTTGCCGAGCGTCCCATGTTCGCGGCTTCGAGCACAATATCGGGCTTGAAAGGCCATTTTGGACTCCTAGGCCACACAAGCGAAGTCGTACTTGCCGGTGCGATGTCGCCCCGGTCGGCGAGCGGCGTGTAGCCCGGGTTGGTTTGTTCGTCGATAATTACGCGGTCAGTGGTTCCGCCTACTGTCAGCGCATTCCAAGACTGGGCGGGGTCCTGAATAGGCGCGGTCATATTGCTGGCGGGGTAATCCTCGGGATTCGCGGCGTTTCCGGCAGAGACGAGGATAAGACGGCGGGTGGCGTTGATGGACCCGACGGCAAGTTCATCAAGAGCTGCAGACCATGACGAAGGGCGGCCCCTGTCCTTGCCGTCCGTTGTTATGGCGACGCAGAAGACGCGATTGCGGTGTTCGCGGATCTCCATCGATGAGACGCCCTCAATCGTCACAGCGCCGTAGAGATGGACTTCGTGCGGGGCATTTCGTTCGATTAGTTTCATCGACTCTAGGCGATGTGCGATATTGATCTGTCCATTATTGTCAAAGTGCGGGGTGAGATCTCCGTAAAGCGCTAAGCCCGCCATGCCGGTGCCATGGGGCCAGCTGTCGTTTACGCCCCAAGCTGGATTGTACGTGTAGACGTCAGCGTCCGCTACCAACGGAGCTAGAAGTGGATGGGCGTGGTTGATGCCAGTGTCGAGAAGCGAAACCACTGGATAGTTGCCATTGGCGGGCGGCACCACGCGATCAGCAAGCTCAGCGATGTGGTCATGTTGCCTATCGACGGGAAGCGCATCAAAATAAGCTGCAGTGCGTTTGGCCTTTCGCACTTCCGCGATAATTCCTAGGATCTCCACGCCGCGAGAAAGTTGCTCAATGGTCCCGCGCACAAGGAGGACACTGCGGTCAATGAACCTCAAC
>ERZ869909.2012-NODE-2012-length-14840-cov-7.844408_pt1 | contig 14840 bp, 15 predicted proteins | sample MGYA00520892_ERZ869909 | MGnify/ENA primary metagenome ERZ869909 (study PRJEB32215, sample SAMEA104723947) | bioreactor metagenome | biome: bioreactor; feature: anaerobic bioreactor; material: water | place: China | collected 2015-03-12 ...
GGCTTCGATGGATTCGGCAAACACCTTGCGGATCGTGCCTGCATCGGCATTGGCCGGGTTGGTGGCGCCCATGACGGCGCGGTATTTCGCAACAGCGTCTTCGCCTTCGAGCACCTGCACCACGACCGGGCCGGAAATCATGAAGGAGACGAGGTCGTTGAAGAAGGGACGCTCGCGGTGCACGCCGTAAAAGGTCTCGGCCTGCGCCTTCGTCATGTGGATGCGCTTCTGGGCGATGATGCGAAGGCCCGCATCCTCGATCATGGCGTTGATCTTGCCGGTGAGGTTCCGCTTGGTCGCGTCGGGCTTGATGATGGAGAAGGTGCGTTGCAGCGCCATGGTGTGATGTCCCTTGGGTGATGATTGGGGAGGTGTGGTTTGGCGCGGCTTATAGCGGCGCTTTCACGGGCCAGCAAGGCATGCTACGCGCCTGCCCCATGCTGCACATCAACGACCTCACCTACCGCATTGAAGGGCGCATCCTGTTCGATCAGGCCACGCTCTTCCTGCCGGCGAAAACCAAGATGGGTCTTGTCGGGCGCAACGGCACCGGCAAGTCGACCCTGTTCCGGCTGATCCGCGGTGAGGCGAGCCCGGAGACGGGCGATATCCGCATCCAGCCGGGCATGCGCATGGGCAGCGTGGAGCAGGAAGCGCCGGGCGGCCCCATCTCCATCATCGATTTCGTGCTGGCCGCCGACACAGAGCGCGCGAGCCTGCTGGCCGAGGCCGAGACCGCCACCGACCCCAACCGGATCGCCGATATCCAGACCCGGCTGGCCGATATCGACGCGCACTCGGCCGAAGCGCGGGCAGGCGCGATCCTGCACGGGCTGGGGTTTTCCAATGAGGAGCAGAAGCGCCCCTGCTCGGCCTTTTCCGGCGGCTGGCGCATGCGCGCCGCGCTGGCAGCGACGCTCTTTGCCCGGCCTGATCTTCTGCTGCTCGACGAGCCGACCAACTATCTCGACCTTGAAGGCGCGGTGTGGCTGGAAAACTATCTGCAGAAATTTCCAGGCGCCGTGCTGCTGGTTTCGCACGATAGGGGGCTTCTGAATGCCTCCATCGACATGATCGCGCATCTCAAGGACGCCAAGCTCACCGTCTGGGATGGCGGCTACGACCAGTTTGAAAAACAGCTCGCCGAGCGTCAGCGCCTGACCATGAAGCTGGTGGAAAAGCAGGAAGATGAGCGCCGCCGCCTGCAAGCCTTTGTCGACCGCTTCAAGGCCAAGGCCAGCAAGGCCAAACAGGCCCAGTCACGCGTCAAACGTCTGGAGAAGATGCAGCCCGTGGCGACCTCGGTCGATGATCCGGTGGCCCCCTTCGATCTGCCTGCCGCGCAGCGCCGCATGGCCAATCCGCTGGTGCGCCTTGAAGGCGCAGCTACCGGCTATGGCGACGACGCCGTGATCCTGAAAAACATGGATCTCAGGATCGATATTGATGACCGGATCGGCCTTCTGGGCCGTAATGGCGCAGGCAAGTCCACCTTTGCCAAGCTGTTGACCGGGCAGATACCGGTGCTTTCCGGCGCCATGCGCATGCACAAGAAGCTGCAGATCGCCCATTTCGCGCAGCATCAGATCGATGCGCTGCATCCCAACACGTCGGCCTATCAGCACATTCTCGAGCTGATGCCGGATGCGACCGAGGCCCAGCGCCGCGCGCGGCTGGCCCGTTTCGGCCTGCCCGGCGACCGGCAGGAAACGCCAGCGAAATCCCTGTCAGGCGGCGAGAAGGCGCGCCTTTTGATGAACCTGATCAGCTTCCACGGCGCGCACCTGTTGATCCTCGACGAGCCGACCAACCATCTCGACATGGATAGCCGCGCCGCCCTGATGGATGCGCTCAACACCTATGAGGGCGCGGTGATCCTGATCAGCCATGACCGCCATCTGATCGAGGCGTGCGTGGACCGGCTGTGGATTGCCGAAGGCGGCACCGTAAAGCCCTATGAGGGCGATATGGACGAGTACCGCAAGCAATTGCTGCGTCCTGAAGCCGACGGTAATGGGCGCGGGAAAATCAAGCCGGACATCAAGCTGGAGCGGCGCAAGGATGCCGCTGAAGCGCGCTCGAAGCTGAAACCGCTCAAGGCCGAGGCGTTGAAATGGGAACGCGAGGCGGAGCGCCTGAAAGGCGTGCTCGAGACCATCGACAAGGGGCTGGCCGTGCCGGGCCTCTGGGAGAAGGATCCGAACCTTGCCACCGAGCTGACAAAGAAGCGCGCCCGCGCCGAAGAGCTCATTGAAGCTGCCGAGATGGCGTGGCTTGAAGCGGATGAGGCCTATGAGCAGGCCCGCGAGGCGGCGGGGGTTTGACGGCCCCCCGATCTGGTCGATGATCGCCGCCAGATTTGCGGGGGCCGAGCCATGATGTTCAAGCCGAAAGCGGTAGACGATGACATCGCCGATTTCATCGATGAGGGGTTTGAATCGATCCTGGCCGCCTTCGCCGCAGAGAAGCCTGTCGCCGACACCTGCCTGGTGACGCCTGCGCCGGGCTTCTATGTGCTGGAAGACAACGTGCGCGGACCGGCGCGCGCCGAGGCCCTGTTCCGTCAGACTGCGGCCTATTGCGGTATCGCCAACTGGCCGGTGAAGCTGCAGGAAGCCGGACCGGCGGCTCCCGCGGCCGTGGACGACCTGTTCGTTCTTGTGACCGATCAGAAGGCGTCAGGCGTCTTTTCCATCGGACAGGCCGGGGACGTAACCATCACCTATGCCTCCAGGGATGTGGAGAAGCCGGCAGACCTCATCGCCACCTTCGCCCACGAGATCGCACATTACGTGCTTGCTGGGTCGGCAGTCGAGCAAGAGGCCGACCCGGATACCCTCGAGCTTCTGACCGACCTCACCGCAGTCTATCTGGGCTTTGGGGTATTCCTTGCGAACGCCGCATTCGAGTTTCAGGGCTTCAGCGAAACGGGGCGTCAGGGTTGGTCCGCCCGTACCCGCGGCTACCTTTCGGAACGATCCCTGGTCTACGCCACGGCGTTGTTCTGTGAGATCAAAGGCAATGACCACGCGGTGGCCGCTCAGGGCTGAAGGCCAAGCTGGCACCGCTATTCGACAAGGCACTGGCACAGGTCCGCCGCCGCGGCACCGGGGAAAGACTGCGCGATCTGGACCGCACGCTGGCACGGCGCAATGACCGGGCCGGTGACGGTGGCCCGTGACCGCAGCCGGTGCCTGACCTGCATCAGTTGCTGGTGTTGGCAGGGTCCATGAACATGGCCAGGATCAGCGCTGCAAGCATGGCGGTCTGGCGGTTCTCGTCACCCGCATGCGGGACATGGAGCAGGGGCCGCATGGCACGGTAGTCCATACCGCCCACCGGCTCGCCATTGACGGTCCTGATCATATAGCCCGGCACGCGGCCCGTCGGCAGGCCTATGCCACCGCTCAGACGGTGCGTCTCGAAGTGCAGGGTTCGGCCCGCATATGTGATTTCGCCAGCGCGTTCGGTCCGTCCGACGCCGCGAAAACCACCTGATCTGGAAAAGGCCAGAGCAAAGCCAGACCCTTCGATCGGCTCGCCATTGCGTGAAAAGGTGCAAGCATAGCTGAGCCGCTCGCGCTGCCACGTGATGATGATGGTGAGGCTGCTCTCCCGGCCAGCGCACTCCACCTCCAGCAGCCCATCCTCAAAGCCCGGACCGTCCAGCGTGAACGCGTTACGGACACGGTCGAGCGATCGTATCCCCATGATGTTGGTGTTCATACCGCCAGCGGTGAAAGTCCCGCTCCACGGTCCGGCCCGGAAAACGTTCTGTCCGCCCTCGCGCGAAGCGCGCAACTCGACAGGCTCGGTGCTGGCCATCATCCCTTGAGCAGCGGCATCCTGCCCAAGCAGTGAAGCGGCCATCATCAACGCGTTCAACATACCACTCTCCCCGGCGCGTGAAGAGCGCACGCTAGCGCACGGGGGCAAAACTGTCAGCCCGCAGGCAGGAGCCGCCCGGTTTGCAAGAAGCCTGGATCAGCCCGCCCCTGTCGCGCGGCGAAGCGCATCCAAACAGCATGGCAGATTTTCCGCAGGCCTACCCGCAGACCACGCGCTCCACGCGACCATTCTCGCCGACGACCACATTCATCCGGTCGGGCCGGTAGTCCATCGTGACGGCGTCATCGCGGCCGTACATGCGGTAGGGCACCGGCAGGGTGGAGGTGTCGACCTCGCCGCGCAACTGGCCCACCAGCATCTGGAAATGCTGGGCCGGGCATTCCCGGCCGTCGGAAAGATCCACAACCTCGTCGCCCGTTCCCGTCTCGGCCACCGTGGCACAGGCGGCCAGCATGGCCAGCGAAGCAAAAGCGGCGGTGTGTCTGATCATCCCTGTTTCTCCCAGCGTCCCTGATCGGTCTGTTTCCAGTAGGATACAGCGTTTCCGGACTTTTTCATGGCGGACCACAGTGTGCGCGCGCCTTGCTTGGCCTTTGCATCACCATCCTCGAACAGGAGGATAACGCGGCTCCACTCGTCCGGGTTGCCGGGGTCGGCCCCGCCAAGGCAGAACAGCATGTCGGCGCGGTTTACATTGCGCGTTTCGGTGGAGATGAGCACGGGCTGGCGCGGGGCATTGGGCTGGCTATCGCGCCCGTGCGGCAGAAAGCTCTCGTCACGAAACGTCCAGAGTTGTGCATCAAGGCTGGCAGCGGCCTCTTCATCAGGGACCACGACGAGGGCACGCGAGCCGCGTTCCAGTACCTTCTGGAGCAGGCCGGGCAGGACATCGCCCACACCGGCCTTCTCCAGATGGTAGAACCAGAGCTCAGCCATCAGCCTACGCGATCAGTGCTCGTAGAAATCGCGCACGAACCGGTCGAGCAGGCGCACGCCATAGCCCGTCCCGAAGGCCGGCAGGCGCGGGTCCTTGGATCCGGCATACATGGCCGTCCCGGCGACATCGATATGCACCCACGGCTTGCCGTTCACGAAACGCTGGAGGAACACGGCGCCGGCAATCGAACCGGCATTGCGGCCCTGACCGAGATTTTTCATGTCAGCGATATCGCTGTCTATATGGCGGTCATATTCCGGCCCGATGGGCAGGCGCCACACCCCTTCGTCCGACGCCTTGCCGGCCGCGTAGAGACGGTCTGCCAGCTTGTCATCATTGGAGAAGATGCCTGCATGTTCGTGACCGAGCGCGACCAGGATCGCACCGGTCAGCGTTGCCAGATCAATGATCAGGGCCGGGTCGAACTTCTCCTGCGTATACCAGAGGGCGTCGGCCAGCACGAGGCGGCCTTCCGCGTCGGTGTTCAGGATCTCGATGGTCTGGCCCGACATCGACGTCACCACGTCGCCGGGACGTTGCGCATTGCCGTCAGGCATGTTCTCAACAAGCGCCACGACCCCGACCACATTGACCTTGGCCTTGCGGCCGGCCAGAGCGCGCATCAGGCCGACAACGGCGGCCGAGCCACCCATGTCACCCTTCATCTCTTCCATGCCCGGCCCCGGCTTCAGAGAGATGCCACCGGTATCGAAGGTCAGGCCCTTGCCGACAAAGGCGAGCGGCTTCTCGTCATCCTTGCCGCCATTCCAGCGCATGATGACCAGCTGGGCTTCGCGGACCGAGCCCTGGCTGACGCCGAGCAAGGAGCCCATTCCGAGCTTCTTCATCTGGGACTCGCCCAGCACCTCGATATCGAGCCCTTCCTTCTCCAGCTTGGAAATCCGTCTGGCGTATTCTTCCGGGTGAAGGACGTTCGGCGGCTCCATGACCAGGTCGCGCGCCAGCTTTACGCCCTCGGCTACCGGCTCCCAGCTCTTCCAGGCCTTCTTGGCTGCCTTCTCGTCGGCCGCAACAATCTCCACGGTGGTCAGGGAAGGCTTCTTGTCCGCCTTCAGCTTGGTGCGGTACTGGTCAAACCGGTAGGCGGCGAGCGTCGCGCCGAGTGCCGCACGCGAGGACAGTTCCCCGTCTTCCGCATCGACATGTACCGACAGGGTATGGGTGCCACCCAGCAGAAGCTGCTTGACCGCTGCCGCAACGGATTTCTCGTAGACATTCGCATTGGCAGACTTCTTGGCGCCCAGCCCGAACAGCACAATGCGCGCGGCCCTGGTGCCCGGCGGTGCGGTAATCTCGAGAACCTGGCCGGCCTCTCCGGTGAAGCGCGAGGCCTTGATGGCCCGCGTCAGGCTGCCCGCTGTCGCTTCTTCCAGAGCCTTGGCTGCCGGCGAAAGCGAGGCCTTCTCGTAGACGGCAACAGCGACGGCATCGCCAGAGGGTTTTGAGGCGAACTTGATATGCATGGAAGTCCTTTCTGACGAACGTTCAGGCAGCGAATCCGGCCAGACTCACGCACGCTTGTGTGCCCGCTGGCCAAACTGCGGGAATTTGGCTGGCTTTAGTGGTATCCGATCTGAAGCCGGGGTAGAAGACTGCCGTAACACTGACGCGCGCAAAGGCCGGGCCTGCTATCGAATGAAACTGTTTCAGCGCTACGCCTTCCGGCAGGCCTTGCTGCCCTTTCTGACCGCGCTGGCCGCCCTTACGGGGCTGGCCATCCTCACGCAGTCGCTGTCCAATCTCAATCTGGTCGCCGACCGGGGTGAGACGCTGCTGGTCTTTATCTGGGTGACGATCCTGGCCGTGCCCCAGATCGTGGCCCTGCTTATGCCGATAGCGGTCTTTATCGCGACTGCCGCGGCGCTGAACCGGATGATGAGCGAATCTGAACTGACGGTAGCAGCGGCCGCCGGCCTCAGCCGCCGCGAGCGCCTGTCGCCTTTTCTGCGCGTTGCGGTCTACGCCATGCTGATCAATCTGGCGGTCAATCTCTTCATCCAGCCTGCTGCCTACCGGGAAATGCGCCAGGCGCTTTATGAAGTGCGCACCGATATCGCTGCGAGCGTCATGCGGCCGGGCGAGTTTGTTGCGCTGGGCATGGACGTCACTTTCTACGCCCGCACGCTCGGCGAAGGCGGCACGATGACCGACGTTTTCATCGAGGACGGGCGCGGGGGTGCGCGCACCGCCTATTCCGCCCGGCAGGGCCAGATCGTGCGGGCCGAACGCGGGCCGGTCATGCTGCTGCGCAACGGCGTGGTTTCGCGTATCGACGAGGCGGGCACGCTCGCCAGCCTGACCTTTGACAGCTACGAGTTCGACCTGGTGGCCTTCATCGATCCTACCGATGCCTTCTTCTTCAAGGAGAGTGACCGCTACCTGCCGGAGCTGTTCAACCCCAGCCCCGGAGAGGTGGCCCGGGCGCGCGGGCGGGGCAATCTGCTCGCGGAGGGCCATTACCGCCTCTCGGCACCGCTCTACAATATCGCCTTCGCCATGATCGCGCTGGCCGCATTCCTGAGCGGGCCGCCGCGGCGAACCGGTTATGCGCGTGCCGTCGCGCTGGCAGGCGCGTGCGCGCTCATAGTCCGCCTTGTCGGGTTCGTCGTGCAGGCCGGCGCGGCCGGCTCGCCGGAGCTCAACTGGCTGCAATATGGCATACCGCTTGCGGCGATTGTGGGCGCTTACGTGGTGATCCATCGTCCGGCCCGGTTTGCCGCACGCCGGCTGGCTCCGCACCCGGAGAGGACCCCGGCATGAAGGTTCTGACACGCTACCTGCTGTGGCAGAGCTTCCTTGGCATGCTCGGCGCGGCCATTGTCGTGATCGCGGTGATCTTGCTGATCGACTTTGTCGAGACCTCGCGCGACATCGCAACGCGCGTCGATATCTCGCCCGCCGACGCCGCGCTGTTCAGCCTTCTCAAGCTGCCCCTGCTGCTTCAGGACACCCTGCCGTTCATTGTCCTGTTCGGGGTGCTGTGGACATTCTTCCGGCTGAACCGGCGCAGTGAGCTGATCGTCATGCGCGCGTCCGGCGTGTCGGTGTGGCGGATCATGGCGCCTGTCGCTGCGCTGGCGCTGGGGGCAGGTCTGGCCGGAAGCCTTCTGCTCAATCCGCTGGGCGCCGCCACAAGCGCGGAGTTCGAGTTGCGCCGCGCTGCCCTGTTCGAGGCACGCGCCGTGCAGGATGCCCGTGGCCCGCGCATATGGTTGCGCGAGGTGCGCGGCGACCGGTTTGTGGTTATCGCCGCGCAAGCCATAGAGGACACTCGCCTGATCGATCCGGTTTTCCGGGTCTACAGCCCCAGTGGCGGGCTGGGCGGACAACCGGAACTGGTTCAGCAGACTGAGGCCAGCGAGGCCCGGCTCGCAGGAGGGTTCTGGCTGTTGTCGGACGCGGTGGAGTATCGCCCCGAGGCAGGGGCTGCGCCGCTGGGCGAGGTATCGCTGCCGACAAGCATTGGCCAGGAAGCTCTGTTCGAGCGCACCCGCAGCGCCCAGGGCGTGTCGTTCTGGCGCCTGCCGGACGTGATCGTGTCCGCGCGGGAGGCAGGGCTTTCCACCCGCATCTACGAGATCCGCTGGCAAAGCCTGCTCGCACAACCCCTTCTGCTGGTAGCCGCCGCACTGATGGCAGTGGCTGCCACGCTGCGTCTGACACGGCTGGGCGGCGCGGCAGGATTTGCGCTGGCTGGCGGGCTGGGCGGCTTCCTGCTCTATTTCCTGCAACGCATGCTGGCGGGACTTGGCACGGCAGGCAGTCTGGATACCGTCAGTGCTGCGTGGTCGGCGCCTGCCTTGTTTGCACTGGTGGCACTATTGTATATCGCCGTGACAGAGGACGGTTAGGCCGCTGTCATGCATCCTGTCCACACGATTGCCTCAAAGCTCGCGATGAGTATGGTCTGCGAGTAGATAACCGGGAAATGACACCGATGTTGAATCCGTACCTGAAGCGTCTGGTGCTTTGTCTCGCCGCACCGTTCGGGCTGATGCTCGCAGGCGGCGCACACGCGCAGCAGGTTGAAGGTATCGCGGCGATCGTGAATGACGAACCGATCACCACCTATGAGGTGCGTGACCGGATGCGCTTCATCCTGACCACATCGGGCGTGCAGCCGACCCAGGAGGTGCTGGTACAGGTGCAGCAACAGGCGCTTCGCTCGCTTGTGGAGGAATCGCTGCAGCTCCAGACCGCCCGGCGCTACGAGGTGCCGATCACCGAGAGCGAGGTTGACGAGGCGATTGCCGATATTGCCGCGCGTAACGGCGTGACGGTCGCGGACATCCAGGCCGACCTGCAACAGGCGGGCGTCAGCATCGACACGATGCGCCAGCAGCTGCGCGCCGAAATCGCCTGGTCCTATCTGGTCAGCGGCCGCTATCGCAGCCGCATCCGTGTCTCGGACGCGCAGATCGAAAATGCTCTCCAGCGGCTCGCTGAAAGCGCGTCACAGACCCAGTACCGGGTGATGGAGATCATGGTGAACCTGCCTGCCAGCGGGTCGGAAGCGGAAGCGGAACAGCGCATTACCGCGATTTACACCGCCCTCGAGCAGGGCGCGCCCTTCCAGGCAGTGGCACAGCAGTTTTCCGATGCCCCCACCGCTGCCTCGGGCGGCGATGCCGGGTGGCTGAGTGCGGCGCAGCTGCGCCCGCAAGTCGCTCAGGCCGCACAGCAAATGCCGGTAGGCAGCATCTCCAACCCGATCCGGGTTCCCGGCGGATACATGATCGTGGCCATGGCGGACCGCCGCGAAGGACAGGTCACCGAGCAGTTCACCCTGCAGCAGGTCACGCTGGTGACCTCTCAGGTCAGCGATGACAACCGCCGCTCCCTGGAGCGGGCGGCGCAGCGCGTGCAGGGCTGCAGCGATGTGCGCGGCGCATTCTCGTCGGTGCCACAGGCGATCGTTACCGATCTGGGCACTGTCGGCGCCAATGCGCTGGTGCCGCAGATCCGCAGTGCGCTGTCCGGTCTGCAGAGCGGTCAGGCGAGCGCCGTTCTGGAAACGCCGGCAGGGCTCCAGGTCTTCATCCTGTGTGACCGCCGTCTCGGAGGCGCCGGCCTGCCGGGCACGACCGAGATCGAAAACCAGATCGTCAACCAGCAGCTCTCCCTGCTTGCGCGCCGCTGGCTGCGCGACCTGCGCAACGATGCCACGGTGGAGATGGTCGGCGATTTCTGATGTCGAAAGCGCAGGCGCCTCTTGTCCTGACGCTCGGTGATCCCGACGGTATCGGCCCCGAAATTGCACTGAAGGCATGGGCGCAATTGCGCGAGAGCGGCACTGTTTTCAGTGTTGCCGGCGGCCTTGGCGTTCTAAGCCCTGTTGCCCGCGCGCTGGGACTGCCGGCGCCGCAGCCGATCGAGTCCAGTACACAGGCGTCCGGCATGTTCGCCCGTGCCCTGCCCGTCCTGCCGGACAGGGCCGGTCTGCCCGCACTGGCTTCGATCGAGGACGCCGTGGCGAGGGTCCGTTCTGGCGAAGCCTCGGGCCTCGTTACCAATCCGGTCTCCAAGTCGGCGCTCTATGCGGAAGGTTTTGCCTTTCCGGGCCATACAGAATTCCTGGCGCATCTCACAGCCGACATGGACCTGGATGGTGAGCGCGGTCCGGTCATGATGCTCGCCGTCCCGGCGTTGAAAACCGTGCTCGTCACCATTCATCAGGCGCTGCGCGATGCCATCAGCAGCCTGTCGGCCGAGAGAGTGATCCACACGGCACGGGTCGCGCACCAGGCATTGCAGCGTGACTTTGCCCTGCCGGCCCCCCGCCTGGCGCTGGCCGGCCTCAACCCGCATGCGGGCGAAGGCGGAAGCATGGGACGCGAGGAAATCGATATCCTGCTGCCCGCTATCGAACAGCTGAAGCGCGAGGGGATCGCGCTTGCCGGCCCGCTGCCTCCCGACACCATGTTTCATGCCGAAGCACGCGGGCACTATGACGCGGCGATCTGCCTCTATCACGATCAGGGTCTGATACCGGTCAAGACTCTCGACTTTCATGGCGGCGTGAACGTCACGCTTGGCCTGCCCATTGTGCGCACCTCGCCAGACCACGGCACTGCCAAAGACATCGCGGGCAAGGGCGTCGCCCGGCCGGACAGCCTGATCGCGGCGATCCGCCTGGCGGAAACCATAGCCGCCAACCGGAGCGCGCGGGCATGACCAGTGATCCCTTGCCGCCTCTTCGCGAGGTGATCGCCGCCCACGGCCTGGCCGCTGACAAGCGCTTCGGGCAGCATTTCCTTCTGGACCTCAACCTGACCACGAAGATCGCGCGGCTGTGCGGAGACCTGCCCGGGAGCGTGGCGGTCGAGGTCGGCCCCGGCCCCGGGGGCCTGACGCGGGCCCTGCTCAGCGAAGGAGCCAGACGGGTCGTCGCCATCGAGAAGGACCCCCGCTTCCTGCCGGCGCTGGCGGAGATAAGCGCCGCCCATGCAGGCCAGCTGGAGGTGATCAGTGCCGATGCCCTGGAGGTCGGCAGGGACGCTCTGGGCCTGGAGCCCGGTGAACGTGCGGTCATTGCCGCCAACCTGCCCTATAATGTCGGCACTGCCCTGTTTACCGGCTGGCTGGAGGCCGAGCCTGTCTGGTGGTCGAGGGCCGTGCTGATGTTCCAGAAGGAAGTGGCCGAACGGATCGTCGCGCGTACTGGCGAAGATGCCTATGGCCGCCTGGCCATCCTCACTGCCGCGCGGGCACGCGCGAAATACGCCTTCACCTTGCCAGCCAGAGCCTTCACCCCGCCACCAAAGGTCGACAGCGCCGTGGTGACTGTTGATCCCCTGCCCGAGGGCGACCGCTTCAGGGATGTGGGCGCTCTGGCAGCCGTCACGGCCAGCGCGTTTGGCCAGCGCCGCAAGACCTTGCGCAAATCGCTGGCCCAGGCCGCGTCGCAGACGCGGGCCAGCCCGGAAGAACTGCTGTCGGCGTGCAATATCGATCCGGGCGCGAGGGCCGAGACCATCGCCCCGGAAGGCTTCATGGCACTGGCGCAGGCGTGGCGGGCGGCGAAGAGCTAGGCTTCGTCCATCAGGGCGCTGACGAACCCTTCCAGCCAGGGATGACGCACCCGGCGCAGACGCTCGGCGTGAAGGATCAGCGACAAACGGTCCAGCGCCTCGGAGAAATCGTCATTGAGAATGACGTAGTCGTATTCATCCCAGTGCTCGATCTCGGCCTTGGCGCGCGCCATACGGCTGGCGATGACCTCCTCGGAATCCTGTGCGCGCTTGGTGAGCCGGTCACGCAGCAGGTTGAGTGAAGGCGGCAGGATGAACACCTTCACGCAGTCCTGAGGGGCGCCTGCAGCAAGGGCCCGCCCCCCCTGCCAGTCGACGTCGAACACCACGTCGCGGCCCTCTTCCAGCGCCTCCTCGACGGTGCGCTTGGGGGTGCCGTAATAGTGGCCGAAAACGCGTGCATACTCATAGAATTCGTCGTTCTCGGCCTGCCGCTCGAACTCCCTTTCGGTCAGGAAGATGTAGTCCTGACCATCCACCTCGCCGGGACGCGGCGCGCGCGTGGTCGCAGACACCGACAGGACCAGATCAGGGTTCGACGCGATCAGGCGGCGCGACAGCGTTGTCTTGCCTGCACCGGACGGGCTGGAGAGCACGAGCATAAGTCCGCGCCGCTGCCCGCGGAATACCGGTCCTGAAAGCGATCCGACGGGCATGGGGCTACTCCAGATTCTGAACCTGCTCGCGGAACTGGTCCACGACGTGTTTCATGGCAAGGCCAATTTCGGTCAGCCCGCGATCCGATGACTTGGAACACAGCGTGTTGACCTCGCGGTTGAATTCCTGGGCCAGGAAGTCGAGCTTGCGCCCGCACGGCGAGCCGCCAGCCAGAAGGCCGCGCGCCGCCTCCACATGGCCGGTAAGCCGGTCGATTTCCTCGCGCACATCGGCCTTGACGGCCAGCAGAGCCGCCTCCTGCGCCAGCCGGTCGGGGTCGATGCCCGATGGCAGGAGATCGTCGATCTTCTGCTTCAGCCGGTCGCGGATCGCCTCAGGCGTTGCCGCCGGGTGGCTCGCCGCCTGCGCCTTCAGGGCCTCGATCTCGCTGATCTGGGCGTCCAGAACGGCCTTGAGCTGGGCACCCTCTGCCTGCCGGGCGGCCTTCAAGGCTTCGACTACATCATCCAGCAGGGGCAGCACGGACGCCTCCATGGCCTGCACGCTGATGTCACCGGCGCCGCCGGCATCCTCGCTGACAATCACACCGCGCAGCGCCAGCAATCCATCCAGCCGGGGCGGGCTGACCAGCCCTTCCTCCACCAGATGGCGCCCAGCCGATGCCAGTGCGCGCAAGCGCGCTTCATCGACATGAACCGCGCCTTCCACACTCGCTGCCTTCTCGAACGACACCGTGACCGACACCGAACCGCGCTCAAACGCGGCCTTGATACGGCCCCTGGCCTCGGCCTCAAGATGAGCCATCCCGTCAGGCAGGCGCAGACGGATATCGAGGCCCCGGCCGTTCACCGAACGTGCCTCTGCCGACAGCGTGCCGAACCCGCCGCTGGATGTTGCACGGGCAAAGCCCGTCATGCCCGACAGGACGCCCATGATCACCGGCCTCCGGACCGGGCGCGCTCGCGCTCGATCTGGCGCCAGCGGGCCACATTGCGGTTATGCTCGGCGAGCGTCCGCGCAAATGCGTGACCGCCCGTGCCGTCCGCCACGAAGTATACGTAATCGCTCTCGGGCGGGTTCAGCACGGCAGCGATTGCCTCCCGGCCCGGATTGGCGATCGGCGTCGGGGGCAGGCCGTCAATATGATAGGTGTGGTAGGGGTTGGTTGTATCGTCCAGCTCGGACCGGCGGATACCCCGGCCCAGCGGTTCCCCGCCGGTAATGCCGTAAATGATGGTCGGATCGCTCTGAAGACGCATGCCGCGGCGCAGCCGGTTCACAAACACCGCCGCCACCATGGGTCGCTCGTGCGCAATGCCGGTCTCTTTCTCTACGATTGAGGCCAGGTTTATCGCCTCCTCACGCGTCGAAACCGGCAGGTTCGGATCGCGGGTATCCCAGAGCTGGTCGAGCAGGCGCACCTGGGCGGCCGCCATGCGATCCAGCACAGCCTGGCGGGATGTGCCACGATCCACCAGATAGGTGTCCGGCAACAGCGAGCCTTCGGGCGGCACACGCTCGATCTCGCCGGTGAGCACGTCGGAGGCTTCCACAATGCGGATCACCATGGCGACCGTGAGCCCTTCGGGCACGCGCACGGGGTGCTGGATCACCTCGCCATAGGCGAGCACATCATAGATTTCGGCCATGGAAGCGCGGGCCGGAATGGCAAACTCTCCGGCGCGCATGGGGGCGCGATCACGCCCCAGCTCCTGATCAATGCGGAGTTGAGCGAGGAATATGCGCTGGTCGGATATCAGGCCGTCTGCTTCCAGCCGCGCGGCAATCGCACGGACACTCGACCCGCGTTCCAGGAGTATCGTCGTGTCCTCCTCCAGCGGGCCTTCTGCGGTGAACTGATAGCCCAGCCAGGCATAGGCGCCGACAACTGCCGCACCTGCGACCAGGGCCAGCGCGCCGATGAGGAAGATCAGGATGATGACAAGCCGCAACGGGCCCAGCCCCTTGCGGACCTTCTTGCTGGCCGGCGCACTATCGCTACTCATGCAGTAGGCCCCTCGCCCGTCGGGCGCGCTTAATCGACCGCCCTGAAGATCACCGAAGCATTGGTGCCGCCGAAGCCGAAAGAGTTCGACAGCGCCACCTTCACGTCCTTCTTCACCGCCTTGTGGGGGGCCAGATTGATCGGGCTCTCCACCGACGGGTTGTCGAGATTGAGGGTGGGCGGGCAGATGCCATCGCGAATGGCGAGGATCGAGAAGATCGCCTCGATCGCACCGGCAGCGCCCAGAAGGTGGCCGGTTGCCGACTTGGTGGATGACATCACCACCTTGCCCGCATGGTCACCCAGCAGGCGCTCGACAGCCTTGAGCTCGATCTCGTCGCCCTTCGGCGTGGAGGTTCCGTGCGCGTTGACATAGTCG
>ERZ869909.2013-NODE-2013-length-14835-cov-5.824299_pt1 | contig 14835 bp, 13 predicted proteins | sample MGYA00520892_ERZ869909 | MGnify/ENA primary metagenome ERZ869909 (study PRJEB32215, sample SAMEA104723947) | bioreactor metagenome | biome: bioreactor; feature: anaerobic bioreactor; material: water | place: China | collected 2015-03-12 ...
GAGATCAGCCAGGCCGGCGCGCTGATCCGCACCGGCAGGCGCGGCCTGTGGTGGTCCTCGGTGCCGAAGCACCGATGGCCCGACCATCCCGAATGGCGCGCCGCGATGAAGCCCTATCTCGATCCGATCTGGGGCGATCGCCGGCAGGAGATCGTCTTCATCGGCTGCGACCCCATGGACGAGGCGACGATCCGCGCCGAGCTCGACGCCTGCCTCGTCGAGGAACGCGATTTCATGCCGGGCCGCTGGCGCGACCTGCCCGACCCGTTCCCGGCCTGGGGGTGACGAAAGATCGCTCTCTCCCTTTGCAGAACCGTCACACTCTTCGCCTAGGATGCGGCCGCGACGCACGATGGCGCCGCGACGGTTGCCGGCCGCGTCGTCGCCGCGCCGATGATTTCGGGTGACGGACGAGATGCGATATCCATACGACGCCGTTTCCGGGCAGGAGGTCGAACTCAAGCTCGAGATCGCCCCGGACGCGGCCGAGGCGCTGATCGCGTCCGGCCTGCTGCCGGGCCGGCCGTCGGTGGTGCCGCTGCGCTCGGTCTATTTCGACACGCCGGAACATGACCTGTCGGCCGCCGGCTTCTCGCTCAGGATCAGGCAGGCCGGCGACCGGCGCATCCAGACGGTGAAGGCGGCCGGAACCGCCGCCGCCGGCCTGTTCGCCCGGCCGGAATGGGAGCGCGGCGTCGAGGGCGACGCGCCGGTGCTGGACGACGCCACGCCGGTCAAGGCGTTTCTCGGCGGGAAGGTCCACGACATCGGCCCCGCCTTCGCGGTCGAGGTCGAACGGCGCATCTGGATCGTCTCGTCGCCCGACGCGACGATCGAGGTCGCGCTCGACAGCGGCGAGGTCGTCGCCGGCGAGCGACGCACCCGCGTGCATGAGATCGAGCTCGAGCTGAAGGACGGCGCGCCCGCCGCGCTGTTCGCGCTTGCGCGGCGGATCGATTCCGTCGCTCCGGCGCGGGTCGGCGTGCTCAACAAGGCCGAGCGCGGTTTCCTGCTGCTCGGACCGGCCATGCGCGCATTCAAGGCCGAGCCGGTCCTCCTGGCCGCCGACATGAGCGCCGCCGACGCCTTCCGCCACATCGCCGGCGTCTGCCTGCGCCAGTTCCGCCTGAACGAGGCGCTGATCGGGCGCGACAACGCCGAGGCGCTGCATCAGGCGCGGGTGGCGCTGCGCCGGCTGCGCTGCGCCTTCTCCATCTTCGAGCCGATGCTTCGCGACGATTCGGTCGAGCGCCTGCGCGCGGAGTTGCGCTGGCTGGCCGGCGCGCTGGGCGATGCGCGCGATTTCGACGTGCTGAGCGGGCGCGCCGCTGCCGAGACGGTGCGCGCGAGGCTGGAGACGGTCCGCCACCGCGCCTATGATGCGGCGGAGACCGCCCTTTCCTCGCCCCGCGCCCGCGCCTTGATGCTCGATCTTTCGCAATGGCTCGTCCTCGGCGGATGGCTGGCCCAGGCCTCGGCCGAGACGGCGCGCGGACAACCCGCGGGCGACTTCGCCGTCGCGACGCTCGAGCGCTTGCGCAAGAAGGTGAAGAAAGGCGGGACCGATCTGGCGGATCTCGGCGACGAGGCCCGCCATGAACTGCGCAAGGATACCAAGAAACTGCGCTACGCGGCCGAATTCTTCGCATCGCTGTTTCAGGGAAAGCGCCACAAGCGGCGGCTCGGGCCTTTCCTTGCCGCGCTGGAGAGCCTTCAGGATCGGCTCGGCGCGCTGAACGACCTGGCGAGCGCGCCCGACCTCCTCGCCCGCACCGGCCTGCGCGACGACCCCGCCGCCGCCGCGCTGCTGGATGAAGGCAAGGGCAGGCAGGCGCTGGTCGAGGCGGCGGCCGAAGCCCACGACGCCTTCGTCGACACCAGGCGCTTCTGGCGATAGGCGCGCGAAGACGCCCCTGCCGGCCGCGATCTGGCCCCTTGTTTTCCGGGCCGGAGAAAGCCGCGCAACGTGGGCCGGAAAGCGGACGGCGCGGATAGCGCAAAGAAATGCGACGACGCGCTTGCAATTCGTCCGTCGAGTGGCTAGGAAACCCCGCACGAAACGGTGCCGGTCCGGTTCCGTTTCGGTCGCCATGCGACTTGGCGCGCGCCCGTAGCTCAGCTGGATAGAGCACCAGACTACGAATCTGGGGGTCAGAGGTTCGAATCCTTTCGGGCGCGCCATCAACATCCTGAAAAGACTGGATAAAATGTCACCACTAGACGTGGCAGCCGAAGCCTTTTCGTCAGTATTTGCCGAATGAACCAAGCTTGAACCAACTTCAAGCACTTGGCGCGCGGCCCTTGCGCTGCTGATCCCGACCTACCGCTGGCCGAGCTTGCGGCGAAGAGACGCGATGCGGGGATGGCCTGCCCCTTTGAGAGGAGCGTCTTTCCTCACGGTGACGACGTCTCCGGGCCTCCACGGGTTTTCCTCCTGGAAGCGAGGCAGCGCTTCCTGAAGTTTCACGATGACCGCTTCATGCAGGATCATACGTGCTCCCTCCTCCTTCTGGATCACCTTTCGAAGATCGTCGGCGGCGCAACACGTCGATCCTGAACTGGACCGCGCCTCCCGGCCCGCTCCAGTGGCGGCCGGTCCCCGAAGCCACGCTTGAACGGCTGCGGGTCCATGCGCTTGAGGAAGCGCGTCGGTCCCTGGCTGAATCCGACGTCCGTTTCCGGAGATCGAAGCGTCACCACGTCATCATATATCATAAATTGATAGGAACATTGGCCCCTTGGCGAGGTTCGGCTGCAGAAGGGCGCCTCACAGCCCTCACCCTCGGACTAGAAGGAGACCGCGATGAACACGACCAGGAACGGCGCTCCCGGAACGACGGACCAGAAGCCGCGATGGGAAGGCCCGCCGGAGATCCGGCCTCGCGGTTACCTGCCGGCAAAGGACGATCCTTCCATCGTTCGCGACGCCGCTGGCCAGAACCTGAGAGATCCGGAGAGACGGACGCTGGACGACGCGTTCCGCACCGGGGGCGACCGGCAACCAGCGGAAACCGCGATCACCGGATCGAGCGGCAGGAAGCTGCACACCGGGGCCACCATGCCGGTGATGGGGCTGGGCACGTGGCAACTCACCGAAGACACGGCCGGCGTGATCCAAAGCGCGCTGGAACTTGGCTACCGCCTCATCGACACATCCGGCGACTACGGCACCCAGCCGGGCATCGGCCAGGGCATCCGCCGCAGCGGCGTCGCGCGTTCCGACTTCTATCTTGTCACCAAGGTCGAGGAGACCGACGACGCCTATGATGCCGCGCGCCGGAATCTCGAGGAACTCGAACTGGATCGCGCCGACCTGATCCTTCTCCACCGCCCTCCGGAAACCGGCGCGGGCGAGGATTTGTGGCTTGGGCTGATGCGAGCCAAGGAAGAGGGCCTCGCCACCGATATCGGCGTTAGCAACTATTCGACCGGCCTGATCGACGCGCTGGTGGAAGCTACCGGAGAGACGCCCGTCGTCAACCAGATCGAATGGAGCCCGTTCGGTTACAGCGAAGACATGCTGCGCTATGCGGCCGACAACGGCATCGTCATCCAGGGATACAGCCCCCTTACCCGCATGAAGCGGCTCGACGATCCGGTGCTGTCGGCGCTGGCCGAGAGGTACGGCAAGACCCCGGCGCAGATCCTGATCCGCTGGAACCTTCAATGCGGCACCGTGCCGTTGCCGAAAGCCAGCAAACCCGAGCATCTCAAAGAAAACATCGACGTGTTCGACGTTCATATCCCGGATGAGGACATGAGCAGGCTGAACCGGCTCAACGAACGCTTTTCCGCCCTCGGCACGCTCCCCTACGAGTAGCGACGGCTTTCTCCTGGCATCGCTCAGCCGTATCTCGATTCCCACTGGATCGAAGCCACGGGGCGGCTCTGGTCGTGCTCGACCGAAGAATCGCCGGGACCATCGCATACCGCCGCGGACTTTCCCGCCGAGCCTTGCTCCGCTGCGGCTTTCCCCACCGCTTCCCGTCATTTCCGTGAAGCGGCACCTTCGCGCCGAGCGCGTCGTGCCGCGCAATTGTTTGATCGTCGTCAGGCAGAACCACGGCGAAGGGCGCTGTGAGGAAGACGCATTCCGCGCCCCCACGCTCAAAGCGGCCGGATGCCCGGCCGAGCCCGCCCTGTCAGCAACGACAGGAACCATCACCCCGGCCGCGAGTTGGCACCAAATCTGGAATCGCGAACCGCAGCATGAATCACCACGTTTACCAACCGCCGGGGAATTCCATCGTGCTGCTTGGCCGCAATGCCTGGCGAATCGAGACAGTCGATAGGCTGGCCTTTCTTGTCGACGGGGAGGAGTATTTCCGTCCTCTCGACCGCGTGCTTCGGATGGCACGTCGGTCGATTCGGATCGTCGGTTGGGATTTCAATCCGGATATCAGGCTGCGCCCGCGCGAAGGCGGCCAAACGCTGGGCGCCTTGCTGCGCCATCTGGTCGAGAAGAGGCCCGAACTGGAAATCCATATCTTGATATGGGCCATGGGACCGATCTATTCGGGTCATTCCCTGAAGCTGTTCAGGCAGGATGGCTGGTCGAGCCATCCGCGTATCCACCTGCGGTTCGACACGCGCCACGCGCTGCGCGGCTCCCACCACCAGAAGATGGTCACGGTGGACGATGCCGTTGCCTTTGTAGGCGGCATCGACCTTACCGCAGGACGCTGGGACACGCGGGAACACGCCCCCCATTCGCTTCATCGGGTGAAGCCGACCGGCGAATCCTACGGACCGGTCCATGACGTGCAGACCATGCTCAGCGGTCCTGCGGCACGCGCGGTATCCGACCTCGCGCGCTGGCGGTGGAAGATGGCCACGGGCGAAAAGGCACTGCCCGCCCGGCCGTCCTCTGCTGCATGGCCAGAGGATGTCTTGCCGGAAATGAAAGGGTGTGCGGCAGCTATCGTGCAAACGACGCCCGCCCTTCCGGGGTTCGACGAGCGCCACGAAGCAATTCGCCTCACCCTCGACGCGATCACCGCCGCGCGGCGCCACATTTATATCGAGACGCAGTACCTCGCCTCGTTCGGTGTCGGCGACCTGCTGGCGAAGCGACTGTCCGAGCCGGAAGGGCCGCATATCGTCATTCTCGCCACCAGCAGTTCGCGCGGCGTCATCGAGCAATTCGTGATGGCGCGCAACCGCGATCGCCTCATCCGGCGACTGAAGCAGGCGGATCGCTTCGACAGGCTGCGGGTCATGTACGCGGTGGTGCCGGACGAAGACGGCGAAGATTGCGAAGTGCTGATCCACTCCAAGGTACTGATCGTCGACGATTCCTTCGTGCGTGTCGGCTCGTCCAACCTGAACAACCGCTCCGAAGGGCTGGACACGGAATGCGACATCGCCGTCGAGGCGGGAACCGCAGAGGAGCGGCGAGCGATCGCCGCGCTGCGCGACCGCCTGCTGGGCGAGCATCTGGATGCCTCGCCCGAGGCGATCGCGGACGCGATCCGCAACGGATCGCTGGTCGCCGCGATCGACCGCTTCAACCTGCGGCCGCGCGGCCTGCGGCCCTTCCCGGTCGACCTCGCCGGCGGGACGTCACCGCTTCCGGGAACCGCCCTGCTCGACCCGAAGACGCCGTTCCGGCCTCTTCACAAGGCGCGCGAGCTCGTCGCCTCGGCCTTCTCGCGGCTGGGCCGCAGCGCTTTCTGATCCTTGCCCGCTCGCTGGCGCCCCGCTCGCTGGCGCAAGACGTATTCGCTCGCCAGAAGCAGCGGCAGCCCGAGCGCCAGCGGCACGAAGAAATAGACGACGCGGAAGGCGATCAGCGCGCCGACCGCCGTCGCGCCCGGCAGCAGGTAGAGGACGGTCGCCTCCAGCACGCCCAACCCGCCCGGCACATGGCTGAGCAGCGCGGTGACGTTGCCGATCACGTAGATGGCGGCGACCTCCAGATAGGGAATCTCCGAGAAGGCGGCGAGCAACTGGTGGAGACAGGCGGCGACGCACGCGAAATTCAACGTCCCGACCGTCACCTGGCCGGCGGCCAGAGGCAGGGCGGGCAGATCGAGGGTCCAGCGGCCGAGCCGCAATTGCCGGCGCACGAAGGCCGCGAGCACGAGGTAGAGGACGGGCGCGGCGAGGCTGGCGGCGGCAACGCCCATGAGCGCGGGACGCCCGAGCCCGACGAAGCCTTCGGCCTCCGCCGGATAGAGCAGAAGCCCGGCGCCGCCCAGCGTCGCAAGCCCGAGCCCCACCGTCAGGCCGCAGAACAGGATCACCTTGGCGACGTCGCCGGTGCCCAGGCCCCAGCGCGAATAGAAGCGGTAGCGGATCGCGCCGCTGGACAGCGCGGCCACGCCGATATTGTGGCCGATCGACAGGCTGACGAAGGAGGCGAGCGCGGTGCGGCGCCACGCCAGCGGCTTGCCCGCATAGCGCACCCCCAGCCAGTCGAAGCCCGTGAGGCACAGATAGGAGGCGGCGGCGAAGGCCAGGGCCCCGGCGATGCGCCCGATAGGGATCGCGGCGGTCGAGGCCGCGACCTCCTCCATCGTATAGCGGCCGAGCGCGCGATGGAGCAGGAACGCCGCGCCGCAGATCGCCACGACGACGACGAGCCGCAGAAGAAGCCGCGAAACAGTCATGGGCGGCCTTTCGGAACCGTGAAGACACGGGTTCGGAACGGAACCGGGCCGCACGGGGTTCCCGATCCATGACAGAAGCATCGGACGCGCGGCTGACGCGGCGCATCAGGATCCTCACCTACAACGTCCATTCCTGCCGCGGGACCGACGGCCGCACGGATCCCGCCCGCATCGCCGAGGTCATTGCACGCTGCAAGCCCGACATCGCCGCGCTTCAGGAGGTCGATGTGGACCGCGCGCGCTCGGGCGGCGTCGATCAGGCGCAGCTCATCGCCACGCATCTGCGCATGGACTCCCACTTCCATCCCGCCCTTCATCTGGAGGACGAGCAATATGGCGATGCCATCCTCACCCCGCTGCCGACGCGGCTGGTGCGGGCCGCACCCCTACCCTCGATCGGCGAACCGCGCGGCGCGATCTGGGTGGCGGTCGACATCGGGGGCGTCGAACTTCAGGTGATCAACACCCATCTCGGCCTGCGCCGGCGCGAGCGCATCGCGCAGGTGGCCACGCTTCTCGGGCCGGGCTGGCTGGGCAATGCCGAGTGCAGGGACATGCCCACCGTGCTTCTGGGAGACTTCAACGCCGTCCCCTCCTCCGTGCCCTACCGCAACCTCGCCCGCCACGGACGCGACGTGCAGGTCCACGCCGCTCCTCGCCCCAGAGCTACCTTTCCGTCACGCTTTCCGGTCCTGAGGCTGGATCACATCTTCGTCGGAGACGGCATCGTGGCGACAGACGCCGAGGTCCGCTCCGACATGCTGGCCCGCACCGCTTCCGACCACCTGCCGCTCGTCGCCACCCTGGCGGTGCCGGCTCGATCGCGCGCGGAGGACGACGTCAGCCATTCGCCGGTTTCCAGCCACGCTTGAATTCGGCGACAAACGCCCGCGGCATGGGTTTTGCGTCAGCTTCTCCGCTCCCCCGCGGTTGCTTCAGCGATCGGCCCTGCGCTTGTGATGCCCGCCTTCCTGGTTCTCGCCCCGGATCATCCGGCGGTCGTCCTTGTCCGTCAGTTCCGCGCCTTCGTCGCGCAGGTGGCGGGATGTCCTTCGAGGCCCGAACTCGCAATGACCCCCGTGGTTCCGGAACTATTGCGAGAGACCCTGGTTGGGAGACCACGGCAGTCGTTACGGCCGCCAACTCCAGACCGTCAAGCGCGAGGGAGCGTCCAATGGCTCACGGCGACAGAAAGCATTTCGGCAAGGGAAGCCAGGGAAAAGGCACCGGTTCGGGCGCGATGACCGAACTCGACAAGGATGCCGTCGGCGAGAACGACGTCCTGTCCAACCGGGACAAGAAGCAGCATTCGAAGGAGCGCGGGCAGGACGGCAACGCCATCAAGACCGAGCAGGGCCAGGACCACTCGGCCAACCGCCGCCCATAGGAGGCCGCAACGATGCCTCGTCGCCGCACCGAAATCTTGCACCGGACGGTTGCCTGACATGCCGACCACAGCGGATATTCAGTTCCACGACCTGATCGAGACGTTCACCCAGCAGGACGTCGACCTGACGCGGGCCTTCAGCGACGTCGCCATCTTCAACGCGCAGGTTTCCGACGCCGCCCATATGGAGAGCGTCGCCGGCCTCGCCTGCCGTTCGGCACTGGCCAGGCGCGGCGTCGCGCATCTGTCGATCGCCAACGACGTCCAGGAGGAGACGCTCGACGACGGTATCGCGCGCAGCATGGGCGGCTTTCAGGCAATCGACTACGACATACCGCCGGGAACCGTCGCCGCCTACTATCCCGAGTGCAACGCCCTGATCCCGCTCTGGCAGTTCGCGCAGGAAAGCAAGACGCCGGCCGCCAAGTCGGTGCCGGTGAGAATCGCGCCCGAATGACCCGCACATAGATTTCGAGTCACCGATGGATATCGCCCTGATCGTGGGTTACGTCGCTTCCGCCTGCTCGATGACGAGCTTCGTTCCGCAGGCGTGGAAGATCATCAAAACGGCCGACACCGCGGCGATCTCCACGCGCATGTACGCCGTCACCGTGGTCGGTTTTGCGCTGTGGTCCGTCTTCGGGATCATGCGCATGGAGTGGCCCATCATCCTCACCAACGTCGTCTGTTTCTGCCTTTCGGCATTCATTCTCGTCATGAAGATCCTTCCTCGGGAGAAACGCGAGAAGGTCGCGGCGACGATGGACCCGGAGAAAAACTGACGGCGCGCGCGGCCGGTCGTGCAGCCGGCTGTCACGACGCGTCTTCTAACCGGCACCATCCCCGATCCGTCCCAGGCGATTGCGGGCGACACTGAGACGGATGATCAGCCCGTCCGGATTCCATTCCCGCGAAATTTCTCCGCCGAGCTGTCCGTGCACCGTCGCCCGGCCGAGTATCGATCCGAACCCGTCGCCGTCGGCATTGCGCTCCACGAGGGGGCCGCCCCTCTCGGTCCAGGTGAGCACGAGCATGTCGCCGGCTTCGTCGCAGCGGATGTCGACGGTGCCCTCCGGAGAGGAAAGCGCCCCGTATTTCGCGGCATTGGTCGCGAATTCATGGAGCAGGAGCGCGAAGCTGGTGACGGCGGCGCCCGATAGCTCGACATCCGCTCCGGTCAGGCTGATGCGCGAGCGGCCGCTCTGCACCGCATGATCGTAGGGCGCCATGATCGTGCGGACCAGGGCATGCAGTGCCGTCGCCTGCGCTTCGCGTTCCGAGGCTTCCGATGTCGCGGGAACGGTCAGCGTATGCGCCAAAGCAAGGGCGTTCAGCCGGCCGGAGACGGCGGAAGCGAGGTCTTCGACCGTGACGGCCGATCGCTTGCTGAGCGCCACGACGCTTCCGGCGAGCGTGAACAGGTTCTTGATGCGATGGTTCATCTCCTGGATGAGGAGATGTTGCTGCTCCTCCGCGCGGCGGCGCTCGGTGATGTCGCGGGCGATCTTGGCGGCGCCGACGATATGTCCCTGACGGTTGCGGATCGGAAACACCGAGAGCGAAATCTCGACCAGCGCGCCGTTCTTGCGTCGTCTGACGGTTTCGTAGTGGTCGGTCGTCTCGCCGGCGCGGATGCGAGACAGGATATGCGGCTCTTCGTCATACCGATCCGCCGGGATGAGCGTCGCCACCGGCTTGCCGACGATTTCGTCGGCGGTATAGCCGAACAGCCGTTCCGCGCCCTTGTTCCAGCTGACGATTATCCCGTTCAGGTCCTTGGCGACGATGGCGTCGTCCGAGGAGTTGACGATCGCGGTGAAGCGTTGCGCCTCTTCGTAGGCGATCGAGCGATGCGTGACGTCGACCAGCATGTTGATGGCGCCGACCAACGCGCCGCGCGCGTCGAACAACGGCGTCGGGAATGCAAGGACGGTGACGCGGCTTCCGTCCGGCCGTTCGGCGACGATCTCGTGCCCGCGGTTGGGTTGTCGTTCCCGCAGCGCGAGCGCCATCGGGCATTCCGCGTGGGGCAAGGGCCGACCGTCCGGCCAGAAAAGCCTCCACGACCCGCAGAACTCGGCCTGTCCGATTTCCGGAGCGCGTCCCCACAGCGTTGCCGCGGCTTCGTTGAAAAGCGTGATCCGGCCGTTCGCGTCGGTCATATAGACCGCCTCCGGCAAGGCGCGAAGCACGTCCTGGATTTCAAGGGCGCCCGGCACGGCATGATCCCGCGCCTTGCCGGCGTCCGCTCCGGCCCGCACCGGACCGAGGGGACCGACTTCCGGATATGCAGACGGCGAACTCACGCGATGCTCCCTGACGACGCTGGACGCAAGCTCGGCTCTACCGCACGCCGAGTTATGAATGATCGTCTGATATTAGCCCGGCCGGACGCCGTCGCGTCAAGCCTCGGATGCTGGTCGACGTTGCACCGCTCCGGCCGGAACACGGGTCGAACACAGACACCTTCAGGAACCGCCGACCGTTCCCCGCATCGTCGGAGATCTACGAAAGCCCGAACCTCCTTCCTGAGGAAATGTCATGGCTGACGACGGCCCTGAAGAAGCGCTCGATCGCGCATGGACGCCCTAAGATCCACCTTATGCAGCGGTGCCCAACCCTCTTCGTCAATCAGTGCAAGAGCCTGAATCCCCATCGGTGATAGGTCTGCTCGAGCAAGCGGCAGAGCCAGGCCTCGCTGCCGAGGTTCGCTGATCCGGTGCCTGCGCTTTCGATCGCCTTCTCGAGCGTCAACGCCACCAGGCGATCGGCCGCATCGGCATCCCCCATCATCAGCCGCGCGGAGAGCCTGAGCTTCGGGAGCACGCTCAGGACGTCGTCCGGCACCTCGGGATCAGACATGGCAGACGCGGGATCTTGCGGAAACAAGGCTTCAAACACCGCCGACCACTCTGCCGGTTTGAGCAGATATGGAGTGTGCCGCAACCGATACGGAATGACGATGTCGCTACGGCCGGTGAAGAAGACGAACGGCACGCCGCGGCTGGCCAGTTCATCGGCCAAGGGAAATACCTGCTCGCCATTCAGATCGATATCGAGAACGGCCGCGTCCGCAATGGCAACCTCTTCCCTTGCAGTTTCCAAATCACCGGCAGGGCCGAGAACTTCGGCTCCCATGTGCTTGAAATAACGACAAAGATCCATCGCCAGAAGGTATTCGTCCTCGACGATGAGCACTCGTCGTCCCCGCACGCCCGGCATCGCAACCTCCATCAAAGCATTCTCGCGCCCCTCGATAATCGACATAGGCGTGGAGCGATCGCCGAGCTTCTTCCGCGACCGCCACGTGAACAAAAGCTACCGGTTGGAAGCCATCCTCTGCATGAAGATCGTCCCCGTCGCAGGGAACGAAGGTTAGCCGCGTTAGGTTCCTGCCAACGGGAAAATAAAAGTCCGGTCTCCCCTGAGCCGCCAGACTCTCCCTCGCGCTTGACGATTTGGAGTTGGCGGCCAGACCGGGGGAACCGCCGGTCATTCCCCGCATTGTCAGAGATACGCGAAAGCGCGGATCTCTTTTCCTGAGGAAATGCCATGGCCAAGAGCGCTAGACAGTCGTCGGGCACGCCCGCGACCATCCACGACCAGAAGCTCGAACGTGGAAACGGAGGCGAACTCCACCAGATCGCGGACGGCGACACCGACATTCTGACGACAGCCCAGGGCGGTCCGGTCTCCGACGACCAGAACACGCTCAGGGTCGGCCCGCGAGGACCGGCCTTGATCGAGGATTTCCACTTCCGCGAGAAGATTTTCCACTTCGACCATGAGCGGATTCCCGAGCGCGTCGTGCATGCGCGCGGCTACGGCGCGCATGGCTATTTCGAGACCTACGAGTCGCTGGCGGCCTATACCCGCGCCGACATCTTCCAGCGCGCCGGCGAGAAGACGCCGGCCTTCGTGCGCTTCTCGACCGTGGCGGGATCGAAAGGATCGTTCGATCTGGCCCGCGACGTGCGCGGCTTCGCCGTCAAGCTCTATACGAAGGAAGGCAACTGGGACATCGTCGGCAACAACATCCCGGTCTTCTTCATCCAGGATGCGATCAAGTTCCCGGACATGGTCCACGCGGTGAAGGAAGAGCCCGACCGAGCCTTCCCGCAGGCGCAATCGGCGCACGACAATTTCTGGGACTTCATCTCGCTGACGCCGGAATCGATGCACATGATCATGTGGGTCATGTCGGACCGGGCCATCCCGCGTTCCTTCCGCTTCATGGAAGGATTCGGCGTCCACACTTTCCGGCTGGTCAACGCGAAGGACGAATCGACCTTCGTCAAGTTCATCTGGAAGCCCAGACTCGGCATGCAGTCGGTGGTCTGGAACGAGGCGGTCAAGATCAACGGGGCGGATCCGGATTTCCACCGGCGCGACCTGTGGCAGGCGATCCGGTCGGGCGACTTTCCCGAATGGGAGCTCAACCTGCAGCTCTTCGATCAGGATTTCGCCGACGGTTTCGATTTCGACATTCTCGACCCGACCAAGATCATTCCCGAGGAAATCCTCGAGCCGATACCGGTCGGCCGCCTTGTGCTGGACCGCATGCCGGACAATTTCTTCGCCGACACCGAGCAGGTCGCGTTCATGACCCAGAACGTGCCGCCCGGCATCGACTTCTCCAACGATCCGCTGCTTCAGGGCCGCAACTTCTCCTATCTCGACACCCAGTTGAAGCGGCTCGGCAGCCCGAACTTCACGCATATTCCCGTCAACGCGCCGAAATGTCCGTTCCATCACTTCCAGCAGGACGGGCATATGGCCATGCGCAACCCGGTCGGCCGCGCTAACTATCAGCCGAATTCGTGGGGCGAAGGCCCGCGGGAATCGCCGCAACGCGGCTTCCGGTCGTTCGCCGCGGAAGAAGAAGGCCGGAAGGTGCGGTTGCGGCCGGAAAGCTTCGCCGACCATTACAGCCAGGCACGCCAGTTCTTCATCAGCCAGACCGCGACCGAACAGCGCCACATCGTGATGGCGCTGACGTTCGAGCTCAGCAAATGCGAGAACCCGGCCATCCGCGAACGCATGGTCTCCCACCTGCTGAACGTCGACGAGACGCTGGGCGCGGCGGTCGCCGACAAGCTCGGCATCAGGGACCTGCCCGAACCCGCCGATGCCGCCGTCCCTCCCCGCGACGACCTTCCGGCGTCTCCGGCCCTCAGCATCATCGAGAACGGGCCGGAAAGCTTCGCCGGCCGCAAGGTCGGCGTGCTCGTCAGTCCTGGCGCGGACGCGGCACTCCTGAAGGAGTTGCGGGCGGCGATCGAAAGCGAAGGCGCGGTGCTGGAGATCGTCGCGCCGAAGGTCGGCGGCGTCGAGGCCGCGGACGGAAGCTGGATCGAAGCCGGACATATGATCGACGGCGGACCCTCGGTCCTGTTCGACGCGGTGGCGCTCCTCCTTTCCGAGGAAGGAGCGGAACGGCTGGCGGGCGAGGCCGCCGCCCGCGATTTCGTGGCCGACGCCTTCGCCCATTGCAAGTTCATCGCGTTTACGCCCGATGCGGTCGCACTCCTGCGCAAGGCCGGCGTCGACCCGCAAGCCGACGAGGGAATGATCGCCCTTGGCGAGCCGGGCGCGGTCGCCGCCTTCATCGAATCCTGCCGCAAGCTCCGCCTGTGGAGCCGCGAGATGGCGGTCAAGCTTTGACGGCGACGACATGAGCGCCCAGGGTCTCGTCCATGGTCCGCTCGGGCAGACCTGCCTGCATCTGTGCGTCGACATGCAGCGGCTGTTCGCGCCCGGCAGCCCATGGGCGGTGCCGTGGGCGCAAAAGGTGCTGCCCGCCATCGAGGAACTCGTCGCACGCCATGCGCACCGAACGCTGTTCACGCGTTTCATCCCGGCGGCCCGGCCAGGCGAAGGGCCGGGCATGTGGTCCCAATATTATCGTCGCTGGGCCGACGTCACCTTCGCCCGCATCGACGCGGATCTCGTCGAGCTGATAGGGACGCTGGCGCGGTTCGTGCCGCCGGCCATGGTTCTCGACAAGCATGTCTACTCCCCCTGGACGGAGGGACGGCTCGACGCCCTCCTCAAGGGATCGGAAATCGACACTTTGATCGTCACCGGCGGCGAGACCGACGTCTGCGTGCTGGCCACCGTGCTCGGCGCCATCGACCGGGGCTTCCGCACCGTTCTGGTCACGGATGCCATTTGCAGTTCTGTCGACGCCACGCATGACGCGCTGATAGAGCTCTACCGATCCCGCTTCAGCGAGCAGGTGGAGGCAGTAACGATGGAAACGGTCATCGAGGCCTGGCGCCAGACGATGCAGTGACGGAGAGAACAGCATGAGGACCTTCTTCCGGGACAACGGGTTGACGATCGCCCTGGCGGCCATGTTCCTGTTCAGCGTGCTGGGCATGATCTGGTCGGGTCATGCGGCCCACAACGAGGAGCTCCGCGAGCATGGCTCGACCGGCATCGGCGTTCTGGCCTATCTGCGAAGCGGCGACTTTCTCTCGGCGCTGTTCGAGAACTGGGAGAGCGAGTTCCTCCAGATGTCGGCCTACGTGATGTTGACGGCGGCGCTGTTTCAGCGCGGTTCGGCGGAGTCCCGCGATCCCGACGATCCGGACCGCCCCGGAGACGAACTTCCCGCAGCCGCCCGCAAGCGCCGGCCGATCCTGTCATGGCTCTATTCCTACTCGCTGGGCATCGCGCTGGGGGTGCTGTTCGTCATCTCCTTCGGCCTGCACTGGTGGGCCAGCCTGACGGCCGCGAACGAGGAGGCGCTTCGGCACGGCGGCGAGCTTCAGTCCATGGGAAGCTACCTGCTGAACGCGCAGCTATGGTTCGAGTCGTTCCAGAACTGGCAAT
>ERZ869909.2014-NODE-2014-length-14832-cov-8.901593_pt1 | contig 14832 bp, 12 predicted proteins | sample MGYA00520892_ERZ869909 | MGnify/ENA primary metagenome ERZ869909 (study PRJEB32215, sample SAMEA104723947) | bioreactor metagenome | biome: bioreactor; feature: anaerobic bioreactor; material: water | place: China | collected 2015-03-12 ...
GTTCCTGGGTATTCCCTATGCCAAACCGCCGCTGGGTGATCTGCGCTGGCGCCCGCCGGTAGCGCCGGAGCCATGGAGCGGGGTGCGGGAGGCGGTGGCCTGGGCTGATCAGTCGGCTCAGGATCCGACCTTGCAGGCGGTCAACAAGGGCGGCATGAGCGAGGATTCGCTGTATCTGAACATCACGGCCCCCAAGGATGCCGACAATCTGCCGGTCATGGTCTGGTTTCACGGTGGCTCCTTCGCCATCCTGTCGGCCAACTCCAGTCAGTACAACAACCCTGAAGGGCTTACTGAAAAGGGTGTAGTGCTGGTAACCGTGAATCATCGGCTGGGACCATTCGGCTACATTGCCCACCCGCTGTTGACTGAGGAGAGCGGTTATAACGGCTCAGGCAATTACGGTCAGATGGATCTGGTCATGGCTCTGGAGTGGGTACGGGACAATATCACTGCTTTTGGTGGTGACCCGAATAACGTGACGCTGTTCGGCCAGTCCGGTGGCGGTGGCAAAACCTATTCGTTGATGAATTCGCCGCAGGCCACCGGGCTGTTCCACAAGGCGATTGTGATGAGCGGTTTTGCCCCGCTCGACACCATCAGCGGCCCGGAGGTGTCGCTGGCCGAATCGGAGGCTATCGGTATGGCGTTGTTTGAGCGGACCGGGGTTACAACCCTGGAGGAAGCCCGGGCACTGCCCTGGACTGCTTTTGCGCAGGCCGACCTGATCAACAGCATTCCGCGTCAGACCTACCGGCCCAATGCCGACAACTACTACCAGCCTGATACCTACTACCGCAATGCGCTCGATGGAATGCCCAGCGATGTACCCCTGATGGCCGGTGTCACGTCCGGCGACTACGACACGCTCAGAGCATTTCTGCCAATCTGGCTGGCCCAGCGCTCCGATACCTATCAGTCGGAGCAGTTCATCTACAAGTTCAGCCGTGTTCCTGATGGCTGGGCGGACATGGGCCTGCGCAGTTGTCATGGTTGCGAGCTGCCCTATCTGTTCAACCATCCAGCGGGCATGGTGCAGAACTATCAGCTGGGGCTGGTCCTGACGCCCGAGGGTCAGCGCCCGGTAATTGGGGACCTCAATGGTAATGGCGTAAGCGGTAGCCAGGGCGATGCGCAGGATGTGTTTCTGTCAATGGAGTATGGCGCGGACGATGATCAGATCGCCGATCTGACCATGACCATGTGGACCAACTTCGCCAAAACCGGTAACCCCAGTATCGAAGGCTTCGACTGGCCGGTATTTACGCGTGAGAATGACACCTTTGTCGAGATCGGTCCTGACGCTCAGAGCAGCGTGAAGACCGGGCTGGAGGCAGCGATGCAGTAAGGCGGGTGTCCCGGCGCTGGCCAATGTCAGGCAGCGCCGGGTCCATTACAGACTCCAGCGGCTGACAAGCCCATCCAGCCAGTTTTGTACGCCACCAACCTGACCAAGCCAGCGCGGTGCCAGCCGCCGGGCCAGGCGGTAGGCGGCCAGCGGGTGGATCAGGTAGCTGCGCACCTGATAACTGCGGTGCTGGCCGCTCAGGCACCAGTTGCAGAAGTGTTCACAGTTGTTGGTGAGGATGTGATAGCGGCGCTCTCCCAGGCGTGAGCGGGCGCGGTGCACAACTTCGCGGCCGCTGAACGTCGTGTCGGGGCGCTGGTGGATCAACACCGGTTCGCCGGCGGCAAAACGGTCGATGCCGACTTCTTCCACCGGTCCGCCATGGATGTCACGGCACAACCCGGCGTAGTGAACCACCCGGCCCCGGCCAACATAGATGCCATGGTGCCAATAGCCATTGCGCGGGCTGATCAGATGGGTCCCGGCAGCCGGCTCCAGCTCACGTCCAAGATCCCAGAGAGCCAGATGCGGGTCGTCGGTGAAGTTCATGGCGATGGGCTGAGCGCTGAACATGGGAATCTCCTGCCTGGGGGCTTTGTCGATCCGTTGGTATGTTTGTGATCAAGCATCAAGCGTGCCAGCCGCCTGTTTAGCGGGTGTCTGTCATGCAGCGATCGAAAAAAGGTGAGCAAATGCTTAACAACACTGCGGATATGAGCAAATGCTCAAGTCACCCGCAGGCTGTGTGAGTGCGGTGTGTGCCGGTGGATTACCCGGTTTTGGGGGCTATGACGCAGCGGCTGCCTGCATGCCGCGCAGCAAGGTTTCCAGCTCCGCCAGCAGCCAGCGCATATAAGGCTCCTGGCCGAGTGACTTGCGCCAGTACAGACGGACCGGAATCGGGCGGCTGGGGAAGGGCAGGGCAAGTAACCGGTTGCCGTTGAGCCGGGCCAGATTCTGCGCGTAGCTGCGCGGCATGGTCAGCAGCAGGTCGGTCTGAGCGACCACCTGGGCGGCGGCATGGTAGTGCTCACAATGCAGGGCGATGCGTCGCTGCTGGCCTTGCAGGCCGAGCAAGTCCTGTTCGACCAGGCTGCGTTCGCGTTCGGTCAGGGTCACCAGCACATGCTCGGCCTCGGCGTAGTCGTCCAGACTCAACTGGCCGCTGTGATAGGCCGGGTGTTGGGGGCCGACCATGACACTGAGCTGTTCGCGCACCAGCTCGCGGCTGGCCAGTTGCTCGCTGACCGGATATTCCAGATTGACCGCCGCATCCAGCTCGCCGGCCAGAATCCGCGCCTCGATGTCTTCGCCCAGCACCCGCTGACTATGAAAGCGCACCTGCCAGTGCTGTGTGCGGGCGCGTTGCAGCAGGGTCGGCATCAGCAGAAATTCCAGCGCATCACGCAGTCCGCAGCGGAAGGTCATGGCGGAACGGGTGGGGTCAAAGGCGCTGTGCCGCAGGGTGGTGGTGGCCAGTTCGTCCAGGGCGCTGCGCACTCTGGGCAGGATGCTGCGGGTGTGGGCGGTCATTACCAGTTGCCGGCCATGCTTGACGAACAATGGGTCGCCGAGCATCTCGCGCAGCCGCCGCAGGGCATGGGAGACCGCCGATTGCGACAGGTGTAGTTGACTGGCGGCCTCGATGGTACTGCCGCTATCAGCCACGGCCAGCAACACGCGAAACAGGTTGAGATCGCCCTTTGAATGAATTTCCTGCATAGAAATCCCTGAAAAATAGCCATTATACACATAGGTTGTGCCGCGCTAGTGTCGCAGGTTCTTGCGAGCCTGACTGAGGAATAACAATGAACAGCAGCATGATCGAGCAGGTAAAAATGAGCACCGTGGGTGGCGAGCGCGCAGCGAAGATTCCGCTGCCGCCGAGTTTCACCGATCCCCATCAGCACCGCGCCTATCTCAAGCAGCGGCTGGCGGCTGCATTCCGGCTGTTTGCCCTGTACCAGTTCGATGAAGGACTGGCCGGGCACATCACCGTGCGCGATCCGGTCGAGCCGGACACCTTCTGGGTCAATCCGGTGGGTGTGCACTTTGCGCTGATTCGTGCCAGCGATCTGGTGCGCCTGGATCACAGCGGCAAGCTGGTCGAAGGCGAGGCCTTGGTCAATCTGGCGGCGTTCATGATCCATTCACGTATCCATGCCCGTTACCCGCAGATCAATGCCGTGGCCCATGCGCACTCGCCCAAGGGTCGGGCCTGGTCGGCGTTCGGCAAGCCGTTGCAGCCGCTGACGCAGGATGGCTGCGTGTTCTTCGAGCGGCATGCGGTGTTTTCACAGTTCAACGGCGTGGTGCATCAGCAGGGTGAAGGTGATGCGATTGCCGATCAGTTGGCCGAGGGCCATGTGGGGCTGATTCTGCAGAACCATGGCCTGCTGACCGTGGGCAAGGATGTAGACAGCGCGGTGTCGCTGTTCATCCAGCTGGAGAAGGCCTGCGAGACCCAGTTGCTGGTTCAGGCAGCCGGTGCCGATGCCCAGCCGATTCCGGCCGAGATCGCACGCAAGACCCGCGCCTTCACCGGCTCGGATCTGGTGGTGTGGGGCAACTTCCAGCCGCAGTACGAGATGATCGCGCGGCTGCAGCCCGATCTGCTCGACTGACCTTCGACATAACGATAAGCCGGGGCGGGGCGCAAGCATCGCACCCGGCGAGGACAATTCATGGCCGGCGATCTTGTTGCACAGGTGCTGCTGCCCCTGTGTCTGTTTGTCATCATGCTGGGAATGGGCCTGACGCTCAGCCCCGGCGACTTTACCCGTATCTTTCGTTTTCCCCGCCCGGCTCTGGCCGGGCTCGGCGGGCAGATGCTGCTGTTACCCTTGGTTGGTTTTGCTCTGGCGGCCTGGCTGATGCCGACGCCGGCACTGGCCATCGGCCTGGTGCTGCTGGCGGCCTGCCCCGGCGGGGTGACCTCCAATCTGGTGACCTGGCTGGCGCGCGGTGATCTGGCGCTGTCAGTCAGTCTGACCGCCGTCAGCAGCCTGCTGGCGGTGATCAGTATTCCGCTGCTGGTCGGGCTGGCGTTCATGGTCTTTGGTGGCGGCTATCAAAGCGTGCAGGTGCCAGCGTTGCAGATGATGCTCAGTTTGCTGCTGATGACCCTGCTGCCGGTGGTAATCGGGATGTGGGTCCGGGCCCGCAGCGAGCGAGTGGCGCGCTGGCTCGAACCGAAGATCAGCCTGTTCGGTGCGCTGTTTCTGGCGCTGCTGGTACTGGGGGTGCTGGTACGTGAGAGCGATGATGTGCTGGCCGGGCTGCACCAGACCGGTGCGGCCATTGTTCTGCTCAATCTGGGCATGCTGGCGCTGGGCCTGCTGCTGGCCCTGGCGCTGCGCCTGAATGCGGCGCAGACCACGTCGATCACCCTGGAAACCGGCATCCAGAACAGCACCCTGGCCATCCTGATCGCCACCAGCTTCTTGCAGGACGAGCAACTGGCGGTGCCGGCAGCGCTGTATTCGCTGGTGATGTATGTCAGCGCCGGGCTGGTGGTACTGGTGCGGCGCAGGCAGCAGGCTGTGGCAGCGGCTGGCCGCTCGGAGCCGTCGTCGGTTAGCTGATCAGGCTTTGGCGGTGCGGGCTGTGCCTGGGCTGAGCGGCACCGCAGGTTGCCTGTCAGAACGACCGCAGCATGCGCCCGAGCAATTCCATGGCCTGTTCGCTGTCTGCGCTCCAGGGGTGGCCGTGGTTCAGACGTGCGCAGTGGCGAAAGCCCTGACTGGCGGAAAAGATTGGCCCCGGTGCCAGGCTGATACCCTGTGCCAGGGCCAGCTTGAACAGTTGCAGCGAATCAACCTGTTCGGGGAATTCGAACCAGAGAAAATAGCCGCCGCTGGGGCGGGTTACGCGGGTGCCCTGCGGAAAGTGCCGCGCCGCCGACGCCAGCATGGCATCCTGCTGGCGCTCCAGGGTGTAGCGCAGTTTGCGCAGATGGCGGTCATAACTGCCATGTTGCAGGTAGTCGGCAATTGCGGTCTGGGCCGGCACCGAGGGCGAGATGGTGGTCATCAGCTTGAGCCGGGCAATCCGTTCAGCAAAGCGCCCGCCGGCTACCCAGCCAACCCGGTAACCGGGTGCCAGGCTTTTCGAGAATGAACCGCAATGCATCACCAGGCCGTCGTCGTCGAGGCTCTTGATCGGCCTGGGCGGACGTTCGCCAAAGTACAGCTCGGCATACACATCGTCTTCGATCAGCGGTACCTGATGCTCACGCAGCAGTCCGTAGAGTTCCAGCTTGCGCAGTTCACTGAGGCTGGAGCCAACCGGATTCTGAAAACTGCTCATGAACCAGCAGGCCTTGATCGGCAAGCTGCGCAGGCGATCACGCAGAACGTTTAGGTCCACCCCGTCACGCGGATGGACGGGGATTTCCACGGCTTTCAGTTGCAGCCGTTCCAGTACCTGCAAACAGGCATAGAAGGCCGGGGATTCGATGGCCACCAGATCACCGGCCTGGGTCACGCTCTGCAACGACAGGTTAAGGGCTTCGAGTGCGCCGTTGGTGATGACCAGTTCCTCCATCGGCAGCATGACTCCGCCGACCATATAGCGCAGGGCAATCTGGCGCATCAGATCCGGATTGCCGGCGGTCATGTCGGCAATGATGTCATGCGGTGCCAGCGTGCGCAGGCTGTGCGCCATGGAACGCGCAAGTCGGGCCAGCGGGTACAGGTCAGGGCTGGGAAAGGCTGAGCCGAAGGGCACAGTATGTGGGTTCTTCAGTGAGCCGAGTACCGAAAAGACCAGTTCGCTGACGTCGACATCGGTGGTTTCATGTGCGGCCGGGTTGGGTTGCGGCTCCGGCAGCGGCAGCCCGGCCAGGGCCCGGACAAAATAACCAGAGCGGGCTCTGGCCTGAATCAGCCCACGGTCCTCAAGCAGATAATAGGCTTGAAACACGGTGGACGGGCTCACCCCGTAAGTCTGGCTGGCATGGCGCACCGAGGGGATTTTCTCTCCGGGGGCGAGAATACCGTTGCGGATCAGGCCGGCGATATCATCGGCCAGGCGTTCATAGCGTTTCATCAGCGTCTCCAGACTTACAGCGTTGTGCCGCTAGCGGCGTACCGGCGCCACGAAGGTGGATTTGGCCACCACTGGCGGGCTGCTGTCATCCAGCGCGGTCAACACGAAACGGATGTGTTGGCGCGGAGCCGGGGCCTGCTCGCCGGTCCAGACCACACTGACCGGAATGTCGCGGATGTCTTCAGCGCTCAGCAACACGGGGCCAGGTGCTGCCAACTGGAAATCCTCTGCCGCGTCCAGGCTCAATTGGTAGTGGCCGACCTGCTGGCGTTTGTTGATGACTTTCAGGCTATAGGTGTTTTCCAGTTGGCCGGCACTGTTCTCGCGGAACAGGTTGCGGTCGCGGGTGACATCCAGCGACATCAGTGGCCGCTCGACCAGGGCGACGACAAACAGTCCAATCATCAACACCAGCATACCGGCATAACCGATCAGCCGTGGCCGCAGCCAGCGGGTGCGTTCACCCTCCAGCGCCCGTTCCGAAGTGTAGCGGACCAGGCCACGGGCATAACCCATCTTGTCCATCACGCTGTCGCAGGCATCGATACAGGCCGCGCAGCCTATGCACTCGAATTGCAGGCCGTTGCGAATGTCGATCCCGGTCGGGCACACCTGTACGCACAGGGTGCAGTCGATGCAGTCACCCAGGCCCTGGGCTTTCGGGTCGCTGTCCTTGCGTCGGGGGCCACGCTGTTCGCCGCGCTCGGCATCATAGGCGATGACCAGGGTGTCGCGGTCGAACATCACGCTCTGGAAGCGAGCGTAGGGGCACATGTCGCGGCAGACCTTTTCCCGCAGCCAGCCGGCGTTGATGTAGGTGGCGGCGGTGAAGAAGAACAGCCAGAACGCCGACTGCGTGCCCAGGTTGAAGGTCAGCAGGTTGCTGGTCAGTTCACGGATCGGGGTGAAGTAACCGACAAAGGTTAGCGCGGTGATCAGGCTGACGGCCAGCCAGATGGCGTGTTTGGTGCTGCGGCGCAGCACCTTGTTGGCCGACCAGGGGGCGGCATCCAGGCGTATGCGTTGATGGCGATCGCCTTCGGTGACCTTTTCCGCCCACATGAAAATCCAGGTCCAGACACTTTGTGGGCAGGTGTAGCCGCACCAGATGCGACCGGCGACCACGGTTATGAAGAACAGGCCGAAGGCAGCGATGATCAGAATCGCTGACAGCAGAATCAGGTCTTGCGGCCAGAAGGTAGAGCCGAAGATATGGAATTTGCGGGCGGCCAGGTCCCACAGCACCGCTTGCCGTTCATTCCAGCTCAGCCAGGCCGTACCGAAAAAAAGCACAAACAGCGCCCCGGCGCCGAGCAGCCGCAACAGCCGGTAGCGACCGCTGAAGCTGCGGGTGTGAATAGGGCCGTCGGGGCCATAGGCGGTACCGGTGTCAGTGATCTTGGCGGGAATTCTCTCGCTCATGGTGTTACCCCATCAGTCGTTATCAGGCTGATGAGGATGATCGTTGGCGCGGCTGATGCGTAACAGACTCAGGTTTTCAAATAAAAACCATATCAGATGGAGATCAGCGCCTTTCGGCGCGCGGCATAAGGTCGCAGCAAACTGGCGGTGATGCTGCCCTGAGCGCCGCACGGTGGGGGATTGGCACAGTTATGGTGCCTCAGTGACCGCACCTGGCTCGGGTCCGGTCCCAGATTGCTCGGCGTTGGTCTGGGGCTCTTGCTCCAGTAGCGCCTGTTCAATCTTTTGGGCCGTGCGTAGCAGGGCGCCGAGGTAACGCTCGGCGGCCTGATCGATGCTCATCGCTTTGGCGATATAGACCAGGTTCAGGCAGCCGACCAGTCGTTCGCCGGCCCGAACCGGTACGGCAATCGAGGCGATCCGCTCTTCGCGGTTCCAGTTCATGAAATTTTCGCCATAGCCCTTGCGCCGGGTGCGTCGCAGCAGGTTGTCGAGCTTGGCCGGCTGGCGTGCCAGTTGGGTGTCGGGGCTGGGCTGGCTTGCCAGTAGGGCAATCAGCTGTTCGCGCTCGGCATCCGGGCAGAAAGCCATATAGGCCAGCCCGGTGGCGGTTTCCAGCAGCGGCAGCCGGCGCCCGACCATGGAGCGGTGAAACGACAGGCGGCTAAAGCGGTGGGTGGTTTCACGAACCACCATGGCATCCACATCCAGGGTGCACAGATCGGTCGGCCAGACCACTTCCTGCAGCAGTTCCGCCAGCAGCGGCGCAGCGACCCGCGAAATCCATTGCTCATCACGAAAGCCTTCACTGAGTTCGCGCACTTTCATGGTCAGCCGGTAGCTGTCGTCGGATGGACTGCGGAACAGGTAGCCCTCGTCGGCCAGGGTTTCCAGCAACCGTTTTACGGTTGTCCGGTGCAGGCCGGTACGTTCGGCCAATTGGCTGGCGCTGGCGCCGCCGTCGATCCGGTTGAGGGTGTTGAGCAGCTCAAGACCGCGGGTCAGGCCGCGCACGGTAGAGTAGCCGCTGGCATTTTTGTCGGACATGGTGTTATTTAAAAAAATCCTTGTAAATCAATCATGTGCACATAGTGCACGCGAGGTCTGTTTTTCATTGTAGATCAATAAATAGCCTTCCTATACTCGGCTCCACTACAAAACAGCCCCTTGGCGGGAATCCAGAACGAGCCTTGCAGACCCAGCTTCCGACGATAGTACTTCGGGGTAGGGCACTGCTCACGCGGTGAGGATTGATCACAATGCAAAACAACACCCCAACCCCCAATGCCACCTTCCTGCAACACACCCAGGTGGTCGTCCTTGGTGCCGGCCCGGTTGGTTTGGCCATTGCCAACTACCTGGGTCAGAGCGGTATCGAGGTGGTGGTGATCGAGCGTCTTGACCAGCTGATCGACTATCCGCGCGCTATCGGCATCGATGATGAGTCACTGCGTACCATGCAGTCGATTGGCCTGGTTGAGCAAGTGCTGCCGCACACCACGCCCTGGCATGCGATGCGCTTTTTGACCCCCAAGGGCCGCTGCTTTGCCGACATCCAGCCGATGACCGACGAGTTTGGCTGGTCGCGCCGCAATGCTTTCATTCAGCCGCAGGTCGATGCCGTCTTGCATCAAGGCCTGGCGCGCTTTGCCAATGTTCAGGTGCGCTTCGGTCAGGATGTTACTGGATTCACCCAGGATGCAGATGGCGTGACCCTGAATATTCAGGATCAGCAGGGCCAGAGCTACAACCTGCGTACCGACTATCTGGTCGCCTGTGATGGCGGCAACAGCATGGTGCGCAAGAGCCTGGGCATCGATTTCGAGGGCAAGACCGCGCCCAACCAGTGGATCGTGGTGGATATCGCCAACGATCCGCTGAGCACCCCCAATGTCTACCTGTGCTGCGACCCGGTACGCCCCTATGTATCGGCCGCGTTGCCGCACGGGGTGCGCCGCTTCGAGTTCATGGTCATGCCCGGTGAAACCGAAGAAGAGCTGAGCCAGCCGGAGAACATGCGCAAGCTGTTGGCCAAGGTGCTGCCTGATCCCGAGCGGGTCGAGCTGATCCGCAGTCGGGTCTACACCCATAACGCCCGACTGGCCAGCACCTTCCGTGACCGACGGATTGTGCTGGCCGGTGATGCGGCGCACATCATGCCGGTGTGGCAGGGGCAGGGCTACAACAGCGGTATGCGCGATGCCTTCAACCTGGCCTGGAAACTGGCGCTGGTAGTGCAGGGCAAGGCCGACGGCCAACTGCTCGACAGCTATGAGCAGGAGCGTCGTAGCCATGCCAAGGCGATGATCGACCTGTCGGTGCTGGCCGGTCATGTGCTGGCGCCGCCGAAGAAGTGGCAGGGTGCGCTGCGCGATGGTATTTCCTGGCTGCTCAACTACCTGCCGCCGGTTAAACGCTATTTCCTGGAAATGCGCTTCAAGCCCATGCCGCAGTACGACCGGGGTGTGATGGTTGCGGCCCAGCCAGCGCTCAAGAATTCGCCGGTCGGGCGCATGTTCATCCAGCCTAAAGTGCTGACCGATGATGGTCAGGAACGGCTGCTCGACGATGTGATCGGTGACCGCTTTGCGGTCATTGCCTGGGGCTGCGATCCGACCTGGGGCCTGAGTGCCGAGCAGGTAACGTTCTGGCGCAACCTGGGGGTGCGTTTCATTCAGGTGCTGCCGGCGGTACAGCTCAAGGCTGCCCGTGAAGTGGCGCCGGACGTCGTGCGCGTCGGTGATGTAACTGGCCGGCTGAAAACCTGGTTCGGCCAGTACCCGGCTTCCATCGCGGTGTTGCGCCCGGACCGTTTTGTCGCCGGGATCGCGATTCCGCAGACCCTTGGCCAACTGTCCGAGGCCCTGGCCGCTACGCTGCATGCCCGGCCGCAGGCTTCGGTCAGTGCTCCGCCGCAGCGTGAGGTGGCCTGAGATGGCCGCCTTGCTGCAATGCCTGTCGCACACTCCGCTGGTCGGGCATGTGGACCCGGCCGCCGAGGTGCTGGCCGAGGTCGATGCGGTGATCCGGCAGGCGCGGGCACAGGTTGAGGCCTTTGATCCGGAACTGGTGGTGCTGTTCGCCCCGGATCACTACAACGGCTTTTTCTACGATGTGATGCCGTCGTTCTGCATCGGCATGGCGGCCGAAGCCATTGGTGATTTCGGCACCGCCGCCGGCACCCTGCCGGTGCCCAAGGCGCTGGCCGAAGGCTGTGCCAGTGCAGTGCTGGAGGCCGGGGTCGATGCGGCAGTGTCTTACTGCATGCAGGTCGACCACGGCTTTGCTCAACCGCTCGAATTGTTGTTCGGCGGACTCGATCGTTGCCCGGTGATCCCGGTCTTCGTCAACTCGGTGGCCACCCCGTTGCCGGGCTTCAAGCGCGCCCGTCTGCTTGGCGAGGCGATCGGGCGTTTTACCCAGACGCTCGGTCAGCGCGTGCTGTTCATCGGTTCCGGCGGGCTGTCACATCAGCCGCCGGTGCCTGAACTGGCCAGCGCTAATGCGCATCTGGCCGACCGCCTGCTGGGCAGCGGCCGCAACTTGCCGGCCGATGAACGTGACGCCCGCCAGCAGCGGGTAATCCAGGCCGCGCGGCGGTTCGTTGAGGACCAGCACAGCCTGCATCCGCTCAATCCCGAGTGGGATCAGCAGTTTCTCCAGACTTTGATGGCCGGCCGTATGAGCGAACTGGACGGCCTGAGTAACGCCGAGTTGTCGGCCATAGCCGGCAAATCCACCCATGAGGTCAAGACCTGGGTCGCTGCCAGCGCCGCGTTGTCGGCCTACGGCCCGTACCAACCACGCGCCTACTACTACCGGCCGATTCCGGAGTGGATCGCCGGCTTTGGCGCCCTGACCGCCGAGCCTCGGGCCTGAGCCCGGTTCGCTTCATCTGATACGAGGAATTTCCATGAGCAGCCAGACCTTTACTGAAGCCGGCACCAGCCGTTTTGCCCAGATCAAGGAAGCCGATCTGGAACTGAAAATTCACTACAACGACGCTGGTCAAGGCAATGAAGTGGTGGTCATGCTCCACGGTTCCGGGCCCGGTGCCAGTGGCTGGGCTAACTTCAACCGCAACATCGACCCGCTGGTAGATGCCGGTTACCGGGTGATCCTGATGGATTGCCCGGGCTGGAGCAAAAGTGACCCGATCGTCTGCAGCGGCTCGCGCTCTGACCTTAACGCCCGGGTCCTCAAGGGGCTGCTCGATCAATTGGATATCGCTCGGGTACATATTCTCGGCAACTCCATGGGTGGCCACAGCGCGGTAGCCTTTGCCCTGGCCAACCCCGAGCGTGTCGGCAAGCTGGTCCTTATGGGCGGTGGCACCGGTGGTGCCAGCCCGTTCACGCCGATGCCGACTGAAGGCATCAAGCGCCTGCAGGGCCTGTACCGCGAGCCGACCATCGACAACCTAAAGGCGATGATGAACATCTTCGTCTACGACACCAGCGCGCTCACCGATGAACTGTTCCAGACCCGGCTGGACAACATTCTCGCCCGCCGCGATCACCTTGAGAACTTCGTCAAGAGTATCCAGGCCAACCCCAAGCAGTTCCCGGACTTCAGCAGCCGGCTGCATGAAATTAACAGCGAGACCCTGATCATCTGGGGCCGCGATGACCGTTTCGTCCCGATGGATACCGGGCTGCGGCTGCTGGCTGGACTGCCACGCGCCGAGCTGCATGTGTTCAATCGCTGTGGCCACTGGGCGCAGTGGGAGCATGCCGACAAGTTCAACCGCATGGTCCTGGATTTTCTCAGCCACTGAGGTCGCTATGAACCTGAATCAACACAATCTGGAAGAGCTGGCCGGCGCCCTGCGTCAGGCCGAGGCTGAGGGCCGGGCGATCGCGCCGCTGCGTGAGCAGATTGGTGAGGACAACGCCGCGGCGGCCTACGCCATCCAGCGTCTCAATGTTGCCCATGGCTGCGCCCAGGGCCGCCGGGTAGTCGGCCGCAAGATCGGCCTGACCAACCCCAAGGTCCAGGCCCAGCTTGGGGTCGATCAGCCGGACTTCGGCACCCTGTTTGCCGACATGGGCTATGGCGACAACGAAGTCGTGCCCTATAGCCGGGTGTTGCAACCGAAGATCGAGGCCGAAATCGCCCTGATCCTCGCCGCCGACCTGCCGGGTAGCGACACCAGCTTCGCCGAGTTGGTGGCCGCCACTGGCTGGGTGCTGCCCGCGCTGGAAATCGTAGGCAGCCGGATCGAGGCCTGGAATATCCGTTTTGTCGATACCGTGGCCGACAACGCTTCCAGCGGCTGTTTTGTGCTTGGTGGCCCGGCCCGGAGCCTCGATGCGCTGGATCTGCGCCAGGCCGCCATGCGTATGACCCGCAACGGCGAGCTGGTGTCGTCCGGCCGTGGTGCCGAGTGCCTGGGCCACCCGCTCAATGCCGCCGTCTGGCTGGCGCGCAAGATGGCCGAGCTGGGTGAGCCGCTGCGAGCTGGCGACATCATTCTGACCGGGGCCCTGGGGCCGATGGTCATGGTCGAACCGGGCGACTGCTTCGAGGCCGAGATCGACGGTATCGGTCAGGTCGCTGTGCAGTTCAGCGCCAACTGACGCCCGCCTTACACGAGAGAGCCATGATGAAAAAAAGCAAAGTAGCGATCATCGGTCCCGGCAACATCGGCACCGATCTGATGATCAAGATCATGCGCAATGCGCAGTATCTGGAAATGGGCGCCATGGTCGGTATCGACCCCAGCTCCGATGGCCTGGCGCGCGCTGCGCGTATGGGCGTGGCCACCACCCATGAAGGCGTGGAAGGCCTGATCGGCCTGCCCGAGTTTGCCGATATCGACTTCGTGTTCGACGCCACCAGTGCCGGCGCCCACGTGCGCAACGCCGAGCGTCTGCAACAGGCCAAGCCGGGTATCCGTCTTGTCGACCTGACCCCGGCTGCGATCGGCCCGTACTGCGTGCCGGTGGTCAACCTTGAGCAGCACCTCAACGCCACCAACGTCAACATGGTCACCTGTGGTGGCCAGGCCACCATCCCCATGGTCGCGGCGGTCTCGCGGGTAGCCAAGGTCCATTACGCCGAGATCATTGCCTCGATTGCCAGCAAGTCCGCCGGCCCCGGCACCCGCGCCAATATCGATGAATTCACCGAAACCACCTCCAAGGCCATCGAAGTGATCGGTGGGGCAAGCAAAGGCAAGGCGATCATCATCATGAACCCGGCCGAGCCGCCGCTGATCATGCGCGATACCGTGTTTGTCCTGTCCGAGCTGGCCGATCAGGCCCAGGTAGAGGCCTCGGTGGAAGAGATGGCCCAGGCGGTACAGGCCTATGTGCCCGGTTACCGGCTGAAGCAGAAGGTCCAGTTTGACGTGATCCCGCAAGACCAGCCGCTGAACATTCCCGGCCTGGGACGTTTCTCCGGACTCAAGACCTCGGTGTTTCTGGAGGTCGAAGGCGCCGCCCATTACCTGCCGGCCTACGCCGGCAACCTCGACATCATGACTTCCGCTGCGCTGGCCACTGCCGAGCGCATGGCCCAGTCGCTGCAGAACGCCTGAGGAGAACTGCCATGACTTTCAATCCCGGCAAGAAACTCTACATCTCCGATGTGACGTTGCGCGATGGCATGCACGCGGTACGTCACCAGTATTCACTGGAGAATGTGCAAACCATCGCCCGTGCGCTGGACAAGGCCAAGGTCGACTCAATCGAAGTCGCCCACGGTGACGGCCTGCAAGGCTCCAGCTTCAACTACGGCTTTGGCGCGCATACCGATCTGGAATGGATCGAAGCAGTGGCCGAAGTGGTCACCCATTCACAGATCGCCACTCTGTTGCTGCCTGGCATCGGCACCATCCACGACCTGGACAATGCCTACAACGCCGGCGCCCGCATCGTCCGCGTCGCCACCCACTGCACTGAGGCCGATGTGTCCAAACAGCACATCGAACACGCGCGCAAGCTGGGCATGGACACCGTCGGCTTTCTGATGATGAGCCACATGCAGACCCCGCAGGGCCTGGCCCAGCA
>ERZ869909.2015-NODE-2015-length-14817-cov-5.403256_pt1 | contig 14817 bp, 13 predicted proteins | sample MGYA00520892_ERZ869909 | MGnify/ENA primary metagenome ERZ869909 (study PRJEB32215, sample SAMEA104723947) | bioreactor metagenome | biome: bioreactor; feature: anaerobic bioreactor; material: water | place: China | collected 2015-03-12 ...
GACTGGCCGCACGCTGTCCTCATCGCAGCCCAGCGCGCGGGGTACTTCGCTCCAGCCCCGATCTGGACCGACCTGCGCAGCTTCGATGCCCGCCCCTTCCGCGGCGCTTTCGACACGGTGCTTGCCGGATATCCCTGCCAGCCCTTCAGCGCTGCCGGAAAGCGCGGCGGTGCCGACGATCCCCGCCACCTCTGGCCCGACGTCGCCCGCGTCGTCAGTGAATGCCGCCCCGCATGGGTCTTTCTCGAAAACGTCACAGGCCATGTCACCCTCGGGCTCGAGACCGTCCTGCGAGAGCTTTGGGGACTGGGCTACACGCCTGCGGCGGGTCTGTTCTCGGCGGCAGAAATCGGTGCGCCGCACCAGCGACTGCGCATCTTCATCCTGGCCCACACCGATGAGCCTGCATCCGGGCACCGCCAGCTACAACCCGGCCGGGAACAGCGACTTCACCCGGAAGGCGGAAGCGCTGGCGCTGGGCATCACCAGCTGGTCGACGCCCAAGGCGACGGATGGCGCGAAGGGCGGGCCGGGGCAGAGCTATGGCTCGGGCGGCACCCCGCCCCTGCCCGCGCAGGCGGCGCAATGGCCGACGCCAGCCGCGCAGAACTGGAAGGGCAGCTCGGAGGCGAGCATCACCCGCACGGATGGCAAGTCCCGGATGGACATCCTGCACTACCGGGCGGAGCAGGGCTTCACCCGCCCGGACCCAACGATCACGAGGCATGGTACAGGATCCTCGCTGCACGCCCCGATCTCGCGCCGGCTCTGGGCTTCGATGATTGCCTCGCATGGGCGCGCCGCATGTCGGCGGATCCTGAAGGGCCGGTCACGGCAGCGGCTGAACCCGTTCTTCGTCGCATGGCTGATGGGCTGGCCCATCGGGCACGCGCTCTGCGCCTGCTCGGCAACGGAGTTCATCCTCTGGCAGCAGCGCATGCGTGGCGCTCTCTCGCGGCTGCCCATGGCCTCGGGCCCGTGGATCTGGCGGCCGACGGATGCGGCTCAGCGCCCGGCGCAGATGGATTTCCTTGAAGGATTGCAGCCATGAGTTTCCTCAGCAGGATCGGCCGTGCGAGCGGCGGACGCGTCAAGCGCGCGCTGGGCGTGCAGGCGGCGCTGGAATGGGCGTTCCGGGTCGAGAAGGCGCAGCTGGAGCTGCCCCTCCCCAAGGACGTGACGGAAGAAGGCTTCGGCTTCGGCTTGGAGTACGTCCTCCTCCAGCGTGCCGCGCTGGGCTGCAAGGTCGATGGCGGCCAGTACAAGATCGGTGGCTACACCCACGAGGATGCCGAGGTGATCGCCGCCACCGTCGCCGGGATGCCTGACAGCCTCGGAGGCAAGCGCATGGCGATCCGCGTTGCCGAACTGGCCCGCGCCGGGCTGACCCCCAACTGGATGCCCGGCGCCGTCCCGCGCTGCGTGCCGACCATCATCAAGCAAAACCAGCATGGCGCGCATGCAGGCGCTATCGTCGTAGGGGTCGAGCGCGTCCGCGTGCGCGGCCCGGGCGGGCGCGCAACATGGAAAACCATCGACATCCTTGCATGTCCGGTCACCTTCTCTCCCCACCCGCAGCAGATCGAAGCCGCCCGACGCGGCTATGACGACTGGTGGCAGGCGCTGGGCTGGGTCAGGGAAGGGCTGATCGCGGGCGGGATGCTCCGCGAGGTCGAGGTGACAGCGGCGATGCCGCGGGCGCGACCTTGGGCGCGATAGACCATTGCTAAATTCAGCCAAAATGGCCAAAAGATAGAGACCACAGGCCGGGAGCGAGGAAATGCAAACCCTAAGCGCGAAGGACGCAAAGTACGAGTTCGGGCGGCTGATTGATCTTGCCCGAGCCGAGCCGGTGGCGGTGACAAAGCATGGTCGAGCCGTCGTCGTGGTAATTGCTGTCGAGGAATACGAGCGGTTAAAGGACATTGAAATGGATAAAGAGAATTGCCGCTCGGGCAAGACTAGTGGGACAGATCAATGATCCGGACTATTCAAGAATCTCAAATGTCTCTGATTCTGAATTTTCAGAACCACGCACCTGTGCAATTTGCAAGAAGGAAACTCCTTCTGTCAGAAGGGTTTAATATCTAATGAGTCTCGTGATGGCCACGAACAGACCCGAACGCGATATTGAAGATGCCCTGATCGTGAAACTCAAAGAGCTTAAGTATGAGTATCGACCCGATATTCGCGATCGGGCTACTTTAGAGGCGAATTTTAGGAGTAAATTCGAAGCGCTAAATGGGGTCAAACTCACCGATGGCGAATTTCAGCGGCTGCACGATGAAATCGTCACGCCGGATGTTTTTACGGCGGCACGAACCCTGCGCGAGCGGAACAGTTTCACTCGCGATGACGGGACGCCGCTGAACTACACGCTCGTGAACATCAAGGATTGGTGCAAGAATTCCTTCGAGGTCGTCAGCCAACTCCGGATCAACACGGACAACAGCCATCACCGTTATGACGTCATTCTGCTGATCAACGGGGTGCCGGTTGTTCAGATTGAACTAAAGACCCTTGGCATCAGCCCGCGTCGCGCCATGGAGCAGATCGTCGATTACAAGAACGACCCCGGGAATGGCTATACCAAGACAATCCTGTGCTTCCTGCAGCTCTTCATCGTCAGCAACCGCGATCGGACGTTTTACTTCGCGAACAACAACGCGCGCCATTTCGCATTCAATGCCGAGGAGCGCTTTCTGCCGGTCTATGAGTTCGCAGACGTCGACAACAAGAAGATCGTCCATCTCGACAGTTTCGCCGACACTTTCCTTGTAAAGTGCACGCTCGGCCAGACGATCAGCCGGTACATGGTTCTGGTCGCGAGCGAGCAGAAACTGCTGATGATGCGGCCGTATCAGGTCTACGCGGTGAGGGCGATTGTCGACTCCATCGCCCAGGATTGCGGCAACGGCTACATTTGGCACACGACGGGCAGCGGCAAGACACTCACCTCCTTCAAGGCGTCAACGCTCTTGAAGGACAATCCTGACATAGAGAAATGCCTCTTCGTCGTGGATCGCAAGGACCTGGATCGCCAGACACGCGAGGAGTTCAACAAGTTCCAGGAAGGCTGCGTCGAGGAGAACACCAACACCGCCTCCCTGGTTCGGCGTCTTTTGTCGGACGATTACGCCGACAAAGTCATCGTCTGCACGATCCAGAAGCTTGGCCTCGCGCTGGACGAAAACAGCAAGCGTAACAAGCAGCAGAAGAAGGACGGAAAGAAGACATTCAAGGAGCAGCTGGCACCCCTGCGCGACAAGCGCATCGCCTTCATCTTCGACGAATGTCACCGGTCGCAGTTCGGCGAGAACCACAAGGCCATCAAGGAGTTCTTCCCGCGCGCTCAGCTCTTCGGGTTCACTGGGACGCCCATCTTCGATCAGAATGCAGCGCAGCAGAAGATCGAAGACACCCAAGCCAGCATGAAGACGACGGAAGACCTCTTCCAGCAGCGCCTTCACACATACACGATCACACACGCCATCGAGGACGGAAACGTCCTCAGGTTCCATGTCGACTATTTCAAGCCGCAAGGCAAAACGCTGCCCAAGCCGGGTGAACCACTGGCCAAAAGAGCGGTCATCGATGCGATCCTCGCGAAACACGACGCGGCCACCGGCCAGCGCCGTTTCAACGCCTTGCTTGCCACCTCGTCGATCAATGACGCTATCGAGTATCACACCCTCTTCAAAGCGGTTCAGGCCGAAAAGCTGGCAACGGATCCCAACTTCCAGCCGCTGAACATCGGATGCGTCTTCTCCCCGCCTGCCGAGGGCAATCCTGACGTAAAGCAGATTCAAGAAGACCTGCCGCAGGAGAAGGAAGACAACGCGGTTGAGCCGGAGAAAAAGAAGGAGGCCCTGAAGGCCATCCTCGCCGACTACAACGCCCACTACGGCACCAATCACAAAATCAGCGAATTCGACCTGTATTACCAGGATGTGCAGAAACGCATCAAGGATCAGCAATGGCCGGATGCCGACCTGAAGAAGGCTTATCCCAACCAGCCGCACCACAAGATCGACATCACGATTGTCGTGGACATGCTGCTGACCGGCTTTGACTCCAAGTTCCTGAACACCCTCTACGTCGACAAGAACCTGAAGCATCACGGCCTGATCCAGGCATTCTCGCGCACTAACCGGGTTCTGAATGCCACGAAGCCCTACGGCAACATCCTGGACTTTCGGCAACAGCAGGGCGCGGTCGATGCCGCCATCGCACTCTTCTCAGGCGAAACCGCTGCTGAAAAGGCCCGCGAAATCTGGTTGGTCGACAAGGCCCCGGTGGTTATCCAGAAACTGGAGACCGCAGTGCAGAGGCTTGATACCTTCATGAAATCGCAGGGCCTCGATTGCGCCCCGGAAGCCGTGCCCAACCTCAAGGGCGACGCAGCCCGTGCGGCATTCATTGAGCACTTCAAAGAGGTCCAGCGCCTCAAGACCCAGCTTGACCAGTACACTGACCTGACCCCGGAAAACGCCGCGGCGATCGAACAAGTCCTGCCGCGCGACAACCTGCTTGGCTTCCGCGGCGCCTATCTGGAAACCGCCCAACGCCTTCGGGCACAGCAGGGCAAGGGCGCGGACAAGCCCAGCCAGGACGCCGACCAGCTGGATTTTGAATTCGTCCTCTTCGCCTCGGCCGTCATCGATTATGACTACATCATGGGCCTGATCGCCCGCTATTCCGAGGCGACGCCCGGCAAGCAGAAGATGAGCCGCGAGGAGCTGATCGGCCTGATCCAGTCTGACGCCAAATTCATGGACGAGCGTGAGGATATCGCGGCCTATATCAACACCCTCCAGGCGGGCGAGGGGCTTAGCGAAAAGGCGATCCGCGACGGCTACAGCCGCTTCAAGGCAGAGAAGAACGCGACGGAACTGGCGGCCATCGCTGACAAACACGATCTGGCAACTGAGGCGCTGCAAGGCTTTGTCGACACCATTCTGCAACGCATGATCTTTGACGGCGAGGCACTGACCGACCTGATGGAACCCCTTGGCTTGAACTGGAAGGCGCGACGAGTGAAGGAACTGGACCTGATGGCCGACCTGATGCCGTTGCTGCTGAAGCGGGCCGCTGGGCGAGAGATTTCGGGGTTGAGCGCTTATGAGCAGTAAGGGTAAGTCGTCTGCAAAAACTAGCGGTGGGGCGGCGTTGGTGCCCAAGCTCCGCTTTCCAGAGTTTCGTGAGGCGGGGCCTTGGAAGATTGTTTCCCTCGGCTCTTTAATTTCAATCAGCACGAAGAAAGTCGGGGACAAAACCTGTATCCCGATGAGTATTACTTCCGGCGTTGGCCTTGTAAGCCAGGTGGAAAAATTTGGACGGATAATCTCCGGGGAATCCCACAAGAACTATTTGCTGCTGCAAAGAAATGACTTTGCTTACAACAAGAGCGCAACTAAGGAATTCCCCGAAGGCTTCATAGCACTTTATACTGGCGAAGAGCTCGCCGCTGTCCCGAATAGCATTTTCTCTTGCTTCCGTATCAAGGGCGATTCCCCGTCTACAGAGTACTTGAACCAACTTTTTCTTGGCAATCTACATGGACGGTGGCTTCGGAACTTCATCGAAGTTGGCGCCCGTACCCATGGTTCACTAAGCATCAACGACCGTGACTTGCTGGCCGTGCCAGTACCAGTTCCTAGCGGAGCTTCCTCGCTAGACGAACAGGAGAAGATCGCAAACTGTCTTGCTTCTGCGGATGACCTCATTTCCGCTCAGAGGCGGAAGGTAGAGGCGCTCAAGATTCAGAAAGAGGGACTGATTCAGAAGCTATTCCCTCAGGCAGGAGAAACTCGACCGCATTTTCGATTTCCCGAGTTTCAAGGTTCTGGGGATTGGGAGACAAAGCTGGGCGGTGAACTATTCGCCAATCGAAAGGAGAAAGGAGAGGCTGGCCTGCCAATCTACTCTGTCACAATGCACGATGGAATGGTCCCCCGCTCTTCGCTTGATCGCAACTTCTATGACATTGAAGACCCGGCAGGTAACCGGAAAGCTCACCGCGGCGACATCGCATACAACATGATGAGAATGTGGCAAGGGGCGCTAGGCACCGCCCCAGAGGACTGCATGGTCAGCCCAGCATATGTTGTCCTTAAGCCCCGAAGCGGGGCTTGCGCGGAGTTCTTCGCCTACTTCTTCAAATTGCCGCAGTCTCTCGAATTGTTAACAGTCACGTCGAGGGGACTGACAAAGGATCGCCTTCGGCTCTACTTTGATGATTTTGCCAAGATGCCGATGTGTGTGCCTGACAAGCCCGAACAGCAGCGCATCGCCGACTGCCTTACTTCCCTTGACGACCTCATCGCTGCTGAGACCCGAAAGCTCGACACGCTCAAGACCCACAAGAAGGGGCTGATGCAGCAGCTTTTCCCCGAGGCCGGGGAGGATGAAGTATGAGCACTTACAAGAACCTGAAGACTCTGGTGGCTAGGCTTCGCGACGATCTGACCAATCCGACGAAGCCGCTCTCCCTGGTCTTGATCTATGCGTACAACCGCACCGGCAAGACCCGCCTATCGATGGAGTTCAAGGATACAGGCAAGCGCAAGCATAAGACGAAGAACCCGACCGGCACACCCGACACGCTCTATTTCAACGCCTTCACCGAGGATCTGTTCGTCTGGGAGAACGACCTCGAAGGCGACAGCGTGCGCCGCCTGCAACTGAACGAGAAGTCATCCTTCTTCAACGCGATGACGGAACTTGCGCTGGACGAAACCATCGCCCGCTACCTGTCCCGCTACGCAGACTTCGAGTTCGACTTCACCTACAAGGACGTTCAGCAGGGCAAGGACACCATCTCCAAGCCGGATTTCGTCAGCTTCCGCAAGGGTGGCGAGGCCAACATCAAGGTGTCGCGGGGCGAACAGAACATCTTCATCTGGTGCATCTTCATGGCCATCTGCGAACGGATGCTGGATGGGCATGAATCCTATCAGGGGAAGAAGTACCTCTATATCGACGACCCGATCTCGTCGCTGGACGACAACAATGCGATTTCCGTCGCCTGCGACCTGGCCAAGCTCCTCCGCCGGGCGGCCACACGGAAAGACGCCGAGGGCAAGCCTGCCCCGATCAAGGTGATCTTCTCTTCGCATCACGCGCTGTTCTTCAATGTCATGTGCAATGAAGTCGGTCGGAAAATTGATGACGCGCCATCGGTCAACCACCGGCGCTATTTCCTGCATCGCCCGAGCAGCGATGGCTCCTATTCGCTTCAAGCGACGGAAGACACGCCCTTCTTTCACCATGTTGCGACTCTCGCCGAATTGCAGCGCGCAGCTGATCCGAAGAAGGGCAAGCTCTACACCTTCCACTTCAATGCCTTGCGCAGCGTCATGGAAAAGACGGCATCGTTCTTCGGACACCCGAGCATTGCCTTTTGCCTCAAGGCACTGGACAACGATGCAGATCGGGCGCTCTTCAACCGAGCCCTGAACTTGTTAAGCCACGGCGCCTACGCCATCCACGAACCCACTGAAATGGGCGAGGACAACAAGGAACTTTTCCGCCGCATCCTGCGCGAGTTCCTCACGCGGTTCGAGTTCGCGCTGCCAAGCGTCGTTCCGACCACGCCTTCAGCCACAGCGACACCCCCGGCGCCCGCGCCCGTTCCCCAGGAAGCCCCCGCACAATGAACGACCAAATCCAAAAGCAACTGGGCAAGACGCTCTGGAACATCGCAGACACGCTGCGCGGGGCGATGAACGCGGACGATTTCCGCGATTACATGCTATCCTTCCTGTTCCTGCGTTATCTGTCGGACAACTACGAGTTGGCCGCCCGGAAGGAGCTCGGGCGCGATTACCCGGACCCCAACACGATCGGCAATGGCGGGCGCTCGCCGCTGTCCGTGTGGTATGCGCATAACGCCGACGATATTTCGGCCTTCGAAAAGCAGATGCGCCTCAAGGCGCATTACGTCATCAAGCCGGAACACCTCTGGACCAGCATCGCCCACATGGCGCGCACCCAGAGCGACGATCTGCTGAACACACTGCAGGCAGGCTTCAAGTATATCGAGAACGAGTCCTTCCAGAGCACGTTCGGGGGGCTTTTCTCGGAAATCAATCTTGGCTCTGAAAAGCTTGGTCGGACCTATGCTGATCGCAACGCCAAACTATGCACGATCATCACAGAGATCGCCAATGGGCTGGCCGACTTCTCATCCGATGTCGATGCGCTGGGCGATGCTTACGAATATCTGATCGGCCAGTTTGCCGCCGGTTCGGGAAAGAAGGCAGGGGAGTTCTATACCCCACAGCAGGTGTCTGACATCCTTTCCGCGATAGTGACGCTGGACAGCCAGGAACCGGCAACCGGAAGGAAAGAGCGCCTCGCCAGTGTGCTCGATTTCGCGTGCGGCTCCGGCTCGCTGTTGCTGAACGTGCGCAAACGCATGGGTCCGCATGGCATCGGGAAGATCTACGGGCAGGAAAAGAACATCACCACCTATAACCTTGCTCGCATGAACATGTTGCTGCACGGCGTGAAAGACACGGAGTTCGAAATCTACCATGGCGACACGCTGAACAATGACTGGGACATCCTGCGCGAGCTGAACCCTGCCAAAAAACCTTCGTTTGATGCGATCGTGGCCAACCCGCCCTTCAGCCTCCGTTGGGAGCCGACTGAAGCGATGGGCGACGACGTGCGGTTTAAGAACCATGGGCTCGCGCCCAAGTCCGCCGCAGATTTCGCCTTTCTCCTGCACGGTTTCCACTACTTGAAGGATGAGGGCGTGATGGCCATCATCCTGCCCCATGGCGTGCTGTTCCGGGGTGGGGCCGAGGAGCGCATCCGCACCAAGCTGCTGAAGGATGGTCACATCGACACCGTGATTGGCCTGCCCGCGAACCTTTTTTATTCGACCGGCATCCCGGTCTGCATCCTCGTGCTGAAGAAGTGCAAGAAGCCGGATGATGTGCTCTTCATCAACGCGGCCGAGCACTTTGAAAAGGGGAAGCGGCAGAACCGCCTGCGGGAAGGGGCAGATGGCAAGCCGAATGACATTCAAAAGATCATCGAGACGTACCAGTTCCGCAAGGAAGAGGACCGCTACTCCAAGCGCGTGAGCATGGAGCGCATCGCTGAGGAAGGCTACAACCTCAACATCTCCCGATACATCAGCACCGCTGTAGCCGAGGCTGAAATCGATCTTGATGAGACGCAGCAGGAATTGGTCTCGATCGAGAATCAAATTCGGGAAGCAACGTCGAAACACAACTCGTTTCTTAAAGAGTTGGGGCTTCCAGCCCTTCCGGGGGCCGAGTGAGATTTGCCACGCTGGTTTTTGGCGCCGTCTGAGCGTCAGGAGCGTAAAAAATGGGTCATGTAGAAAATGAATACGGAGGCCGACCAACAAGACCTGCTGGCTGAGCTAAGCGATCTCGATTTGATGCGCCATCTACTTGCAGATATGCACGATGGCCTCGACGGGAAAATCACCCGACTACGCCATCTCGCTGATCTATCGGGCGCGATGGGAAAACGCGGTACGATGATCTTTGGCGGGCCTGCAGCATACCTCGCTTGGGTTGAGGCGCGAGAGAGTTATGTGCACGGCAACTTCGTCGCGACAGTTCTTCTTTGCCAAGGCATGGTGGAACAGTTGCTCGCTGCATACCTTCATGCAGGTCTCATGGTGGATAAGATCCCTGAACGCATCCAGTTTCGCGAAACCTTGCGCCTTTGCAGGGAGCGAGATGTGATTTCAGTTGAAGACGTCAAGGACTTGGAGCGCCTCATGAGTCTTCGAAATCCGCTTTCCCATTTTCGGCATGTTGACGATGCAAGCAATTTTGAACGTCGATCTCTCGACGGTGGAGCGCATCCCGATGTGCTGATCCGACGCGATGCAGATTTTGCGATCAGCCTCGCAGCCCGTTTTCTGGCCAAGCCTGCCTTTCGCCTTGGCTGATTACCTCCCCCCCCTCCTCTGGTTCCTCCCGGGCCCCATCGGTATACGGGGGGGCTGAGCGCGCAAGTTTTCCAGCGTCTGGCCTTTTCACCGGGGAATCCACTTGGAAGCCACCCCGGCGGCCTTGCTGGAAATTCTGACTCAATGTCAGAAGCTTACGGGATCTCCCCGCTGGCCGAAGTGGATTCCGACGGGAAGCCAGGGAATCCACCCAGCGGATGCCACTTGCTAACGAAGCCACCTCTGAAAGCCACCCGCACTGCGCCTTGCCAGAAGTTGTTGATTCAACGCCGAAAAATGGTTTGACAAAGCTGCCCCCCTTGACGTAACAAAGAACCATCGAAGAATTGCGCCCGGAGGACCTCCCTCGCGGGCGCTTTTCATTTTGTTCCCCCACATCCCGAGCCCTGCCCCATGGACCTCGTCTTCGCGCCGAGCCAGATCGAAACTTGGCCGATTGCCCGGCTGCGTCCCTATGCCCGCAATGCCAAGATGCACGGCGACGACCAGGTGGCGAAGATCGCCGCCAGCATGGCCAAGTTTGGCTGGACCGTCCCCTGCATGGTGGCCGACGATGGCGAGCTGATCGCGGGACATGGCCGGGTTCTGGCTGCGACCATGCTCGGGCTGACTGAGGTGCCGGTGATCCGGCTCAGCCATCTCGACGAGGCCGAACGCCGGGCATACCGCATCGCGGACAACAAGCTCACCGAACTGGGCGAGTGGGACGAGGCACTGCTGCGCGACGAGATCGCGGGGCTGCTGGCGGAGGATTTCGACCTGTCGCTGCTCGGCATCAGCGACGATGATCTGGATGCGCTGCTGAAGGATCCCGAGGCGCTGGGCGAGGATGGCCCGGTCGAGGGCGAGGACGATGTACCCGAGCTGCCGGTCACGCCGGTGTCGGTGCCGGGCGACCTCTGGCAGTTGGGGGCGCACCGGCTGATCTGTGGCGACAGCACCGCGGCCGATGTGGTCGGGCGGCTGCTGTGCGATGTGCGCCCCCTGCTGATGGTGACCGATCCGCCCTATGGCGTGGAGTACGACCCGTCCTGGCGCAACCAGGCCGGGGCTGCAAAGACGAAACGCACCGGCAAGGTGCTGAACGACGACCGCGCCGACTGGCGCGAGGCATGGGCACTGTTTCCTGGCGATGTCGCCTACGTCTGGCACGGTGCACTGCACGCGGCTACCGTGGCCGACAGCCTGGTGGCCGCGGGCTTCGCCATCCGGTCACAGATCATCTGGGCCAAGGACCGGCTGGTCCTCAGCCGCGGCGACTATCACTGGCAGCACGAACCCTGCTGGTATGCGGTGCGTGCGAAGGGCAAGGGCCATTGGGCCGGTGACCGCAAGCAGACCACGCTGTGGCAGATCGCCAACCGGGACCAGGACGCCGACACCGTGCACGGCACGCAGAAACCGGTCGAATGCATGCGGCGCCCGATCCTCAACAACTCCAGTCCCGGTCAGGCAGTCTATGAACCCTTCATGGGATCCGGCACCACGCTGATCGCGGCGGAGACCACAGGCCGTGTCTGCCTCGGCGTGGAACTGAACCCCGCCTATGTCGACGTGGCCATCGAGCGCTGGCAGTCCTTTGCCGGCGAGGAGGCGGTGCTGGCGGAAACCGGCGAGAGCTTCGCCGCCCTGAAAGCCAGGCGGCTGGCTGCATGACGATGCATCTGCGCCCAAGCCAGATCGCGTTCTGGCCGCTGGATCGCCTCAAGCCCTATGCGCGCAATGCCAAGACCCACGATGCGCATCAGGTCGCGAAGATCGCCGCGAGCATGGCGGAGTTCGGCTGGACCGTCCCCTGCCTCGTCGCAGCCGACGGTGAGCTGATCGCCGGGCATGGGCGCGTCCTGGCCGCCGCGCAGCTTGGGCTGGCTGAAGCACCGGTCATCGTGTTGGACCATCTGACCGAGGCGCAACGGCGGGCTTATCGCATCGCCGACAACAAGCTGACGGAGATGGGCGGCTGGGACGAGGCGCTGCTCGTCGAGGAGCTGCGGGGTCTGCTGGCCGAGGATTTCGACCTCGGGCTGATCGGGATCCCCGAGGACGAGTTGGACGCGTTGCTGCACGACGCCGACGACGACCGCGCGCCCATCGACGATGAAACCGCCGACACCATCCCCCAGCCCCCGGCGGAACCGATCACAAAGCCCGGCGACATCTGGGCGCTGGGCGACCATCGCCTGATCTGCGGCGATGCGACCGACCCGGGTGTGGTGACACTGCTTATGGACGGCGCGCAGGCGTCGCTGATGTTCACCTCGCCACCCTATGCACAGCAGCGCGACTATGGCGCGGCGAAGGAGAAGGTGGGCGATTGGGATGCGCTGATGCAGGGTGTCTTCGCAGCCGCGCCCGTCGCCGCCGATGCTCAGCTGCTGGTGAACCTCGGCCTTGTCCATCGTGACGGCGAGTGGCTCCCCTACTGGGAAGGCTGGGTAGACTGGATGCGCGCACAGGGGTGGCGGCGCTTCGGCTGGTATGTGTGGGACCAGGGGCCGGGCCTGCCGGGCGATTGGAATGGACGCCTGGCTCCGTCGCACGAGTTCATCTTCCACTTCAACCGCCAGCCGCGGAAGCCCAACAAGACGGTCGCGAGCAAGCACGCGGGCGAGACCCTCGGCGGCGGCGGGCTGCGCGGGGCCGACGGCACGGTGCACCGCAAGACCGGATACGGCAACGCGATCCAGAGCCACCGCATCCCGGACTCTGTGTTCCGCATCATGCGCCACAAAGGGGGCTTGGGCGCCGCTGGCGCGCACCCGGCCGTGTTCCCGGTCGCGCTTGTCGAGGCAGTTCTGGAGGCCTTCACCGATCCCGGCGAGCTGGTGTTCGAGCCCTTCTGCGGTTCTGGCACCCAGTTGATTGCGGCCGAACGCACAGGGCGGCGCTGCTTTGCGGTGGAGCTGGATCCCGTCTACTGCGACGTCGCCGTGCGGCGCTGGGAGATGGCGACGGGGCGAGCGGCCCACCGTATCACCGAACAGGAGGAGGTCAGGAAACCGGCGCGCCGGTCGAGGAAACGCGCATGACGCAGTCCCGCCGCATGTCGCTGGTCGAGGCCATCACCAATGTCGCGGTGGGCTACGCGATGGCGGTCGCGACGCAGATCGTGGTGCTCCCATGGTTCGGACTGCACCCCAGCCTCGGCGAGAACCTGGCGCTGGGCGGGGTCTTCGTCAGCATCTCGCTCCTGCGCAGCTACGCGCTGCGCAGGCTGTTCGAGGCGGTCGGCAAGCGGTAGCCTGGGGCAGCTTTGCGGACATAGATGTCTTCCGATGATGAGATATGGCGGTTAGAAGAACAGCATGCAGACGGCACCCCATCAAATGGAACAGACACAGTCAGCTTTGGAGATCTTGCACCGCATTCTCGGTGATGCGCTGCTCGGCGTGTATCTGCATGGGTCGGCAGTGTCCGGCGGACTACAGCCGCAGAGCGACATTGATCTGCTGGCAGTGGCTGAGTCCGAGCTGACCGAAAGCCAGCGCAATGGTCTGGTGATGGACTTGCTGTGCCTTTCCGGACGCTACCCGGCCGTGCAGGGGGGCCCCCGCTGCCTTGAGGTGATGGTGTTTTGCCAATCCGACCTCGCCCGCGGTGATTTCCCGGCGCGGGCCGAGTTCGTCTATGGAGAATGGCTGCGGGATGCTTTCGAGGCCGGTGAGAGCCCGATGCCTGAACGCGACGCCGAGTATTCACTGGTTATCGCACAGGCTCGTCAGGAGGCAATTCCCTTGCGCGGACCACCAGTGGATGAGCTGCTACCAGCGGTTGCGCCGGAGCAGGTTCGCCGGGCCATGCGCGATGCTCTTCCGGATTTGCTGGATGGATTGCATGGGGACGAGCGGAATGTCCTGCTGACGCTTGCGCGGATGTGGCACACGGCCAGCACGGGGAAATTCGTCACGAAGGATGCCGCCGCCAAGTGGGCGATTCCGCGACTCTCCAGCCCGAATGCTATTACACTCGACCATGCGCGACGGGCGTATCGCGGTGAGATCACAGACGATTGGAGCAGCCACGGTGATGCTGCCCAGCAGTTGGCAAAGCACATGGGCGAATACGTCAGCAACTCGCTCTAATCAGGATGGGCTCCTCCCCGGTCATGTGCGGCGGGTCGCCAAATGTCGTGGAAGGGCTCTTTTCGACGTCACCCGATCCGATACACCGACCCGCGTCCTTGCTCTTTGACGGATGTGATCTGGAGCCCCAGCTTCTTCTTCAGCCCGCCCGAGATCAGGCCTCGTGCTGAATGTGCCAACCAGCCCGTCGCCTCGACGATCTCGGCAATGGATGCACCCTCGGGCCGCTGAAGGAGCGCGATGATCTGCGCCTGCTTGGTGCCGGCGCGGATGGCGACAGGTTTTGGCGCATCGGTGGCCTCGGTCGTCGGCGCGAGGTCCGCTCCCGTCTGCGGCTTCGGCTTCCGCGCGCTGGCAACGGCGCTGGCCGCGACCGGCTCGATCCCGATGGCCTCCAGCCCGGTCTCTGTGGCGATCAGCGTGGTGCCGTGGCCATCGCCGGTCTCGCGCCAGAGCGACTCGCCCCGGCGGAGGTCGGCATCGACCTCTTCCAGCCAGCCGCGCGTGATCATCGCGGTGACGGCCTTCTGCGCGGCGGCGCCGTGCAGGCCTTCGGGCAGCGGCATCGCCAGATTGCCCGGGCGCGAAGCCGCGCGGCTGAGGATGAGGCTCTGAGTGTCGGTGAGCTTGGGCATGGGTCGTCTCCACGATTGGGGCCGCGATCATCGCCGGCCTTCCACGACCCCAAGCCGCGCAGGGCGCGCGGCAGGAGTTCCGGCGGCGCCGGAGATCAGCGGGCGTGTTCGCCCTCGCCGAAGGCGCTGTCGGTGATGC
>ERZ869909.2016-NODE-2016-length-14809-cov-22.964635_pt1 | contig 14809 bp, 8 predicted proteins | sample MGYA00520892_ERZ869909 | MGnify/ENA primary metagenome ERZ869909 (study PRJEB32215, sample SAMEA104723947) | bioreactor metagenome | biome: bioreactor; feature: anaerobic bioreactor; material: water | place: China | collected 2015-03-12 ...
TCCGGCATCCACAAGAACCCCATGGTGATGTGAACCCACTACCCTATCCTCTTTCATCGACTCTTGCAGAGGTTCACACCCATCGAGCCCGTGGCGCACTCCACGGGCTTTTTTGCGTCTTCAGCCCACCCTCTGCTGCCGCAGCGCCCGGGCACACTCGCCTATCAGGGCCGGGCCGCGGTAGATGAAGCCCGAATAGAGCTGCACCAGGTCGGCGCCGGCCTCGCGCTTGGCCAGCGCCGCCTCGCCGCTGTCGATGCCTCCCACGCCGATGATCGGCATCTCGGGAAGCCGGCGGCGCAGCTCACGGATCACGGCATTGGAGGCCTCGAAGACCGGCCGCCCGGAGAGGCCGCCCTGCTCGTCGGCGTGGGGCAGCCCCGCCACCGCCTCCCGGGCAACGGTGGTGTTGGTGGCGATCACCGCATCGATGGCGTTGCCGGCCAGGCACTGGGCCACCAGGCCCACCTCCTCGGCGTCCATGTCCGGGGCGATCTTCACCGCCAGGGGCACCCGCCGGCCGCTCTCGCGGTCCAGGCGGCTTCCCTCCTCCCGCAGCGCCGAGAGCAGGCCGTCGAGCTGCTCGCCGAACTGGAGGTTGCGCAGCCCCGGGGTATTGGGCGAGGAGATGTTTACGGTGACGTAGTGGGCGTGGGCGTGCACCCTGCCGAGGCAGGCCAGGTAGTCATCCACCGCCCGCTCCACCGGGGTGGTGAGGTTCTTGCCGATATTGATGCCGATCACCCCGTCGTAGCGGCTCGCCTTCACCCTCTCGACCAGGTGGTCGACGCCGGCGTTGTTGAACCCCATGCGGTTGATGATGGCGCCGGCCTCGGGCAGCCTGAAGAGCCGCGGCCGGGGGTTGCCCGCCTGGGGCTTCGGGGTCACGGTGCCCACCTCGACGAAGCCGAAGCCCAGCGCTCCCAGGGCATCCAGGTGGTCGGCGTTCTTGTCGAGCCCCGCGGCGAGGCCTACCCGGTTGGGAAAGCGCAGCCCCATCACCTCCACCGGATCCTCCACCCGCTCGCCCCCGAGCCGCCCCGCCAGTCCCAGTCGTCCGGCGACATCGAGCCCCCTGAGGGCGACCCCGTGGGCGGTCTCCGCATCCAGGCGGAACAGTAGCGAGCGGGCAAGCGAGTACATAGCATCTCCGGAAGTGTGGCGGTGGCGGGCGGCCGAGAGTATAACAGCGCCTCAGCCCCGAAACGACGCCATCCACCGCCCGGGAGACGCCCATGTCCGATACCACCGACACCCTCGAGGACCGCCTGTCCCGGATCCACCGCGCCATGGGGGAGGAGCGGCTCGAGGCCGTGGATGCCGTCATCGCCGACCTGGAGCCCGCCGAGATCGCCCTGCTGCTTGAGTCGCTGCCCCCTGCGGCGCGGGTCCGGCTGTGGCAGCGCGTGCCCGCGGAGGTCGACGGCGAGGTGCTGCTGCACGTGCATGACGAGGTGCGCGGCACCCTCCTCGAGGACATGGACCACGAGGAGATCGTGGCCGCGGCGGCGGCACTGGACACCACCGACCTGGCGGAGATCTTCGAGGACCTGCCCCAGCAGGTCGCCGAGGACATGCTGCGCTCCATGGACGCGCTGCAGCGCACGCGGCTGGAGGAGACGCTCTCCTTCGAGGAAGACAGCGCCGGGCGCCTGATGCGCATGGATACCATCGCCGTACGCGCCGATGTCAGCCTGGAGACGGTCAAGCGCTTCCTGCGCTGGAGGGAGTCCGTGCCGGACAACACCCACCTGCTGATGGTGGTGGACCGCGACGGCCGCTTCGCCGGCGTGCTCCCGCTGGCGCGCCTGGTCAGCCACGACCCGGAGATGGCCGTCGCCGACCTGATGGACCGGGAAGTGGACAGCATCCGGGTCGACATGAAGTCCCGGGACGTGGCGACCCTGTTCCAGACCCACGACCTGGCCTCCGCCCCGGTGGTGGACGAGACCGGGCTGCTGCTCGGGCGCATCGTCATCGACGATATCGTCGACGTGATCCGGGAGGACTCGGACCAGGCGCTGATGAACATGGCGGGCCTGGACGAGGAGGAGGATCTCTTCGCCCCGGTGCTGCCCAGCGCCCAGCGCCGGGCAGTATGGCTCGGGATCAACCTGCTCACCGCCTTCCTGGCCGCCTGGGTGATCGGCCGCTTCGAGGACGCCCTGGACAAGATCGTCGCCCTGGCGGTACTGATGCCCATCGTCGCCAGCATGGGGGGAATCGCCGGCAGCCAGACCCTGACCCTGGCCATCCGCGGCCTGGCGCTGGGGCAGATCAGCCGCACCAACAGCGCCTGGCTGCTGCGCAAGGAGGTGGGCATCGCCGCACTCAACGGCCTGGTCTGGTCGCTGGTAGTGGCGCTCCTCGCGGTGGTCTGGTTCGGCAGCATGGCCATCGGCGCCATCATCGCCGCCGCCCTGGTGATCAACATGCTGGCCGCCGGCGTTGCCGGCATCCTGATCCCGCTACTGCTCAAGCGGGCCGGCATCGACCCCGCGCTGTCGGGCTCCGTGGTGCTGACCACCGTCACCGACGTGGTAGGCTTCATGGCCTTCCTGGGCCTGGCCACCCTCTTCCTGCTGTGAGCCAGCACCGCTGAACCAGAGAGCGGTGAGCCATCGTCCGCCCTGCCCCCGGCGCAGACGACGAACCCCGCCATTCGGCGGGGTTCGTCGTTACGGGATGGTCCGGACGGCATCAGGTCTCGCGACTGCTCTCCGCCAGGTCGACCAGCTCGCGCACGGCCACCGCGAACAGCGGGAAGCCTCCCTGGCTGCCGCTGCCCACCTGCTCCAGCAGGCGGCACCAGCGGCGGTGCATCTCGGCATTCTGCTGAAGCCACCGAGCCACCCGCTCGGCACCGGCCTGGGCGCCACCGCCCTCCATGCCGAGCACGCTGACGGTGAGCGCCAGCTGCTGGCGGTCGACGTCGTCGCGGAAGGTGTCACGGGCCTGGGCCTGCCAGCTGTCGCGGACCTTGAGCGCGGTGATCTGGCCAATCAGCCACGGCAGCTCCAGGCGAGAGCCGATCTCGTAGAACACCTCGGCCACCTTCTGGGGCTTCTCGCCGGCCTGGCGGGCCGCCTGGATGATGCCGAGGCCGGCATATAGGCTGCCCGCCGCGGCCACGCTGGCGGCCAGCGCCTCGGGCACCCCGGCTTCACCGAGCTCGGCACGACGGGCCTCCCAGGCCTCGAGCTCCTCGCCGCGCAGCCGCTTGCCGATCCCCTCCCGGAGCTGGGCCAGGCGCGGAGCGAAGTAGTCGATGATCTCGCGGGTATCCGACCCCAGCCGCGCCCTCAGGAACCAGCGGGTCGCCCGGCGGATCAGGCGCATCAGGTCGAGCATCATGCCGTACTGCACTCGACTGGCCACCTGGTTGTCCAGCGCCTCGATCTGCTCCCAGAAGTGATCAAGCTGGAACACCTCCCGAGCGATGACATAGGCCCGGGCGATCTCGGCACGGCCGGCGCCGGTGGCGTCGATCAGCCGGCGCACGAAGACGATGCCCATATGGTCGACCAGGTCATTGGCCACCTGGGTGGCGACGATCTCGCGCTTCAGGCGGTGCTCATAGATCTCGTCGCGGTAGCGCTCTACCAGCACGGCGGGGAAGATGCGCTCCAAGTGCCCCTCCATGACGGGGTCATCGGGCACCTCCGAGGTGATCAGGTCGCCCTTGAGCACGCTCTTGGCATAGGAGATCAGCACCGCGAGCTCGGGCAGCAGCATGCCCTGCTGGTTGGCGGCGCGCTCCTCGAGCACCTCGTCGCCGGGCAGGAACTCCAGCTCGCGATCGATCTGGCCGGCCGCCTCCAGCTCGCTGATGAAACGGCGGAAGGGGCCGACCCCTTCCCGGGAGAGCAGCTCGGCCAGGTCCAGCGCCTGGGTCTGGCGGTAGTTGCCGCGCAGCACCAGCTCGGAGACCTCGCCGGTCATGTCGGCGAGCAGCTGGTTGCGCTGCTTGCCGGTCATGTCCCCGCGCTTGACCACCTCATCGATGAGGATCTTGATGTTGACCTCGTGGTCGGAGCAGTTCACCCCGCCGGCGTTGTCGATGAAGTCGGTGTTGATCCGCACGCCCCGGGCCGCGGCCTCCATGCGACCGCGCTGGGTGAAGCCGAGGTTGCCGCCCTCGCCCACCACGCGGCAGTTGAGCTCGCGGCCGTCGATGCGCAGGGCATCGTTGGCCTTGTCGCCCACGTCGGCGTCGCTCTCCTCGCTGCCCTTGACGTAGGTGCCGATGCCGCCGTTCCAGATCAGGTCCACCTCGGACCTGAGCATGGCGCGGATCAGCTCGCTGGGGGAGAGCTTGTCCTCCTTGATGCCGAAGGCGGCCTTCATCGGCTTGGAGATGGGGATCGACTTGGCGCTGCGCTTGAAGACCCCGCCCCCCTCGGAGATCAGCGAAGCGTCGAAGTCCTCCCAGCTGGAGCGCGGCATCTCGAACAGGCGCTGGCGCTCGGCGAAGGTGGCCGCGGCGTCGGGCTCGGGGTCGACGAAGATATGCAGGTGGTTGAAGGCGCCCACCAGACGAATCCTGTCCGAGAGCAGCATGCCGTTGCCGAAGACGTCGCCGCCCATGTCGCCGATGCCCACCACCGTGAACTCGTCCTGCTGGGTATTGACGCCCAGGTTGCGGAAGTGGCGCTTGACCGACTCCCAGGCCCCCTTGGCGGTGATGCCCATCTTCTTGTGGTCGTAACCGTTGGCCCCGCCGGAGGCAAAGGCATCTCCCAGCCAGTGGTCATACTCGGCGGAGATCTCGTTGGCGATGTCGGAGAAGGTGGCGGTGCCCTTGTCCGCCGCCACCACCAGGTAGGGGTCATCCTCGTCGTGGCGCACCACCTCGCGTGGCGGCACCAGCTCACCGCCCTTGAGGTTGTCGGTCACGTCGAGCAGCGCGCGGATGAAGGTCTTGTAGCACTCGATCCCCTCGCGCTGGAAGGCCTCGCGGTCGCCCTCGGGCAGGCGCTTGCAGACGAAGCCCCCCTTGGCGCCCACCGGCACGATCACCGAGTTCTTCACCTGCTGGGCCTTGACCAGGCCGAGCACCTCGGTGCGGAAGTCCTCGAGGCGGTCGGACCAGCGCAGGCCGCCCCGGGCCACCTTGCCGCCGCGCAGATGCACCCCCTCCAGGCGCGGCGAGCAGACGAAGATCTCGAAGGCCGGTCGCGGCTTGGGCATCCCGGTCACCTTGCCGGGCTCCAGCTTGAAGGCAATGTAGTCCTTGGGCTCGCCATCCTGCCGAGCCTGGTAGTAGTTGGTGCGCAGGGTGGCCTGGATCAGCTCCATGTAGCGCCGCAGCAGCTGGTCGTCGTTGAGGCTGGCCACGTCGTCGAGCAGACGGTGGATACGCTCGATGCAGGCCTCCACCTCGCCCTCGGCGGGCCGCTCCTCGGGGTCGAAGCGCAGCTCGAAGAGGGTCACCAGCTCCCGGGTGATCTCCGGGTGGCTGGCCAGGGTGGCGGCCATGTACTCCTGGGAGACCCCGAAGCGGATCTGCTTCAGGTAGCGGGCGTAGGCCCGCAGCATCGCCACCTCGCGCCAGTCGAGGTTGGCGCCGATGATCAGGCGGTTGAAGGCATCGTTGTCCGCCTCGCCGGCCCAGATGCGCTGGAAGGCCTCGATGAAGGGCTTGCGCATCTCCTGGAGGTTGACCTCGGCACTGGTGTGATGCTCCAGGTCGAAGTCGTGGATCCAGTAGTCGGCATCCGTGGCGGTGATCTCGTAGGGGCGCTCGCCGATCACCCGCAGGCCCAGGTTCTCCATCATCGGCAGCACGTCGGAGAGGGGGATGGGGACCTCGCGATGGAACAGCTTGAGGTTGACCCCGCTGCCCTCCTCCTCCACCAGCCGGTAGAGCGACAGCGACAGCGGCTCACCCTCGTCCAGCTCGCCGATATGCTGGAGGTCGTAGACCGCCGTGCGGGCGCTGAAGTCGTCCCGATAGCTGGCCGGGAAGGCGTCGCGGAAGCGGTCCATCAGGCGATTGGCCTGCTCCTCGCCGAAGCCCTCGATGCAGGCGGCCTGTAGGTCGTCGCGCCAGTTGCGGGCCAGCTTGGCCAGCTTGGCCTCCAGGCGCTTGAGGTCGTACTCCACCGGGCGGTCGCCCTTGAAGCGCAGGATGAACTGGATGCGCGCCAGCACCGACTCGGAGAGGTAGGTGTTGAAGTCACCGAAGGTAGCGTCGAGCTCCTCGCAGAGCATCTCCTGGATGCGCAGGCGCAGCTCGGTGGAGAAGACGTCACGGGGCACGAAGGCCAGGCAGGAGTAGAAGCGACCGGGGCGATCCTCGCGCACGAAGAGCCGGACCCGGCGGCGCTCACGGATGCTGAGAATGCCCAGCGCCGTCTGCGCCAGCTCCTCGGTGCCGATCTGGAAGAGGTCGTCGCGGGGATAGACCTCGAGAATCTGCAGCAGCTGCTTGCCGTTGTGCCCCTTGGGATTGAAGCCAGCGATCTCCATCACCGCCTTGAGCTTGCGGCGCAGGATCGGCACGTTGCGCGGCGACTCGTTGTAGACGGTGGCGGTGAAGAGCCCCAGGAAGCGGTGCTCGCCGATCAGGTTGCCCTCGCCGTCGTAGCGGTCGATGGAGATGTAGTCGGGGTAGGTGGGGCGATGCACCCGGGCGTGGTGGGCGCTCTTGGAGAAGGTCAGCAGCTCCGGTACCAGCACGAAGCGCCCCGCCTCCACCCCGAGCTCGGTGCGGATGCGCTCCCGGTAGCGGGGCTGGTCGAGCCGGAAGACCCCGAGCTCGCTGCCCTCGGCCTTCACCAGCTGCTGCTTGCCGCCCTGCTCGACGGTCTCGTAGGCGTCGTAGCCCAGGAAGGTGAAGTTGTCATGGAGCAGCCACTCTAGGAAGGCGATGGCCTCCGCGTGGTCCTCCGGAGCGGTCTGGGCCGGGCAGCCTACGCGCAGCTCCTCGAGGGCCCGCTTGACCTGCTCACGCATCGGGTCGAAGTCGGCCACCGCCGTGCGCACGTCCACCAGCACCTCGTGGAGGCTGGCCTGCAGCTCCGCGAGCACCGCCGGGTCGGAATGGCGATCGATCTCGATGACGATCAGCGACTCGCGGCCGTCGGGGGCGTCGGACGCCCGGGGCCCGGTCACCCGGGCGAGGCGGTGGTCGGCGCCACGCTCGGTGGCCAGCACCGCGTTGTGGATGGCATGCACGGTGATGCCGCGGCGGTTGAGCTCGATGCGCACCGAGTCCACCAGGAAGGGCATATCATCGTGCAGCACGGCCACGAAGGTGTGGGGAGACTGCCAGCCGTGCTCCTCGAAGTCCGGGTTGAAGACGCGCACCTTGGGCTCGGCGACGTCGAAGTTCTGGATGAAGTGCCAGACCGACAGGGTGGCACCATAGAGGTCATCCAGGCGTCGGCTTTCGAGGTCATCGAAGGGCAGGGAGGCATAGAAGTAGCTGGCGAAGGCCTCCACCTCCGCCGCCTTGCCGGCCTCCAGCCGAGCGCTCAGCCGTTCGGCGAGCTGCCTGAGAAAGTCCTGTCTGGCGTCGTCATTTGCAACATGCTGCATCCTACACCTCGTGCCCAGGGCCGCCACGGCGACCGGAAGTCTTCGACACGGCGCCCGCACGGGCGCCCTGCCGCCAGCTTACGCCACTCTCCGCCCCGGCCCCAGCGGCATGTCGGCATGCTCATGGAGCATGACGGTTGGGCATCGCCGCTTGACAGGTTTCGGCACGCTGTCGGCTCAGCTCCGCCGCTCCAGCAGCACGCCGCACTCGCAGTGGTGGGTCCAGGGAAACTGGTCGAACAGCGCCAGGCGCGTGATGCGATGGGTCTCGGTCAGCAGCGCCAGGTTGTCCTCCAGCGTATCCGGATTACATGAAATATAGACGATACGGGGGTAGCCGCTGAGCTGGCGACAGCTCGCCTCGTCGAGACCGGCCCGGGGCGGGTCCACCAGCACGGTGGTGAAGTCGTAGTCGTCCAGGGCCCACTCCGCCACCCGGCGGCCGCCCTTCTCACCCCTAAGCGCCTCGGCGAACTCCTCGGCGGACATGCGGCCCACGGTGACGTTGTCGATGCCGTTGGCCGCCAGGTTCTCCCGGGCGCTCGCCACCGAGGTGCGCGAGATCTCGGTGGCCAGCACCCGCCGGAAATTCTCGGCCAGGGCCACGGTGAAGTTGCCGTTGCCGCAGTAGAGCTCCACCAGGTCGCCGTCATGGCTGTCCCGGGTCACCTCCCGGGCCCAGGTCAGCATGGCGCGGCAGATCTCGGCGTTGGGCTGGGTGAAGCTGTTCTCCACCTGCTGGTAGACGAACTCGCGCCCCTCCACCTCCAGCCGCTCCCAGACGTGGTCGCGCTCGAGCACCAGCCGCTGCTTGCGGGAGCGCCCGATGATCATCACCCCGAGCGCCTCCTGGAGGCGGCGCGCCTGGGCCTCCCAGGCCTCGTCCAGGGGGCGGTGGTAGATCAGGGTCACCAGGGCCTCCCCGGAGAGGGTGGTGAGAAACTCCACCTGGAAGAGCCGGCGGCGCAGCAGGGGAGCGTCGCGGATGGCGTCGAGCAGGGCCGGCATCAACTCGTTGATGCGCCGGCTGGCCACCGGGAAGTCGTCCAGGCGCACCACCGTCTTGGTTTTCTTGTTCGGCTCCCCGGGATCCCCCTCGGACTCCTGTATTTCAAACATCGCATAGAAGAGGTCGTCCCCCTCGTGCCAGATCCGGAATTCGCAGCGCTGGCGGTAGTGGCTGGGCGGCGAGGGATAGACCTCCAGCGCAGGCGGCGAGAAACGGGCGAATTGCTCGGTGATGCGCTGGCGCTTCGCCTCGAGCTGCTGGTCGTAGCGGGCGGGATCGACAACGGGAATGGCCAAGAAGCCTCCTTCGGAAAACGGAGAAAAAGACGGGTCGGTCGGGTCACGGGACACGCAGTGGCTGCGGAGGGGCGAAGCCGAAGCGCGCCAGCCCCTCGGCCAGCCGCGGGTCCTCCGCCGTGGCGAAGCTCGTCCCCGGCCCCTGCCCCGACGCTACGCCGGCCGCCACCTGGGCGGTGCGCCGGGCGATGGCCTCGCTGGAGTCGACCCAGGCGATCTCCCGGGGCGCCGCGGCGGCCAGGACGTCACGCAGCAGGGGGAAGTGGGTGCAGCCCAGCACCACGGTGTCAAGGGCAGGATCCTCCCACAGCGGCGCCAGGGCCCGGCGGACCACCTCGGGGTCGGGGGTCTCCCCGGCCAGCCAGCGCTCCGCCTCCCGCACCAGGGCATCCGCCGCCACCCGGGTCACCCGGCAGTGGGCCGCGAAGGTCTCGATCAGGCGCAGGGTGTAGGGGCGGCCCACCGTGGCGCTGGTGGCCAGCAGGCCGAGATGGCCACTGCGGGACAGGGCGGCGGCGGGCTTGATGGCCGGGACGGTCCCCACCACCGGCACCGCCAGGCGCTCGCGCAGGGCATCCAGCGCCAGGGTGCTGGCGGTGTTGCAGGCCACCACCAGGGTCACGCAGCCGCTGGCGGCCACCGCGGCCTCGCAGACCGCCAGGATGCGCCGGACCAGCCAGCCGTCCTCGCGCACCCCGTAGGGCAGCATGGCGTTGTCGCAGGCGTAGGACAGGGCCGCCTCGGGCAGCCGGCGGCGCAGCGCCTCTACCACGGAGAGCCCGCCGACGCCGGAGTCGAAGACCAGGATGGGGCCCCGGCTCACGCCTCACCCCGGGGTTGACGGCAGGGTGCCAAGCGGCGAGAACGGCAGGAGGTGGGGAGAACGGGGATCGGGCGTGGCATGGCGAGGCACCGGCTGGAGTTGGTGCCATTCTACCCCAGCCGTGCCCCTCTGGCAGCCCGGCTCAGACGGGCTCGGGCGCCTCGCGAAGCTCCGCATAGAGCTCGGGGTAGGCCTCCTGGAGGCGCTCGAGCTCGGCCGCGGCCCCCTCGGGCAGGGCCTCGGCGAGGCGGTCCATGTCGGCCTCGTTGAAATGCTCGCGGATCAGCGGGAAGAGCAGCTCGCGCTCGTCGCGGAGGTAGGCGCGATGGGCATCCAGATAGGCCTTGAGGTCATCGACGAAGCGGTCCATGGGGATCACGGCATCCATCAGGATCATGTCGATATCGCCGGACAGACGGCCCAGCTGTGCCTTGAGGCCCTGATAGTCCGCGGCGAGGCGCTCGGTGACCTTGCGACTCTCGGGATCGACCTCCGCCAGGCGTTCGCTGAACAGCCGCTCCAGAGGCAGTGTAAACCCCTCCATGTAGTCGAGGATAAAGTCGACCACCTCGCGCACCAGCTGGAAGTTGGGACGCTCTCCGCCGGCAAGGGTCTTATGCTTCAGCTGCAGAACGTGCAACATGCGCGCCATGTTGGCATGATCCAGACGCAGTTGGGTCAGCACGGGCATGTCGGGCCCTCCTGTTCAGTGTGTGCAGTGAGACAGAGCGAAGGCACACTCACCATTGGATGCGCCATCCGGGATGGGGTTCATCGCCGCCTGGCCAGCGATGAGTCATCCCCACTCTAGCAGCCGGGCGGCGACCCTGCCGCTGCTGGAGGTCAACGAAAGGAGCTTGCCATGGACCTCTTTGTCGACGAGCGTGAGCCTGGGGCCCCCCTGGCCTGGCGCATGCGGCCGCAGCGGCTGGCCGACTACGTGGGCCAGCGTGCCCTGGTGGGCCCCGGCAAGCCGCTGGCGCGCATGGTGGAGACCGGCGTGGTGCGCTCGATGATCCTGTGGGGACCGCCGGGCACCGGGAAGACTACCCTGGCCGAGATACTGGCCGCCGAGTCCGGCGCCGAGCTCGAGCAGCTCTCGGCGGTCATGGCCGGCGTCAAGGAGATCCGCGCCGCGGTGGAGCGAGCCCGGGCCCGCCAGGCCCACGGCCAGGCGACGCTGCTCTTCCTCGACGAGATCCACCGCCTCAACAAGAGCCAGCAGGACGCCCTGCTGCCCCACGTGGAGTCGGGCCTGCTGACGCTGATCGGCGCCACCACCGAGAACCCCTCCTTCGAGGTCAACTCGGCGCTGCTCTCCCGGGCCCGGGTCCACGTGCTCAAGTCGCTGGAGGAAGCGGAGCTTGTCGAGGTGCTCAGGCGCGCCCTGAACGATGAAGCCCGCGGCCTCGGGGCACGCCGCCTGCGGGTCGACGACGAGGTGCTCGCCCTGCTGGCCCGGGCCGCCGCCGGCGACGCCCGTCGCGCCCTGGGCCTGCTGGAGAGCGCCTGCGACTTCGCCGAGCCCGACGGCGAGGGCGGCGAGGTGCTGCACCGGGAGGCGCTGGCGGACGTGCTGGGCCACCAGGCCAGCGCCTTCGACAAGCAGGGGGACCACTACTACGACCTGCTCTCGGCGATCCACAAGTCGGTGCGCTCCTCGCGCCCCGACGCCGCTCTGCTCTACATCGCCCGCTTCGTCCAGGGGGGCGGCGATCCCCTGGACGTAGTGCGGCGCCTGGCCGCCATCGCCTCCGAGGACGTGGGCAACGCCGACCCCCGCGCCCTGCCGCTGGTGATGGCCGCCTGGGATGCCTACCTGCGCCTGGGTGACTACGAGGGGCAGCGCGCCATCGCCCATGCCGCCATCCACCTGGCGGTGGCGCCCAAGAGCAACGCCATCGACCAGGCCTGGAAGCGGGCCCAGGCCTTCGCGGCCGGCCAGCCGCGGCTCGAGGTGCCCCCCTACCTGCGCAACGCCCCGACGAAGCTGATGGAATCCCTGGGCCACGGCCAGGGCTACCGCTACGCCCACAGCGAACCCCACGGCTACCCCGCCGGCAGCGCCCACGACTGCTGGCCCGACGGGACGCCGCGCGAGTCGTTCTACCGGCCGACGGAGCAGGGCCAGGAGAAGCGCTACGGCCAGCTGATGGCCTGGCGGGAGCAGCTCGATGCCGAGGCGGACGAGGGCGGCGGCGCCTAGCGCCAGACCGAGCGCCGGGAACACTGTGAAAGGCAGGAGCCCCCGTCGGATTCATTCCGACGGGGGCTCCTTGGCAGGTGGCACCGGCCGCCCATTACTGAGCGGTTGGCCGAAGGCCTCAGTGCGTGTCGCGAATCACATCGGTCCCCTCGGGGAGCTCGAAGACGAAGCGGCCATCGTCGATGGCGTGATTCATCTGCACGTCGCGGAACTCGATGGCGGTGCGCTGGCCGGTGCTGTCGGTCATCTGCAGCGTGGTCAGTGCCCCGCTGCGGAAGGTCATCTTCAGCTCCTCGAAGAGGGTGTCAGGATCCCTGGGCAGCAGGGTGAAGGTCTCGGCGGCCCCCTGCTGCTGGCGGGTCACGCTGTAGCTGTCGGTGAGCTCGCTGGCGCTGCCGGAGAGCAGCAGGGCCGGGGTGTGGGTCACCCGCTGGTCCAGCTGCTGAATGGTGGCCTGCTCGAGGTCGGGGTCATGCAGCATCACCTCCTCGCCGTCGGAGATCACCTCCTGCAGGTAGGGCGCCTCCACCTCCCAGCGGAACTTGCCGGGCCGCGATAGCCACATCTGGCCCCGGGCCTCCTGCAGGCGCTCGCCGCTGGCGTCGAGGATCTGCTGTTCGAAGCGCGCCTCGTAGGTCTGAAGCGGCTCCAGCAGGCGATTGAGTCGCTCGGCTCCTTCGCTTGCCAGTGCCGCCAGCGGCATGGCCATGGGTGCAACGACGAGTAAGGCGACGGCGGCAAGGGTCTTCTTCACATTCATGTCTCTCTCTCCCTGGACGGTTCCCTGTGGAATCCTGTCCTTCGGACTGCAGAAGCGCCGGCGGGTTGCGGGCCCGCCGGCGCTTGCATGCTGGTTGCATGGTTGATTCGGGGGCGTCTGCCATCGGCGACGCCGGCCTTCAGTCGCCTACCGGTGGCGGCGCCAGCACCTCTCGGGAGCCGTTGGTGCCCATGGTGGAGACCACGCCGGCCATCTCCATGGCCTCCACCAGCCGGGCGGCGCGGTTGTAGCCGATCTTGAAGCGGCGCTGCACCGCCGAGATGGAGGCGCGCCGGGAGTCGGTCACGAACTGCACCGCCTCGTCATAGAGGGCATCCTGCTCGGCATCGTCACCGTCGCCTGCGCCCTCGGCCTCCAGGCCCGCCAGGGCCTCGGCGGAGACCCCGCCGGAAAGGATCTCCTCGATGTACTCGGGCTCGCCGCGGCGCTTCCAGTCCTCCACCACCCGGTGCACCTCGTCGTCGTCGACGAAGGCGCCATGGACCCGGGTCGGCATCCCCGAGCCCGCGGGCAGGTAGAGCATGTCACCGTGGCCCAACAGGTTCTCGGCGCCGCCCTGGTCGAGGATGGTGCGCGAGTCGACCCGGGAGGAGACCTGGAAGGCCATCCGTGTGGGGATGTTGGCCTTGATCAGCCCGGTGACCACGTCCACGGAGGGGCGCTGGGTGGCCAGTATCAGGTGGATACCGGCGGCCCTCGCCTTCTGGGCCAGGCGGGCGATCAGCTCCTCCACCTTCTTGCCGACGATCATGAACATGTCGGCGAACTCGTCGATCACCACCACGATGTAGGGCAGCTTCTCCAGTACCGGTGGCGTCTGGTGCATCTCCCAGGGCTGGGGCTCCCAAAGGGGATCGGCCACCTGGGCGCCGGCCTGCTCCGCCTCGTCGAGCTTGGCGTTGAAGCCGGCGATGTTGCGTACCCCCATGGCGGCCATCAGCTTGTAGCGGCGCTCCATCTCCGCCACGCACCAGCGCAGGGCGTTGGCGGCCTCCTTCATGTCGGTGACCACCGGCGCCAGCAGGTGCGGAATGCCGTCGTAGACGGAGAGCTCGAGCATCTTGGGGTCGACCATGATCAGCCGCAGCTCGTCGGGGGTCGCCTTGAGCAGCATGGAGATCAGCATGGCGTTGACCCCCACCGACTTGCCCGAGCCGGTGGTGCCGGCCACCAGCAGGTGGGGCATCTTGCCGAGGTTGGCCACCACCGGCCCCCCGCCGATGTCCTGGCCCAGCGCCAGGGTCAGGGCGGAGTCGGCCTGCTGGTAGCGGTCGGAGTCGATCACCTCCCGCAGGCGGATCATCGCCCGATGGGGGTTGGGAATCTCGATGCCCACCGTGGGGCGGCCGGGGATCACCTCCACCACCCGCACGCTCTTGACCATCAGCGAGCGCGCCAGGTCCTTGGCCAGGTTGCTGATCTTGGAGACCTTCACCCCGGCGGCCGGGCGGATCTCGAAGCGGGTGATCACCGGGCCCGGCCAGGTATCCACCACCTCGGCCTTGACCCCGTACTCGCGCAGACGCACCTCGAGCAGCTCGGCCATCTCGGCCAGCTGGTCGGCGCTGTAGTTCTGCTGCTGGGGCTCCGGCGGGGTCAGCAGGCGCAGGCTGGGCAACTCGCCCTCCGGCTCCGGCATGTCGTCCAGCACGGGGCGCTGATTCTGCAGATGCTCCACGGTCCAGAGTCGCATGCCGGCATCGTCGGCGGCCTCCCGGGCCTGCTCGGCGGTGGCCAGGCGTGGCTCCGCAGGCGCCTCGCCTTCCGACGCCCCCTCACCCTCCGGCACCTCCTCGGGCTCCGGCGGCTGCAGGACAGCGGTGCGGGTCTCGGCCAGCCGGGAGGGCGCGACGGCAGGCGCCGCCGGCGCCTCTTCGGCCACCCCAGGCTCATCCCAGGCGAGTCGCGGCTCGTCAGCGCCGGTACCGTCCCACTCGCCCTCGGCGGTGGTGCTCAGCTCTGGCTCACGACGCTCGGCGGGCCGGGGTGAGGGCTCGGGGGCGGCAGGACGGCCGCTGCCCCCGGTCCCGGGCATCACCGCGGGCTTCGGCGCCGGGGCGGCCTCGTCACGGCTGGCCCGCAGCGCCTCGCCGCCCCAGCCGCTCAGGGGGGCATCATCGTCCGGCAGCACGGGATCGGGCACCGTCTCCGC
>ERZ869909.2017-NODE-2017-length-14806-cov-24.670853_pt1 | contig 14806 bp, 25 predicted proteins | sample MGYA00520892_ERZ869909 | MGnify/ENA primary metagenome ERZ869909 (study PRJEB32215, sample SAMEA104723947) | bioreactor metagenome | biome: bioreactor; feature: anaerobic bioreactor; material: water | place: China | collected 2015-03-12 ...
AATTGGTAGACACGCTAGACTTAGGATCTAGTGCCGCAAGGTGTGGGGGTTCGAGTCCCTTCATCCGCACAACAAAAGCTTCTCAGAAATGGGGAGCTTTTTTATTTATAATTTTTCGCTAAAATTTGAGTTATTTCAAATGAAAGACAAGGGCAATAGTTTAATAAACTTTAGTATTTTTACATCTTAAAATCCTCCGTCATTTATGAGCACCTCTTTTGAAAAATACCAGAAACGCAGATTGATTTCGTCCTACTTTTCAGTGGTAATAAGCATTTCTCTCGTTTTGTTTTTATTAGGGTTGCTGGGGCTTTTAGTGTTAAACACAAAAAAGGTAGCCGACCATTTCAAGGAGCAAATCGCCCTTTCCATTTTCCTTAAAGAAACAGCCAAAGAGGTAGAGGTCAATCAGCTTCAAAACAGCCTTGCCCTGGCTGAATATACCAAAAGCGCTACTTATGTGCCTAAAGAAGTCGCTGCAGAAAATTTGAGTCTCGAAATTGGCGAAGATTTTATCAGTTATTTGGGTGATAACCCACTTCAAAATTCCATAGATGTTTATCTTAAAGCTGACTTTGTTACGCCGGAACTTATTGAGGAAATCACTTCTGAGATTATGGCAAAAGGCTTTGTGGATGAAGTGATTTATGACAAGCCACTCATCGCATTGTTGAACGAGAACGTAAAAAAAATCAGTTTGTGGGTGTTGATTATCAGCGGGGTGTTTACATTTATTGCGGTGCTTTTGATTAACAGTTCCATTAGGCTTTCAGTGTATTCAAAACGGTTTATTATAAAAACCATGCAAATGGTGGGAGCAACAAAGAGCTTCATTAGAAAACCATTTATCTGGAAAAGCATCAAATTAGGACTGGTGGGTATTTTACTTGCCTGGATAGGGATGGGCATTGTCATGTACTATTTGAACAACACTTTCCCGGAACTGTTGTTGCTTGAGCAGCCGGTTTTACTTGTCATGTTGTTTGCCTTAATTTTTGTACTGGGAGTCTTTATAACCTGGTTAAGCACATTTTTTGCAACACAGCGGTTTTTGAATTTAAGAACCGACGAGCTTTATTATTAGTGAAATTATTTAAAATGCTATGGATGCTACAACAGATTTGAAGAATAGTTTGATTTCCAGAATCAAAAATTCAAAGGATATAAATTTTTTAAAAGCACTTCAAACCCTTTTTGATGCCTCTGAAAAATCACTGTATCAACTGAGTGAAGAGCAGTTGCATTCAATAAATGAAAGCCGGGAAGAAATCAAGCGAGGTGAATTTGTAGATAATGAAGAGGTGATTTCAAATACCCAGAAATGGCTAAAAAACAAATAATTTGGTCAAAGAGGGCTAATGCTGAATTAGTAAGTGTGCTTGAGTTTTTTAATGAGCGAAATGGAAACTCTAATTACAGCTTAAAAATCCTCAAAGAAGTTGAAGATCTATTAAATGGACTATCAAAAAATGAGTTGATTGGGCGGCTTTCATCAGATAGAAGAACCAGGGTAATTGTGATGGGTGTATACTTGATATTCTATGACATTACGGAAGAACGAATTGAAATATTGTCATTTTGGGATAACAGACAAGATGAAAATAAAAGGATAGATATAAAAAAATAGCTACATAAAACAAACTTATGGGAGAGCAAAAACGAAAGTTAGAAAACAAGGAAGAATTTATCTTTCAAAGAGAGAACTACAAATGGATGTTTATTGGCATCGGGTTTATTGCTTTAGGATTTATTTTGATGATTGGCGGAGGCAGTGATGACCCCAATGTTTTTAATGAAGAAATTTACAGTTGGAGACGCATTCGTCTGGCTCCGGCCTTAATTTTAATAGGGTTTGCCATTGAAGTTTACGCCATTTTGCTGAAGCCCAATACTATATCCCAAGATGCAATGGAAGGGCTTAATGAAAAACAATTCATCAAATCTAGTCGTAAAAGCACTTTTAACGAGAAATATAAAAAATCATGAGTAAAATATATTCTCTCATTTCCGATTACAGTTCAAAAAAATTAAAAGAAATTGTCGAACAACAAAATTCTGCTTATAGTAAAATATTCATCGATTATGCCAAAGATGAATTAATCCGTCGAGGTGAAAACTTTACATTTAATCGTCAACTAGAAATTGAAATAAATTCTATGGAGGATGAAAATTTGAAAAGTCTTGTTGAAAATGAGTGGAACAATTTTCATTTAGAATATATTGAAATTGCTAGAAAAGAATATTTAAAAAGAGGGTTTATTAATGATACTTTAGAAGAAGATTTTTTAATAAAAGACAAAAAGAATAAATATCCTGCTTTGTTGGGAATAGCAAATTACTATCATATTCTTGCTTGGATAAATGGAATAGTCTTTCTCGGATTATTTATTTATTTCTTTTTTATTTTGGATCATTTAGAATATTCCTTTTTGTTTCTATTTATTGGTATATTCTCCATAATAATTTGCTTGTCAGCGTCAGAATCTATAAAAATATTTATTGATATTGAAAAAAATACTAGAAGAGCAAGTAAGTAAAAAAATACTTTAGACATATATAAAGAAAAATAAATGGATTATTTAGATGCTTTAATCCTTGGTGCTGTCCAGGGCCTTACCGAATTTTTACCCGTTTCTTCCAGCGGTCACCTTGAGCTTGGAAAAGCCATTCTGGGAGATCAAAGTGTTCCTCAGGAAAGTTTGTTGTTTACAGTAGTGGTACATTTTGCTACTGCCTTGAGTACCATAGTAGTTTTCAGAAAAGACATTGTCGAAATTGTTCAAGGCCTTTTTCAGTTTAAATGGAATGAGGAGTTTCAGTTTTCACTTAAGATAATTCTGTCGATGGTTCCTGCAGCTTTTATTGGGTTATATTTTAGTGATGAACTTGAAGCCTTTTTTAGTGGAGACATAGTTCTTGTTGGCTTTATGTTGCTTATTACAGCCCTATTGCTTTGGCTGGCAGACCGCGCAAAAAACACAACAAAAAATGTAAGCTACTCCAATGCATTTGTCATTGGTGTAGCACAAGCCATTGCCATCCTACCCGGAATTTCACGAAGTGGTGCTACCATAGCGACCTCAGTATTGTTGGGTATTGATCGCGCGCGCGCGGCACGTTTTTCATTTTTGATGGTGGTGCCATTGATCCTTGGCAAAATGGCCAAAGATGTACTTGATGGCGATATCAGTATGCAAATGGACAACATTGGCGTGCTTACAGCCGGATTTACTTCGGCTTTTATTTGTGGAATTTTGGCCTGTACCTGGATGATTGCATTGGTTAAGAAAAGTAAGTTGTCTTACTTTGCTGTGTATTGTTTTATTGTGGGAACCGCTTCAATTTTCATTGGATATTATTTATAAGAAATGGATTTCACAAAAGAATCCGTTCAAGAGGGTAAAATCCTCTTAATCGACAAACCATTGGGATGGACCTCCTTTCAGGTGGTGAACAAAGTGCGGTGGTTGATTAGAAAGCAATTTAACTTGAAGAAAATAAAAGTGGGACACGCGGGTACATTGGATCCACTGGCTTCGGGTTTATTGATTATCTGCACCGGAAAATTCACCAAGCAAATTGACACTTATCAGGGTCAGGAAAAAGAATATACCGGTACTTTTACTCTGGGAGCCACCACGCCCAGTTTTGATCTGGAAACCAAAATTAACGAGACTTTTGACATTTCAGCCCTTACCGAAGAAAAAATAAACGCGGCCACAATACAATTTACCGGCGAAATTCAGCAACAGCCTCCGGTTTTTTCTGCATTAAAAAAAGATGGAAAACGCCTGTATGAGTTTGCCCGAAGTGGTGAGGAAGTTGAAGTGGCGTTTCGAAAAGTTGAAATCACCCTATTTGAAATTACCCGCATCGCTTTGCCTGAAGTAGATTTTAAGGTGAGGTGCAGTAAAGGCACTTACATCCGTTCGCTGGCAAATGACTTTGGAAAGGCACTTAATAACGGCGCCCATCTCTCTGCTTTACGACGAACAAAAATTGGCGAGTTTTCAGTTGAAAAAGCTACAAGCATTGAGGCTTTTGAAGCGTCTTTAACTGCTTAAATTTTACTTAAAAGTGCAATGAGGTCGTCTGTGATATTCTGGCCTTTATCCTTGTTGTACCAGTTTTGAAGTTCTTCTTTGAATTCCGGGGTTAGAGAGCCGTGTTTTTCTTTAAAATCAACAACCATTTGAGTAGCAAGAGATGGCCTTGAACCCCAGGTGAACAGCACCTCATTTTCCCCGCTTAAAGCAATTAATTTTGGTATAGCTCTTCCGCCGTTGGTGAGAAATGCATCCATCAATTCAGGGTTTTCATCTCTGTAAACAAATTTTAAAGTAATGGCCGGACTGAGTTCAGCTATTTTGTTTAAAACCGGCGTGATTTGGGCGGAGTCACCGCACCAGGCTTCAGTAATCACCAACCAGATTTGTTCTTTTTTGACATTTTCAAGAAACTGCTTTGCATCATCATTTATCAAAATGGTTTTGTTCAACCGTTTCATTCGTTGATAATTTAAAGCTGTAAACTCTATTCTCGATTGTGATTGCTCAGGACCGGATGTTTTTTGAAGTTCGCTAAATTGTTTTATTTGGTCAAAATAGGTGTTATAATCTATAGCCTTAATCAGAGATTGTTTAATTATTGTCATATTGTCCATTAGTGTTTGCATCTCAAATTTTTGTTTTTTGTCGAAAGATTTATCATTACCTTTCGGAATAGATTTTTTCAAAGTACAAAAATAACATTTCAAAACGAACATTTCTATGACTAAAATCACAAACCGTTGCCCGTGGTGTGGCACAGATCCACTCTATGTTGAATATCACGATGCCGAGTGGGGTGTACCGGTTTATGATGATAAAACCCTGTTTGAATTTTTGATTTTGGAAAGCTTTCAGGCGGGTTTGAGTTGGATTACTATTTTGCGTAAACGCGAAAATTTTCGCAAGGCGTTTGATGACTTCGACTATAAAAAAATCGCGAGCTATCCCGAAAGTAAGATCGAGGAGTTGTTACAGAATGAAGGCATCATCCGCAATAAGCTGAAGGTTAGGGCGGCCGTGACCAACGCACAGGCTTTTATGGAGGTGCAAAAGGAATTTGGGAGCTTTAGCAACTATATCTGGGGATTTGTAGATGGAAAACCTATTAAAAACAATCTTATGTCAATGAAAGAAGCCCCGGCAACCACACCGCTTTCAGACAAAATAAGCAAAGATTTGAAAAAACGTGGGTTCAAGTTTATGGGAAGCACTGTGGTGTATGCACATATGCAAGCCACGGGAATGGTGAATGACCATTTGGTGGGTTGTTTTAGGTATAATGATGTTTAAATTATTTTTCGGTAGAGTTTTCGTATAGCAAGAGATAATGTTTGGCTTTTTCGATTTCGTTGAGCGCCTGGAGTGTCTTGGAAAACTTTAGATATGCAATTCTTTCCGGTGTTTTATCTAAATTAAACCACTTTTCAAACCATTTTCTTGCTTGAATGTAATTGCCCCTGCTGTAGTGAGAATTTGCTAATTTTTGAAAAATTTGAACAGACTCATAGCCATCTTCAACCACCTTTTCATAGACCTTAACAACATCAATATTATAATTTTGTTGTAATCCTGGAACTTCTGATTGTTGTGCAAATATCGATGAGTACAATGCCAAGAAAAATATTGGGGAAAGAAGTACCTTATTCATTTTTGTGGGGATATTATAAGGTGTAAAAATGGAATATAAATTTATAAAATCAAATATTTTTCGATAAACAGCATAGTTTTTTAATTTTTTTGTAAGAATTTTATGAAATGATTTTTTGAAATGTTGCAGGCCCCCAGTGAGGCTAAATGTTTTGTATATACCTGACAATCAATAAAAAGATAGTTATTGTCTTTTAGATATTCCACAATATAAAACAAAGCCACTTTAGAAGCATCAGTAACCTTGTGAAACATACTCTCCCCACAGAATACTTTTTTTCCGGGCAAATCGATGCCATACAATCCCCCCACTAAGATTTCGTTTTGCCAGACTTCCACAGAAACGGCATGGCCTTTTTGGTGTAATTCAACATAGGCATCTATCATTTCCCGGGTAATCCAGGTGCCGTCCTGTTCATTTCTTTTTGCCAAAGCACATTCCTGAATCACTTTCGCGAAAGCGGTATTGAAAGTAACCTGAAACACATTTGATTTAATGGTTTTCCTCAAGCTTTTTGAAACTTTAAAGTGGTCTAAAAACAACACCATCCTCGGGTCAGGGCTCCACCACAAGACAGGCTGGCCTTCGCTGTACCAAGGGAAAATCCCTGAGTTGTATGCGTCAAGTAACCTTGCTGTTGTGAGTTTTCCGCCAATGGCTAGCAGTCCGTCTTCATCGGCCAGTGAGACATCCGGAAAGGGGCTGTTGTCTTTGAGCAAAATCATTTTAGAAAAGTAACAAACCTGCCAGATAAATACAACTGCCAATGCCCATTAAAATTACCGTATAAGGCAGAATCTCTTTTGCTTTAAGCCTGGTAATGGCCAGCAAAGGCAACGCCCAGAAGGGTTGTAGCATGTTGGTGATTTGGTCGCCATAAGAAAGAGCCATCACCATTTTGGGTAGAGAAACATCAAGCTGAAGTGCTGCATCTATAATGATGGGGCCTTGCAATGCCCATTGTCCGCCACCGCTGGGAACAAAAATATTGACCAAGCCGGCGCTGAAAAAGGTAAAAATGGGCAAAGTAGTTTCGTTGGAAATACTGATAAATGCATTGCTGATCATCGTGACCAGACCGGCATCTTTCATAATGCCCATAATGCCAAAATACAAAGGAAACTGAATCAATATGCCCGAAGCACCTGAGATGGCTTCACCCAAAGCATTCGCAAAACTTTTAAAACTGCCGTGCAGTACAATGCCCAGCCCAAGCATAAAAAAGTTAAGCATATTGGGCGTGATGACGAGTGATTTCAAAGCTTCAAAATATTGAATTATAAATGCCAGCAGTAATAACGAGCCAAAACCAACGGCAGCTATTTTTGAATGTTCTATCCTGTTTGAAGTCGTGGTTACTTCACTATCTACTTCAGTAATTTTTTTGGGAAGCACAACCGGTTTAGTGCCGGAAGTTTTGGCCAAATAATACAGGCTTAATGGGATAACAATCAAAAGTACTCCAAAAATGAGGAGGTTCCACCAGCTTAAAACTGTTTCACCGGTGCTGATTAAATGGGGGAGTTGTGAGACCATCTCCGGAGAAGAAACTCCCTGCATTAGAGACTGAATATGCCCTTCTTCTGCTACTTTGAGCGGTGCAGAACCACTAATGCCACCGTGCCAGATCATCAAACCCACATAACCGGAGGCACCCACTAGCGGATAATTGATGGAAAAACCTCTTTTGATAGATGCATCTGCGACTTTTCTGGCCATAATGGCGCCAAAAATCAAGCCGAGACCCCAGTTGAAAAACGCGACCAGCATAGTGGTTATACTCACCAAAACAACGGCACTGGTTGTGGAGTGAACGTGGTTGGTAATCAAATCAGTGAGTTTGCTTATGGGTTTGCTTAACACCAAAATGTGTCCGAGTACCAAAATGAGCATCATTTGGTAGCCAAACACCAGAAGATCGTTGTTCCAGATGCCTTTCTCCCAGAATTTCAAGACAGATTCAAAGCGTGTCCCTGTGGCTGTGAATTCACCAAAAACCAATGCAAGCACAATGGTTAAAACAGTCAGGAACACCGCAATGACAAAGGGTGAGGGGATTATTTTTTCAAATGCGCTTTCTAAGGTTTTTGTAAAAGCCATGGAGTAAAAATAAAAAAGCGCAGCTGAACTGCGCTTAACTAGCTTTATGTTTTAAAAGGGAAGATCATCACTTTCTTCCTCGTTCAAATCGTTGACCGGTTCAAAGGCATCGGCGGGCGGCATTGGTGGTAAATCAGTCCCGGCAGCATCAGCTGCTATGTTTTCTATACGCCATCCCTGCAGGGTGTTAAAATATTTAGTCTCTCCTTGCGGGCTCACCCATTCACGACCTCTTAAGTTGATGCTCACCTTTACGGTTTGACCAACACTATAGTTGTTTAATAAATCTGTTTTGTCCTGAACAAACTCAATCATCAGGTGTTGTGGATATTGTTCTTCGGTGGTAACAACCAATTCTCTTTTTCTAAAACCACTGCTGCCAAAGGTTTGCGTTTCACCAATCATCTTTATTTTTCCTTGTACTTCCATTTCTTAAATTTTTGCGAGCAATACCTTCCAGGCAGAAGGGATGTCTCCGTTTTGTAAATAGTTTTGTGCTAATTTATGAATTTCATTGGTATCTGAAGTGCTTAAAATGCTTCTTACCTTAATATTTTTTGAAACAAATTCATTGACCTCGTCTTCAGTTGGAACGGCTTCAATATTGCCAAGCATTCCCAGGTCATTTCCGGTTAAAACCAAACTTGATTTTATTTGCAGCGGAATTTTATCCACCCCGATTCCAAGTGTTGTCAACGGCTTTGGAACCTCAAACATTCCGGCATTTGAACGGCTGTACCAGTTGCCGCCCATACGGGCAACGGTGTCTATTTTGTGCTGGTCGATGGTTTGGTCTTCATCAAGAATTGCTTCATCAATATGCAGTTTTACCACTTCACAAATCACCAGGTTTCCGGCACCGCCTTCTTTGCCCAACTGAACAACTTCTTTTACGATACATTCAAACTGAACGGGACTTTCAGCAACGCGAGGTGGTTTCACTTTTTCTGAAGGAACAGGTGTCAATCCGGCTTTTACAAACTCATTGACTCCTTTTGGATATTCGGTAGAAGAAAGTGACATTTGTTGCACCATAGCATAGTTTACGATGTTGATGACCACTTCCTTGACCTCAAGCACATTTTCATAAGTGTGTTTGGTGGTATTGTCCCTTCCCCGTCTTGCCGGCGAAAAAATCAGTATGGGTGGGTTTGCACTAAACACATTAAAAAAACTGAAGGGCGATAAATTTACCTTACCATTTTTGTCGATTGTACTTGCAAATGCTATGGGACGCGGTGTTACAGCACCCAGCAGATAGCCGTGTAATCTTCCTGTTGAAAGGTCTTTGGGTTCAAATGAAATCATAAAAGCAAAGGTAACGAAAGTGTCAAAAATGGCTCCCATTTGTCACTTTAATTTATAAACACAATTATTTAATAGTAATTCTGTTATATTTAGCACTAAAATGACTCCGAAATGCAAAACGAGAGAAATTATTTCAGGGTAGTATTTGTGCTGCTCTCCTTGGTCACTGTGACTATAATTCTTTGGAATACCTATATCTTTTTTAACGAGCTTAAAGAAAATGAACGCAGCAAAATGGAGCTGCTGGCCGCTGCTTATGCCGAATTGCTTCGCGATGACAACCTTGAAACCAATGTCACCGAGCTGGCCTTTGAAATTATAAAAAGCAATACGAATACTCCCATGATCATGCATAGTTATGACTCCAACGATTATGATTTAATCAACCTTCCCCAAGAGTATGAAAACGATGTCAATAAAATTGAGGCTCTTATAGCAACCTTCAAATCACAATATGAGCCCATTGATGTTACTCATGGAGATGATGTTTTTGCGACCATTTATTACGGAAACTCAAAAATCATCAATAAACTAAAATACTACCCCGCAGCCATCATTATCATGATTTTGTTGTTTGTGGGCGTAGTATATTTTTTCTTCAGAACCCGAAAGGGCGCAGAGCAAAATAGGCTTTGGGCAGGTATGGCCAAAGAAACCGCACATCAAATCGGGACACCGCTTTCTTCGCTAATTGGCTGGACCGAAATTTTAAAAACCGAAAATGTCAATCCTGAATATATTTCCGAAATGGAAAAAGATATTTTCAGGCTGCAAACCATTACCGACAGGTTTTCGAAAATCGGCTCCATGCCGGTATTAAACAAAAAAGACGTTGTTTCTGAAACCATCAAGTCGTTTGACTACCTGAAAGCGCGCAGCTCAAAATTAATTGACTTTAAACTGGAGATTCCCGATGACCCCATTTACGTCAGGCTGAACAAGCAGTTGTACAGTTGGGCCATTGAAAATCTGGTGAAGAATGCCATAGATGCTATGAAAGGCAAAGGATTGGTGACCATTTCGATTCAAAAAAACAGCCGTTATGTACAAATTCTGGTTAGCGATACCGGAAAAGGAATCCCCAAAAAGGATTTCCAAAAAATATTCCGTCCCGGGTTTACCACTAAAAGACGTGGTTGGGGACTTGGACTTTCTCTAACCAAACGGATTATTGAAGACTATCACGAAGGTAAAATTAAAGTTAAAGAATCTGATAAAGGCAAAGGGACCACGTTTCAGATTTCCTTGCGATTGCTGGAATAAGATTCAAAGATTGCTCTTAGATCAGCAGGGATTTGATAGGTTTTTTCGGTGTTGAAGTCAAAACAAACGACTACATCACGAGCCTCGATACACACTTCCCCTTTTTCGTTAAGAATGCAATGTTCCAGAGAAAAACTACTGTTTTTAATGTAACCCACTCTGGATTTTATAGTAATTGTTCCCGGATAAAACAGCGATTTTTTAAAATCAACTTTAGAGGAAACCAGCATCGGGCCGCGGTTGGTTTCTTTATAGCTTTTATACAAACCCGATTTTTCCCAGATATTCACCCGCGCCGATTGTAAATAGCGAATAATGTTGACATTGTTTACATGTTCATACACATCCAGGTCACTCCAGTCGATGCGAAGGGTTATTTCCAGCGGAAAGTCATTCAGGTCACTCATAATGCAGCTTGAATTTTGGCAGCGAGCGCTTTGAATTCATCTGGGGAGAGCACTACTTTTTTGCTGAAATCCATATCACTCATTTGGTTCAGCGGGATGAGGTGCACGTGCACGTGTGGCACTTCCAGACCAATCACCGCCACGCCGACACGTTTGCAGGGCACTGTTTTTTCAAGGGCTTTTGCCACTTTACGAGAAAACTGCATCAGTTTGAGGTAAGTGGTTTCGTCGAGGTCAAAGAGTTTGTCAACCTCTACTTTTGGGACACAGAGTGTGTGGCCCTTTGCATTGGGGTTGATGTCCAGAAAAGCGATGAAATGATCGTCTTCTGCAACCTTGTAACAGGGAATTTCGCCGTTGATGATTTTTGTGAAGATGGTAGCCATAAAATTTTTAGCTAAAGGTAATAAAATTCATTTTTTAGTACACTGTAAAACATAAAAACCATTAAGGCATTAAGAAGTATTAAGGTTTCTCCTCTTAACTAACCTTAACTTAATGTTAAAAAAAATACCCACAATATTATTGGGGGTATTTATGTATTATAAAAATATAGGATTAATCCCTTGATATTTCAAGAATTTCAAACGTAACAGTTCCGTTTGGCACTTGAATTTCAGCAGTATCGCCCACTTCTTTACCTAGCAAGCCTTTCCCGATGGGAGAATCCACCGAAATTTTTCCGGCTTTGAGGTCGGCTTCGCTTTGGGCTACCAGTTTATAAGTCATTTGGGCGTTGTTTGCCACGTTTTTTATCTTAACAGTGGAGTGCACCAGCACCTTTGAAGTGTCCAGTTGTGACTCGTCAATCAATCGTGCATTGGCCACTATTTCTTCCATTTTTGAAATGCGAAGTTCCAGCATCCCTTGTGCTTCCTTGGCGGCATCATATTCGGCGTTTTCTGAAAGGTCACCTTTATCGCGTGCATCGGCAATGGCCTGCGAGGCTTTTGGACGCTCTACATCTCTTAAAAAGTCCAGCTCATCCCTCAATTTTTTTAATCCTTCGGCTGTGTAATAAGATACTTTACTCATAACTTCATCGTTTTATATAATACAAAGATTCCCGCTACACTGAATGGCTCAGTCAACTGCGGGAACTAAAAAATCCCATTCACGACGGGATTTCATACAAATATACGAAAAATTTAATTGTCCTTGATTTTATTGTAAATTGCACTCCAAATTCCTGCTATGAGATTTATTATTGCCGCTTTTTTGATTTTGATGTTCCTGTCCTGCAATTCAGACGATCGTGTAAACCGAAACAATCCCTATTTGATTGACCCGTTGGTGAACCTGCAACTCGACCTGAGTTTGCCGCAGTACAACCTGTTGAACTTCCCGGGAAATAGTATAGTCATCAACTCACAAGGCATCAGGGGTATAGTTGTTTATAACATAGACAACAGCCAGTATTCTGCCATGGAAATTACTGACCCCAACCACGTGCCCAACAATTGCTCAACGATGGATATTATTGGTATCGAGGCTACCTGCACCTGCCCCGATGATGAGAACAAATACAACATCATCACCGGCCAGCATATGGGCAATCCCAACCTGTACCCGATGCAGCGCTACCGGGCTGTGAGGAGTGGGAATGTGGTTAATATCACCAATTGATTATTTAGAACCTTTTTAAAGAAGGCAATAGTGGCTTTATCATGGGAGTATCTAGGGAGTAAGGTGGGAGTATCCATACATGAAGCTAACAATAATAAAAATGTTGAGCAACATTAACTTTAATCTATGGCTTCTAGTCGCCTCCCCAAAAACCTTTAAAATCCCTTTAAATATATTCCCGGAAAGTGGTACTTTAGGTAAAAATAATGAGGGGGCAGGTTTTAGTTTTACTATAAATCAGCAATAGTTTCTATGAATATACCTGATTTAAACAAGTTTTGTATAATGACCGAAAAACGAGATATAAATTGAATAAAATCCCTATAAATATAAAATATTCAATATTCGGAATATCTGTTTTGATATTTTTAGTACTTAATTCTGTTTTAGGGCTTAACATAATAAATGGTTCTATTAATCTGATTCAGAAAATAACCGGATATCATTTTGCAATATCAACAAATACTTTAGACTATTTGATTTTTGCTTCAATTCCTGTTTTCGGAATGCTATTCAACTCAAAGAGAAATCAATTTAAAATATCGGCACTAATAATGGATGTTTTGACAATTCTGTTTTGGACTATAATTATGATTGTATTCGGACTTTACATTATGACTATTGTTGGCAAGCCTTCAAATCCTTTAATACCCGAATATTTAATAATCGAACCGATAAATTTATATTCAAGTTTGATTATGGTAATCGGTATTTTAATTCCTTTTCTATTTGTGAAACAAACTTTCAAACAAACTGAGAAAGATGACATTGGAACTCAAAACTGAATAAACACAATGCACGGCACCAACGATAATCTATCGCTTCTACCCACCCGCCCCAAAAACCTTTAATACCCCTTTGAATATATTCCCGGAAAGTGGTACTTTAGATAAAAATAATGCGGGGTCATGTTGTGCAATTGTAATATATCAACAATAAAACCCTAAAACATAACGTATATACTAATGTTGTGGTGCATTAGGAAATATCTGCAATCCTAAGACCTTTTGTATAACTATAATAGTTTATTGCTTTTTCAGGCGTATCTAAATTTTCATAATACCAATCAATAATTTGCCCTTTAGGTTGTTTAGAGTTAATATCCCAAACAATATCGTGTAAATTAAAATAGAAGTCTGAGCATAAAGCAATACCACCAACATCATCATTTACCCATCCTTCATTTGTCATTTCTTGTTTATTACAAAATTTTTGAACATACTCATTACAGGCAAATTCATAAGTTTCTTTTAGCTGTTTAATTTTCATTGTTCCCATAAATTAACGCACCACAACAATTTGTATAAGTAATAGCCGTTGTGGTGCTTGTTTTAGGGCTATTACTTTTTATTAAGTTAATTTCAATTCGATAATTCTGTGCTTCTTAATCGGCTACTACTCATACAATAGCCGTTATGCGGCATTGAAGGATATCAAAACTACATTAAATTAATATGACAACATTTAAAACAGGTACTGGATTTTCAATTGAATTACAGGGTTGGCGACTAGAACATCGTGGACAACACGAAGGACTTCCCTTATATGAATCTTTTGGTGGCATTGTGACTGCTATTGCAATAGTTGACGAACCCGCAATAGGTGTAAAAGGAATTGGAAATGATGCGGAACGAACAATTACTGGTCCGGTTATGATCCCTGATTTAAAAATGTTTCGAAATACAGGACCAAACGGGCCTGAAAACTGTTATTGGTATTTCTCATCTGAAACAATTAAACATCTTCAGCAAACTTATAATGGTAAGGTAAAAATTGGACATTGATAGAATGAAACCAGTAAAATCGACAGCAGAAATATTAGCATTCAAAGCACTGAACCGAGACGTTGACAAGACTTGGGTTGACTGGGCTGTTGATATGCTTATGACTGGTTTCGATACCGAACATTTGACAATTCTTGCAGGAGAAAACGAACCTTTTAACCAATTTCAAATGCATGAACTTGCGGAAAAAGTTTTTGCAGAATTACAACTTGACTATTCCGACAAAGACCAGATTATAAAAAACTATGCGTGTTATCTCATTGAAAAATCGCTTGACGGAGAACTCGACAACTTCAAAGTACTTGACATTCTGAAAGACATCTGTATCGAACTTGACTATGAAAAATACTTGTATGACTTCTATTCTCTTTATTTTGCCAAAGATGACTTATCATATTCGGAAAATCAATGGTATTGGGATGGAGCAACAAGACAAAATATTGAGAAAATAATAACGGACTATTTTACAACTTGGAAAACTAACTGTATGACTGATGAAAGAACAACGACCGCATAACATCAGCTATAATCTATGGCTTCTACCCGCCCACTCGGAAAATCCTCACGGATTTTCCTCAGGTCTGGGTTTTGTTTGCTAAATTAGTTGTTTAATCCACGCCA
>ERZ869909.2018-NODE-2018-length-14798-cov-2.648801_pt1 | contig 14798 bp, 10 predicted proteins | sample MGYA00520892_ERZ869909 | MGnify/ENA primary metagenome ERZ869909 (study PRJEB32215, sample SAMEA104723947) | bioreactor metagenome | biome: bioreactor; feature: anaerobic bioreactor; material: water | place: China | collected 2015-03-12 ...
AGTATGTGAGCATCTGAAACATGACACTAATGAAATCAGTATCGTCTGCTCGGGTTGGAAGGGTCGTTTATCATTAGAGGACGTACTCTGTGCCGGATACATTGTAAACGAAGTGTACGGCGGAGAAATTCCAGCAGATGCAAAAGATGGTGCAAAAGTAGCCATGGGATTGTTTGAACGATTCCATAATGATCTCTTACCTACGATCCATGCAACAAATCACGCTAAAAGATTGATTGGGTTGGGTTTTGAGGAAGACATTGCATATTGTTGTGAGATTGATAAATTTGATTTTGCACCAGAATTCAAAGAAGGTATAATACGTAGGTAATATGGCCAGAAAGAAAGTAACACCGGAATCAAATATTACTGGAAATCCGGTTCTTTCACCCAACAGGAAAGTGGAGATCATTGGATTGTTGGTAATGGTCATTGCTGTGCTCATCGCCATTAGTATTGTGACGTATGAGGAGGGCGATTATTCCATTTTATCAGATACAAATGTTAGCTCGGTCATTCAGGGTGATCAAATTGCAGCAAATAGAGTTAAAAATGGCTTGGGATTGGTTGGGGCCTATATATCTCATGCATTTGTATTCTTGTTTTTTGGATACCTAAGTGTCATTGTTACCATAATTGGAATACAATATGGGTGGACCATTTTCAGACATCGATCATTGTCTGGTATTCAATGGCCTGCTTTTTTATGGTTTTCGGGGATGGTATTGCTGGCTACTATTCTTGGATGGACCAACCATCTTTTCGATTTGGAAAACGAGTTATGGAGTGGTGTTGCCGGACTCGCTATATCACAAATCTTAATAGCGGTTACAGGTACGTACGGATCAGCTATACTGTTGGTTACTTTCTCAATGATTCTCATTCTGTTATTGATTGACCGCGATATTCAATTGACGATTGACAGAATCAAGGATGGAATCGATACATTCAAAGATTGGTGGGAAAGAAAACAGAATGAACGGGAGGCGGCCAAAAATGTGCGTGAAGAACAGCGTACATCAGAAGCCGTTTCCAATACTGTCAAGCAAGAAACACATGAAAAAAGGGATGTGCCCACAGTTGAAGCTGAAAAATCAAAATCGGTTGTAACCAGAAAACGATATATCATTGCCGATGCAGATAAACCCGCGGCCATTCCTAATACAGATAAAACATTGACAGATGAGTCCCACATCCATCAAAATACGACAAGAGAGCGATGGGAACAGGAGCAACGTGAACAGCAGCAGAAAGTTATGCCCGACAGGGCGATTCTGGAAGACAGAGAAGAGCCACCAACAATGGCTGGCTATGAGGATGAAATTGAAATAACTGTTTCTGTGGGTGAGGAAGAAGAAGCAGCAAGAGCGAGAGACCTTGAAAGGGAACAACGTGCACAATCAATCCCATTGATCAGATACCAGTTTCCTACGATTGATCTGTTGGATAATCCACCGACGGATGGGAATGAGATCGATTTTGATGAAATCGAGGAGAATAAAAAAATCATCATGGGTAAATTGCGCATGCATGGTATCGAGATTGTTGCCGTTGAAGCTATTGTTGGTCCTACAGTGACGTTGTATGAATTACAACCTGCCCCGGACGTGAAAATCAGTAAGATTGAGAGCTATGCAAATGACTTAAAAATGGCAATGGCTACGCGTGGACTCAGGATTATTGCGCCAATTCCGGGAAAATCGGCTGTGGGAATTGAAGTACCGAACAGAAAAAGACAAACTGTTTACATAAAACAGCTGATCAACACCCGGAAATTTGTAGAGTCAAAAATGGCTTTACCGATCGCATTTGGTAAAACCATAGAAAACGAAGTATATATTGTTGACTTGGCTGCGATGCCACACTTATTGATCGCAGGGGCAACGGGTTCTGGTAAATCTGTAGGTATCAATACAGTCATAACCTGTCTACTGTACAAATGTCACCCGGAGAATCTTAAGTTCGTACTGATCGATCCGAAGAAAATTGAACTTTCATTGTATCGTCATCTACAAAAACACTTTATCGCCACCCTTCCTGATGCCGAGGAACCCATTATAACCGATACAGCTAAGGTTATGGAGACGCTTACAAGTGTGACAAAAGAGATGGATGAAAGGTATGACTTGTTGAAAATGGGATTGGTTCGTGATATTAAATCCTACAATCAAAAATTTAAAGAAGGTAAACTGGAAGAAGAACTTGGGCACCGCCACTTACCATACATTGTAGTGATTATCGACGAGTTGGCAGACCTTATGCTCACAGCAGGTAAAGCCATTGAAGAACCAATAGCCCGAATCGCTCAATTAGCACGTGCCGTTGGAATCCATCTTGTTGTTGCAACTCAACGACCATCGGTGAATGTTATCACAGGGACCATCAAAGCAAATTTCCCAGTGAGAATAGCGTACCAGGTTGCTTCTAAAATTGATTCCAGAACAATATTGGATACGATGGGTGCCGACCAGCTCGTTGGTAAAGGAGACATGCTGGTATCAACAAGTGGATCTATGGTACGAGTGCAGAATGCATTTGTATCGACAGAAGAAGTTGAGCGGATCAATGCATTCATTGGAAATCAGTTAGGGTACAATAAACCATATTACTTGCCTAAGGTAGAAGATCCGAATAGCAACGATAAAGGTATACCTGAACTTGACGACAGGGATGATTTGTTCGAAGAAGCTGCGAAAGTAGTTGTACTTCATCAACAGGGATCGGTTTCATTGATTCAGCGTAAACTGAAACTTGGATATAATCGTGCAGGCAGAATCATAGATCAATTATATGCCGCCGGAATTGTTGGTCCGTATCAAGGGAGCACTGCCCGAGAAGTCCTGATTGCCGATGAAGATGAACTATATGAACATTTACGAAACCTGGATGACTGAAAAAAAAGTATATAATGTTGTTACACGACGTGTTTCGGCATTTCTTGCAATAATATTTTTTGCCAAACTGATGAATCCCATTGGCGAAGTTTTATTCGCCAATAATGCTGTAAACTTAGAGTTCAGTTTCGAACAATCAATCGGGAGCTCTGACTCGCCGGCATTGAATCAACTAAAGAACAGATTCAATTCGGAAGTGTTGTTCAGAGCTGAACTTAGTCATCAGTTCACGGATTCTTATACAGGCGAAACAACCAGCACGTTCGGCACGATTTGGTTCAGCAAGGATATGTATAAGATTGATACCCCGGATCAGTTGATACTTGTTAGAGATCGTATTTCAACGGTCTATAACAAACGTCAGAAAAGAGTCATCTATAGTAATTACGATCCCGAGGAAGATGAGTTTGCCCCATCCAGATACTTTACTGGTCGCGATGGTGTCTATTCCAGTTCTGATGTTGCACATGCGGATGGAAGCATAACAATTCAAATCGTAACTGATGATCCGTTCGAAATGTTTTCTGAAGTGAACATCCGAGTTTCAAGAGATGGTAATCCGGTTCAAATTGACGCGGTCGACCAAATGGAGAATACGGTGCGTACAACATTTCGGTTCGGAAGATTTGAGAGCTTTCAAAACTCCGTATTTACGATTCAGTATCCCGGCGATGCTGAAATTGTTGACATGAGGCAGTGATAATGAAAAAAAGGGTAGTTCAGGTAGCCGTTGGACTTGCAGTAGCTGCCCTGTTCTTGTATTTAAGTTTCAAGGATGTTGCTCTCACCGATCTACTGGAAGAAATCTCACAGATCAGTTTATGGTGGGTGTTGCCCTATTTCCTCATAGTGTTAACGAGTAACTTGGCTCGTGCCGAAAGATGGAAAATGTTGTTGGACGACGAAACGGGTAAAAATTGCTCAAGAAGGGTGATGCTTTCCGGTGTGATGTACGGTTACATAGTCAACATGACCATTCCCAGAGCCGGAGAAGTATTCCGTGCAGTGTATGCGTCAAGAAAATCCAGTATAGAGAGTCCCAGGCTTTTCGGGACAATCATTCTGGAACGAGTCATTGACGTCGGTATGATGGTGTTGATGTTACTGATCACGTTCATTGTGCTGGTAAATGATCCGTCTGTCCTGACACAAATCTTTGGTCCAGAAGGAGCTGCTACAATAATCGGACTTACGTCATCCAAAGGACTACTACTCATAGCTACACTGGCGGTATTTGCGTTGTTAGTCCTGCTATATCTTAGAAAATCACATCAAAAAAAAACGATTTCGGGAGATTCTATTGAAGCAGAGAGATCAATAGAATCGGATACAACAGTAGTTGAGACGACTTCACGTGTTCAAAGATTAATCAAAAATTTTGTGAGAGGTGTAATTTCGGTCCGAAAACTACAAAACTGGCCTCTGTTTGTGTTTTATACACTCTATATCTGGTTTACATACATAGTTACATCACTCCTTCCATTTTATGCTTTTGGATTTGTCGAGTTATATGGTTTCGGTTGGGAACAGGCATTCGTAATAACCGTAATTGGAGCCGTAGGAGTTGCTTTACCATCTCCGGGTGGTGTTGGAACGTACCATTATATGGTTCAATCCGGACTTGTTGTTTTATACTCAGTACCTGTGGTCTCTGCACTTAGCTATGCCACAATCAGCCATTTTGTGAACATTATTTGCTTGATTGTGATTTCAATCTTGCTTTTTTTGTACAACAATATAAAATCCGATCAGACCCAGGGTTGATTCATACCTTTTCTGGTACTTAATCGTTGATGGTATATGATGTGGAACCGTTAAATATCCTTATCTTTATAAATCAATCAATGAAAATTGCCGAAATTTCTAACGAACCTTCCATTTTGAAAACATACCTCATTGTTGGTGCCATATTTTTATTGCCTCTGGCATTGTATTCACAGGATGCTGCTCCCGGAACATTGCTGCCTGACATAGATCCCCAGGATATTGAAATCAGGGGTGAGTTTGTTGCTCGTTTCCCGGGTATTATGAGACAGCCAATTCTTGGTTTCAGTCCGCGTCCAAGGGTATTTCAAATCGACCCCAACCGGATGCCTTATCTTGAAAGTCCGGAGCAGGTAGTTGCAAGCCTGCCGTTAAGTGATCTGGAAAGACCACTTCCACCCAATTTTACATATTACAAGCGACCTGAACGGTTTAATTTGTGGAGCACTACAGGTATTGGAAATTATATGGCGCCTGAGGCCGATGTATTTCTGGGGGTACCGTTGGGAAGGAGTACCATGCTCACAGGAAATCTGAACTCTGTGTCGTCTGGAAGCTACCTCGAAGATGACACTCAAACCAGCTCATTCAGAAATTTGAATGCTGGACTCGGATTGGTACAATATCTCGGTACTCGGTCACGGATAGATGCAGGATTTAGAACCAGATGGGACCGCAATCATTTGTCGAATTCCCTATTTACGGTACCTTATGTTAGAGATGACAGCGCACTTCCTGATTTTTCGTACAACGTTCCGCTGTCGCCCGACAACAACATGACTGAGCACAAAGGTAATCTTGGATATCGTTATACAAAGAACCAGTATACTTTTGTTGATGTCGGTTTCGAATCTGGTTTCTTCAAATCTGATGTTGCGCATCTAAGATCTGGTCCAATCCCAGCCGATTCAATCAACACCTATCGGGCAGATTTCAGAGAAATCAAACACGGGGCAACAGTTCGGGCAGATTGGGCAGGACGCAGACCCGGAAATGTATTCTCATTCCAAATGGGCGGCAATTATAGCGAGTATAACCTTGATGGAACCGGAAAAAGAGATTGGTACATTGCAAATGCCGGGCTACTCTACAGAACTCGTTTAGGTTACAGGTTAAATACAAGAATTGGACTACGAGCATTCTATTCCGGCGATGTAAACAGTGATGCCAAACTTCATGTTTACCCTGAAATTGATGCGACTTATAACCTAACACCAGAATTTAAAATCAAAGGTGAGTTAAGAGGATTTGTACATAATGCGGGACTCAGCGGATTAAGCCTCACAAACAGAAGGTTGTTTGAATATCATGATCCAGAAAATGAAAGAGGATTCCTGGCAAAAGGTGCAATAGAACTAAATGTCTATCAGGGACTAAAAGTCCAAAGTGGACTGCAGTACACCTATTATCTACGTCACGCGTACTACACACTTGCCAATCAGATATATGAAGATAGAAGATCTGGTCAATCCGTACCCGGAAGGATTTTTTATCCGCAGCATGAGCCGACGAACAAGCTCATGACATATGATTTCATTGATGGTGCCAATATTGTCAAATGGGATGCATCTATTTGGTATGACCTCATGCCTGAATTATTCACCATTTATGGTGGTGTGTATTTACAGTGGCATGGTGATAGTAATGGTGATGAGATTCCATTCAGAGAAAATATTGGTTTGTCTGCTGGTGGTACGTATAGTTTTACACCTAGATCTCAAGTGCATATTTGGACAGACTTTACCGGAAGTCGAAAAGTTGCCGCTGGTATGGATAACTCCAAAGGATATGTATTGTTGAACGCAAAATTCGATTTTTGGGCATCACGAGAAATCGGTGCCTATATTAAGGTCACAAACCTTCTTGACCAGCGCTATTCGCGTTGGGTTGGATATGATGAATTACCAGCTCAGGTTTACGGTGGTGTAATGATTAAATTCTGATGGAATGACAAAAAAATTTGAAAAAGGTCTAGTTCATGTTATCAGGGAGCAACTGCTTCAGGGGAACATATTAACAATAGATGGAATTGGTACATTTGAGGTAGAGCATCAAAAACAGATGGCTGTCAGGCAGGAGTCCGGCAAGACCATACTCATGCCACCCCGAGATGTTGTCAAGTTTACAAGGGAGGAATCTGTTTCATGAAAATATCAAAGAATGAACTAGTCAAGCTGCTATCGGAGCATCTTGGTAGTGATGAAACATCTGTGAACAGTCAGCTTGATAAATTGATCGCAGATATCAACAAGGCTACCGAAAAAGGTGAAACGTTCACCATCAATGGACTGGGTCAGTTTAACCGGGATGACCTGGGGCTAAGTTTCGAGGTGTCCAAAGGCTTTGCAACGGAAATCAATTACAATTATGAAGGCAGAATGCCCGTAGATATCGATCGTGCGGCAGCCAAAGATATTGAAGCGGCAGCTGAAAAAGCCGCACACAAACCCTCCACAGCAAAAAAAGATATCTTGATTGTTGATGATGAAGTCGAGGGGGAAGAAGATCCATTCGGAGTTGATGAATTCGAAAGCACGGCAACCGTTCCGGAAGAACAGGATGGATCGGGAAAAGATAGTCTGATTGTGGATGATGATGAGACGGTGATTGATTCCGATGAAATTATCGCACCCTCAGTTGAACAGGTTGATGACCAAGAAGCAGCGGTTAAATCAGAATCTCCCTCTATCATCGATGACTCTGTAGATGAAGAGGAATTGGCAATTATTGAAGAAGTATTCTCAGGTAAAGATACTGAACGTGATGAGCTGCAAGAAAATGATGATTTAGACGATTTTTTTATGGAGATAGCAGGCAGTGATGGTAAGCCTACTGATTCAGAAGAGGATCAAACGCGAGTAGATAACATTGAAATTGAGGATATCTTTGATTTGGATGAACCTGAAGATCAGGTTGATAGTGATATAAAAGATTATGAATTGAACGACACAGTTAGTTCCGAAGAAATTTCGTCAGATAGTCCGATTTCGTCAGGGGACACACAATTACAGGAACTTGATGAAGATGCGATGACCAAGGCTGTACGAGAGGAGACGCATTCAGTGAAACCTGATGAAGATGCGATGACCAAGGCTGTACGAGACGGGATTCAATCAGTGGACAAACCGATACAACCCAGTGTGTTGGATGAGTACTTTGATGCAGAGAAAGAAAGTGTAACATCAGCAAATATGCCTGAGCAGGTATTTCCTGATTCAGATAGAGATGTGGTTGATTCTGCTTCAGGTAACGGATTAGATGACACTAATGAAGATGGAAGCCTCAAGCATGGTCCAAGGATTGTATCGCTTGAAGAGGCCAAGGCAGATGATAAATTATCTTTTGGAGATGTGTTCAAATATGTGGCGATATTTTTCATAGTATTTATACTTGGTGGCGGTGTGTGGTGGTTATTCATGGGTTCAGGTAAAATGTATCTGAGTAAATTGCCTTTTACAACATCAAAAACAGCCACAACCTACCAAATAGATGGTCAAGTCCAGGCGGGTTCAGATTTGGTATTCAATACCCAGGAAGAAGTTGAAGGTGAGCCAGGTGAAGTACCAATCGTCGAAGCTCAGGATGAAATAGGTGAGGTTTCGGCATCAACAGACTCGCCTACTCAGGATGTAGCTGCAAATGTAGGAGGGGGACAACCAGCCACTACGAATGATGCAAGCAGTGGTACACCAACACAGACAACTCCACAGCAAACGGAGCAACAACCTGTTTCATCGCAGTCAACGGCACCGGTGACTCAGCCTGTTGCCGAACCCTCTGTGTCAGCACAATACGGATTGAGAGGATCATATGTCGAAATCTCCGGACCTGTATATTCGATAATTGTACATTCACTACCGACTCAGACTGCGGCTCAAAATGAGTGTAATGTAATAAGTTCATTAGATCTACGTTGTTTCGTACGTGAGGCCACTGGTCCACAAGGACGAAGAACATTTCGTGTAGCCATAGGACAATTTTCAAATACTATTGAGGCACAAAACGCGATTCGTGATCTACAGGAGCCGTTTCGAACACAGAATTTTATAGCCAGAACCAATTAACCCCCCAAACAAATAATCTTAACCCCAGATATGTACCTTTTTAACATCCTGATGTTTTTACAGGGTGGTGTGGCAGATGCCGACACAACCGTGTTCATTGAAGATGCCGACAGCACAGTAAAACTCTTCAGCATACTTGCTGAGGGTGGAATATTGATGATTCCTATCACCTTGCTTTGGATTCTGGCTATTTACGTAATTGCTGAACGCTGGAGATTTTTGAACAACAGCAGAATGGATAATGACAAGTTTTTGTCCACTGTTGAGGATATGCTCAGGGAAGGTAATACCCGTCAGGCAATGCTGTACTGTGATCAAATGGACAAACCACTTTCCAGAATTTTGAAACAGGGAATTGGAAGACTTGGACGTCCGTTGGTTGATATTGAGGACGCGATCAAGAATGCTGGTAAGAAAGAAACCTATCGCCTTGAAAGCAAGATGGACTGGTTGGCCACTATTGCCGGGGTTGCACCCTTGTTGGGATTCCTTGGCACGGTTACGGGTATGATCTCGGCATTTATGCAGATACAGTCCCTGCAAGGTAATGTAAACCCAAGTGTGCTTGCAGGAGGAATCTGGGAGGCACTTGTTACAACTGCCTGGGGATTATTCGTAGGTATCGTTGCATACGGATTCTACAATTATCTTTTGAATAAAATCAACCGAACCATTTTTGGATTGGAAGTAGCCTCCACTGAGTTTATGGAATTACTCCAGAAACCCGCGAACAAAAAACCTGTAGTGGTTAAATAATATGGAATTCCGTGATAAAAGCGAATCCCGCAAACCATTGGCGATGTTTACCCAATCATCGCTTACGGATATCGTTCTGCTGTTGCTGATCTTCTTCCTATTGACCTCATCATTCGTGACAAATTTTGCGATAAGGGTTAATGTTCCACAGGCAGATTCGCAAACAGTTACGGAAAGAAGACATATTAGTGTTACGGTGACGGCTGATGGACAGTATTTTGTTGGTGGAGAACTTACCCCAAGGGCTTCACTTGCATCAAAAATCCGGGAGGAGTACAGAGAAAACCCACATTCATCTTTGGTACTTAGAGCAGATAAAAACGCTACTGTTGATGATGCCGTTCGTGTAATGAACATTGCAAAATCTCTAAATCTGAATATAATGATGGCTACCGAGCTTGGAGGTCGGTAATCATGGAAAACAAGAAACTCTCAAAAGAAGAAAAATTTGGTCTGATATTCACGTCGATCATGAATGCCATCATTATTGTGATCACCTTGTTGATATACACTGGAGGTCCCAATGTTGACAGGGCTGCGTTGATTGAGATTACACTTGGTGAGTTTCGAGACGGAACGACGGCGCAGTTTAATCAGCAAAGAAATCCTGAGGTGGCAACCAGGAGAAATCCAACGAACGTTACCACTCCACAACCTGTGGAGCAGCCAACTCCTGTTGAAAACCAACAACGACAGCTGGATCAACCTGCGAAGGAAGTCGAGTTACCTGAGCAAGTTGAGGAGGTCCGTGAAGAGCCTATACACACTCCCAGAACAGATAGAATCGATCCTACGAAAACTACTGATGTAGTGAGTCCTGAGAATGTTCAGGTACAGCAGCGAGCCATTCGTGATGAAACCGAACGACAGGGTGCCGAAAATAGCGGTGATGTCAGGGGAGTGAGAGGTCGGGTGGATGCAGACCAAGGGACCGGTATTGACCCGGTTAGATCGGCTCCATACCAACTCGAATGGGAGGGGAATATCCAGCGATCACCTCTGGTTCAACCACTGCCCAGTTACAACGTAGAAGTCGAGGCTGTAATTACCGTTCGATTTGAAGTGCGTCCCGATGGAACCGTTGGCAGGATTCAACCCATCAGGAGATCAAGTCCAGAGCTCGAAGCAGAAGTGACAAGAACATTGCGTAGCTGGAGGTTTTCAAGGCTACCGACCAATGCTCCACAGGAGAGTCAGTTTGGTGTGATTACATTCAGGTTTGTACTTAGTTGATTAGTCAACTATCAAACCAAATCTTTTCACGAAATCAGAGATAATCGAATTTCAGGTTTGTACTTAGTTGATCATACAAACCTGAATGTATTCGATTGTTTGCTACGAAATTAGTTTACGGGAATGATTCGCTGAATCTTGCCGTCCTCTGTAGCGAAGTAGATATACCCGTCTGGAGCCTGGCGAACGTCTCTAACACGTCCGATTCCTTCAAGTAATACCTCTTCCTTAACGACTGTCTCGCCGTCAAGTACGGTTCTCTGGATAAATCGTAATGCAAGTGCACCCGACAAAAGATCTCCGTTCCAGGAGGGATACTTATCGCTGGTGACAAAAGCCATACCAGATGCACCCAAAGATGGTGTCCAATAATGCAGTGGCTGCTCCATTCCAGCACGAGCAGTATCGGTTGTGATGATGGTTCCATCATAGTTTATACCAAACGTAATTGCAGGCCAACCGTAGTTATTGCCAGCACGTAATACGTTGATTTCATCACCACCTCTTGGACCGTGCTCATGAGCCCACATTTCTCCGGTAACCGGATGCATAGCCAGTCCTTGTTGATTGCGGTTGCCGTACGTAAAGATTTCTGGGTTTGCTCCCTCACGTCCTACAAACGGGTTATCTGCAGGAACACGACCGTCATCATAGATTCGGAAAGTTTTTCCAGCATATGTATCCAAAAGTTGAGCATCTTCTCTCTGACCGCGATCTCCAATGGTGAAGAAGAGATATCCATTATTGTCAAAAGCCATGCGGCTTCCAAAGTGATGTCCACGATTTGTATATGGAGATCCTCGAAATATTACTTCATTATCTACCAATGCATTTCCATCCAGGCGTGCGCGCATTATAGCAGTGTGAGCCCCATCACCTTGTGGCTCGCTATATGATAGATATATCCAGCCATTTTCTGTGTATTCAGGATGTATTATGACATCCAAAAGTCCACCTTGTCCACGTGCGAACACTTCGGGGACATTAGATACTGGCTCGGCCAGTAATTGTCCGTTCACAACACGTCTTAACGTGCCTGCGCGCTCGGTTATCAACATAGATCCATCAGGCAGAAATGCCATTCCCCAAGGTACTCCGAGTCCTACGACGACTTCCTGAACCACAAAGTCGAGGTCTTGTGAGTTGACAACGTTGGTGGTCAAATCAGTTGGTAGTGGGAAATAATCGAAATCACCTTCAGCCAGCTTAACAGGTTGAGTACCATTTCCGCAGGCAATTGCACCGAACGATACGAACAGAATTGCAATAATCAGTTTATTCAATTTCATAGTGGTTTATTGTTTTTTTGTTGAAAAGAATCCAAATCAATCAATTGTATAAACAAAAAAGGGATTGTTGATATCCCTTTTTTGTTTTTTGTCTTTAGACATTGATAATAATGAAATTATAAACGTTTTTCACGTAAATATCAGTAAAATCATTTAATACCCCAAACTTCTGAAGCATATTCTGAAATGGTTCTGTCGGATGAGAACTTCCCGATACGTGCAACGTTGTGGATTGCTTTTTTATACCACTCGGCAGGTTTTTGATACAGTGCTTCTACTTCTTTTTGGGCATTAGCATATGCTCTGAAGTCAGCCAATAGCATATAATAATCGCCACCATCAAGCAGGGCATGTGCAATGGATGAGAAAAGTCCCGGATTTTCTGGACTGAAAAATCCGTTGCGAATCTGATCGACAACTTGCTTGAGCTCAGCGTCGGACTGGTAATAGTCCCATGGATTATACCCCTCAGTACGCATATGTTCGATTTCATCAACTTTTAAGCCGAAGATGTAGATATTCTCATCGCCAACCTCTTCTTTGATTTCAACATTGGCACCGTCGAGTGTTCCAATGGTGATGGCGCCATTCAACGCAAACTTCATATTCCCTGTACCGGATGCTTCCATACCAGCCGTTGAGATCTGCTCTGAGAGATCGGCTGCAGGGATTATTATCTCGGCAAGGCTGACGGAGTAGTTAGCCAAAAATACGCACTTCAGTTTATCACCCACCTCTGGATCGTTATTGATAATAGAAGCCAGGCTATTGATGAATTTAATGTGATTCTTGGCCATTACATACCCTGGCGCAGCTTTTCCAGCGAAAATTACAGTACGTGGTTGGAAAGGTGCATCTGGATTGGCTTTGATTCTGTTATAAAGAACAGCTGTGTGCATGGCAGCGAGTAGTTGACGTTTGTACTCGTGTATTCGCTTGATTTGGACGTCAAAAATTGAATTCGGATTCACTTTGACTCCGTTTTCACGTTCGATCAATTCTGCAAGTGCTTTCTTATTTGCGTTCTTGATTTGAGCAAACTCTTTCTGAAACGCTTTATTCGAGGCCAATTTGTCAATTTTCTTCAATTCATCCAGATTTGTGACCCAATCATCACCAATTTTTGAACTGATAAGTGATGAAAGTCCCGGATTACACTGTTTCAACCATCGACGAGGCGTGATGCCATTCGTTTTGTTGGTGAATTTTTCTGGCCACAATTCATTAAAATCACTGAAAATCGTCTTTTTGATCAATTCTGAATGCAAAGCCGCCACACCATTGATCTTGTGTGATCCGACGATGCCAAGATTTGCCATTTGAACGGATGGATTCTCTCCCTCACTAATGATACTCATACGACGGATCTTGTTAATATCGTCACCAAAAGTATTATGAACCGTATTTAAGAACCTCTTGTTGATTTCATAGATGATCTGGAGATGTCGCGGAAGCATATGCCTCATCAATGATACGGGCCATTTTTCCAAAGCTTCTGGAAGAATGGTATGATTTGTATAGGCAATGGTTCTGGATGTGATATCCCATGCTGTGTCCCAGTCAACTCCATCCTCATCAATCATAATTCTCATTAATTCCGGTATTGCAAGATTGGGATGTGTATCATTACACTGAATCGCAACTTTATCCGGAAATTTCGTCCAGTCATCATTCTGCTTTTTGAACCTGTGTACGATATCCTGCAAGGTTGATGCAACCAGGAAGTATTCCTGTTTTAATCGAAGCTCTTGACCTACAAATACCTTGTCATTAGGATATAAAACTCGTGAGATGTTCTCATGTAACTGCATGTCTCTCACAGCATTGATATACTCGCCCTGGTTGAAGCTCGAAAGATCGAGTGATTTGGGTGATGCCGCTTTCCACAGGCGTAGATTATTTACGACATCATTTTTGTAACCTGGGACAGGCATGTCATAAGCTACAGCCATGACTTTCTGAGTGTTTTCCCACTTGAATCGGAGATGGCCATTCTCGTCGGTATATGGAACGGATTCACCATAGAACTGGACGGGATACATGGTGCGGGGTCTCACGATATCCCATGGATTTCCGAATCGAAGCCACATGTCGGGACGTTCGACCTGAAAACCGTCGATAATTTTCTGATAAAAAATTCCGTAATCGTATCTGATACCGTATCCGTAACCCGGAATTCCGAGTGTTGCCATCGAGTCCAGAAAACAGGCGGCAAGTCGTCCGAGTCCCCCGTTTCCAAGAGCTGCATCACTTTCAACTTCTCTGAGTTGGTCATAATCTATGCCAAGTTCAGCCAAAGCTTCTCGTACTTCTTCCTGTATGCCCAGATTGATCAGCGCATTGTCGAGCATTCTACCGATCAGAAACTCCATCGAAATGTAGTATACCCTCTTTTTGTCTTCATGGTAGTAGGACTGCTGCGTGTCGAGCCAACGGTCATGCAATCGGTCAAGAATGGTCATTACCACTGATCTATAAAGATCCCATTCAGTGTGTGAATACTCATCTTTTGCAAGTGAAAATCTTAAATGCTCCTCAACACCCTTTTTTAGTGACACTGGATCAAGCCCTGTTCTTGGGCGGATTTCTTGTTTTTTTGACATGGATGTTTTTTTTAATTTAATCAATAGTTTGTATAAAATGTAAGCGCTTACGTTGGCTTAAAATAAGAAAATTCTCAGGACTTTGGGTAAATACCTTTATCGATTCTGAAGTCTGGATTTGTAAGTTCCGCCTGATACCCCTCATTCTTCAGATATTCAAAACACTCAATTGCAGAGAATTCCTGGTCGAATAGT